>Ga0268266_10000479_pt1 | contig 57570 bp, 52 predicted proteins | sample KBSS13metaG_FD_190356 | JGI IMG/M metagenome (GOLD analysis project Ga0268266, IMG submission 190356) | Switchgrass rhizosphere microbial communities from Kellogg Biological Station, Michigan, USA - KBS S1-3 metaG (SPAdes) (version 2) | ecosystem: Host-associated > Plants > Roots > Rhizosphere...
CCCCTTCCGGCGCCCGAGTTGCCGGGATTAGGCGTAAATCGGGCGCCGGAAGGGGAGAAGGGACGTGCCGAACCGCACCATCGCCGCAGTCGAGGCCGGCGGCACCAAGTTCATCCTCGCGCTGGCGGACGAGGCGGGCACGCTCCTGGAGCGAAGCCGGATCGACACCGCCGCTCCGGACGTGACACTGCCCGCGGCCGTACGGTTCTTCGCCGAGGCGAGCGCCCGACATGGCCGCATCGCCGGGTTCGGCATCGGCAGCTTCGGGCCGATCGAGACCGACCCGCGCTCACCCGACTACGGGCGCTTCAAGCCGAACCCCAAGCCGGGTTGGGCCGGCGCCAGCTTCGCCGAGGCCTTCGCGGGCTTCGATGCGCCGATCGTGCTGGATACCGACGTCAACGCCGCGGCGCTCGGCGAGTGGCTGCACGGGGCCGGGCAGGGCTGCGAGACCGTGGCCTACACGACCGTGGGCACCGGCATCGGCAGCGGCATCCTGCGCGGCGGCGAGCCGGTCGGCGGTTTCGCGCCGCCCGAAACGGGGCACATCCCGGTTCCGCACGACCGGGGCGAGGACGACTTCGACGGCGTCTGCCCGTTCCATGGCGACTGCCTGGAGGGGCTGGCGAGCGGCCCGGCGATCGCCGCCCGATGGGGTGCGCAACTTGCGTCAGGTCAGGAGGGCTACGAGCAGCGCGTCGGGCTCATCGCCCGCTACCTCGCGTCGCTCGCGACCACGCTGATCCTGCTGCACACGCCGGATCGGCTGATCTTCGGGGGCGGCGTGATGAAGGCGCCCGGGCTGCTCGACGCCTTGCGCCGGGAGACCGAGGCGCGGCTCGCCGGCTACGTCACGCACCCGCGCCTCGACCCGGGCTTGCGCAGCTACATCGCCGCGCCGGCTCTTGGCGATGAGGCCGGCATTCGGGGCGCCATTGCGCTGGGACGCCGCGCCTGACGTCTCAACCCGGGGTGCGCTTACCCAGGAGCTGGCTCAGCGGCTGCGATCCGCGGTAGTAGCCCCGCTCCGGGTGCATGGACTGGTAGACGACCGCGTTCTCCAGCACGCGCTGGATGTAGTTCTTGGTCTCATAGATCGGGATCCGCTCGATCCACTCGATCCAGTCGACCATGCCCGTGCGCGGGTCGCCGTTGGCGCGCAGCCACTTGTTCACGTTGCCCGCGCCGGCGTTGTAGGCGCCGACCGCCAGCGGCGTCGACCCGCCGAAGTAGTCCATCATCCGCCCGAAGTAGCCGTCGCCCAGCTGGACGTTGTAGACCGGGTCGGTCGTCAGCGAATCCGGATTGTAGGGCAGGCCCATCTTGCCCGCCTGCTCGCGCGCGGTGGTGGGCATCAGCTGCATGAGCCCGCGCGCGCCCGCCGAGCTGAGCGCGTTCTGCGCGAACTGGCTTTCCTGCCGGGCGAGCGCGTGGTCCATGATCCAGTTCGCGCCCGAGGGCGTCGGCATCACCGGATAGGCGATGCGGCCGAAGGTGCTGTACCCTTCGGCATGCGCCGACTGGCCGAGGATGACGCCCAAGTCGCGCCGGCCGATCTCCTGCGCGAGATCGGCGACGAGCACGTGGTCCGCCTCCGACTGCGCCTGGTCCGAGATCTCGCGGAAGAACTGCACCGTCGTGCGCCAGTCGCCATTGCGGGCGACATCGCGCACCGCGCGGGTGATCGGCTTGGCGTTGAACGCGGTGCGCTCGCTGCCGCTCGGCCGCGACTGTGGCTGGGTGTCCAGATTGGGGATCGGTCGCCCCAGCCGCTCGAGTGCGAGCTGGCCGTAAAAGTACTCCGGGTACTGCGCCGCCATCTCGAAGTAGCGGTTCGCCAGCGAGGTGTCGCCCGCCAGGGCGAGGGCGCGACCAGCCCAGTAGAACCCCTTCGAGCGTGTGCCCGGCGTCTGCGCCGCCGCGCCGTAGCGGTAGAACAGCGGCGCCGCGCGGCGATTGTCGCGCAGTTCCCACAGCGCCTTGGTGCCGCCCAGCCACATCAGCGACGTGTAGTCGTCGCGCAGCTTGTACGAGAGCTTGGAGATGTCGGTGCCCGGCGCGAAGGCGTCGTCGATCGAGCTGGCGATGCGCACCGCGCTGTCCGCGCCCGCGCCCTTCGCAGCGGTCAGCAGTTCGCGCACCCACAGCTGCGGTTGGGGGACGGGCTGGGTCAGCGGCGCGCGCGTGGCGAGCAGGCTGATCTCGGCGGGCAAGTTGCCGCTGCGCCGCGCCTGCACCGCGCGGTTGTAGATGTAGCCCGGGTCGCGCAGCAGCGTGGGGTCGACCATGACGCCCAGGCTTCCCGGCGCGCTGCCCTGCAGCAGCGAGAGGCGCTCCATAAAGCCGCCGCGCCGCTCGGCCGAGACGAACGAGACCTGCCGCTCGGCCTGCGCGGTCTCGCCTTGCCACAGCAGCGCATTCATCCGCGCGTCGTGGTCGGCGGTGGTCAGCCGGTCGCGATAGAACGAGATCAGCGTCATCTCGTCGCTCGGCGCCAGCGAGCCCGCCCGCCAGGCCGCGGCCGCTCGCGCCGGCGCGTCGGAGCGGCGCACATTGGTGAGCGCGACCGCATAGTGCCCGGCCGCATCGCTCGAGAGCGGCGGATAGCGATCGAAGAAGGCGATCACGCTCGAGGGATCGGGCGTCTCGTTGTCGAGCGCGTTCTCCGCCGCGGTGCGCAGCTTCTCCTCCAGCGGATAGCCGGGATAGCTCATCAGGAACGAGGCGTAGGCATTGAAGCCCATGCTGCCGTTCGCGACCAGCAGCTTCCAGCGGTCCACCGACTGGTGCACGGCCGGGTCGAACGACTGCATCTGCATCGCCCGGGCCTGGTCCCATTCGCGACCATCCTGGGCCAAGGCCGGTGCGGAAAGGAACACACAGGAGATCAGCAGGGAACAGGAGGTTACGCGCAGCATGCTGGACATTTTGGGAAAAGGCTCCTTATCAGGCCCTGAATGACCTACGGCTCATGACGGCCCCCGTTCCCCCCGGTGCGACAGCGGCGGCCTTGATGACCAACAGCGAAGGCAAAGTCCATGTTTTCGGGATCGATTCCTGCTCTCGTCACCCCCTTCCGCGACGGCGCGTTCGACGAGGCGGCGTTCCGCAAGCTGGTCGACTGGCAGATCGAGAGCGGGTCCTCAGCGCTGGTGCCGTGCGGCACGACGGGCGAAAATTCCACGCTCTCCAACGCCGAACATCACCGCGTGATCGAGGTTTGCGTCGAGCAGGCGGCGGGCCGGGTGCCGGTGATCGCCGGGTGCGGCAGCAACGATACGATGAACGCACTTCTCCACATGAATTTCTCGAAGAAGTGCGGAGCCGCCGCCGCGCTGGTGGTCGCGCCCTACTACAACCGGCCGAGTCAGGAGGGGCTGCTCGCCCACTTCTCGTACCTGGCCGAGCACAGCGACCTGCCGATCGTGCTCTACAACGTGCCAGGCCGGACCGTCACCGACCTGCAGCCTGAGACCGTGTGCGAACTGGCGCGGCGCTTCCCCGAGACGTTCATCGGCATCAAGGACGCGAGCGGCGACCTCAGCCGCGTGACCGACCACCGCATGGGCATATCCAAGCAGTTCTGCCAGCTTTCGGGCGACGACGAACTGGCACTGCCGTTCAACGCGGCCGGCGGTGTCGGCTGCATCTCGGTGACCGCCAACGTCGCGCCGGCGCTGTGTGCCGATTTCCAGGCGGCCTGTGCCGCGAACGACCTGGAAAAGGCGCGAGAGCTCAACGACAAGCTCTACCCGCTGCACTACGCCATGTTCGAGGACAGCTCGCCCGGCCCCTGCAAGTATGCGCTGAGCCGCGTGCTGGACTGGATGACCAACGAACTGCGCCTCCCGCTCGTGCCTTGCGGCGAAGCGGCCCGTGCCGCCGTCGACGAGGCGCTGCTCCACGCCGGGCTGCTTTAGGGTCGCCCGACGAGGGGCCAGCTTACCGCAACCTTTGCTCGCCCCCGTCAGGTTGTTTGTCGGGCGGCGTGGTTCGTGATTTATTTTTGCGCCCCGGGCACCTACATGCGCTTGCACCATGGCCCGTCCGCAGCACAAGACTTTCGACAAGGTGAAGAGCGTGGCGGAGAACCGCCGCGCCCGCTTCGACTACCACATAGAGGACACCTATGAGGCCGGCATCATGCTGACCGGCACCGAGGTGAAGTCGCTCCGCTTTGGCGAGGGGTCGATCGCGGAGTCCTATGCCGAAGTGCGCGGGGGGGAGTGCTGGCTGGTCAACTCCAACGTGCCCGAGTTCAGCCACGGCAACCGCTTCAACCATGAGCCGCGCCGGCCGCGCAAGCTGCTGCTCCACGAGCGCGAGATCGCCCGGCTGCAAGGCGCGGTCGAGCGCAAAGGCATGACGCTGGTACCGCTCTCGATTTACTTCAACGGCCGTGGCCGGGCCAAAGTGGAACTGGCGCTGGCGCGCGGCAAGAACGCGGCCGACAAGCGTAACACGATCAAGGAACGCGACTGGAAGCGCGAGCAGTCGCGCATCATGCGAGACCACGGATGACGACCATGTTCGCCAGGGTCACGGGCTGGTTCCATCGCCAGATGCCGACGCACGCGCAACTCGAGGCGAACCGGTTCACCGCGCCGCTCGCCAAGCGGCAGGAGTTGTTCCGTTTCACTCGCCGATCGGTGCCTCGCGGGGTGGCCGTCGGCATTTTCGTCGGCATCTTCGCGATGATCCCGGGCGTGCAGATCGTCGGCGCGGCGCTGATGTGCGTGCCCTGGCGCGGCACTATCCCGCTGGCGATCGCGATGACGTTCTTGTCGATCCCGCCGACCACGCCGTTGATCCTGCTGGGCTCTATCTGGCTCGGCAACCATCTTGGCTACCATGCCGATATCGGCACTTTCAAGCTGCTGATGCGCACCGGCGCCGGGCCAAGCGAGTGGCTGCACTGGCTGCTGTCTGACGCTGCGCCGGCGCTCGTCGTGGGGCTATTCATCATCTCCGTGGTGAGCGCGGTCCTCGGGTATTTCCTGGCGATCGGGTTCTGGCGGCTGTGGATCGGCCGCAAGCACCGCGCGCGCAAGCTGCGCCCGGTTCGTCGTCCGAGCGTGCCCGTCGAGACGCTGGAGGTGGAGGCCTTGCACCGCGAGCCCGGCGCGTGAGCGAGAGCGCGCTGCCGGAGCCCGTGCGGGGCTTGGGTGACTATCTCGCGGTTGCGCTCGCACTCGTTCTCAGCACCGCGCTCGTCGGCTTCGCAACTCGGGACGTGCTGGTGGCGGTCGTCTTCGCCGCCGCGGTGGTGACGCTCGGCGCCGCGGTCTTCGCCGCCACGCGCCGCAAGCCACCGACCGCCGAACAGGAGTTCGCGCTTCCCGACTGGTCGGTGACTGTCGCTGCGATCGAGCGTCCCGATGTGGCCGTCGCCATCACTGACCGGGCCGGGCGCCTGGTCTGCGCCAATGCCCGCTACGAAGGCTGGTTCGGAACCGGTAATGCCCCGCCGCGCCTGCCGATCGAGCACGCGGCGCGCGAGCGGCTGGCCGACACGGCCCGAGGCGCCTGGCGCGACGGCACGGCGGGCACTGGACTTGTCGTCGAGGGCGAAGCCGACATTGCCGGCGCGCGCGAGTGGGCGGTCGAGGCGCAGCGCGCCGGCCGGGGCGACGACTTCCTCGTCTGGCGGCTCACGCCCGAGCGCACCAGCGACCCGCTCGCCGAAGTCGCCGACCAGCTTTCCGGCAAGCTCGGTCGCGCACTCTCCCGGGCGGGGATCGCGGCCGCGATGGTCGATGCCGACGGCCGCATCCGCGTGGCCGCCCCGGCGTTTGCCGAGCGCGCCGCCGGCGATCCGCGCGCGGACCTTGTCGGCCAGGATTTCGTGGCGATGCTGCGCCAGGAGGAGAGCGACCGCATCGGCTGGGCGCGCGAAGGCGGGCGCGGCGCGGCGCTGACGCTCTACCACGTGCCGGTGATCGACCCCGACTTGCCGGGCGAGCCCGACATGACGACCACGCCGCTGCTGATGCTGGTGGTCGACGCCGGGCTCGGCATCGGCAGCGGCGAGGGCAAGCCGACCGCCGCGCCGCACCTGGAGGCGCTGCTCGGCCAGTTGCCGCTCGGGCTCGCCATGGCCGATCGCGACGGGCGGCTGCTGTTCGCCAACGCAGCCTTCATGCGCGCGGCCGGGCGGGAGAGGCTGGCACCGCCGGTCTATCCGACCGACCTCGTCGTCAAGGAGGACAAGCGCGCGCTCTCCGAGGCAATCCGCCGCTTCGGCCAGGGGCCGGCGGCGGCGGGCGACATCGCCCTGCGCCTGGCCGCCCAGCCCGACGAGCCGGTCTCGCTCAGCCTTGCCGGCGTGCGTGGCCTGGGCGATGCCGCCGTGCTGCTGGGCCTCACCGATTCCACCGAGGAAGCGCGGCTGAAGCGCCAGATCGCGCAGGCGACCAAGATGCAGGCGGTCGGCCAGCTGGCCGGCGGCGTCGCGCACGATTTCAACAACGTGCTCACCGCGATCCTGGGCACCTGCGATCTCATGCTGATGCGCCACACGCCAGGCGATTCGGACTACGACGACATCCAGCAGATCCGCGCCAACTCCAACCGCGCGGCCTCGTTGACTCGCCAGTTGCTTGCGTTCTCGCGCCAGCAGACGCTGCGGCCCGAAGTGTTGCAGCTGCCCGACGTGGTGGCCGACATCTCGCAGATGCTGCGCCGGCTGATCGGCGAGAAGATCCAGCTCGTCGTCACCCACGACCGTGATCTCGGGCCGGTCCGCGCGGACCCGACGCAGCTTGAGCAAGTGATCGTCAACCTCGCCGTCAATGCCCGCGATGCCATGCAGTCGCGCGGCGACGGCTCGGGCCGGCTGACGCTCGCCACCCGCCGGATCAACGCCAGCGACGTGCGCGCGATGCGATCCGAGATCATCCCGGCGGGCGAGTACACCGCGCTGATCGTCGAGGACACCGGCGGCGGCATCCCCCCTGAGCACCTGGGTAAGATCTTCGAGCCGTTCTTCACCACCAAGGAGCATGGCAAGGGCACCGGCCTGGGCCTCTCGACCGTCTACGGCATCGTCAAGCAGTCGGGCGGCTTCATCTTCGCCGACAGCGAGGTGGGGAGAGGCACGCGCTTCACCGTGTACCTGCCGGTCCATCACGTGGCGCCGGGGGCCGCGCTGCCGGCCCCCGGCAAGCCGGCCGAAGCGCCCAAGCAGTGGGCCGGCGGCGGGCGCATCCTCCTGGTCGAGGACGAAGACCCGGTTCGTGTCGTGGCTGAGCGGGCGCTCACTCGGCAGGGTTACGAGGTGACCTCGGCGCGTGACGGCGAGGAAGGGCTGGAACTGGTGCAGCAGGGCGGCCGCTTCGATCTCGTCGTGACCGACGTCGTCATGCCGACGATGGATGGACCGGCGATGGCCCGGGAGATCCGCACGATCGCGCCGGAGTTGCCGCTGCTGTTCATGTCGGGCTATGCCGAGGAGCAGTTGCGCAACGAGATCGGCCTCGCCAACGCATGGTTCATGCCCAAGCCCTTTTCGGTCCAGCAACTGTCGGAGAAAGTGGGCGACGTGCTGGCACGGATGGTGAGCCGGGCGACGTGAGGACGGTCCTTCTCGTCGCCGCGCTGGTGCTGTTCTCGGTGGGCGTCGGCTTTTACGGCTACTACGCCGGCGGGCGAGCCGACGCGGCGGACGATGCGCCTTACCTGGCACGCCACGCGATGCGCCTGGTCGCGCAAGGGCAGGGGCCGGACGACCTTGGGCCCGGCCGCGCCGAAGTGCTGCTGGCGGTGCAGGAGCCCGAAATCTTCTTCCGCGACGGGGTGGACCTCGACACCGCCGACGCCGGCAAGTCGGCGCTGAGCTACGAAGTCGCCCAGCCGCTCGCCTTCGACCATGATCGCTCCGAGATCGCGAAGCTCCGCCAGGCCGGCTATGGCCTGGGGCTCGAAAAGCGGCTGACCAAGCGCCAGATCCTGGCGCTGTGGCTCGAAACTGTGGATATGGGCATGGGCCCCGAAGGGCCGATGCGCGGCTTCTTCGCGGCGAGCCGGGCGGTCTTCGGCAAGTCGCCGGCGCGGCTCAGCGACGATGAGTTCGTGCGCCTCGCCGCAGCCGTCATCGCACCGCGCCGCTTCCATCTGGAGGGCGAGGATCGTGCGCTCGACAACCGGGTTCGGCGGATCGAAAAGCTGCTCGCGCGCGCCTGCCGACCAGAGGGCAACGGCGATGTCTGGCTGGAAGGCTGCGCCGGCGCTTAAATTTTTGTCATAACCGTTGTTCGCCCCTTGTTCTCGAGAACAAAAGTGATACATGGACTCGCGTGACGTTGACCTTTCCGGTCAGCCCGGTAGCGAAGGGATGTGACATGGCTGCTCAGCTCAAGCTGATCCAGGAAGGCAAGGAAAAGGAATCGATGGACCGGCAAAAGGCTCTGGATGCCGCGCTCGCGCAGATCGATCGCGCGTTCGGCAAGGGCAGCGCGATGAAGCTGGGCTCGAAGGAGACGATGCAGGTCGAGTCGATCTCGACCGGCTCTCTGGGCCTCGATATCGCGCTCGGCGTCGGCGGATTGCCGCGCGGTCGCGTGATCGAGATCTACGGTCCGGAAAGCTCCGGTAAGACGACGCTGGCGCTGCATTGCATCGCCGAGGCGCAGAAGATCGGCGGCACGGCTGCGTTCATCGATGCCGAGCACGCGCTCGATCCGGTCTATGCCAAGAAGCTGGGCGTCAATATCGACGAACTGATCGTTTCGCAGCCCGATACCGGCGAGCAGGCGCTGGAGATCGTCGACACCTTGGTGCGCTCGAACGCGATCGACGTGCTGGTGGTCGACTCGGTGGCCGCACTGGTGCCCCGGGCCGAGATCGAGGGCGAGATGGGCGACAGCCACGTTGGCCTGCAGGCGCGCCTGATGAGCCAATCGCTGCGCAAGCTGACCGGCTCGATCAGCCGCTCGCGCTGCATGGTGATCTTCATCAACCAGCTGCGCATGAAGATCGGCGTGATGTACGGCAATCCGGAGACCACGACGGGCGGCAATGCGCTCAAGTTCTACGCCTCGGTGCGTCTCGACATCCGCCGCACTGGCGCCATCAAGGATCGCGACGAGGTGATCGGCAACGCCACCCGCGTAAAGGTGGTCAAGAACAAGGTCGCTCCGCCGTTCAAGCAGGTCGAGTTCGACATCATGTATGGCGAAGGCGTGTCGAAGATCGGCGAGATCCTCGACCTCGGCGTGAAGGCCGGTCTGGTCGAGAAGTCGGGCGCCTGGTTCAGCTACGATTCGATCCGCATCGGCCAGGGCCGTGAAAATTCCAAGACCTACCTCAGGAACAATCCCGAGGTTTGCGATCGGTTGGAAAAGGCGATCCGCGCCCACACCGCCGGCTTGTCCGAGGAGATGATGGCCGGCCCCTCGGAGGACGACGACGTCTAAGCCCGTCGATTGGGTGGTTCCGTCGACCCGGGCTTGACCCGGGTCGACATCGAGCCTGCACCGCCGCTTTCGTCTAACACCATCGCTCTCCCCTCGGGAACCGTGCTATTCCTGACGGGTTCCCGCTGCCATGGTCGCCCCACCGTCGCTCACCGTCGTCGTCAACCGTAGCGGCGGCACCGCCTCAAGCCTTGGCGACAAGCTAGAGCCGCAACTGCGCGAGGCTTTCGCATCAGCAGGCGCGGAGATCGATCTGCATCTCGTGGACGGGTGCGACATCCTCAAGACCGTAGACGCCGCCGGCAGCGAGACGGTAGCGGTCGGCGGTGGCGACGGCACGATCTCCTGCGCGGCTTCCGTACTGGCGGGTTCCGGGCGCCGGCTCGCGGTCCTGCCACTGGGGACACTCAATCACTTTGCGCAGGCGATCGGGCTCGACGGTTCGCTCGAACAAGCAGCGCAGGTCGCCGTCCATGGCACGGCGCACGACGTCGACCTCGGCTGTGCCGGAGACCGGGTGTTCGTCAACAACGCGTCGCTCGGCATCTACCCGCGCATGGTGCGCGACCGTGATCGGCTGCCGCTGCCCAAGTGGCTGGCAACGATCCCCGCGGCCGCCCGCGTGCTTTGGCGTCCGGGCGCACGCCGCTTACCGCTGCTGCTCGACGGCAGGCGCCAGCGGGTGCACACCCCGCTGTTGTTCATCGGCAACAACCGCTACTCGCTCGAAGCGGGCCTCGTCGGCCAGCGCGAGAGCCTGGAGGACGGCATCCTCTCGCTCTATGCCGTCGCGCCGCGCGGCGGCTTGGGCCTCCTTGTCGGCGCGGTGCGCATCCTGCGCGGCAAGGTCCGGCAGGACGAGGATTTCGCAGCGCTCGCCGAAGTGCGTGAAGTCACCATCGAGCGCCGCGGCCGGCACCCGGTCGCTTTCGACGGTGAAGTCGTATCCATGCATTTTCCGCTGACCTTTTCCACGAGGCCCAAGGCGCTCACCGTCATGCAGCCGGCAATGCCGCGGTAGGCACGGGGCAAAGCGGCGGAACCATCCACCCGCGCGGCGAAGCGGCCTGACCGGTCTTGACGATCGCTGCGATCGTGCCTTCGCGCTTGCCGCATGACGGAGCGTGATTTATCCGCTGCGCCATGCGCTCGACGAACGAAATCCGCCGGTCCTTCCTCGATTACTTCGGCTCGCAAGGGCACGACGTGGTGCAGTCCGCGCCGCTCGTCCCCTATAACGACCCGACGCTCATGTTCGTCAACGCGGGCATGGTGCCGTTCAAGAACGTCTTCACCGGGCTGGAAACGCGCGAAACGCCGCGGGCCACGTCCTCGCAGAAGTGCGTGCGCGCGGGCGGCAAGCACAACGATCTCGACAATGTGGGCTACACCGCGCGGCACCACACGTTCTTCGAGATGCTGGGCAATTTCTCCTTCGGCGACTACTTCAAGGAGCAGGCGATCACCCATGCCTGGACCCTGCTCACCAAAGTCTGGGGTCTGCCCGCCGACAAGCTGCTGGCGACCGTCTACCACACCGACGACGAAGCCTTCGCGCTGTGGAAGAAGATCGCGGGCCTGCCCGAGGATCGCATCATCCGTATCGCGACCAAGGACAACTTCTGGGCGATGGGCGACGACGGCCCGTGCGGCCCATGCTCGGAGATCTTCTACGACCACGGGCCCGAGATCGCCGGTGGCCCCCCGGGCTCTCCGGACGAGGACGGCGACCGCTTCATCGAGATCTGGAACTTGGTGTTCATGCAGTTCGAGCAGGCGGCGGGCGAGATCGTGGGCAACCTGCCCAAGCCCTCGATCGACACCGGCATGGGCCTGGAGCGCGTCGCCGCGGTGATGCAGGGCGTGCACGACAACTACGACACAGACACCTTCAAGGCGCTGATCGCGGCGTCGGAAAGCCTGACCAGCGTGCCCGCCGAAGGGGCGCAACAGGCGAGCCATCGCGTGATCGCGGATCACTTGCGCTCGACCAGTTTCCTGCTGGCGGACGGCGTGCTGCCGTCCAACGAGGGGCGTGGCTACGTCCTGCGTCGGATCATGCGACGGGCGATGCGCCACGCGCACTTGCTCGGCGCCAAAGACCCGCTGATGCACCGGCTGGTGCCGGCGCTGGTCGCGGAGATGGGTCAGGCTTATCCTGAACTGGGCCGTGCGCAGCCGCTGATCGAGGAGACGCTGCAGCGCGAGGAGATCCAGTTCCGGCGCACGCTGACCAACGGCCTGCGCTTGCTCGACGAGGCTACGGCCGGGCTGGGCGAGGGCGGCGAACTGCCCGGCGAGACCGCCTTCCGGCTCTACGACACTTACGGCTTCCCCTATGACCTGACCGAGGACGCGCTGCGTCCGCGTGGCATTGCGGTCGATCGCGCCGGGTTCGATGCGGCCATGGCGCAGCAGAAGGCGGCGGCGCGCGCGGCGTGGAAGGGCTCGGGCCAGGCGGCGGACAGCGAAGTCTGGTTCGACATCGCCGAGCGCGAGGGTGCGACCGAGTTCACCGGCTATACCGCGACCAGCGGCGAGGGTCGGGTGGTCGCGCTGGTGCGGGACGGGCGCGAAGTGCCTTTCGCCGAGGCGGGCGACGACGTGACCATCCTCACTAACCAGACGCCTTTCTATGGCGAGAGCGGTGGCCAGGTCGGCGATGCCGGGCTGATCACCGGCGCTGCGGGCAGCACGACCGGCGAGCTGCGCATCGCCGTGCGCGATACCGCCAAGCCGCTCGGCCGTCTGAACGCCATGATCGGGCGGGTCGAGGCTGGCATCATCACTGTGGGCGACACGGTGCAGCTCACCGTCGATGGCGAGCGCCGCGACGCGATCCGCGCCAATCACTCGGCGACGCATTTGCTGCACGCGGCGCTGCGCAATCGCCTGGGCGATCATGTGACGCAGAAGGGTTCGATGGTCGGCCAGGATCGCCTGCGCTTCGACTTCTCGCATCCCAAGGCGCTGACCGACGAGGACATCGCGGCGGTCGAGGCCGAAGTGAACGCGGAAATCCGTCACAACGAGCCGGTGACCACGCGCCTGATGAGCCCCGAAGAAGCGATCGAGGCCGGCGCGATGGCGCTGTTCGGCGAGAAGTACGGCGAGGAAGTGCGCGTGCTGGCGATGGGGCGCGTCGCCGGCAGCCGGAACTACTCGGTTGAGTTGTGCGGCGGCACCCACGTCAATGCGACCGGCGATATCGGCGTGTTCCGGATCGTGTCGGAAAGCGCGGTGTCGTCGGGCGTGCGCCGGATCGAGGCGCTCACCGGCGAAGGCGCGCGGCGCTGGCTGGTCAGCCGCGAGGATACGCTGAAGGGCACGGCCGGCCTGTTGCGGACGACACCCGACGAGGTCGAGGCGCGCGTCGCCGCCCTGATCGAGGAGCGTCGCAAGCTCGAGCGCGAACTGGCGGACGCGAAGCGTTCGCTGGCCTTGGCCGGCAGCGGTTCGACAGCGGCGGCTCCGGCCGACGAGCAGGTCGGCGGGGTGAAGTTCTCGGGCCAGGTGCTCGACGGCCTCGACCCCAAGGAACTGCGCGGATTGCTGGACCAGGCCAAGCAGCGCCTGGGTTCGGGCGTTGCGGTGGTCGTCGCGGTGAACGAAGGCAAGGCGAGCATCGCCGCCGCCGTGACGGACGACCTTGTGGACCGCGTCAGCGCCGTGGACCTCGTGCGCGCCGGGGTCGAGGCATTGGGTGGAAAGGGCGGCGGCGGGCGTCCGGATATGGCGCAAGGCGGCGGGCCCGACGGCACGAAGGCCGGCGATGCGATCGCCGCCGTACGCGCGATCCTCGCCGGATAGCTTGGGCCCGGCCATGTCGCTCTCGTTCGAGCCAGGGCTGGTGCGCGCTTGGCTCGCCGGGCGGTCCGTCGCGCGTGGCCTGCCGACGCCCGTTGCCGATCGCGGGGGCTGGCGGGTGGACACCGGGTTGCCGGAGGAGGTCGCGCGCTGGGTGTTCGCCGAGCCTGGCGAGGGCCTTCAGGAACTGGGCCGCAGCCTCACCTTGCCGTTCCATCTGCTCAAGCTCTGTGCGCCAGCCGAGGTGCTGATGCGCCAGTTGCCGCCGCGCTGGCAGCTTCAATCCGAAAGCTGGTTCATGGCGGCGGCGGAGCCGATGCCGGAGGCAGCGCTGGCGTCGGGCTACCGGCTCGAACACCACACCGATAGAGCGGTCACGCAGGTTCGTATTCTAACCGAGTCGGGCGATCTGGCGGCAAGCGGCTATGCGGCGCAAACGTCGGACGCGTTTGTCTACGATCGCATCGCTACGGCCGCCGATCATCGGCGCCGGGGCCTGGGACGCGCGTTGATGGCGGCCTTGTGCCGCGTTCGGACGCGCCCGGTGCCGCAGTTGCTCACCGCGACGGCGGACGGGCATGCGCTTTATACGACGCTGGGTTGGAGCGTAGTCTCGCCGTACGTCACCGCGGGAATTTCGCCCGCGCCCTGATCTGTGACAGTCGGTCCTGTTTAAGCGGCACCGGCCCACGCCCCCACCCGACCTCCCATAGGGTACTATCGTTGGGAGGTCGGGTGGGGGCGTGGGCCGGTGCCGATCCCGCTTCAAGCGGACAAACTCTAAACCGACCTTTCGCGCAAGGTCGTGCTCCGCAGACGCGGCTTTTCGGCGAGACCGCCCTCGGCCATGAGTTGCTCGCGCAGTTCGTCGCGCTTCTCGTGGATCGAGGCGATGACGGGGCCCATGGGGACGCCCAGGTCGACGAGCACGGCTTCGGAAAGCTGCAGGGAGCTTTCCAGGGTCTCGGGCACGGCGTGGGTGGCGCCCGCCCGGTAGAGCTGCCCCGCATGGGCGGTATCGCGCGCGCGGGCGATGACCGGCAAGTCGGGATGCTCGCCGCGCAACATGCGCACCAGGCGCTGGGCGGCGACCGGCTCGTCCATGGTGAGGACGACCGCGGAGGCCTGGTCAGCGCCCAGGCGCGAAAGGGCATTGCTGCGCGCCGCATCGCCGAAGGTGACGACGTAGCCCTTCCTCTTGCCCTCCTCGACAAGATCGGCGTCGCTGTCGATGGCCAGATAGGGCCGGCCGTGCGCCTTGAGCATGTCGGCGACGAGCTGGCCCACGCGGCCGAACCCGACGATGAGCGTGCGGGGCGCCGTGTCGTCCTCGGCCGGCAGCGGGGTCGCGTCGAGCCGTTCGACCCGGCGCGCCATGTAGCGCCCGGCGAGCGCCAGCAGCGGAGTGATGGTGAGGCCGAGCGCGGTCACGGTTTGCCAGAACTGCGCGGTTTCCGCGCCGATGAGCTGCGCCCCGGTGCCGGCCGTGAGCACGATCAGCGTGGTCTCGGAGGGGCTCGCCATGAGAATGCCGGTCTCGGTCGCGGTCGCCCGGCGCGCGCCCATGATGCGCAGCAGGAGTCCGGTGACGAGCGCCTTGAGCGCGATCACTCCCGCCGTGGCAGCCAGGATCGGGCCGATGTTCGCGCCGACTTTGGCAAGGTCGATGCTCATGCCGATGGTAATAAGGAATACGCCGAGCGCGAGGCCCTTGAAGGGCTCGGTGATGGTCTCGACCTCGCCATGATACTCCGTCTCGGCGATGAGCAGCCCGGCGATGAGCGCGCCCACGATGGGCGACAACCCGGCCGCGGCGGTGGCGAGCGAGGCGAGGATCACGACCAGCAGCGAAGCCGAAAGGAACAACTCCGGGCTCTTGGTGCGCGCGGCCTGTGCGAACAGCGGCGGCAGCAAAGTGCGACCCAGGACCAGCAACGCCACGATCACGGCAAGACCGATGGCGAGCGTCATGGCCAGGCCGCCCAGCCCTCCCTCGCTGGAATGCGGACCCAGCGCGCTGAGCAGGAAGATGATGGGGACCAGCGCGATGTCCTCGAACAGTAGCATGGCGAGCGCCGCGCGGCCGACCGGCGTGGCGGTGCTGGTGATTTTCAGCACCAGCGCGGTCGAAGACAGGGCGAGCGCGAGACCCAGCGCCAAGGCGCCGCCAAGCGCCTGGCCCGTCAGCACGAGGATGCCGGTCAGCACCGCGCCGATGATCAAGAGTTCGAGCGAGCCGACACCGAAGACCGCGCGCCGCATCTGCCAGAGACGGGCGAACGACAGTTCGAGCCCGATCGAGAACAGCAGCATGATGATGCCGAACTCGGCGAAGCTGTCCAGTCCTTCGGGATGAGTGATCGTCGCCATCGACAGCCAGGGCCATTGCGCGACGTGGCGACCCAGGCCGAACGGGCCGACCAGCATGCCGACGAGGATGAAGCCGATCACCGGGGTGATGCGGAAGCGCGCGAAGATCGGGATTACCGCGCCGGCAGCGCCCAGGATGACCAGCGCGTCGGAGAGGAAGGGCGAGTAGAGATCGGTTTCAGCGGCCATGGCTTTGTCACTAGGGCACGCGCGGTGCAGTTACCACCCATGCAGGCGTCCGCGCAGGATGCGATTGTCGCCTGGCGAACGTGATCCTGGCCGGGAGCGGGGCAAGGGATGGTGTCAAAAGATCGCATTCGGTTCTTCGAGGCGAGCGCCTTGCAAGGTGGCTCACATGCTGATGCGCGCGGATTCATGAGCGTTCGCCGGCGCCGATGCGGTGGCTCTGCGCGCGTGACGGAGCGCTAGTGGACCATTCTGCCGTTGCCGCGGCGGGGCGGCGGCGTTCCCTTGTATCCAGCCGAGTCGATAGCGGCAGGCGTGGGAGTGAAGCGATGCGGGCAGTCCTGAGCGTTCTTGCGATGTTGGCCATGGCGTTCAGTGTGCCGGCCAGCGCGACGCAGTTCCTCTATACGGTGACCGGCACCGTCGTGGGTGACGAGTTCACTTACGACGAATGGCACATCTTCGATCCCACGCAGGGCGAGGAGTTCACCGCCTCGTTCGTGGTGGACGATGCCAAGCCGGATTCGCTCTATAGCTACGGTGCGCTCGGCTCTTCGGCGACGGGTGGCGGCATCACCCAGTTTGGCACACGTTCGCCCCTCACCGCCAGCCTGACGATCGGCGGCCAGACGTACCAGATCCGCTCGGGCGATTATCACTCCTATCCGACGATCGAACCCCTTACCGGCGATCCGGTCGGGCCGACCGACACGATCGACGAACTCGGCAGCGTCGCCAAGGACCCGGGGGCGCATCAGCTTGCGCTGACGGCAGGCTATAGCGAGGGGCACTCGTGCTGCTTTCCGCACCCCAACGACACTTACGGGCAGAACGAGATACTGGATTTCTCGCTGAACAGCAGTGCGTTCACTTCGCCCGACTATCGGCAGGCGGGGACGTTCGCGCTGACCGGTTTCGGCTATTTCGCCAAGTCAGCGACCATCGTCGCGTCTCCGGGCGCGCTCACCAACATCTATCTCGCGCCCGTGTCGCTGACCGTCAGCGCGGTGCCCGAGATCGGTTCCTGGCTGATGACGATCGTGGGGGTCGGCTTGATCGGCGCAGTCGTTCGCCGTCGCCGGCCGTCTGGCACGGGGTGCGTGCCGGCCTCTTAGACCGTCACCGCTGCCCGTAGCCTTCGCGCGGCCTGGCGTGATCAATAAGGTCGAGTGCCAGCTCTAAGGGGCTGCGCCTCCCAGCAGGCGCAGCCCTTGTCGTCTATGCGGAACGCGGAAAAGTCTCAGCTCCAGCTGGTCATTTCCGTTTCGAGGTTCTTCACGATCTCCTCGAAGAACTGCTCGGTCGTCATCCACGCCTGATCGGGGCCGATGAGCAGCGCGAGGTCCTTGGTCATCTTGCCGGTCTCCACCGTCTCGATGCAAATGCGCTCGATCGTCTCGGCGAACTTGACCACGTCCGGCGTGTCGTCGAAGCGGCCGCGATAGATGAGGCCGCGGGTCCAGGCGAAGATCGAGGCGATCGGATTGGTCGAAGTCGCCTTGCCCTGCTGGTGCTGGCGATAGTGGCGCGTGACGGTGCCGTGTGCCGCCTCGGCCTCCACCGTCTTGCCGTCGGGCGCCATCAGCACGGACGTCATCAGGCCGAGCGAACCGAAGCCTTGCGCCACGGTGTCCGACTGCACGTCGCCGTCGTAGTTCTTGCAAGCCCAGACGAACTTGCCCGACCACTTGAGCGCCGAGGCCACCATGTCGTCGATCAGGCGATGCTCGTAGATGATGCCGGCGTCCTTGAACTTCTGAGCGAAGCCTTCGGCGTCGAACACCTCCTGGAACAGGTCCTTGAAGCGGCCATCGTAAGCCTTGAGGATCGTGTTCTTGGTGGAGAGGTACACCGGCCAGCCCAGCGACAGGCCATAGTTGAACGAGGCGCGCGCGAAGTCGCGGATCGAATCGTCGAGGTTGTACATCGCCATGGCGACGCCCGCGCTCGGGAAGTCGAACACGTCGAGGTCGATCTTCTCGCCGTTCTCGCCGTCCCACACGAGGCGCAGCTTGCCGGGTCCGGGGATCTTGGTGTCGGTGGCGCGGTACTGGTCGCCGAAGGCATGGCGGCCGACGACGATCGGGTCGGTCCAGCCGGGAACCAGGCGCGGTACGTTCGAGATCACGATCGGCTCGCGGAAGACGACGCCGCCCAGGATGTTGCGGATCGTGCCGTTGGGCGACTTCCACATCTTCTTGAGGCTGAATTCCTCGACGCGCGCCTCGTCGGGCGTGATCGTGGCGCACTTCACCGCGACACCGTACTGCTTGGTGGCATTGGCGGAATCGACGGTCACCTGGTCGTCGGTGGCGTCGCGGTTCTCGATCGACAGGTCATAGTACTTCAGGTCGATGTCGAGATAGGGAAGGATCAGGCGCTCGCGGATCCATTGCCAGATGATCCGCGTCATCTCGTCGCCGTCCATCTCGACAACCGGGTTCTTGACCTTGATCTTTTCCATTCGAAAGTGCTCCCTGGGGTGAGGATTTTCGCGGCTTCTTAAGGAGCGCCATCACGCTTAGCAAGGTAACTATCGGCGGGCAGCATAGCGTATGACTGCTCAAGGCTGTGCGAGATGCCGCTGTGAAGCATTGGTCCGGGCGAGAGGCCGCAGCAGAGCATCGGCCCGCGCCTGAAACGAAAAAGCCCGCTAAGCGAGAGCGCTAGCGGGCCATTCGAATGGTGGGCGTAGCAAGGATTGAACTTGCGACCCCTACGATGTCAACATAGTGCTCTACCACTGAGCTATACGCCCGAACACCATTCGTCTTTTCCGTTGGCAGTGCCTCCGGAGGACGCGCGTTTAGCGGCGTCCTGATCGGGATGCAAGCCGCTTCACGCGATTAGAGTCTGTCCTGTTTAAGTGGGCCGGTGCCGATCCCGCGTGAAGCGGACAGACCCTAGACGCGCGCCTGTTCCGTCTGCCCGAACACGCGCTGCACTTCGAGCACGAGGTCGCGCAAGTGGAAGGGTTTGGAGAGCACGCGCGCCTGCGGCGCCTCCCGGCTCGCGCGCAAGGTGACGGCGGCGAAGCCGGTGATGAACATGACCTTGGTGCGCGGCGAGACCTCGTTGCAGCGCTGCGCCAATTCGATCCCGTCCATCTCGGGCATCACGATGTCGGTGAGGAGCAGGTCGAACGCCTCCTTCTCGAGCAAGGGCAGCGCGGCGCTGCCGCGGTCGACGCCGACGACGTCGTAGCCGGCATTCTGCAGCGCGCGCGACAGGTAGGTCCGCATGGCCTCGTCATCTTCGGCAAGCAGGATGCGGATCATACTGTATCGTCCAAGTCTCAAGAGCACGGCCCCGTTGCCGCACCCCGTTGTAATGACGCAGGAGTTAAGAATCTCGCCTTGTGAACGCCACGGCAATGAACGCCGTGGCCGGGAATGAGACAGTTGCACCGCTTGCCGCTTTGACAGTTCGGCGTGAACAGGACAGCAAGGTTCGCAGATGGCCGACCTCCCCACGGACAGCGATTCGCAGCAAGGCTCCACCGGCGGCCGGATCCCGGGCGCTCCCGGGATCGCCGCGTTCCGGGTGCTGGCGCCCGAGCCCTCGATCCTGCCGGTGATGATCGCCGTGCCTCATGCCGGGCGCGCCTACCCCAAGCCGCTGCTGCGCGAGCTTCGCCACCCCGGTTCCGCCGTGCTGAAGCTGGAAGATCGCTACGTCGACAAGGTGGGCCAGGCGGTCGCCCGCGCGACCGGGGCGGCGTTGCTGTTTGCCCAGGCGCCGCGCGCGATGATCGATCTCAACCGCGCACCCGAGGATGTCGACTGGGAGATGTTCGGCAAGGCCGCGCGGCCCGACGAACCGCTCCATGCCGGCCCCAGCACCAGTAGTCGCCGCGCCCGCACGGGGCTGGGGCTCATTCCGCGTCGCTTGCCGGGTATCGGGGAGCTGTGGCGGCGTCGCCATGACGAGCAGGACCTGTCGGCGCGTATCGCCCAGATTCACCAGCCCTATCACGCGCAGCTTGCCGCGATGCTGGCGCAATTGCGCGAGCGCTGGGGCGCGGCCTTGCTGATCGATCTGCATTCTATGCCACCGCTCGCCCCGCGCGCGGGCCAGCCCGCGGCTGAGTTCGTCATTGGCGATCGGTTCGGCGCGGCGAGCCATGGTAGCCTCGTGGCCGCCGCCTTCAGTCATTTCGCCGAGCGGCAACGGCCGGCGGCGCACAACCGGCCCTACGCCGGCGGCTACGTGCTGGAACGCCATGCGCATCCCCGGCTCGGCGTGCATGCGCTGCAGATCGAGATCGACCGCAGCTGCTATCTCGATTCGCAGCTGCTGGAACCCGGCCCGGGATTCGACGAGGTCGTCGATGTGCTCAGTAGCTTGGTGCGAAAACTGGCAGGGGCGGTCGCCGATCTGGCAGACCCTTCGGGCGAGCGAAACTGGCCGCTGGCCGCGGAATAGCCGCGCTCAATAAAAAACCACCCCGCGCAAACGCGCGAGGTGGCCAAGGTTCAGGGAGGAGGTGCACTAAATGCACCAGCTTCACCAGGCCATGAGGGTAGCACTGGCGAAGTAGCCCCAACATAATGGGCATCAGCGGACTTGGCAAGTCCGGACGTATCCTGAGCCTTCGTATGAGCTTGTCGTAAGTTCCTGCGAAACCGCGCGGCCGGTCAGGCCACGGGTTGCGCGACCGGCGGGCCCTTGCCCTGCGCGACCTGACGGCCGAAGATATCGCGGACCAGATCGAGCGAGAACAGGTGTGCGTAGATCAGCGCCAGGAGGCCGCTCTGGTTCCAGCTGCGCAGCACGTCGCCGCGCACTTCGCGCAGCTTGTTCTCGTCGACCATGCGGAAGCCGCGGTAGTTGAACGGCTGGCCGTTGCCCACGTCGATGTTGAGCTCGCCATCCATCAGCAGGTTGTGCTTGGTCAGTTCAGCCATGAAGTTGGCGGTCTTCTGGCCGGCGATCTCGAACTGCTCGCAGAAACCGAGCGTGTTCTTGCAGGACTCACTGGGGCCGTTGTTCTCGAACAGGGGCTCGCCCTCGTCGAACTCGCCGACGAGGTCGCTCGTCGGGTCGACGCACAGCGACAGCTCGTCCGAATCGGGGCGGATGCGAGCCAGAAGGAAGGGGTACCGGCGCACGTAGGCGGGCATGTAGATCGGCGTGTTGACCGTGCCATCCTCGTCGACGAACACGTTGACGCCCTCGTTCATGCCCATCAGCGCGATCGGGAAGGGATTGTCGCCTGCGGAGAAGACGATCGGGAAATTGCGCTGCGCCAGCGGAAATTCCTCTACCGTGAGCGGCACGGTGTTGACGTCCTTGAGCCAGGTCGCCTTGTCGGTCGCACGGCTTTTCCAGTTCTCATGCTCCTGCGAGCTGAGCAGGACGAGATCGTTGTAGAACAAGGGAAGGGGCGGCGCGCTCGCCATCGGTATCTCTCCGCAAAATCGATGGGGCCCTTTAGGGAATCGGCGCTAGCCGCGCAAGCGGGCCATCTTGCCGTGCAGACCCCAAATCCTAGACCAGCTTACCTGGGTTCAGCAGACCCTGCGGATCGAGCGCCCGCTTGACCTTGCGCATGATGTCGAGCGCGACGGGATCGCCCAGGCGCGCAAGTTCGTCGCGCTTGAGCTGGCCGATGCCGTGCTCGGCCGAGATCGAGCCGCTCCACCGGGCGACAAGGTCGTAGACCTGGCGGCTGATCGCCTTGCCCGTGTCCTTAACCCAGGTGCTGTCGCTCCCGGGCGGTGAGATGACATGGAAGTGCACGTTCCCGTCGCCCAGATGCCCGAACGCGATCGCCCGAGTACCCGGCCAGTTCTTCTGGAGTTGCGGTACGACGGCATCGATGAAGTCGGGCATCCTTTCGACCGGCACCGAAATGTCGTGCTGCACGGCGGGGCCCCGTTCGCGCTCGGCCGGCGCGATCGAATCGCGCAATTGCCAGAAGGCGTCCGCCTGGGTCTCGTTGGCGGCGATGGCCGCGTCCTCGAGCAGGTCCTTGGCGAATGCCGCCTCCATCATCGTCTCGCACCGCTCGCGCAAGGCCGCCGCGCCCGCGTGGTCGGCGACGACTTCGATCAGCGCGTGCCACGGGTGCGCTCCGGCCAGCGGCGGACGTGAGCCCGGGATGTGATCGAGCACGGCCTCCAGCGAGGTCTGCGGCAGGATCTCGAAGCCTTCCAGCGCATCGCCGACCGCGCCCTCGCAATGCAGCAGAAGCGCGCGCGCCGCCTGGATCGTCGGCACGCCGGCCCAGATCACCATGCGCTCGGCGATCGCGGGCACCAGCTTGAGCGTCGCCGCGGTGACGATGCCCAGCGTTCCCTCCGAGCCGATCAGAAGCTGCTTGAGGTCGAACCCGCGGTTGTCCTTCTTGAGGGGCGTCAGCATGGAGTAGACCTGACCATCGGCCATGACCGCCTCCAGCCCCAGCACCAGCGCGCGCATCGAGCCGTGGCGCAGCACCTGGGTGCCGCCGGCGTTGGTCGAGATCAGCCCGCCCACGGTTGCCGAGCCCTTGCCGCCGAGCGTCAGCGGAAAGCGCAGGCCTTCGGCTGCAGCCGCCTCGTGCAGAGTCTGCAGGATCACCCCGGCCTCGCACGTGACCTTGCGCCCTTCGACGTCCAGCTCCCGGATGGCGTTCATGCGGCGCAACGAGAGCAGCAAGGCTCCGCCGCTGACGTCGGGCGTCGCACCGCCCACCATGCCGCTGTTGCCTCCCTGTGGCACGATCGGCACGCCATGCTGGCCGCAGAGCCTCACGAGCGCGGCAAGCTCCTGGGCGTTGGCAGGCGAGGCCATGGCCAGCGCCTTGCCATGGTAGTGACCGCGCCAGTCCGTCAGCCAGGGCGCGATGAGATCGGGGTCGCGGGTGAGTCCGCGCGGTCCCAGGCTCGTCTCGGCGGCCTGGAGGAAGGCAGTGTCGGTGCTCATGGCCGCTCTATGGCATACCGACGGCCCGTTAGCCTACCGGGTTGCTTGCAAGGCCGAGCCGAAGGCCGCAAACTGTGGGTTAAGCGGTGGTTCAAGCTCTGGCGTTAGAGGCGGGGGCACTGCTCTTTCGCGAGCCTTTTACCGGAACCTAATCGCGCTGATGAACCTAGCCGCTGCCTTGCTTGCGCCACTGCTGTTGCTGTTCCCCAGCGCCAGCGTGCCCGCGAGCGGTGACGACGACGCCGGCGACGGCGATGGCGGCGCGACCTTGGCCGAGCAGGGCCCGCAGACCGAAGCGCCGGAGTGGCCCGTCGGGCCGTTGCCGCCCTATCTCCCCGTTGTCGCCGGGCAGGTCCGCATCGAGCAGCGCATGACCATTCGCATCACGCCGGGCGCCATGATGCCGATGCCGCCGGACATGCTGGCGGCGCTTCAGGGCCGGGCCATCGAGACGCAGTTCAAGAAACGCAAGATCGGCAAGTGCCTGCCGATCAGCGCCATCGTCGGCGTGCGCCCGAGCGGGGACAGCGACCTTATCCTGTTCACGCGCGATCGCCGGATGGTCACGGCCGAGCTGGAGCGCACGTGCCATGCGCGCGATTTCTACTCGGGCTTCTATCTGGAGCGGAACAGCGACGGCATGGTCTGCGTCGATCGCGACACTCTGCTTTCGCGCAGCGGCACCAACTGCAAGCTTTCGCGCATCCGGCAACTCGTGCCGGCCGACGATTGAGTGACCGCGTTCGCCGCGTTTACTTGACTTTGTCGCGTTTTCGGCCATAGGCCGCGCCGAACGTGCGTCCAAATCTTGCGGTCCCCATGCGGGGGTAGGCAGCGAACGTGCGGACCAACTTCTTTCCGGACAGACAACAGCCTATGAAATTTGCCGACCTCGGCCTGTCAGACGAATTGCTGCAAGCGGTCGAGCAAGCCGGCTACACGACGCCGACTCCGATCCAGGCGCAGGCGATCCCGCAGGTCCAGATGATGCGCGATCTCATCGCGATCGCCCAGACCGGCACTGGCAAGACCGCCAGCTTCGTGCTGCCGATGATCGATATCCTGGCGCACGGCCGCCGCCGCGCGCTGATGCCGCGCTCGCTGATCCTGGAGCCGACTCGTGAGCTCGCCGCGCAGGTGGCGGAGAACTTCGAGAAGTACGGCAAGAACCACGACCTGAAGATGGCGCTGCTGATCGGCGGCGTGCAGATGGGCGACCAGGTCAAGGCGCTCACCGAGGGCGTCGACGTGCTGATCGCCACGCCCGGGCGGCTGATGGACTTGTTCGAGCGGGGCAAGATCCTGCTCACCGGCTGCTCGCTGCTGGTGATCGACGAGGCGGACCGGATGCTCGACATGGGTTTCATCCCCGATATCGAGAACATCTGCACCAAGCTGCCGCCGAACCGCCAGACCCTGCTGTTCTCGGCGACGATGCCGCCGCCGATCAAGAAGCTGGCGGACCGCTTCCTCACCAACCCCAAGTACATCGAGATGGCGCGGCCGGCGACGGCGAACGTCAACATCGCCCAGTTCAAGGTGCCGGTGTCCGCCCGCAAGAAGCGCGACGTGCTGCGGGCCTTGTTGCAGAGCGAGGATGTCAAGACCGGCATCATTTTCTGCAACCGCAAGACCACCGTGCGAGAGGTCAACAAGAGCCTCAACAGCTACGGCTTTTCCAGCGGCGAGATCCATGGCGACATGGACCAGTCGGCGCGCATCGCCGAATTGCAGCGGTTCAAGGACGGCAAGATCAACATCCTGGTCGCCTCCGATGTTGCCGCGCGCGGGCTGGACGTGAAGGGGGTGAGCCACGTGTTCAACTTCGACACGCCCTGGCATCCCGACGACTACGTCCATCGCATCGGCCGCACCGGCCGCGCCGGGGCGACCGGCCGCGCCTTCACTTTCGTCACGCCGGAAGATGCCGAGGCGGTCCAGAACGTCGAGAAGCTGACGGGCGGCGCGATCCCGGTCTTCGCCATCGAGAGTGGCGCGCCTGAGCCCGAGGCCGAGCGTGAGCCTGCCGCCGAAGCGCCCCGGCGTGAGCGCAAGGGCCGCAAGCCTCGCGAGCAGGAACGCGACAGCCGCAGCAGCGCTCGCCGCGAGGCCGTGGATGAGCCGCGTGCGGAGCAAGAGCCCCGCGCCGAGAGGAAGCCGCCCGCCGAGAGGAAGCCGTCCGTCGAGCATCCGGTGCGCCGCGAACGTCGCGCCAGCCACGAGCCGGCGGATGAAGGCTGGAACGGCCCGGTGCCCGAGTTCCTGAAGCAGTCCGCTCTGGCCTGACTTGCGGGCGCCGGCGCACCCGCGCCGGTCGACGTTATCTGCTTACCGGCGTGCCAAGCACCTGTGAGCGGATCGTGTCGACAAGCTCGGGGTCGGCTGTCAGCCGGTCTTCCTCTTCCGCCAGGATCGCCAGGAAGGCGTCGCGCTTGATCCGCGCCAGAACCTCCGCCTCGACCGACCCTTCATCGAGCGTCGAGACGACGAGGTCGACCAGCCGCTCCGCCCCGTGGAGGCGGCCCCACAAGTAATCGCTCTCCCGGTAGGCCCGGCTGAAGAATGCGCCGAAGTTGTAGAACTCGGTGCCCCGCAGCGTCGCCCCGGCGCGGATCGCATGGCAATCGTCGGGCGAAATCCGGTCGACCTTGACGGGATTGAACTCGGTGGTTCCCTCGCCGCGCAGCAGCGGCAGGGTCACCGTGTCGTAGAATGGGAAGCCAAGGTAGGTGAGCAGCAGGTGCCGCCGCGCATCGGCGGGCAGGGCGGTCAGCGCCTCGGCGATCAGAGCATCGGCCTGCGCGTCGAGCCGCGTGAGTTCGCGGCGTGCTGCGATCGCCTCCAGAACCTCGCCCGGGTCTTCGAACACCCGCGCTGCCAGGGCCGCGAAGTCGGCGCCGAGCGAGGCGGTCGGCTCGCGCGACTGGTAGAGGGCGAGCGCCTGGTAGATCGCGGTACGCAGCGCGTCGGACGCGCTTTCCTCCAGCTCGTAGGCATGGCGGTCCTGCGTGGCGCGACGGGCAAGCAGCCGCAGGCGTCGGATGCGAAACGCCAGATCGTGCTCGCGAAACAGCGCGACCGCCTGCGGCGACGCCCCGCCGCGTAGCGCGGACATGCGGTCGAGCCCCTGCGTGGCCAGATGCTCGGCGATGGCGTCGGAGATCAGGCGGCGCGGTCCGAGCCTGGGCGCAGCTTCCGCGATCGTGCGCGCGAGCGTGGCGACGATCCCGGCGAACTTGACCTGCGAATAACCGTGATAGGCGAAACCCGCCTGCTCCCACGCCGCCTGCTGGGCCTTGGCCCGCCAAGCCCTGAGCCGCTTGGGCGTGGGACTGTCGAGGAACAGGGTTCGGCCGAACAGCTTCTCGACCGCCTCTTCGATCTCGGGGCGCAGCGATTCGACGATGGCGCTCAGCGTCGCCATCTCGCGCGAGGCGGACTCGAGCGCCTCCAGATTGTCGCGAATCGGCTGCTCGCGGGGGATCGCGGACACTGCGCCGAAGATGGTGGAGACGAAGCCCGGCGCTTTCGCCTGCTCGCGCGGCGTGAACGAGCGGTCGGGCGTCGGGTCGATATAGACGAAGCGGCGGTCGACTTCGCGGTGCGCCGGCCGGTCGCGCAGCACGGCCATGGCATCGGCGAAGGGCGCGTTAACGAGGACCGAGCCGTCGATCAGGGCGAGGCTCTCCAGCTCCTGGTCGCGCGCGTGCTGCGGAACGATGCGTTCGAGAAAGGCGTCGCGGCTTGGCCACGCAAGCGCCTCCTCCTGCGCCAGCCGCTCGATCTCGGCGACTTGCAGGGGCGGAAAGGCGCCGGGAAAGCTCGAGGTGGCGCGCGTGGCGAAGACGAGGTCGAGCAGCGGCGCGAGCGGCTCGCCGGCCTGCGCGGGCGTGGTGCCGCGAAAGCCGATCGAGAGGCGGTGCTCGCTCTCGTAGACCAGTTCGGGCGAATGCAGGTGCAGCGGCTGCATCCGGCCGCCGAAGTCCGTCGCGGTGACGAACAGGTCGAGCGGATGGCCGGGCGGCAGCAGCGGAGGGCTTTCCGGTCGCGCGGCCATCGCCTGGAGCGCGCGCGTGAACAGGCGTGCGAGGCCGATGCCGCTGAACGGGGGCTCGAACCAGCGCGAGCGGATCAGGCGGGAGAGCTTCTCGCGCACTTCCTCGCGCGTCTCGGGCGCGACCGAGGCGTTGACGTCGTTGCCGGGCCGCTGCAGCAGGTAGTGGACGACCGGGCTCATCCAGAACTTGGCGGTGCGCGCGCCGGGCCGCGCATCGGGATCGAGCAGCACGTCGATGTCGGCTTCGGACAGCCACAAGTCTGTCAGCGGGTCGAGCGACTGGCCCGAGTGGATCGCCTGGGCAAGGAACACCGAGTTGATCCCGCCCGCGCTCGCCCCCGCGACGATGTCGGTGAGCACGGACAGGCGCAAGCCGTGCTCCTCCTGCAACCGGGTGAGGAGGGCCGCGTAGACCGCTTGGCTGCCGTCCTCGCAGCGTTCGTCCGCGTGGATCGCCCGGCTTGCCAGGAGCAGCTTCCACAGCTCCTTGGTCACGCCGTGCATGTAGACCGCCAGGCTGACGCCGCCGTAGCAGACGAGGGCGATGCGCAGTTCCTTGTGCCGCATGGCGCGGTGCTTACGCGGTTCCTTGCCGATGGCAATTGCGTTCGCGCAATGTTCTGTCTAAGCGTGCGCCATGGCCAAGCCCAAACGTCGATTTGTCTGCCAGGCCTGCGGCAGCGTAAGCACGCGCTGGCAGGGGCAGTGCGCCGACTGCGCGGAATGGAACACCCTCGCCGAGGAAGCGCCGGAGACGACCTTCTCGGCCAAGCACGACTTGTCCTCGGGCGGCCGACGGATCGCGTTCGAACCGCTCGATGCGCCGGGCGAGCGGCTGCAGCGGCGCTCGACGGGGCTGGCCGAGTTCGACCGGGCGCTGGGCGGCGGGCTGGTGCCGGGCTCCGCGATCCTGATGGGCGGCGATCCGGGCATCGGCAAGTCGACGCTGCTGCTGCAGGCGAGCGCCGCGATCGCCAAGGCGGGCGGGCAGGTGGTCTACATCAGCGGCGAGGAGGCGGCCGGGCAAGTGCGGCTGCGGGCCGAGCGCCTAGGCCTCGCCGGGGCGCCCATCCGGCTCGCGGCGGCGACTTCGGTGCGCGACATCCTGACGACGCTGGGCAACATGGACTCGCCTGCATTGCTGGTGATCGATTCGATCCAGACGATGCATTCCGACCAGATCGAGGGCGCGCCCGGCACCGTCAGCCAGGTGCGCGCCTCCGCCTTCGAACTGATCCGCTATGCCAAGGAGAGCGGCGTCAGCCTCGTCCTGGTCGGCCACGTGACCAAGGACGGCTCGATCGCGGGCCCGCGCGTACTCGAGCACATGGTCGACGTGGTGATGAGCTTCGAGGGCGAGCGCAGCCACCAGTACCGCATCCTGCGCTCGATCAAGAACCGCTTCGGACCCGTGGACGAGATCGGCGTCTTCGCCATGGAAGGGCAGGGCTTGGCCGAGGTGGGCAATCCCTCCCTGCTGTTCCTCTCCGGCCGCGAGGAGTCCGTTGCCGGAAGCGCCGTCTTCCCGGCAATGGAGGGCACGCGGCCGGTGCTGGTCGAGATCCAGGCGCTGATCGTCCGGCTGCAGAGCGGGGCGACGCCCCGGCGCGCGGTGGTCGGCTGGGACTCGGGGCGGCTCGCCATGCTGCTCGCGGTGCTGGAAGCGCGCTGCGGTCTGAACTTCTCCAGTGCGGAGGTCTATCTGAACGTCGCCGGTGGTTATCGCCTGGCCGATCCGGCGGCGGACCTCGCGGTTGCGGCGGCGTTGGTCTCGGCATTGGGCGACAAGCCGCTCGGCAGCGATGCGGTGTGGTTCGGCGAAGTCTCGCTCGCCGGAGAGATCCGCCCGGTGGCGCACGCCGCGATCCGGCAGCGCGAGGCGGCCAAGCTTGGGTTCGGCAAGGCGTTCGGCCCTGCGGGCGCGCCGGTCGCGACGGAGAAGGGCTTGCGCTACGATGGCCTCGCCTTGCTGCCGAACCTCGTTGACCGGATTCTGTCGGCTACCTAGATTGGCCGGCAGATGACCGGCTTCGATATTGCGATCCTGCTGTTCGTGGGGATGGGTGCCGTGACCGGCTTCTTGCGGGGCTTCGTGCAGGAGATCCTCGCGCTCATCGCCTGGATCGCCGCGGTCTTTGCCATCCACACGCTGCACACGCCGCTGCTCAAGCTGCTGGCGCCGCATTTCGGCACCGGCTCGGCGAGCGCGGTGCTCGCTTTCGCCTGCCTGCTGATCGTGCCTTATGCGGTGATGAAGATCATCGCCAACTGGGCCGGACGAAGGAGCCGCGCCTCGGTGCTGGGGCCGATCGACCGTGTGCTCGGCTTCGGCTTCGGCGCGGTGAAGGGCGTGATCATCGTCGTGCTGTGCTATTCGGTGCTGGTGCTCGGCTATGATACGATCTGGGGTCTCGGCGGGCGGCCCACTTGGATCACGCAGTCGCGCACTTATCCCTTCGTCGACGCGGCCAGCGTGGAACTGGTCAAGGTCATCGCCGAGCGACGGCGCGAGGCGGCCGTCGCGGCATCTCCTTCGGATGGACCGTCGAATGCGTCGTCCCGGGGCGCCGAGGAGTAGGCGATGGCCTCGACCGCGGTGCTCTACACCCCCGAAGTGCTGGCGCTGGCGACCGAGCTTGCGCGCTATCGCCTCGATGAAAGCCTGCCGCTGCGCACCGAGGCGCGCTCGCGCAGTTGCGGCAGTACGATCACGCTGGGCATCGCGCTTTCGGATGGACGCATAGCGAGGCTCGGCCTGCGCAGCCAGGCTTGCGCGATCGGCCAGGCCTCCGCCGCCATCTTCGCGCGCCATGCCACCGAGCGCTCCGCCGACGAGGTCGTCGCCACCGCGCAGGCGGTCGCCCGCTGGGTTGGCGGCGAGGGGCCGTTGCCCGATTGGCCCGACCTGGAACTGATCGCCGCCGCGCGGGACTTCCCCGGCCGCCACGGCGCCATGATGCTGCCGTGGAACGCGGTCCTGCAACTCCTTTCCACTTCGGACCACGCCCGCTAAGGCCCTGAGGAAAGGGTTTACCGGGGGACGTCGCCAATGGCTCATGCCGCTGCCGCCAATGCCGCACAGGCGGAGCCGAGTGCGTCCGACATCCGGCTCGTGATCGCCGCTTCCTCGATGGGCACGATCTTCGAGTGGTACGACTTCTTCATCTACGGCACGCTCGCCGCGATCATCGGCAAGACCTTCTTTCCCGCCGGCAACGCCACGCTGCAGGTGCTGCTGGTCTGGGCCGGCTTCGCGGTGGGATTCGGGTTCCGCCCCCTGGGTGCGATCCTGTTCGGCTTCCTGGGCGATCGCCTGGGACGCAAGTACACCTTCCTCGTCACCGTCACGCTGATGGGCATCGCCACCGCGGGCGTCGGCCTGATCCCCTCGGCCGGGGCGATCGGGATCGCCGCGCCGCTCATCGTGATCCTGCTGCGCGTGCTGCAAGGGCTGGCGCTCGGCGGCGAATACGGCGGCGCCGCGATCTACGTATCGGAGCATTCGCCGCCGAGCCGCCGCGGCTTCTTCACCGGGTTCATCCAGGCGAGCGTCGTAGGCGGCTTCGTGCTCAGCCTGGTCGTCGTCCTCGCCTGCAAGGGCATCATGAGCGCCGAGACCTGGGCGGCCTGGGGCTGGCGCGTGCCGTTCCTGCTCAGCCTGGCGCTGCTCGCCGTGTCGCTGTGGATGCGCCTCAAGCTGTCGGAGAGCCCGGTATTCCGCAAGATGCAGGCTTCGGGCGAGATCGCCGGCAACCCCTTCGTCGAGAGCTTCACCTATCCCGGCAACAAGAAGCGCATCTTCGTCGCGCTGTTCGGCATCGCCGCGGGCCTGACCGTGATCTGGTACACCTCGATGTTCAGCGCGCTCAGCTTCCTCAAGGGGCCGATGCGGATGGAGGACACCCCCGCGGAGGTGATCGTCGGCGTCTCGGCGCTGCTCGGCACGGCCTTCTTCGTCATCTTCGGCAGCCTGTCGGACCGGATCGGGCGCAAGAAGCCGATCGTGATCGGCTATGCGCTGACGCTGCTGCTGCTCTTCCCGATCTACGGGATGATCGGGAAGGCGGCCAATCCGCAACTGGCCGAGGTCGATGCCCGCGTACCGGTCGTCGTGAGCGGGGCCGACTGTCGCTACAGCCCGTTCGAAGCCGAGCAGGCGACGGACTGCGGACGCCTCGTCTCGGACCTGACGGCGCTCGGCGTGACCTACAAACTCCAGCCAGGGGATGCGACCGGGCTGTCCATCGGCGGCAAGGCGCTACCGGTCGAGGCCTATCCCTGGGCCGACAAGGCCGCGCGCGGGGCAATGCTGCAGCAATGGCTCGGCACCGCTGGCTACAGCTTCGACAAGGTGACGCCGAGCCTCGGACATGCGCTGGTGATCGTGGCCGGGTTGCTGACGCTGATGGCATTGTCGGGCATGACCTATGGCCCGGTCGCGGCCTTGCTGTCCGAGATGTTCCCGCCGCGCATCCGCTACAGCTCGATGTCGATCCCCTACCATATCGGCACCGGCTACTTCGGCGGGTTCCTGCCGCTGATCGCCAGCTATATCGTCGCGCGCACCGGCGCGCCGTACTCCGGCCTGTGGTATACCTGGGGCGTGGTGCTGGTCGCGTTCGTCGTCTCCTTGTGGGGCGTGCCCGGTGGCCCACCGCGAGACTTCGTGCCCGATGCCGACTGATACCCGACTTGCGCCGCTCCCGGCCGCCCTGCGGCTCGACATCGATCGCGGCGCGCTGAGAGCGAACTGGCAGGCGCTCGACCGTCTTTCGGGCGCTGCCCGGGCCGGCGCGGCGGTCAAGGCCAACGGCTATGGCGTCGGCGCCCGTATCGTCGTGCCAGAGCTGCGCGCGGCGGGTTGCCGGGACTTCTTCGTGGCCCATGTGGCCGAAGCGGCCGAATTGCTCGACCTCGTCGAGCCGGCTTCGCTCGGCGTTCTGCACGGCCCGCTCGGCGACGCCGACGCGCGCTGGATGGTGGAAGCCGGCGTGCGGCCGGTGATCAACACGCTGGCCCAGGCGCGGCGGTGGCTCGCGGCCGGGGGTGGATCGTGCGACCTGATGGTCGACACCGGGATCAACCGCCTCGGCCTGCCGATGGGCGACCTCGGCGACGCGGCGGTGGCGGCGTTGCAGGTCGACGTGCTGATGTCGCACCTCGCGTCCGCCGAAGAAGTGTCGCAGCTCAACGGCATCCAGCTTTCCCGCTGGCAGGAGGTGCGGGGCCAAGTGAGCCATCGCCGCGTCAGCCTGGCCAACAGCGCCGGGATCGCGCTGGGTGCCGCGTACCATGGCGACGTGACGCGGCCGGGCCTTGCCCTCTATGGCGGCGTGCCGTGCGACGACTTGGCAGGCTCCATCCGCCAGGTCGTGCGGCCGCAAGCCGCGATCATGCAGGTGCGCCACCTCTCGCCCGGGGACACGGTGGGCTACAATGCGACCTTCCAGGCCGATCGCCCGATGCGCGTGGGCACGATCGCGCTGGGCTATGCCGACGGGTATCTGCGCTGCTGGTCGGGCAAGGGCATGGTCCATGCCAAGGGCCACGACCTGCCGGTACTCGGCCGTGTCAGCATGGACATGACCGTCATCGACGTTTCGGACGCCCCTGAACTGTCGGAGGGCGACTGGGTCGAGGTCGACTACGAACTGCCAGCGGCGGCCGCCGCATCGGGCCTTTCGCAGTATGAATTGCTGACGCTGCTTGGTCGCCGATTCGGCCGCTGAAAAGCAGGCGTTTTTGCGCGAATGCTGCGCAGCGAAATCTGTTGCCCCGCTGCGGTGCACAATATAGCATCACGGAAACATGACATAACGGGGAATTGCGATGGCTGACGCGGCGAGCGACGACGACACGGTGATCATCAAGAAGTATGCCAACCGGCGTCTCTACAACACCCGCTCGTCGAGCTACATCACGCTCGATCACCTCGCCGCGATGACTCGCGAAGGCATCAACTACAAGGTCCTGGACGCCAAGAGCGGCGCGGACATCACCCACACGATACTGACCCAGATCATCATGGAGGAGGAATCCAACGGCGAGCAGATGCTGCCGGTGAACTTCCTGCGCGAGCTGATCAGCATGTACGGCAACTCGATGCAGTCGCTGATCCCGCACTACCTCGAAGCCTCGATGGACAATTTCCGGGCCAACCAGGCCAAGCTGCACAAGGCGTTCGAGACCAGCCTGGGCAACAATCCGCTCGCCAAGCTCGCCGAACAGAACATGGCGATGTTCAAGGCGGCGGCCTCGGCGTTCATGCCCGGCGCGGAGAAGCCCGAGACGCCGGTGGCTGGCGAAGGCGCCGCGCCGAACGATCTTTCCGCCCTGCGTGAGCAGATGGCCGAAATCCAGAAGCGCCTGGACGCGCTCGGCAAGTAGTTGCCCCGCCGCGTCGTGACTCGAGCATCGTGACTTGAGCACCGTGGTCCGGGCGGCGCGACCGGCGGCGCGCATCATCCTGCTGGACCGGCAGGACCGCTTGTTGTTGTTCCGCTTCGATCCGCCCGATCGTCCGCCCTTCTGGTGTACGCCCGGCGGCGCGCTCGATCCGGGCGAGAGCTACGAGGAAGCGGCACGGCGCGAACTGCTGGAGGAGACCGGGATCGCCGCCGATCCGGGACCGCAGATCGCGCGCCGCATCGCCGAGTTCATCACCATCGAGGGGGTGCCCGTGACCGCGGACGAGCGCTACTTCCGGGTGGTCTTGGGTGAGGACATCGATCCGGATGTGATCGACACCGGCGGCCACACCGAACTGGAACGCCGGGTGATGCGCGGCTGGCGCTGGTTCACGGCCGCCGACCTGGCCACTCTCGAAGAACCCTGGTTCCCCGAAGACCTGCTGGAAATGCTGGCCTAGAGCATTTTGCGAGCGTCCGCGCGACGCTGCGTCAAAGCGCCTCGCTGCTTTCGACCTGATGCGCTGTCACACGGCGCTCGGTCATGCCCAGGGCCGCGCGCTCCTGTTGCCAGCGCTTCATGTGCTCGGCGGCGAAATGGCGTTCGAGGGCGCCGCGATCGGCCCAGGCTTCGCTCACGCGGATGAGGCCGGGCTCCAGCACATCCTGGGCGTAGGCGTAACACAGGCAGCCTTGTTCCGCTTGCGAAGCCTCGATGACGCGGATCATGGCATCGCGTGCCTGATCGAGCGCCTCCACCGGAAGCCGGAACTCGCCGGTCACCACGATCACGGTCAGAACCGCTCTTCGTAGACCCGCCCGATGGCGCCGTTCCATTCGCCGTGGAACTTGTCGAGCAGGCGCTGCGCCGGGACTTTGCCCGATTGCACGATCTCGGCGAGCGGCGAGAGGTAGCCGGTCTCGTCCTCGCCCATCGAGTTCAGCCGGCGGCGGGCGGCAAGGCCGGAGCGTGAGATCGCCAGCACTTCGCCGGCGATGTCGCGCAAGGTGCCTCCATTCGGCAGCGGCGCGTCGAGGCCAAGGCGGGGCACTTCGCTGCGCAGCCGCTCGCGGCCCGCCATGTCCCAGTCCTTGACGAGGTCCCATGCCGCGTCGAGCGCGCCCTGATCGTAGAGCAGGCCGACCCAGAACGCCGGCAGCGCGCAGATCCGGCTCCACGGGCCGCCATCGGCGCCGCGCATTTCCAGGAAAGACTTGAGGCGCACTTCGGGAAACGCAGTCGAGAGGTGGTCGATCCAGTCGCTCATGCGCGGCAGTTCGCCGGGCAGGACCGAAAGCTTGCCGGCCATGAAGTCGCGGAAGGAGAGGCCGGCGGCGTCGATGTATTTGCCGTCCCGGAACACGAAGTACATCGGCACGTCGAGCATGTAGTCAACGTAGCGTTCGTAGCCGAAGCCCTGCTCGAACACGAAGGGCAGCATGCCGGTGCGGTGCGGATCGGTGTCCGACCAGATATGGCTGCGATACGAGAGGAAGCCGTTGGGCTTGCCTTCGGTGAACGGCGAATTGGCGAACAGCGCGGTCGCCAGCGGCTGGAGCGCGAGGCTGACGCGAAACTTCTGCGCCATGTCGGCTTCGCTCGAATAGTCGAGGTTCACCTGGATCGTGCAAGTGCGCAGCATCATGTCGAGGCCCAGCGCGCCGACGCGCGGCATGTGCCGCAGCATGATGGCGTAGCGGCCCTTGGGCATGACCGGCAGCTCGTCCCGGCGCTTGTCGGGCCACATGCCGAGGCCGAGGTAGCCGAGGTCCAGCTTGTCGCCCACGGCCTTGACTTGCTCCAGGTGGCGGCCGGTCTCGTTGCACGTCTGGTGCAGGTTCTCGAGCGGGGCGCCGGAGAGTTCGAGCTGCCCGGCCGGCTCCAGGCTAATGTTGCCGTCCGCGCCCTTGAGGGCGATCACGTTGCTGGTGCCGTCGGGGCCCTCTTCCTCGATCGGGCTCCAGCCGAATTCGCCCATCGCGGCCAGCAGATCGCGGATGCCGCCGGGCTCGTCGTAGGACGGGGCGCGGTGATCGGCGAGCCGATAGACTTGCTTCTCATGCTCGGTGCCGATGCGCCAGCGCTCGCGCGGCTTCTCGCCGGCGGCCATCGGCTCGGCGAGCTGGGCGACAGACTCGATGACCGGATCGGCGCGATCCGAGGCCTCACGGGTGCTCATGCGCGAGCCGTTAAGCGAGAGGCGGTTGCGGCGCCAGCGAATTGTGCCAATCGCCGGCCAGCGCCATCCACAGCGCGCTGCCCCCGATCGCCGCCGTCTCCGCGCGCAGGATGCGCGGGCCGAGGCTGATCGGCACCGCGTTCGCCCGGGCGCGGATCGCCGTGCGCTCCGCCTCGTCGAAGCCGCCCTCCGGCCCAACCAACAGCGCGGCGGGGCCGGGATGCGCGGCGAAGGCCGCCTGCGCCGGCTCGCCGCCGGCCTCGTCCGCGAAGAACAGCGCCCGGTCCTCCGGCCAGTCCTTGAGCAGGGCCTCCAGCCTGAGCGGCGGGGCGAGCTCGGGCAGCGCGGTGCGGGCGCACTGCTCGGCGGCTTCGGTGACGATGGTGCGGGCCCGCTCGTCGTTGAGCTTGTCCGCCACGCAGCGGCGCGTGATCAGCGGCTGGATACGGCGCACGCCGAGCTCGGTCGCCTTTTCCAGGACGAGATCGAAGTTCGGCTTCTTGAGGAGGGCGGCGCAGAGCCAGAAATCCGGAACTTGCTCGCGTTCGCGCAAGCGTTCGACCAGAGTCAGAGCGACCCCGCGCTTGCCGGCATCGGTGACTTGGGCGGCCCACTCGCCGGTCGCATCGTCGCACAGGATCACCGTATCGCCCACCGCCACGCGCATGACGCGGGCGAGGTAGTGTGCCTGCGAACCATCGATCGAGATCGTCGCGTCCGCCGCGAGCGGGCCGGGAACGAACAGGCGCGGGGCGCTCTTGGGCGGCCAGGCGGGAGTGGCGGGCATGCCTGCTTCCTTGCCCATGCATGCAGCGCCTGTCGAGCGTAGTCCCGGCTCGATGCCCTGGTGCCTCGATACCCTGACGCCTGGATGCTGGCATCCTCGCATGCGTCCCGCTATCGCTCCGCCATGGCGCAGATCGTCCCTGACACCGAGCACCGCGGCCTCGTCTCGCATCTGCCGCCGCTGCTGCGCGACCTCGCGCTCCTCGCGCGGTTCGACCGCCCGATCGGCTGGTGGCTGCTGTTCTGGCCCGGCGCCTGGGGCGTACTCCTGGCCGGCGGCGAGAGTCGCTGGGGGCTGATCGCCTGGCTTCTGCTCGGCTCGATCGCCATGCGCGGCGCGGGCTGCGTCTACAACGACATCGTCGATGCCGACATCGACCGGCAAGTCACGCGCACCGCCGCGCGGCCGGTCGCGAGCGGGCGGGTGAGCGGCAAAGTCGCCTGGGCCTGGCTGCTGGCGCTGTGCCTCGTCGGGCTTGTCGTGCTGTTGCAACTGCGCTGGCAGGCGCAGATCGTCGCGGTCGCAAGCCTGCTGCCGGTCGCCGCCTATCCTTTCATGAAGCGCATCACCTGGTGGCCGCAGGCGTGGCTGGGCCTGGTGTTCTCATGGGCCGCGCTGGTCGGCTGGGTCGAAGTGCGCGGCGACGGGCTTGGCGTGCTGGCCCTGCTTTATGCAGGATCGGTCGCCTGGGTCGTGGGCTACGACACGATCTATGCTCTGCAGGATCGCGAGGACGACGCGCTGGTGGGCGTGCGCTCGTCGGCCTTGCGCCTGGGCCGCCACGTGCGCGGCGGCGTGGCGGGGTTCTACGCGGTGGCGCTCGCGTGCTGGGCGGGTGCCTTCTGGCTGACCCGCCCGGACTGGCTCGGCCTCGTCGCGCTGATGCCGATGGGCTTGCATCTCCTGTGGCAGGTCGCGAGCCTCGATCCCGGAGAGGATGGCAACGCGCTCGACCGCTTTCGCGCCAACCGTTTCGCCGGGCTGCTGCTCGCGCTCGCCTGCTGGGTCGTCGGGAACGCCTGAGCGATCCGCAACCCCCGTCGCATGAAGAAGAGTGTTGCGGAGACGCGTGACCAAGCGGCTCATTCATAGCTGACCACCTCGAATTCGATGCCGTCCCAGTCGAAGAAGTAGAAGCGCCGTCCGGGCGCGTAGTCGCCATGGGAGAACGGCTCCAGCCCAGCGGCGAGCACGGTCCGCTCGGCGGCTTCCAGATCCTCGACCAGCAGGCCGACATGGTTGAGCGGCGCGCCTTTGGCAAATCGCTCCCGCGCTCGGTGATCGGTGTAAAGGGCCAGGTAGGCGTCTTCGTTGCCGACGTGGATCGTCTCGCCATGGCTGGCCGCCGGACCGCGCCAGCGCTCGTGCCAGCCCAGAAGCTCCTGCAGCAATCGGGATGAGCGGTCGGGGTCGCTGACGGTGAGGTTGGCGTGTTCGAGCTTGCCGGTCTTCATAATGTCGCCTCCGCTTTTGGAACCGACCCCCAATGAGCCGATTCGCTTGACAATCGCGATGCTGCGACCTCAAGCTAACTTGAGGTCAAGCAGGAAAAAGCGTCTCTCGGCGATGCAGGACAGTTTCATCCCTATCGGAACGCTCTCGGCCCGGACCGGAGTGGCGGTGTCGGCGCTGCGGTTCTACGAGGAGAAAGGGCTGCTCTCCTCGCTGCGCACCAACGGCAACCAGCGGCGGTTTCGCCGGTCGGACATCCGTCGGGTGAGCTTCATCCTGATCGCGCAGAAGCTCGGGCTGGGCCTGGCCGAGATCGAGCGTGAACTGGCGTCGCTGCCGCAAGGACGCACGCCGACGCTGGGCGACTGGCAGCGCATCAGCCGCTCAATGCGCGCGCAGATCGACGAGAAGATCAACCTGCTGACGCTCACCCGCCGCAAGCTCGATGAATGCATCGGCTGCGGGTGCCTCAGCCTGCAGAAGTGCCAACTCTACAACAAGGACGACCGCGCCGCGGCGAGCGGCTCCGGCCCCCGCTTCGTGCTGGCCTAAATGCCGAGCGCCCTGCGCAGTTCGGCGTTGATGCGCGATTGCCAGCCCTTACCGGTCGCGCGGAACTTTTCGATCACATCGGGATCGAGGCGCAGCGTGATCTGCTTTTTCGGATTGGCGGAGGGCGGGCGGCCAGCAGCGATCGCCTGCGTCAGGGTCCCGGTTGCTGGACGGACCAACTTGCCGTTCTTGTAGACGGCCGCCATCCGGAACATCTCCTCGGTCCATTCGACATCGACATCGTCGGGATCAATCCAAGGTTTTGTATCGGGCTCTATGTTCTGGCTCATGGGCATGTCTCATCGTGATGATGCGGCGGCGACCGTTCCGGGGCGTCCAGACCAGGCTAACGCGGCGATCATGCAGGTAGCCCCAAACTCGATAGCGCTTCTCGCCGTAATCCCGCCGGTCGTCCTCGACCTCGACGTACTCGCCTTCGAAAACGAGATGCGCATCGGCGATATCAAGGCCCCGTTCTTCTAATATTTTCCGGCGCTTGCCTTCATCGAACTCAATCATCATCCAAGGCAACCTCGAGCAAGCCAGTTCAGGCTAGACACAACGGTGGCGCCATAGTGCCTGTTTGCTCGTTACCTCGTTGACCAAGAGCGCCGATCACAGCGACAGATAATGTAGCTACGAAAGTTGTCAACCGTCACTCCGCCGCCAGAAGCTCCTCCGCGGCGCTGAGGTCCACGCTGACAAGGCGGGAAACGCCTTTCTCGACCATGGTGACGCCGAACAGGCGGTGCATGCGGCTCATGGTCACGGCGTTGTGGGTGACGATGAGGTAGCGGGTGTCGGTCTCGCGCGTCATGGCTTCCAGGAGGTCGCAGAAGCGCTCGATGTTGGCGTCGTCGAGCGGGGCGTCGACTTCGTCGAGCACGCAGATCGGCGCGGGATTGGTGAGGAACAGCGCGAAGATCAGCGCCACCGCCGTCAGCGCCTGCTCGCCGCCCGAGAGCAGCGTGAGCGATTGCAGGCGCTTGCCCGGGGGCTGGGCGAAGATTTCCAGCCCGGCTTCGAGCGGATCGTCGGAATCGATCAGCGCCAGGTGCGCCTGGCCGCCTTGGAAGAGACGGGTGAACAGGCGGCGGAAATGCCCGTCGACCGCCTCGAACGCGGCCCGCAGGCGCTCGCGGCCCTCGCGGTTGAGATTGCCGATCGAGCCGCGCAGGCGATTGACCGCCTCGGTCAGCTCGGCCTTTTCGGTGAGCGTCGTGCCGAGCTGGCTTTCGGCTTCGGCCAGTTCGTCGGCAGCGACGAGATTGACCGGGCCGATGCGCTCGCGGTCGGCGACGAGCCGGTCCATTGCCGAGGCCTCGGCTTGCGCGCCGCCCACCGCCTCGGCCTCGAAGCCGAAGCGGCCGGGCAGGAGCGGGGGCGGCGACTGGAAGCGCTCGCCGGAAAGGCGGTTCATCTCGACCCGGCGCGCGTCCTCGTGCTCGGCACGGGCGGTGGCGCCGGCGCGCGCCTCGCGCAAGGTGGCGAGCGCTTCCTGCACGCTGGAGAGCGCCGCGTCGGCGTCGCGCGCGGTCTGCGTCGCCTGCGCGACCGCCGCTTCCGCTGCGGCCAGTTCCTTGCCGAGGCGCGCACGCAGCGTTTCGCCCGCCTCGATCTCGGCGAGTAGCGCGGTCGGCCGGGCGGCGATCTCTGGTCGCTGGGTGTCGAGCTCTTCGATGCGGCGCGTGGTCTCGGCAAGGCGGGTCGTGGCATCGCCCGAGCGCGCCTGCCAGCCGCGGATGTCGGCGCGCTGGGTGGCGATCCGCTCGCGGGCGGCAGCGAGGGCCTGGTCGTGGGAGGCGAGACCGGCGGTGGCGGCTTGCAGCGCGCGGCGGGACTCCGCGTGTTCGGACCGGGCGGCTTCGAGCGCGGCGCGGCCTTCGGCGGGATCGGGCAGGGCGCTCCGTTTGGCTTCGGCGGCTTGCAGATCGGCGAGGGCGGTGGCGGATTGGGCCTCCACGTCCTTGCTCGCGCGCTCCCAGTCGGCGCGGCGCTGGGCGAGGCGGGCGCGGGCATCCTCGGCCTGGTCGAGCGCGCGCAAGGCGAGGCGCTCCTCCTCGGCCGCGGCCGTGACCGCGCGCTCGGCGGCGACGGCGCCGGTCTGCGCCTCGGCCAGCGCCTGCTGCACTTCGGCTTGCGTCGCCTGTGCCGCTTCGGCGCGCGCGCGGCGGGCGGGCAGGGCGGCGTCGAGTTCGGCGAAGCGGTTCTCCGCCTCGAGCCGCGCCGCTTCGGCCGCACCTTCGCCGCGCGCGACGAAGCCGTCCCAGCGCCGCAGGGCGCCCGTGCGGGTGACCAGCCATTCGCCGGGCGCGAGCGGCTGGCCTTCGTCCGTCTCCGCCACCCGGACCAGTGCCAGCCGTGCGGCCAACTCCGGCGGGCACTGCGGCACGTGGGGTGCCAGGCTGTCGGGCAAAGCCTCGGGCGCGGTTCCGCCGGTCCAGAAACGACCGTCCTGCTCGCGTGCCGGCGTGCCGAGCGGCGCTTTTGCATCGCGCCCCAGGACAGCGGCGAGCGCGCGTTCGTAGCCCGGCGCGGCGCGGACCGCGTCGATCGCGGGCTGGAGGCCATGGCCTCCCCTGGCGGCTTTCGCCCGCGCCTCGCGGTCGCGCTGGAGGGCGGTGTGCTCGCGTTCGATGCCGGCGAGATCGGCGCGGGCGGCGGCGAGTTCGGAAGCCGCCTCGTCGCGCCGGGCCTGCAGCGCGCTCTTGCGTTCGGCACTGGCGCCGAGAGCCTCGCGCGCGGCGGTCAACGCCGCGGCGGCGGCGCTGCGGCGGGTCTCGGCCGATCGGACGGCGGCCTCGGTATCCCCCGCGCGATCGAGCTCGGCGAGCAGCGCGGCCTGGCGGCGCTGCTCCTGCTGCACTCGTTCGAGCCGTGCGCGGGCCTGGGCGCGTTCGGCCTCGGCGATGCGCCAGTCGGCCTCGATGCCGGCCTGCGTGGCCGTCGCTTGGGCGAAATTGAGCTCGGCGGCGCGGGCGGCGGCTTCCGCACGCTCGAGCGCGAGAGCGAGGCGCGGCCGCTCGGCCTCGTCGTCCCCCAGTCTTTCCGCGCCCTCGGCAACGTCGCGCTCCAGCCGCGCGAGCGCGTTCGCGGCGTCGCGAGTCATGCGGTCGGCATCGCCGCGATCCTGCTCCAGCCGGGCGCGCTGGCGGTCGAGGTCGGCCAGGCGCTGCTCGGCCGCTTCGAGCTGGCTGGCGAGAGTCGCCATGCGGTGCCCTTGCGCGCTGGCATCGTCGCGGCGGTCGGCCAGTTCCTCGCGCGCGTCGGCCAGCGCCTGCGCCGCCGCCCCTTGTGCCGCCTGCGCCGCGACAGCGGCTTGCTGCGCCTGGGCGACGCGGGCCTCGGCATCGACCGCTTCCTTGCGGGCGGCTTCGGCGGCGGCGGCGGCGTCGCGCCAGCGGGCGAAGACGACGCGGGCATCGGCGATGCGGATCTGGTCGGAGAGGGCGCGGTAGCGCTCGGCCGCCTTGGCCTGCCGGCGCAGCGTCGCGACTTGCTTGTCGAGCCCGGCCATCAAGTCGTCGAGCCGGGCTAGGTTGGCCTCGGTGGCCCGCAGCTTGCTCTCGGCGTCCTTGCGGCGCACGTGGAGCCCGGCAATGCCGGCGGCTTCCTCCAGCATCGCGCGCCGTTCGGCCGGCTTGGCACCGATCACGCCGGCGATGCGCCCCTGGCTGACAAGCGCGGGCGAATGCGCCCCGGTGGCGGCGTCGGCGAAGATCAGCGCGACGTCCTTGGCGCGGACATCGCGGCCGTTGACGCGGTAGGCGCTGCCGGCGCCGCGCTCGATGCGCCGGACGACTTCCAGCTCGTCGCCGTTCGCGGCATTTGCGTGCAGCACGACTTCGGCGAAGGCGCGCGGTGGCCGGCTCGCGGTGCCGGCGAAGATCACGTCCTCCATGCCGCCGCCGCGCATCGACTTGGCCGAGCTTTCGCCCATGACCCAGCGGATCGCCTCGAGCAGGTTCGACTTGCCGCAGCCGTTGGGGCCCACGACCCCGGTCAGCCCGGGCTCGATGCGCAGTTCGGACGGCTCGACGAAGCTCTTGAAGCCGCTGAGCTTGAGCCGCCTTATGCGCATCGCAGCGTCAGGAGCCGCGCGGACGCATCAGCGTGCGCCGGCGGCCTGCAGCTTGGTGTCGAGCATCGCCCAGTCGGCCGTGCCGACCGGCGCGTCGTTGATGAAGAACGTCGGCGTGCCCGAGACGTTGTACTTGGTCCCGGCGGTCTCGGTCTGTTTGGCGAGGGCATCGGCCTTCGCCGTGTCGGCGAGGCAGGCGGCGCCCTGGTCCTTCGAGATGCCGCGCGAGGCGAAGAAGTCGGTCATGCCGGCAAGGTCGGCGATCGCCTTCATCTGCTGGTTGCGCGGCAGAGAGCTGGTCTGCTGCAGCTTGGCGTCGCCCGCCGCCTGGAGGTTGTTGAACATGTTGGGCTGCCAGGCCCAGAACTGGTCGCTGAGCGGGATGACGGCTTCCGGCGAGCCGCAGGTCGCCAACAGGCTGGCCGGCACGTCGAAGGCGTTCAGCATGAAGAAGCGCAGTTCGTAGCTGACGCGGCCGCTGGCGACGTAATCGCCCAGCAGCTTCTCGCTGCTCTCCTTGGCGAACAGCGCGCAGTGCGAGCAGGAGAGGGCGCCGAACTCGACGAGCTTGATCGGCGCATCGGGGTTGCCCATGCGGTAGCCGCCCTCGGGCGTCTGGGTGACGACATCGTTCCAGGTCTTGCCGGCGGGCGGCGCGACTTTCTCGACCGGCTTGTCGCTGGTCGGCAGCTCGTCTCCGCCCTTCTTGCCGCATCCGGCGATGGCGAGGGCGAGCGGCAGGGCCGCGGCGGCGAGGACGATCGAGCGGATCCGGTTCTTCATGCCAGGGGTCCTTGTCTCATTGGAAAGTAGCTAGCCCTTAGCCGGGCGGGAACAAAGCGGGAGAGCGGCGGCCGGCCGCACATCTCCACAGTTGCGATGGAGGCTGCCGATCAGAGCTGCGCGGTGATCTGCGGCGCGAGCAGCTCCCAGCTGTGCGTATCGGCCAGCACCTGGCCGTTGATGGCGAAGCTCGGGGTGGAATCGACGCCGAGCTTGGAGGCGGCGTCGGTCTGAGCGGTGATCCGCCGGAGCACCACCGGATCGGCGAGGCACTTGTCGACTTGCGGGCGCGAGAAGCTCCAGTGCGCCATCACCGCGTAGAAATCGAGGTCGGAGGCGATCGCGCGCAGCCGCACCGGGAGGGGACCCGACGACCACCGCGCGGTCTGCGCCTCGCTGAAGCCCTCCAGCTTGGGCAGCCAGGTTTCCTGCGTGTTCATGAAGGCGTTGTGCCGCGCGAAGAACAGCTTGGGATCGCCGCAGTTGGTGAGCATGGCGATCGTCAGGTCGACCGGATTGCGCAGGATCTGCTCGACGGTGACGGAGACCTTGCCCTGCGGCACGTAAGTCAGGCGCAGTTTCGGGTCGGCCTCGCGGTGGAAGTGGCCGCAATGGGGGCACGTGTAGCTGACGTATTCGGTCAGCTTCACTTTGGCGGCGGGATTGCCGAGAGTGAAGGCACCGTCGGCCGCTTGCGTCACGACACCGTTCCAGTTGGAGTGCGCCGGCTTCGTGGCGGCCAGGCTGAGCGTGGCGGCCGCGGCGATCGCGATGATGCGCAAGATGGGGCGGATCACTCTTGGTCCTCGTTCCTGGTCTCGGTGGGGGCAGCGCCCATGCTGCGGGCAAGCGATTCGAGCACGGCGCGCAGTTCCGGGTCGCCGATGTCGCGCAGCGACTCGCCCAGTTCCAGCGGTACCGGTTTGAGCGAGGGCGGCGCGGCCTTGGGCGCAGAAGCAGGCGGCGCCTTAACCTCGCCTTGCCGGATCTTCACCCGGGCGACGGCATTGTAGCCGAAGAAGCGATTCACTCGCTCGATGATCTCGGGGATGACGTGCTGAACGATCGGCGCATGGGCGGGAACGACCACCAGCTGCAGGATGCCGTCCTGCTTCTCGCCGGGCGGGAAGCGGATCGATTCCGGCGCGCAGATGCGGGCGTGCCGAGCGCCGACGATCTCGGGCCAGCGGCTGACCACGCTCGATTGCACGAAGCCGAAGCGGCGAAAGGCGGTGCGGCCGATTTCGGGCATGAGGTCGGAGATCGCGCGCGCCTGGCCGCCGCGCGGGCGCTCGAAGCGCTTGAGGCCGCCCTTCTGACCCCCGCCGCCCTTCGCGTTCTTGCTTGTCTTGCGGTCTGCCAAGTCTCGCGCCCGTTCCATTGCCTGCTCGCCAATGCCATAGCAGCGCGATGGACGCCAGTTCGCACGATGTCTCCGGCAAGCTGCTGGCGTGGTACGACAAGCACGCGCGCACGCTCCCGTGGCGCGCGCCGCCCGGAGCGCCGCCGGGTGCGCCGCCGCCCGATCCCTATCGCGTGTGGCTGTCCGAGGTGATGCTGCAGCAGACGACGGTGGCGGCGGTGAAGACTTATTTCGCCGAGTTCACGCGCCGCTGGCCGACGGTGACGGCGCTAGCCGCGGCGTCCGACGAGGACGTGATGGCGGCGTGGGCGGGGCTTGGCTACTACGCCCGCGCGCGCAATCTGCTGGCCTGCGCCCGCGAGGTCGCTGGCCGAGGCGGCCGTTTTCCGGACGACGAGGATGGCTTGCGGGCCTTGCCGGGGCTGGGCGCCTACACTGCGGCGGCAGTGGCGGCGATCGCGTTCGACCGGCGCGCGGTCGTCGTCGACGCCAATGTCGAGCGAGTCGTGGCGCGGCTGTTCGCGCTTGCCGAGCCGCTGCCGAACGTGCGGCCGACCATTCGCCGCCACGCCGACTCGATCACGCCCGAGCGGCGCGCGGGCGATTTCGCGCAAGCGATGATGGACCTTGGCGCCACGATCTGCACGCCGCGCGCGCCCCGGTGCCTGCTCTGCCCGATCGCCGGGGCCTGTGCCGCCCGCGCCACGGGCGAGCCCGAGCGCTTTCCGGTCAAGGCCGCCAAGAAGGCCAAGCCGCAGCGGCAGGGGCGGGCGTTCTGGATCGAGCGCGACGGCGCGGTCTGGCTGGTGCGGCGCCCCGGCAGCGGCATGCTCGGCGGCATGCGCGCGCTGCCGGACGACGGCTGGAGCGCGCGGGGCGACGGCAGCGGCGCCGAACCGCTGCCGGGTCGCTGGGAGCCGGCGGGCACGGTCGCGCATGGCTTCACTCATTTCGGCCTGGACCTGCGCGTCGCGATCTATGGTGGGACCGCCTGGTCGGGGCTCGCCGGGGTGCCGGGCGAGTGGTGGCCGGTGGCCGAGCTCGAACGGGCAGGCTTGCCCACGCTTTTCGCCAAGGCGGCGCGGCTCGCCATGGCGCAATCGGGAGAGACGGTATGAAGGCCAATCTGGACGCGCTCGGCGCGGCGCTCGATCGCCGGGCCCTGCTGATGCTCGGGGCGCACGCGGGGCTCGGTGCCGCGCTGATGCCGCGCCTCGCGCTCGCCGCGACGCAGCCCGAGCTGATGCCCCGCGTGCGCGCGGTGGTCGAGCGCTGGGTCGGCCCCGGCAAGTTCCCCGGCCTCGTCGCCTCGCTGGGCGCGCCGGGCCGCGATCCCGAGTTCGTCGCGCGCGGCACCGAGGGCTTCACCGATGCCGACGCGGTCGGTCCCGACAGCCTGTTCCGCATCTATTCGATGACCAAGCCGATCACGGGCATGGCGGCGATGCAGCTGGTGGCGCAAGGCAAGCTCAAGCTGGACCAGCCGCTCTACGACATCCTGCCGAAATACCGGCGCATGATGGTGCAGAACAAGTATGACGGCTCGGTCACCGAGCTGCACCCTGCGCCGAGCCCGATCACCATTCGCGAGCTGCTGACCCACACCTCCGGCCTTGGCTACACCATCATCCAGAACGGCCCGATCAAGACGCTGATGGAGAGCAAGGGCCTCGTCGCCGGGCAAGTGACGCGCCTGCCGATCCCGGGCATCTTCCGCGCCGCCGCGGTGAAGGGGCTCGACGTGTTCGCCGATCGCCTGGCCGAGGTGCCGCTGGTGTTCGATCCGGGTACGCGGTGGAACTACTCGATGGGGCTCGATGTCATGGGCCGGGTGATCGAAGTGGTCTCGGGCAAGCCGTTCGACGTCTACTTGCGCGAGACGATCTTGGAACCGGCGGGGATGAAGGACACGTTCTTCCAGGTGCCCAGGACGGATGCCGGTCGGCTGACCACCAACTATGGCGTGGTCAAGGGCGTGTTCGTGCCGATCGACGAAGGGCGCGATTCGATCTTCCTCGACAAGCCGTCGTTTCCGTTCGGCGGCGCCGGGCTCGTCAGCAGTCCGCGCGACTACGACCGGTTCCTGCGGATGCTGGCGCAGTTCGGGACGATCGGCGACCGGCGAGTGCTGGCCGAGCAGGCGGTGCGGCAGGGTACGTCCGACCTGCTGCCGCCCGGCGTGCCGCGCCCGACGATCATGGGCCCGGCAAGCGGCTTCGGCGCTGGCGGGCGTGTCGGCATCGGTGCCGAGGCGGGCATCTACGGCTGGGCCGGCGCGGCGGGGACGGTGGGTATGGTCGACATGATCCACGGCCTGCGCTCGCAGATCTTTGCGCAGTTCATGCCGCCCCAGGCGCTCAATCTGCTTCCCGAGTTCCAGACCGCGATCAAGGCGGACGTGCTCGCCCTCCTGGAGAAACACTGACGTGCTCACTACCGAAATGAGTCTCCCGATCGCCTTTGCGGGGTCCCGCCTCGATCGCGCCGATCACGTGCGCTCCGATCCCGAGGCATTGCGGGCGCTGCACAATGCCCAGGCGCGACTGCTGCGGCTCGAAGGGCTCGACCCGGTATTGAACGAGGATGCGCGGCTCGAGTGGACGGGGCTGGCGTTCGCCGCCGCTGGATCGGAGCTGGCCTTCCTGGGGCTGGACGAGGATGGGCGCGGCTGCTTCGCCGAAGTGCCGGCGCAGTTCCCGCCTGAGGCGATGGTCTCGGGTTCGCGCAGCTGGCAGGCGATGTCAGTGCTCCCGGCCGACGAGCTTGCGGTCTTCGGAGCGGCGCGGTCGCTGGTGGGATGGCATGCGCGCCATCGCTTCTGCGCGGTCTGCGGCAGCGCCACTGAGCTGGTGAAAGGGGGCTGGCAGCGGACCTGCACCAATCCCGCGTGCCGCGCCGAGCACTTTCCGCGTACCGATCCGGTGACGATCATGATCGTCGAGCATCAGGACCGCCTCCTGCTGGGCCGCCAGCCGCGGTTTCCCGCCGGGCGCTTCTCCGCGCTGGCCGGCTTCGTCGAGCCGGGCGAGACGATCGAGGAGGCGGTCGCGCGCGAGGTGTTCGAGGAGGCGGGCGTGCGCGTCCGCGATGTCCGCTACGTCGCCAGCCAGCCTTGGCCGTTCCCCTCCTCGCTGATGATCGGCTGCCATGCCTTCGCCGACGACCCGGCGATCACCATCGATACGACCGAGCTCGACGATGCACGCTGGTTCTCGCGCGCCGAGGTCGCCGAGGCGATCGCAGCGGCCGAGCGGGGGGAAGAGGGCCGCGCCTTCATCCCGCCGCCCGAGACGGCGATCGCCTCCGTGCTGATGCGCTGGTGGCTCGGCCGGGGCTGAGCGGCTGGAGTTTTTCCTGTTTAAGCGGCCGGTGCCGATTCCGGTTCAAGCGGACAGACTCCAGGCTGTCAGACCAGCCCCAGCTTGGCGAGCTCGCCGATCAGCCGCGCCGGCAGCACGTCGCCGGCCGCCTCGCCGTCGCCCAGGTCCGCAGGCGCGTCCGCCTCGTCGAGATAGCGCCAGCCCTGGTGCGCGCGGCGCGGCCGCGTGTGCACGGGGATGAGCAGCGGCGCCAGGCGGATGTGCCAGCGCCCGTCCTCGCGCTGCGCGAAGCCCTTGAGCGGCGAGCGGCCGATCAGCGCATGCTCGAAGATCCAGTAGAGCGAGCCGCCGGCCATCTCCTCGTGCCGCTTGGGCAAGTACCGGGTGGTGAGGAGAGCTTCGTCGGCATGCGACTCCAGCCAGGCCTTGAGGCTGGCGGCGCTCTCGGCGCTGTAGGCGATCTTCGTCATGTGGAGCGGCATGGCGGGCGAGATAGGGGGTGTGGCGCCGGAATGGAACGGTGGGCCGTTCTTCTTCCCCCTCGATGGGGGAAGGATACGAAGGCTTGTGAGCGACAGCGAACTAGCCGGAGTTGGATGAGGGTGATGTTGCGGCCTGACGCGGCGCGTAAACCGAGAGCGCACCCCCATCCAAGCTTCGCTAGCACCTTTCAGGTGCAAGCTACGCTATCCTTCCCCCATCGAGGGGGAAGGGGGTCTCTCACGCCAAACCGGTGGCCACCGCGAGGCCGAGGAACGAGAAGAAGCCCATCACGTCGGTCGCCATCGTCACGAACACGGCCGAGGACACCGCCGGGTCGATCTTGAAGCGGTCGAGCGTCACCGGCACGAGGATGCCCGCGAGCCCGGCGACGAGGTTGTTGATCACCATCGCCATGCCGATCACGAGGCCCAGCAGCGGCATGCCGAAGATCAGCGCGGTGCCGGTCCCGATCATCGCGCCCAGCGACAGCCCGTTCATCGCCGCGATGCGCAGCTCGCGCAGGATCATGCGCCAGGTGTTGGAGCTGGTCAGCTGGTTGGTGGCGATCGCGCGCACCACCACCGCCAGGGTCTGGGTGCCGGCATTGCCGCCCATGCCCGAGACGATCGGCATCAGCACCGCGAGCAGCGCCAGCTTGGCGATCGCGTCCTGGAACAGGCCGACGACCGAGGAGGCGATGATCGCGGTCCCCAGGTTCACCACCAGCCAGGTGAGGCGAGTGCGCACCGTGAGCATGATCGGCTCGTTGATGTCGCCGTCGCCCGCGCCCGAGAGCAGCAGGGCGTCCTCGCCCGCCTCTTCCTGGATGATGTGGACGACGTCGTCGACGGTGATCTGACCGACCAGGCGCCCGGCGTCGTCCACCACGGCGGCCGAGATCAGCGCGTACTTCTGGAAGCGCAGCGCCACTTCCTCCTGGTCCATCAGGACCGGGATCAGCGTCTGGTCGCGCTTCATCACGTCGGCGAGCCGGATCGAGCGCGGGGTGCGCAGGATCCACGAGAGCGCGCACGTGCCGACCGGCCGGTGCATCGGATCGACGATGAACACTTCCCAGAATTCGGTCGGCTGCTCGTGATCCTCGCGCAGGAAGTCGATGAGATCGCCCACCGTCATCGTCTCGGGCGCCGCAACGAAATCGCGGCTCATCAGGCGGCCGGCGGACTCGTCGGGATAGGCGAGGGCGGCCTCGATCGCGGCGCGGTCCTCGGGATCGAGTTCGGCCAGGACCGCCTGCTGGTCCTCGCGGTCCAGGTCCTCGATCATGGCGACTGCGTCGTCGGTCTCGAGTTGCTCGGCGATGTCGGCGACGACGTCGGCGGGCAGGGCCTCGACCAGGGCTTCGCGCACCCAGTCGTTGAGCTCGGCGATGACCTCCACGCCCATCAGGTCGCGGATGGCGAGCGCGAGCGGCAAGCGCTGGTCCTCGTCGATCAGCTCGAGCAGGTCGGCGACGTCGGCGGGATGGAGCGGCTCGACGAGATCGTAGACCCGCTCGAGGTCGTCGTCGCGCAAGGCCTCGCGCACGGCGCGCAGGAACTCGGGCTTGAGCCGGTTCTCCTTGTCGTGATGTTCGTTCTCGGGGGCGGGCTCGTAGGCGTGCTCGAAGCCGTGATCGAGCGGCGCTTCCGCCACTTCCACCAGATCGTCCTCGGGATGCTCGGCTGCCATGCGTGCGGTCTACGCGGATGCTCTCCGAAAGCAACACCGATGGTGCAGTGCAGCGTGTCCCGCCGATGTCGGGCGAAGGTGACATCTGCGGCGCAGGCCCTATATGGCGCCCGAACACAGAGGAGACCCCCATGGCCGACGAATACCTGACGCTCACGCTCGACACCGGCAACGGCGGCGGCGGCGACGTGAAGATCAAGCTGCGGCCGGACCTGGCGCCCGGCCACGTCGAGCGGATCAAGGAGCTGGTGAGCGAAGGCTTCTACGACGGCATCAAGTTCCACCGCGTGATCCCCGGCTTCATGGCGCAGGGCGGTTGCCCGCACGGCACCGGCACGGGCGGCTCCGACAAGCCCGACCTCAAGGCCGAGTTCAACGCCGAGCCGCACGTGCGCGGCGCGGTGTCGATGGCGCGCACCAGCGCTCCGCACTCCGCCAACAGCCAGTTCTTCATCGTCTTCGACGACGCGACCTTCCTCGACAAGCAGTACACCGTCTGGGGCAACGTGGTCGAAGGCATGGAATTCGTCGACGCGCTGCCCAAGGGCGAGCCGCCGCGCGATCCGGGCAAGATCGTCAAGGCGACGCTCAGCGAGGGCTGATTGACGCACCGTCGTCCCGGGCTCGATCCGGGACGACGTGCCTAGGGGCACTGGCGGACCGCTATCCGCTCTGGCAGGAGCGGCGCCATGAGGAACTTACCTATCGTCAAGTGGCGCATCGCGGTGCTCGGGGCCGTGCCTTTGCTGCTGGCCGGCTGCGTGACCCGCGCCTTGCCCGATCTCACGCAGGCGCACGGGCCGTGCACCGATCAGGACGGCGGCTGGTGCGGCTTCACCCGCGACACCGCATCGCTCTCCTGGCGATATGCGCAGCTGGCGAGCAACGCCTACTGCGACGACGTCGACGCCTTCGAGCTGCCGGCCGGCTACACCGTCGTGCGCCGCTTGCCGACGCAGGACGTATGCGACCTGGAACGCGCTGCGGCCAAGGGCGACAAGGCGGCCAAGGCCAAGCTCAAGCCGATCCACAAGGCCGAGGGCAAGCTCAAGACCCACGGCTTCAACTACACCGTCTACGACAAGCGCGACGGCGCCGGGGCGCTGCTGCAGCGGGTCATCGCCTTTCGCGGCACCGATACGCGACAGCTCGCCGACTGGTTCTACGGCAACATCGGCAGCACCCAGCGCGATCAGGGCCTGGCGCTCTACAAGGCCGAGCGCGACAAGCTGGACGTGGAGGGCCGCAAGTCGGTCCCGATCGTGGTGACCGGCCACTCGCTGGGCGGCGCGATCGCGCTGCAGGTCTCGGAGGAGAACGCGGGCGTCGATGCCTACGTCTTCAACACCTCGCCGCGCTACACGCTGCTGCCGCCCAACGCCAACAAGCGCGTCGCCATCGCCGAGCGTGGCGACATCCTGGAGGGGCTGCGCAATCGCGCAATGCCGGTGCGCCAGGACCTGCTGGTCATCAATTGCAGGCCGCTGGGCAGCAACGTGCTCGACCACTCGATCCGCAAGCTCGCCGAGTGCGTCACCTGGATCGCCGCCAAGTCCGACGCGGCCGCGAAAGCGTCGGTCTCGGCCAACCGCATCGAACAGCCGCCGGGCGAGGCCGACAACCTCAAGTGGGGATTGCCGCCCGAACCCTCCACCGACGCACCGCCCCCGGTCAAGAAGGACAAGATGGCCGGCAAGACCAGCAAGCGCGAGCGGCGTGCGAAGTCCGCTCTCGCCCCGGCACCCGTGCCGCAGCCGGAGGCGGCGCCGGCTTCGCAGTGATCGCGAAAGTGCGATCCTCCCCTGAAAGGGGAGGTGGGCCGGCGAAGCCGGGTCGGAGGGGTGTCACCGCTTCGGCCGTGCACCGTCGAGAGGGCTACACCCCTCCGTCAGCCCTTCGGGCTGCCACCTCCCCTTAAAGGGGAGGATCTGGCGTCAGCTTTACTTCGCCGCGGCCTTGGCGGCGTCGACGCCGAGCTGGTCGAACAGGAACATCGTCATGTCGGTCTGCTGGGCGATGATCTCGTCGAGCGAGGAGCCCTGGCCGTGTCCCGAGTTAGTCGAGGTGCGCAGCAGGATCGGCGCCTTGGACGCGGTCGCGGCCTGCAGCGCGGCCGCGAACTTGCGTGAGTGGAACGGGTTCACGCGGCCGTCGTTGGCGCCGGTCATGAACAGGATCGCAGGGTAGGCGGTGCCCTTCACCACGTGGTGGTAGGGCGAGTAGGCGTAGAGCGCCTTGAACTGCGCCGGGTCCTTCACCGTGCCGAACTCGGTGATGTTGAAGGCGCCGTTGGGATCGAGCTCGACCCGCAGCATGTCGTAGATGCCCACCTGGCTGATCACCGCCTTGGCGAGGCTTGGGTGCTGAGTGATCTGCGCGCCCATCAGCAGGCCGCCGTTCGAGCCGCCCTGCAACGCCAGCTTGTCGTGGCTGGTGTAGCCGAGCTTGATCAGCGTCTCGGCCGAGGCGGCGAAGTCGTCGAACACGTTCTGCTTCTTCGTCAGCATGCCCTGCTGGTGCCAGGTCTCGCCGTACTCGCCGCCGCCGCGGATATTGGCCAGCGCGTAGATCATGCCGCCGTCGAGCAGCATGCGGGTGCGCGCGGCCGAGAAGCCGGGGGTCATGTTCACGCCGTAGCCGCCGTAGCCGTAAAGCAGCAGCGGGTTCTTGCCGTCGAGCTTGGTGCCCTTCTTCATCACCAGCGTGACCGGCACCTTGGTGCCGTCCTTCGAGGTGGCGAAGATCTGCTTCACTTCGGCGTCGGCATAGGAGACCGAAGTCGTCATCTTCAGCGCGGTCGGAGTCGACTTCATGGTCGACGCGGCCCAGCGCAAGTAGTGCGGCGGCTGGGTGTAGCCGTTCACGTCGTAGAGCACGTCGCCGCCGGGCAGCGCGACGATGTTGCTGACCGAGGAGACCGGCGGCACGTCGAGCGCGCCCAAGTCCTTACCGTTCAGATCATAGACGCCGACCGAATTCGGTCCGCCGGCGATGCGGGTCACGAACAGCTTGCCGTTCGCCAGCACCAGCGGCTCGTCGGCCTGGCCGCCGTCGACGATGGCACCGTCGGTGCGGGCGGGCACGATCGTCTGCGCGCTGGCAAAGCCGCCGGTATAGGGCGGGGCGAGCTTGACCACCTTGCCCATCGGCGCGTCCTTGCGGCTGACGCCGTAGACGGTGCCGTCCTTGGCGATCACCGCGCCGCCGATCACGCGGTCCTCGTACTCGGCGATCTTCCTGGCCTTGCCGTCGGGCGTCAGGACGAAGTGCAGCCACTGGCCGCCGTCGCCCCATTGCACCGAGGCGAGCGCGGCGGGGCCGTGCTCGGCGTTGCTGAGGAAGATCTCGGCCGTGCGCGGGATGCCGTCCTTCTCGCTCAGCACCAGCGTGTCCTTGGCCGGGTCGCTGCCGATCGCGTGGAGGTACGTGCTCTGGTTGAAGTGCCACTCGCTCTCGGGCTGCGAGTGATCCGGGTAGCGAGTGTACCAGTAGCCCTTGCCGTCGGCGGTCCAGGCGAGCGAGCCGCCGGCGGTGGGGAACTGCACCCGATCGATCGGTGTCTCGACTTCCTTGCCGGTCATGGCGTCGTAGACGTGCAGGGTGCCGTCCTCGCTGCCGTTCTTGGAGATCGAGACCGCGACCTTGCTGCCGTCGGGCGAAGGCACGAACCAGTCGATCGCGGTGTGGCCGGTGGGGTCCATCGTGTTCGGATCGAGCAAGGCCTTGCTGCTGGCCGGATCGCCGGCGGCGTTCAGCATCACGAGCGAGGGCTGCTGCTTGGCCGGATCGATGTACATCGCGAAGATCTTGTCACCCGCGGCGTGGAGCGCGCCGAACGAGGGCGAGCGGTCCTTGAACATGCGCGTCAGCTTGGCGGCGACGGCGGCGCGGCCGGGCAGGGCATCGAGATAGGCGCGGGTACGCAGGTTCTGCGCGTCGCTCCAGGCCTGGACCTTGGGATCGGCGGCGTTCTCCAGCTCGCGATAGGGGTCGGGAATCGTCTGGCCCTGGATCGTGTCGGTCGTCGTCCCGGCTGGGAACAACGTGGGCGCAGGCGGCGCCGCGGCCGTCAGCAGGAGGATGGCGGCGCTGCCGAGAAGTCCTTGAACGAGCATGCGATTGGCCATGATTCTCCCCCTGTGTCGAGCGACGAAGCCAGGGTGATAGGCGGGCCGCGCGCGATCCGAAAGCGGCGCGAAGGCGTGACGTCGGTTCGGATTCTTCTTCCCCCTTGATGGGGGAAGGATACGAAGGCTCGTGAGCGTTAGCGAGCTAGCCGCAGTTGGATGGGGGTGAGGGTGCGTCGTTGAGCGACGGTGCCAGGACGCACCCTCACCCCCATCCAAGCTTCGCTAGCGTCCTTCGGCCGCAAGCTCTCGCTATCCTTCCCCCATCGAGGGGGAAGAAGGACTTGCGCGCGCTTGGCCCGTTACAGTCCCGCCTTCACCAGCCATTCGTGGAAGATCTTCACCGGCCGCGCTTCCAGGTCCTTGGGGCGGCAGATGAACCAGTAGCGATACGGGCTCTCGACGTTGATGTTGTAGAGCAGCGCCAGGCGATCGTCCTGCGCGCGGCGGAAGTGGTCGTCGTGCATGATCGCGATGCCGAGCGACTGGGCCGCCGCCTCGAGCATCAGCTGGCCGGCATCGAAGCGATCGACCGAGGCGGGGTGGAGGTCGGCCATGCCGATTTCCGCCTTCCAGGCATCGAGGCTTTCGGGCAGGTCGTTGTGGATGAGAAAGGTCTGGCGCGACAGCTTGGCCTCGTCGGGCGTGGAGCCAAGCTCGCTCGCGGTCTGCTTCGAGACGATCGCGTAGACCTTGTTCTGGTCAAGCTGCACCGAGTAGAGCGAGGGATCGGGCTCCTTGGACAGCACGATCGCGGCGTCGAGCGTGTCGCCCACGCGCGCCTCCAGGTTGGGCCCGGTGTCGATGTCGATGTGCAGGCGCGGGTGCAGCTTGCGCAGCTCGGGCAGGCGCGGGAACAGGCGCTGGCCGCCGAACAGCGCGGGCACGCCCAGATGCAGGCGCAGCACTTGGCCACGATCGATCTGCGCCTCCACCGCGTCGGCCAGTTCCTCCAGCTTGGGCGCGATCGCGTTGTAGAAGGCCTGGCCCTCGTCGGTCAGCTTCATCGCCTGGTGCTGGCGGGTGAACAGGCGCTTGCCGGTGAAGTCCTCCAGCGCGGCGACGCGGCGCGACAGGGCCGAGGGCGAGAGCGCCAGCTCGCTCGCCGCCGCCTTGGCCGAACCGAGGCGGACGACGCGCACGAAGGCTTCCAGGGCGCGCAGGGGAGGGAGGCGACGTACAACCAAGAACTGTCTCAATTCATGTTAACAATCGCCGCAGGCCCGCGCCGGCGGCTTATTCGGCTTCTCGCTCACGCTCCTGGGCCGGGGGGTGCAGCCGGAGCCTGGTGACGTGGCGTTCATTGCCATCTGTCACTTCGAGACGCCAGCCGCTATCGTGCGTCAGGACAGAGCCGACCTCGGGCACTTGCTCGGCCAGGACGAAGGCGAGGCCGCCCAAAGTATCGACCGCCTCTTCCACTTCGGCAAGCCGTGGATCGACTTTCTCCGCAACCTCGTCGAGTTCGACCCGGGCATCGGCGTCCCACAGCCCGTCGCCGAGCGACACCAGCATCTCCTCGGGCGCGTCGTCGTGCTCGTCCTCGATCTCGCCAACGATCTCCTCGACGAGGTCCTCGATGGTGATGATGCCGTCGGTGCCCGAGTACTCGTCGATCACGACGGCCAGGTGGATGCGCTTGGCGCGCATGTCGGCCAGCACGTCGAGCGCGCCGCGCGCCTGGGGCACGAACAGCGGCTGGCGCAGCAGGCTGGTCCAGTCGGCCGGCGGCTCGACGCCGCGCGCGAGTATCGGGAACACGTCCTTGATGTGGATCATGCCCCGGATCTCGTCGAGCGAATCCCCGTAGACCGGCATGCGGCTGTGCCCGTGCTCGGCGAAGGCCTCGACCACTTCGGCCCAGCTCGCCGAGGCGGGCAGGGCGACGATGTCGCCGCGCGGGATCGCCACGTCGTCGGCATCGTGCTCGGAAAAGTGCAGGAGGTTGCGCAGCATCTGCCGCTCGAGCGGGGAGAGGTCGCCCGAGCCGCCGTCGGCCTGGCGGTCCCCCTCGTGCTCGTTGATGACGTCCTCGATCTGCGCGCGCAGCGACTGATCGACATCTGATCCGAACATCCGCTTGATGACACGCCACAGCGTGCCGCTACTGTCCGGTTCTCCCTGTCCGGATTCGGTGTGCCGGCCATTCTCGGCCATCGTGCTGGTCAGCCCCTATCGTCCAAAATCAGCCCGCATATGGGTCGGCCAGGCCCATCAGGGCAAGTACATTCGTTTCCAGCGCCTCCATCGCCTGCGCCTCGGCCTCGCCGGTCTCGTGGTCGTAGCCGGCGAGGTGGAGCAGGCCGTGGACGATCAGGTGGGCGGCGTGATCCTCCAGCGCGATGCCCTTGTCCGCCGCCTCGCGCGCGCACGTCTCGTGCGCCAGGGCGATGTCGCCGAGCAGCTCGGGCGGGCCGTCGGGCGCGAGATCGAGGAGGTCGGAGCGCTCGAGCATGGGGAAGGAGAGCACGTTCGTGGGCTTGTCCTTGCCCCGCCACTCGGCATTGAGCGCGTGGACTTCGGCGTCGCCGGTGAACAGCACGCTGACAGCAAGGCGCGGGTGCGCGAGCTCGGGCGCGACTTGCGCCGCGGCAAGGGCGACGCGGCGGGCCAGCGCCTCCCAGTCGGGAACGGCGGGCCAGGGGTCTTCGATATCGATGTCGAGGTGCATGGCGGTCGCCCATCTAGCCGAGAAGGGATGCTGGACCTAGCTCCAGTTTTCTGGGACGAACTCGGGGTCTGTGAACCAAGCGGGAAAACGGCATGAAGCGGTGGATCGGGTGTCTGCGTGCGGCTCTGGCAACGGCGCTGGCCCCGGTGCTGGCCCCGATGCTGGCGATGCCCGCTTGTGCCGAGGCGCCGGTCGCGCAGGCGGCTCCCACGCCGCCGCTGGTGCCCGCCGACTTCGCCGTACCGGTCCTCGTCGAGGGGCCGGGCTTCAAGCTGGTGTCGCTGGGTCCGGAGCTCGTGAAGATCGACTACGACGCGTACATGTCCTCGATCGAACACTTGCAGCAGACGTTCTCGCGCAGCACCGCCTGGCCGCATGCGGGCATCTCGGGCGCGGACGCGATGCTCGACATGCGGACCGAGCAGGGGCGCTGGCAGTGGCGCGAATCCTTCGCCTATTCCGTCCTCACGCCTGACGGCTCGCGCGAGCGGGGCAGCGTCTACGTGCAGCCGAGCAAGGTGCCGGGCTACGACGCGGTGGTGCGCCTGTGGGTGACCAAGGCCGAGTACGACAAGGGCTTCGACGCGCAGCTCTATCGCTTCGTGCAAGGCTGGATCGCGCGCAACTGGCCGTTCCGCAAGGTCGCCTATCCCGGCCGAGCGATCGACTGGGCGGCGTGGGATCGGCTCTCGGCACAGGCGGCGCCCTGAGCGCGGCGCGCGGACATGCGAATACACCCGCCGACGAGCGCGGGATAACGCCAAGGGAAACTTCAACGGCGGACGTTGCGGCCGGCGCTGCCCTGGCACGACAGGGTTGGCTCGCGTTCCATCGTGCGAACGGCTGGCGGGGGAAGCGCGAAAGCGGACCGCCAACTCGACCTCTCAACTGTGCGAAGCTGCGGCGCTAGAGGCTCGCGGTGTCCCGCCG
>Ga0268266_10000484_pt1 | contig 57173 bp, 42 predicted proteins | sample KBSS13metaG_FD_190356 | JGI IMG/M metagenome (GOLD analysis project Ga0268266, IMG submission 190356) | Switchgrass rhizosphere microbial communities from Kellogg Biological Station, Michigan, USA - KBS S1-3 metaG (SPAdes) (version 2) | ecosystem: Host-associated > Plants > Roots > Rhizosphere...
GACCGGGTGGAGGAATCGGCGACAATCTACCGCCGTGGGGTGACAAGCCAGCGAGCGTCGCGGCAGCGAACCTCCATCCGGCCGGTGACCCGGGCACGCGTCGCGCGTATCGCGCAGAACCGCCTGATGTGTTGTTGATTGACGCAATCAAAGTCGTGCCAAAGCCGCCGTACAAGATCGAACCACTCGACGTCCTAAACCTTTCTGTAATCGGCACGCTTCCAGAACAACCAATCGATGGATCGTTTCACGTCGAATCGGACGGCACGATCATGCTCGGCGCGGCGTATGGCGCCGTCAAAGCTGCCGGACTGACCTTGCCCGAGGCCCGCGAAGTCATTGCTGGGCACTTGAAAAAACAACTAACCGCCCCCGAGGTCGCGATCAGCCTGGCCGAAATCTCTGGCAAACAGCAGATCGCCGGCGAGCATTTAGTCGGACCAGATGGCTGCGTGAACCTAGGCACGTACGGCAGCGTGTATGTCGCCAGCATGACGCTGCCTGAGATCCGCGCGGCAATCGAAAAACATCTCAGCACGATGTTGGAGAACCCTCGGGTATCGGTCGACGTCCACGCCTACAACACGCTGGTCTACTATGTGATTTCCGAGGGCCCAGACTCCGGGGACATGGTCACGCGAATTCCCTGGACCGGATCCGAATCGGTGCTCGACGCCGTGGCGCAGAGCCATGTCGCCAATCAAAAGCTTTCGCTATCGAATTGTTGGGTCTGGATTTCCCGGCCTGCCACAGCGAACTCCGAGGCGCAAATCTTGCCGGTCGATTGGCAAGGGATCGTCGAGAAGGCCGACAAGAAAACCAACTGGCAGATCCTGCCAGGCGATCGCGTCTTCATCCGCAATCGCGGCAAGTGACGATTCGGCAACTCGTTGGACGACTCCCTCTCCCCTTGGGAGAGGGTTGGGGGTGAGGGCATAGAATCGCGTTGGGGTTTTCACACAAGTACGGCCCCGCACGTTTCACAGCCCTCATCCGGTGTGCTGACGCACACCACCTTCTCCCCAGGGGAGAAGGACCTTCGCGCTGTCCCACCATGTGAACGTCTGCTCAATCCGTCACGGCCTCAGTCCAATTTCTTCAACTTGATATTCTTGAACCAGCAGTTCGAGCCGTGGTCTTGCAGGCCGATGTAGCCGCGGCGGGGGTGGTCTTTGTAGACGACGTCGAACTTGTGCGGCGTGCCGTCAGGCCGCTGGTTCTTGTCGGTGAACTTGTCGAGATCGATCCGGTTGACTTGCTCGCCGTTGAGTTTCACTTCGATCACGCTCTTGTTGGCCTTGATCTCCAGGTGGTTCCACTCGCCGAGCGGGCGTAAGGCGTTCTTCGTCGGCTTCGACAGGTCGTACAGCGCGCCGGTATCGGTGTAGCCGGCAGTCGCCGTGTCATCGAGCGCGATCTCCAACCCGTTAAAGCCGACGTCCTTGCCTGGCCGAGGCGTTAATGGGCTCGTGCGCAGGAAGACACCACTGTTGCAGGCTTTGCTCAGTTTGAAATCGAGCGCCAGCTTAAAATTCTCCCACTGCTCTTTATGAATCAACATATAGCCGCCGCAGCCATGCGGATTGAGCGCGCCCTCTTCGACGCCAGTCTTACTGGGCTGCTGGCTACTGGTTTGCCAGCCATCGAGTGTGCGCCCATCGAACAACAACCGCCAGCCATCCTTCTTTTCTTGATCCGTGAGCGTGTTGTCTGCGACCACGGCCGGTGCAAGCGCCAACTGCACAGCAGGCGACGACTGCGCCTTTGACGCTGGCTTGAATGGTGACGCCCGCAGTGTCCAAAGCCGGGAGGGCGAGGCTCCCGCCGAGCCGAGAAGCGCGGAGGACGGCGCTGCGCCAGTGACGTCAACGGCAGCGCCAAGCGCCCCAAGACAATTCAATACCGCAACAACACAAGTAGCGGAGCTAAAAATCCAAAGACGATTGTTAGGGCGCATTTCCGTTTCCTAGGGCAATTTCGAAATTGAAGAACCGGCAGCGAAGCATCCGCCCGCCAATGTACGACCTTGTCGCCGTCAAGAAAAGCAAACCCGCCGGATGAATTCAGGCAAAGCGCCAACGGCAGCGGCCGTTCTATGAGCCGCAAGGCGCTAGCCGCGGGTTCTTTGTCGGCCAGCACACGAGCTTCGTTGCTCGGCGGGAGGCTCGCACTCCCAGGTAATGCTCTTCGCGCTTTTCCGCTAGCCCCAAGCCTTGCTGGTCACTCTCCGCAGCTTTCGGCCAGGTCGCGCAAGTAATCGAGCGCGTCGTCGGTGTCGGCCACGGCCACGCCGACTTGCCGGCCGTCGTGGTCGCACTTGGCCAGCAGCATCAGCTCTTCGTAATTTTCCGATTCCGCCAGCCGGCGGCGCGAGCGGGCGCCGAGCGTTCCGTCGCGCATCGCGCCCGCTTCGGTGTGATGTTCGATCAGCCAGGCCGTGCGCGGCGTTATGTGGCCATCGAGCGCTTCGAGCGCAGCGCCGATGTGATCCTGGGGATCGAGTCCTTTGCCGACATCGTGCAACAGCGCCGCCAACAAAAACTCTTCGTCGTATGGCAGTTCTTCGCGCGCGAGTTCAAAGACTTGCAGGCTGTGGTACAGCGCATCCCCCTCCGGATGCGTTTGCGGACGCTGCATCACGCGCTCCAGCGGCAACAGTAGTGACCGGTACACCGCAAAACGATCAGTCAGAATCGGAGGATCGGGCCGGTAGACAGCCAGCGGGTCGTGAATGTCGAGCGGAGGATAAGCACCAGGGTCGCCACCGGCTTCACGAACTTTGTCCGCCATCGCGTCGATCTGTTCGCGGATATCGCGCCGAGTGGGCATGTCGCGCGGATCGACCGGTTCCTTCGAAACCAGCCGGGCCGCCTTCAGCCGAGCACGAAAATACTCCGACTCTTCCCGCCGGTAGAGCAGGCGGGCCGCCTCCCAGGCGATGCGCTGACGCAATTTTTCTTGAGCCATCAGAGTGGAAGCGCCGGGATCAAGCCCTTCAATGCGGCGCAGGGCTGGTATTGAAGTATACGCAGCGGCGGCGGCGAGGGCCAACCGGGGGTTGGTCGAGGCTTGGGCTTGGGGCTTGAGGAAGAAGGCGCGAAGGCCGATCGGCGGGAGTGCGAGGCTGGCTGCCGAGCAATGAAGCTTGCTAGACCGAGTGTCAAAGAAATATCTCGCGCGGAGACGCGGGATTCGCGGGGCAGTGCAGATCCCTTACTGGTGCGCAAACCTCCGTCGAAACGACGCCGCGCTCAAGGAACGAATCGGTGCGCATGGAAATTCAAAAACCGCTGCGCGGCTCGGCGGGAGCCTCGCCCTCCCGGTACCCGCCAAAGCAGATCCGCGCAACAAAAAGGGCCGCCCGGGGTTCTTTATTCGGGCGACCCTTTGGAGTTTAGCTTAGCCGATCGGGTCGCGGCGCGACGTTTACCGGCCTTCCACTTCAAACACGTTCGTCGTCTTACGAACGGTGCGCAGCACGACGTAGAGCAGCACGCCGATCACGCAGATCCATTGCCAGGTTGGGTCGAGACCGATGCGATTTTGAACCACGATGTGTTCGCTCACGCCCATCAGACCGAAGGCCGCGATCATGCCGAGCAGCCCGGAGTATTCGCGCTTCAGCACGTTGCGCGTCGAGAACGGCAGGTTCGGTTTGCGAAAGTTTTTGAAGTTGGGGATGAAGGCCGGCGTTTGCGAACCCCATTTCACGTAGGCCTCGCCGAACTTGCGGCGCAGAAACTCTTCTTCGGCGAACATGATCCGCTCGTAGTACAACCAGAAGAGCAGGCACACGATCGAGACCAGCCACCATAGTTGGCAGTACATGGCTACGCCCAGCCACATCAAAAAGTTGCCCAGATAGAGTGGGTGGCGCACAGTCGAATAGATGCCCGAGGTGTTGAGCTCGTCGGCCCGTTGATTGAGCGTATTGCGGCCGCTGGTCCCTTTCGGCGTGAAGCCAACGGTCAGAATGCGCACGGTCAGTCCGAGGCACGACACGGCAAAGCAGAACAGAGTCCAGCCGAGCGACGGCATGAAGTGTTGCAGGCGGTTCTCGCGCAGGCCGAGCACCAGCACCAAGGCCAGCGCGATCGGCAGGTAGCTCCGCCAACGAAACAACCAGTTGCCAACGTTTTCGAATTCCTCTCGTAGCGGCATGCGCAGGGCCCTTACGATTGTGTTTGAAAGTTTGAAGATCGGCCGAGTGATTGCCAGGACGCTAGCAGTATCGTCGCTGGCGCGGCGGCCAATCATAGCGGCAGCCACCGAGAGCCCCAATGTCAGAAATCGACAGTCCGCCTCGTCGAACCTGAGCATTGCGAGGCAGAAACTGTGCTGGCGCCAGCTTCTGTCTGGTTGCTACGCGTTGGATTGCACTGCTGGACGAGCCAGCAGTGGCACACGAATTTGGTTCGTTCGTGGCGCGGTCTGTCGCAAATCGCGACTATGGGTTCGCGCGTTCGTTGAGGATCTTCGACCCAGCGCCAAACGCCGTGATGATTCCGCTGGCTGCCGTCGTCGAGTTCTGCTCGAACGGCACGCTGACCTGCGGCACTGGTGGCGCAACCGGTGGCGGCGCTGGGGGAGGCGTCGCTGGTTTCGCCGCGGCGTCCTTCTTATCAGGCAAGCTGGCCAGCTCTTCCGGCGGTTCGTCAAAGACCGCTTCGGCCGTCACGGGGATCGACGCCCGCGCTGCGGCGATCGCATTTTCGTTTGGCGCGGGCACCAGGCCTTTCGTGCCACCGACAAATTGCGAGCCCGTGTTTTGCCCGTAGATTGAGCCCTTTTGGAACGGTCCTGCGCCGAAGAACCAGGTGTTCTTGGCGTCGCTCACCGTCGGCAGCGCGCCCGATTGCCAGATTGGCTTTCCAGACTGCTGGTTGTAAGCAAACAGCGCGATCTTCGCGATGCCCGCCTGGCGCGAAGTCTTCGCAAAGGGGATTTCCGGAATCACGCTGGGGGCGCCAGGCACCATCGCTCCAACGCCTGGCACGCTGAGTGCCGGAATGCCAAGCATCACGCTGCTGCTATTGGTGCCGAGCACGCCGGCCCGCGCCTCGACAATGTATTTGGCCGACGCGCGATCCGGTCGGACGATGACGCCATTGGCGAACATCGCCTGTCGTAACGTGCTGATCACGTAGTGCTCATCGACGAAGCCTCTCAGACGATCGCCGTCAAGGAAGACCTCTTTGCCTTTGAGCGGCTGGAAATTGATTTCGTTGACTGCCTTATCGATGGCCGACGACATCAGCATCATTTCCGTCGCGGTGCGCATACTGTCAGAACTGCGCGTCGTGCCGCAGCCAACAGTCGATAGCAAAAGCATGGTCGCCACGACCGCGCGCCATAAATAGCGAGCGAGCCGCGCCGCCGGGCTTTCTGCCAGTGCGTCGTTAGCGAAAATGGTCATGATCGTTGTGCGGCGAAGGCCAGCGCGAATGCGCCAGTCAGGGACGCCACGAATCGAAATTCCGAGTTGCTTAGATAGGCCGTGAAGTGATTGAAGAGGACTGGCGAACAGGCCAGGTCGTCCTCAACAGGTCGCGGAGTATAGCGACCATGGCCCGCCGGACAAACACCGGTCGACACCGTCTTTGAGAATGCGGCGAAGGCGCAGACAGGTAAAGTCAGGCGGTCTGGCGAGACCGTCGTGCTACGCCGTGCGGGGTCGATTCCCGCAGCATTGGCGTATTTGCAGCCAAAATACGCGAGCTGGCAGATCTAGTGAGGTTCGGAGAGTTTACGGAGCGGTTGCTGGCGCCTCGGCCGCTTCCGTATAGAACAGGGTCGCTTCTTCCTGCGTGAGCTTGGTGTCGAGCGTCTGGCAGCTCAGCTCGGCGCGGAAACGCAGGTTCCCTTCGACGTCGGCCCGGGCTTTGATCTTGTAGACGATGTCCTTGCCCGGTTCGAGCGTGGGGATGGTTTTGAAGACGACCATGCCCGAGCGGATCTCGGAGTGGCCCCCTTCGACGCTGATCGGTTCGATGCCGTTGGCAAAGTAGGCAACCAGGTCGACCGAGTCGGCGGCCTTCGAACCGCGATTGCGAATGCGGACTTCGTACGTCATATCCTGCCCAACGGGGACTGGTTCCGAAGGATCGATTACTTCGAGCGCCAGGTCCGCCACGGCCTGGACCGAGGTATTGGCGACCACGACTTGTTGCAGGTCGCCATCAGCGGCGCAGGAGACTTCGACCTTGTTCTGGCCGGTGCCTCGCAAGATGCACTTGGTGGTCAACTTCAAATCAGTGCCTGGGTCGATCGAGTCGATGGTCCACTGCACCATGTTCGTTTCGGCCTTGTAGGCCCCGGACGAACTGCTGGTAAGGTGTTCTGCCTGCAGCGGCAAGCGGCACGCCACTCGCAGATTCTTCGCCGGCGCATTGCCGGTGTTTTTCACCTGGATCGTGTACGAGGCCGGCGAGCCTGCGAATTGCATCTTCGTGCCGACGATCGCCACATCTAGCGCGGCGCGACGGACGAGAACTTCTTCTTCCAGCGTCGCTTTCAGATCGCCGGCGGCCGTGGCCTCGGCCTGAATGGTGACATGCCCTGATTGCCGCGCGACCAGTTCAATCTCGATGGTCTTCTTCTCATTGGGCCGAATCACGCCCAGGGCGTGGCTGGCCGGAGCGCCATCGGCCGGGTTGAGCGGCATCAGCGTGATCGAGACATTTTCAGCGTCGCCGGTGCCCGGATTCGACAGCGTGAGCTTGTATGAGTTGCGTTCTCCGAAGGAGACTTCCTTGGCGCCCTCGAGCGAGATCGCCAGTTTCGGCTCCTGCACTTCGACCGTGGTCTGGCTGGCCAATGGGGCCTGCGTCCAGCGCACAGCCAATTCGAACGGCTGGCTCTTATGCGGCACAACTTCCAACGTCAGCTCTTCGCGGCCCGACGAGTTGAGCGTGCCGAGCTTCCATTGCAATCCTTGATTCTCGACGCCCGCGGTGATCGGCTCGGTCACGCCCGTTGTGCTCTTGGCGTCGACGATTTCAGCCCATTCGGGCACCGCGATCGCGACGACAACGTCCGAGGCCGCCATTTCGCCAGTGTTCTTCAATACAAGTTTGAAGGTGGCTTGCTTACCAATCAAGACCTTGCGCGGACCAATCGTTTCGACACTGATCGAAGGACTGCTGCGACGCGTGGTGGTGTTTTCCTGGTGCGACTTTTCCTGATGAGGCGCCGCCGCCGGAGTCTCGGCTTTCGGCGGAACCTTTGGCGTTACGTCTCCTTGAGCGACGTACTGCGGTTCGCGAGTGGGGCGTGCCGGAACGGCTTCGACCTCGTCATCGATCTCGACCGGAGCGGGGCGCGCCGCAGGTTTGGCGGCCACCGCGGCGGCCGCTGCCGGAGCCTTGGTCGTTGGCATTTCCACAACCGGCGGCGCGTCCGAGTTTTGAAACTCAGTGACCACTGGCTGACGGTTCGTGATTCGCTGTGTGACCGTTGGTTTGCGTTGTCCGTAGGCCGTGGCGCGGTTGGCCGGCGCGGCGCCCGATTGTGCGGCGGCGCCAGCTGGTTGAGCGACGCCTTGCGGACCACGGTTCGTCGCCGGAACAGCCGGTTCAGCAACCGTCTCTTGGACGACACGTTGCTGTCCTCCGGCCGAGAAATAATCGGGCTCGACGTTTTTGGGGACCACCGGCGTGCTGTTGACCGCGCGCGGTGGTTGCTGTCGCGCCGGAGCCGAGCGCTGCGCGGTTTGCTTGCGCTGGTTCGTGCCGACCAGCGACTTCCCAAAGCGGCCGATTCGATCACCGATCGATTCCGACTGAGGCTCATCGGCATATTGCGCGTGTGCTACAGCGCCGCCGGCTAGCAAGCTGGCCAACACGAGTAGCACGACGATGTGATGTTTCGCAAGCATGTCTTTGTTCCTAACGAGCGCGCGATCTGATCCTCTCGTCCGGGGTATCGGCTGGGTTGAGTTACCAAGTTTAATGGGTTTCACGCATTGCAACGGAAGCGCCAGAAGAGCGCAAACTACCGCGCAGTGAGAAGCAATCAATTACGGCGACGCTAGCGACGGCATTGCCGTCAATAAAGTGCTAGCGGATGTTGCTGCTGCGCGAAGGAAAACGCCTCGGCCGTATCGAGGTCTCGGCTCTAAACACTCTCGCCGCGTCGATAGGCCGCAACGATGCTGGGATCTTGCGCGGCCTCGTGAAATGCGCGCGACATGACCAGCACAAAGCTGCCACAGGCGAAGCCAAGAATTCCGCCCAACACCGAGGCAGAAATAACACCCAGTAAAATGCCGCTGGTGTTGGCCTCGGTCAAAAAGACCAGTCCGACGGTTCCAATCGTGGCCCCAAGCGCAGAGCCAATCGTGATCACGCAGAGCAGCACGCGCCCAGCGGGCCCATAGCTGATCCCCAATCGCGTGACCGGCGCAGCGTGTTTGCTAGCGTCGATGTTGGCGATCCGTCTTCGCATCAACGCATTGTCACCTGACGCATCGTTGTTTGCTGATGCGTTCTCTGTAACGCCTACCCCGTCGAGATCCAGCGGCGCACGACGTGACTGGCGAATGCCGCGCGCGTTAGCGGCCACATGGGCCGCTACGAGGATCAGAAACCAAATGAGCGCCGTGCCCCAGACCGGGCCAATACGTTGGCAAACAACGACCAGCACCGCAACCGCGGCCGTTGCCAGCAACAGCGTGCGGATGCTGAACTGCAGCGGGCCGGCGTCAGTGTGTGGTTGTTGTTCAGTCATTCAAACGTGAACTCGTTGCGCCATCGATCAGAGCTGGGCGTCTCAATAGACTGGCTGAAGCCAGTTTCATCCTAGTCATTCGCCGCAGAATTTGCACCTTTTTCACCAGGCGAAGGCGGCCTGGCGAATCGCTCACCACGGGACTCGACTTTACACTCGGTCCAAAATTGGACTATGCTCGTGCCACGGGGAGGGGAGCACGGATGGGGATGAATCATTATCAGGAGACCCTCTGGTCATGAAGACCGAACTCCGCGAAGCGATGACGTCCGGCGTGCTGGTGGAATTCCAAGACGCCCAGGGCAACCTGCTAGGGCAAGTCGTCTATACCGACTGGCGTGGACGTCCCGTTCCCGGTCTGGGAGACACGCTGACCAGTCCGGCCAGCGCCGCTAAGAACGCAGCCTCTGTTACGCTGCGTGGTCGGGTCGTCGCCCGACACTTTCAATTGCAGGCCGACGAAGATGGCGCCCCCTGCGTTTGGGTACGCCTGGTGGTGGCCGTAGCGTCGAAGTCTGCCTCGCGCGCCGAAGGTCCTACGCGCGGGATCTGCTTTTCTCAGAATTAAAGCACGATCCGCAATTTGTCCGTGCTTGCTAATGCGCTTCGGTGTCCAGAAAGTGACATTTACAGGTTAACGTTTATAGGTGAATCAGTCCGCGCGCTAGCGCGATCGTGACGGCATGCGTCCGATCTGTGGCGTCGAGCTTGGCCAGGATGTTCTGAATGTGCATCTTGATCGTGCCGCTAGCGGTGCCAAGTTGGACGGCAATTTCCTTGTTGGCCATTCCTTGGGCCACCAGGCTGAGGACTTCGACTTCACGCGGCGTCAGCGTCGTCTGCCGCGGGAAGTTATCGCCGATCCGATCCGCCACCGACGGCGGCAACAGCCGGCCACCGGCAAAGACAGAACGAATGGCGTTCAACACCTCGGTATGCACCATCTCCTTGAGCAGGTAGCCACGCACGCCGGCTTGCAGTGCGCGAAAGATGTCCTGATCGCCATCGAAGCTGGTCAGGGCGATAATCTTTGCCTCGGGAAATTCTCCACGAATTCGCGCCGAGGCCAAAATGCCATCCAACTCCGGCATGCGCAGGTCCATCAGCGTGACGTCCGGTTGATGCCGGCGGAACAACTCCACGGCGTCTTTGCCGTTGCCGGCCTCGCCGATCAAGTGCATGTCGGGCTCGTTATTCAAAATCGAAGCGATGCCCTTGCGGACCAGCGGATGGTCGTCAACGCACAAAACACGAATGCGCGTAGCCGTTGCAGCAAGTGTCATGATTAGTTCTCCTTGGCAGGTTTCAAAGCTTGTTTTGCGATCAGGTCAGAACGCAGGATCGGCATGACGGCGCAAATTCGCGTGCCATGTCCCGGCGCTGTTTTGAGGCTGAAGTCTGCCCCGATCTGGGTCGCGCGTTCGCGCATTCCAACCAACCCATAATGGCCCAGTGGAGCGCCGTTGCCGCTCGACTCGAGGAATCCGTTGCCATCGTCCTGCACCGTCAGCCGGATAGCGTCTTCGGTGCGTTCGAGCGAAACCTCGATCGACTCGGCGCTAGCATGCTTAACGGCATTGGTAATGGCTTCCTGGCCAATTCGCAGCAAATTGTATTCCACGTCAAGTGGCAGCGCCGGCAGATCTCGCTGCACGCGCAGCCTTAGCTGCACATCGTGCGTCTCAGTCAGTTGCCGGGCGGCATGCGTGACGGCGGTGGCCAGGCTGGATTGTCCCTCTGGCTCATGACGCAGTCCGGCGACACTACGTCGCGCGTCGCGCAGGCAGATGCCCGCGTCGTGAATGATGTCTTGTAAATTCTCGCGCTCGTCATTGGGCGGGAGTCGCGTCGACAGGGCCTGCATTTGCATCGTGACGCCCGAGAATCCCTGGATCAGCGTGTCGTGCAATTCGCGCGCGATCCGGCTTCGCTCTGAGACAACCGCTCGCATCTGATCTTTGATGCGGTGGACGCGCAGTCGATACACTCCCCAGGCCGCCAGTCCCACCAGCATCGCGCATAGGGGGAAAAACCAGATTCGCTGATAGAAATGGGGCAAGATCGTAAAGCTCGGGAGCGCCGCCGCCTCTTCGTAGTCACCCGTGAGCTTGCGCGCCATCACGCGAAACTGATACGTTCCCGGCGGCAGGTTCGTATAAAACGCCTCGCGCCGCCCGCCGGCGTCGATCCAATCTTCATCAAAGCCATCCAGTTTGTAGCGAAATGTGGCGCGCGTTGGCGCAACAAAGCTCAGCGCCGTGTACCTGAATTCCAACGTGGTATTGCCGATCGGCGAATCGACGATTTTATCCGGGGCAAAACTCCGCCCGTTGATTATGACTTCTTCGACGACGATCGGCGACGGCGGCAACGCGCGATTGATCTTCTGAGGGTCAATGACGATCAGCCCGCGAATCGTTGAGCACCAGATACTGCCATCTTTCATGGTCCACATCGCTGGCCGGACACCGCCGCGACATTCGATCGTGCGTGACGAGTCTGTGGGCGTAAATGGCGAACTCACCAGTGGATTCGAGTTTCCTGGCACGTAGGCCAGCAACTCTGCGCGGCTCACGTAAAAGACGCCACGACTGCAGGCCACCCACAGTCGATCCTGATCGTCGTCCACAATCGCGAAGATCTCGTCGTCGAAGAGTCCATCCTTCGTGGTGAAATGCCGCATCGTGCCGTCCGATAGAAACAGTCCGTTGTCCGTGGCGCCGATCCAAAGCAGGCCGTGTGCGTCGATGTGCAGCGCCGCGATGTCGTTTGGCCCCTGACCGGTTAGCGGCATGGCTCGTAGTTCGCCGTTGGCGTAACGAAAGAGTCTGCCATCGCCACCGGCCATCAACAGTGACTTGTCGTGTTGTGCGACCAGCGAATGGAACGGAATGCTCAGCGCGTCGGAGGCGCCCTTGGGCTGTTCGAATCGCCCGTCCTTGAGCGTCGCTACGCCTTGCGATGTGCCAACCCAGAGTCCCGCGTCGTTGTCGTAAAGCAGACATAAAATCGAGTCAGACGGGAGCCCTTCATTGCGACCAAAGGTCGCTTCGACGCGTCCGCTCTTCAACTGCGCCAGACCTCGATCGGTGCCGACCCAAAGGATATCGTCCTCGCCCTCAGCCAGCGCGAAGATTCGATCGCTGGGGAGTCCATCCGAGGACGTGGTCAGCGTGACAAAGCGTTCGCCGTCATAGCTTGATAGTCCGGCGCCGAGCGTGCCGACCCAGATCTTGCCGTCAGAATCCTGCATGATCGGGCCGATGTCGTTACTGGGGAGACCTTCACGCGTAGTAAAGATCACCGCGCGCCGATCGATAAACTGATTCAGGCCGTGCTTGGTGCCGACCCACAGGCTCCCCTCTCGATCCTCAAGTAGCGCGAGCACCGTGCTCTGCGATAGTCCTTCTTCGCTCCGAAAACTCTCGAACTTTCCGCCCACGTACCGACTGAAGCCTTCCTTGGTGCCAATCCACAGGCAATTCTCCGAACCTTCGGCCAGAGTAAAGACCGAATCGTCGGCCAGGCCATCGCCGGTCGTGAACAGGCGCTCTTGGCCCCTGTCGAGTTTCACTAGCCCGGCGGTCGTGCCGGCCCAAATGCAACCGTCCGCGGTCACCAGCAAGGATCGGATGACGCTGCGAGCCGGCACAGACGTCAACGGCAAGGTCGTAAACGATTTGCCGTCCCAAACGCTGATCTCGTTGCCGTCTCCGCCGAAATAAACTTTGCCGTCGGGCCCTTCGCACAAGGCCCAGACGTCGTCGGTCATAAGTCCGTCTTGGACGCCGTAGGCAACGATCTTGTCGCCGATGTGAGCAACGCCTTGATTAGTGGCAGCCCACAGGCCGGTTTTGCCACGCGTCAGATTGCGGATGTCATCGGACGGTAGGCCATCGGCTGTGGTGTATCGCCGGGCGCCCTCGTCGTTCAACCGGATCAGGCCTTGCCCGATGGTTCCGATCCAGAAATTCTGCTCCGCGTCTTCGGCCAGGTCCATGACCCACAGTTTCGAGAACTGGATGCCATCGCGATCAGGGGCAGATACAAACCGCACGCCGTCGAAGCGCACCAGGCCGTCTTGCGTGCCCAACCAAAGGTAGCCGTCATGCGTTTGACGAATGGCAAAGATCGTGGCGCGGGGCAGTCCTTGCTGCAGTTGCCAGATTCGCAGGAAGGCCTGGGTAAGCGAACGATGCGCATCAAGCGCTGACGAGACGCGAGGCAGAACCACCAGGCAAAGCAGCGCGACTGCAACTCCCCAGTACGCGCGCCACCGCCATTGCAACTGTCCGGCAAGTCGCATGCTTGAGTGCAACGTCCGCATGAACAATGGATCCGGCCCTGGTCCTACAAAGATTCGCTCGTACACGAAGCGCCGCTGCGGGTCTCTAGCCCACCAGTATAAACACCGAGCCGGCGTCCGAAGGCTCGTACCGACTTGGGTTTATCATCTTCTGCCGAATGGCATATCCTGGAAGTGCGGCACGCATGTTCGCTCCTTCAAGTTTACGCGCCAGGGCTAGAGCACGCCAACTGTTTCACACATATACAGGCGCCGACGATCGACCTTACGTACGGTACCGCCCCGCGATAATCGCTATACTTAGGCCACTTTTGTGACCACTTTGGGGGACTCCCGTGAAACCGGCCGAGCGCGATCTGACGCACGATCTTTTCCTGCCAACGCTGTTGTTCGCCGCGCTTGGCGGGATGACATGGGCCGTGCGCGGTTGCTCTGGGTATGGCGCCACGATGGGCTGCATCTTCGCCGGAGTCGCCTGGGGCGCCGCCTGGTGGTTCATCGCGCGCGAGCCCAACGGTGAGCGAACGCGCCGCTACTCATCGGGCTGGATCATCCTGGCCCTGACCGTTGGCATTGGCCTGGCCGGCAACCGTGGCTGGATGCAATGGCCCAGTTTCTTCGACGGTCGCCTCTACACGAACTACGCCCAGGGCGAATGGGCGCCCATCTCGCGCAGTTACGGCTTTGTGTGGCTGTTTCTGGCCGGCGTTCCCTGGGCCGGCATCGGCGCCTGCATGCTCGCCTGGTGTGGATCGATTCGCGAAACCAAGGCCTGGCATTGGGCGATCCGTATGGCGTGCGGAATCGGCGGCGCCTATTTGTTCCATCTGTTTTATGTGAACTGTCCCGGGTACGTGCTCCCACTGTATGACACGCTTGAGGAGCAATATCACGACTTCGTCGCGAATCCAACGCTTAAGCGAATGGACAACGACTGCTGGGAAGCCATGATCCACTTGGGCCTCTACCTAGGATTCCTGCTCTTTGAGATCGGCCGGCGAGAATGGAAAAACGTGACGCTGATTTCGACTGTGGGGCTGCTCAATGGCCTTGGCTGGTCGCTCTGCCAGAATTGGAAATGGGCGCCGCGCTGGTGGCCCGAAGCAAAGTTCAACTGGTGGCGCTGCTGGGAGTCGTCGGGCGGAATTAGCATCGGCGTGGCGCTGGGGATCGCCTATTTTTTGACGAACCGCAAGATGGCGCCGGCCGAGTTGGCCGAAACGCGATCGCGCCGCGCGATCTCTGGGCCGAATTTGCAGTGGCTGGTTGCTTGGCTCGTGGTGACGTCGCTCTTGGGTTGGGCCTTTTGGGAGATCGCCGAGAATCCGACCGGGATTGACCAGTGGATCCAGCTACCGGCTGCGCTGCAGCGTTATTGGTCAACACTCGTCGGCCGTTGGGGATTGGTTCTCTTCTTACCCGTCATGGCGTTCGGCCCCCTCTATTATTTGAAGCGACATCACGCATACGAGGCCGAGCCCGCCGATCCCAGCGCCGCCGATGGCGATCCGACTTTGGAGCGGCTGGCGGTTTACGCCGGGCTGCTCTTTGGGCTTGCCCTGTCGATCCGCGCCGGCCTCAAGGGCTGGTGCAATATTTATTGGATCAACGAGGATCATCCGGAAAAGTACTACAACGCTTTACTCTGGAATTATTTTGGCTGGGGAATGATCGCGCTGTTTTTGGCCATGGCCTGCCAGGCGATGTTTTTCCCGCTGCCGCGCGACAAAGTGGGCGATCGCTTTCCCAATGCCTACCGTCTGATGTGGTTAGTGCTAATCGTTCAAAACGTCTTGGCGCAGTTGGTCACCGGGCCGCTAACGAGATGGAATGAAGCCGCCTTCAGCATCTATTATGTGCCTTTACTGGCGATCTCCGCCGTGATCGTCTACCACTTTGAGTTCCGCCGGGTGACCAGCGAGAAACTGATGGCGGCGTCCGCGAAGCGCTAAGATGCTGTTTCAAAACGACCTCACGTACAATCTCCGGGCGCCACTGCTAGCTCGCCTAGCAGTGTCTTCCTGTTGAATCCGCACTGCTGGACAAGCCAGCAGTGGCGCCCAATGACTGGTTTTGAATCAGTTTCTAAGAAGTCGCTTGCGAGGCTGGCTCGCTCGTCTCCTCGGCCTGCATAAATGGCGCTGTGCTGTCGACTTTCTCCCAGCGGTGGCTGACCCAGACTTCGATCAGCAAGAATCGCTCGGCCGGAACGGGCTCGAACGCGGCCCGCCACTCGCGAGGGTTGGCCCCCAGCTTTCGAGCGGCCTTGAGCAGCGATCGGTGGGCCAACTCGGTCATGCCGCTGGCCGCGCGGTGCTGGTCGAGGTTGTACGGAGCGTCGGCGGCCGAGACTTCAATCCGCACGGCGCCGATGTTCTCGCCCATTTCGGTAAACGTCATCCCGCGCGAGGCCCCATCCTCGCCGCGCCACATCTTGAGCGCAGATCGCTCGCAGCTCGGATTGGTCGAAAACCAGATCGTCGGCCGTTCGCCTTGCGCGGCGGTTTTCGCATCGGCCCGCAACTCACCGCTTTGCAGAATCTTTTGCAGATGAATGGCCGTGGTGTAATGAAAGATTCGTTTGTCCATTGCCGATGCTCCGTCTGCGATAACGCCGTACTTCGTGATCCGTCAGGCAGCATTTTGCAGTTCGAAGAAGGTGCGCCAAGCGGCGACAGGTGGATTTGGTGGTTGACTGAAGCCGAGCACATGCACGCACAGGCCCGGATGTTGGTTTGGAAGGCGCCAGCCGTTTTGCTACGCTGATGACTGCAATAAGCCGCTAACGCCGCCGGTACGAACAGGAGAATCCAATGAGCCTCGATACCGTCGAACTGGTGATGGAAATCGAAGAGTCATTCGGAATCCGAATCGAGGATTCGGAGGCCGAGCGAATTCAAACGGTGGGGCAGGCCTATGAATGCATCCTGTCCAAGCTTCAGAAGCGCGCAGAACGGCTCGGCGGTGGCGTGCACCACTGCGCCACTAGCTCGGCGTTTTACAGGATCCGCCGAACGATGATGGATACCTGGGCCACGGCCCGAAGTTCGATACGGCCTGCAACCGCGCTCGACAGTCTCGTGCCAGAACAAGATCGCGGCTTGGCGTGGGCTCGGTTCGACTCGAGTCTCGATCTGCGCCTTCCTCCGCTGCGGCGCCCCGACTGGTTGGCACAGTCCTGCGTTGGCTTCGCAATTCTAGTCGCAGTTCTCGCGGCCCTCCCACTTTCTCTATTTCACGTGGGAATCGCAATCGTGTCGATTCCGTGTACCGTCGCTTTTCTGCTAGTCACGTTGCGAACCGCGACGACACGGTTTGCGACAGAATTGCCGTTCGCCACAGTGGCAGATCTCGTTGAGGCAATCGTTCCTCGTAACTTCGAGGCGCTAAACGGCAGCCGTGACCCGGAGGCGGTTTGGTTGGCCTTGCAGAGAATCGTCTCCGAGCAACTCGGAGTGCCACTGGCCGACGTTACCAAAGACGCGTCGTTCGTCTATGACTTGGGTTGCGGCTAAGTCCAACGACGCCTACTGGTTTCAACCTGAGCGCGGTGCTTCGACTGGTCATTAAGCGACCAATGTGATCCCCGCTGGTTCACTCTCCCTCATTACGATTCGATGACTTGAGGGAATTTCTCGCTTTTTAGTGCGCGGTCCACGATTTGCTACTACTTTACGCCAGAGCCGTAGATGGCGCCGACAGCTGTTCGGGCCGAAAGGCGAGAACAGAGCACTGTTGGTGATCTCGATCACGGCTCTACTTTTTTAGATACTTACGATTCGTCGTTCGGCGGGTCTTAATCGTTTTTTAGAGGGTTTGCCGTGTTCGTTGAGAATCGAGACTTCCCACAAGTCAACACCGGTCAGGCTGCGATCGATACCGCACTGCAGCAAGAGGTGGCTCACCGCCTCTCGAATTCTCCCTACGCGGGTCTGCGACGAGTTCGCTGCGATTCCCAGCAAGGGGCCGTCGTGTTGAAGGGGAGCGTCTCCAGCTTCTATCTCAAGCAAATGGCGACAGCAATCGGTCGCCAGGTCGCGGGAGTCCGTGCCGTGCGGAACGAACTCTACGTCGGCATGGTTTGACCTCTTCCGTGCGGGTTTTTCGCACGACTTGCAAATTGCTATCGACAAGCTACAGTATTGGTGTGCCCGCAAGGGCACAACAAGGCCGTCAGGTTCCTGCCCCACCTGGCGGCCCTTTTTATGCGACGACCGCGAGGCCAAAGTTCTAGCCGGCCTTCGGTTGCTCGCGTCTTCCTTTCGGGCGCCACTGGCTTCGCCAGTGCTTTACGGACTCTGAAAGTGCCCCCCTGCTTCTCGCATGGTAGTGTGGGCAAACGTTGCGCTCCTTCCAGACTTGACGATCAGCGGAATCTGTGGCGCGTCGAACGCTTAATTTCAAGACACCACGAGGGACAGAACCGTGAAAGCCGAAATCCGTTGCGCGATCCTGTTTGCCTTGGCGATCTTTGCCGTAACTTCAATTGGAGTTTCCGTAGCGCAGGCGGCCGATGACGCTCCGCTCAACGTCATTTGCTTTGGCGCTCACCCCGACGATTGCGAACTCCAGGCAGGCGGCGTGGCGGCGATGTGGGCCGCCCGTGGGCATCGCGTCAAGTTCGTCTCGGTCACCAATGGCGACATCGGCCACTGGCGCGACGCCGGCGGCCCGCTGGCCAAGCGTCGCAAGGCCGAGGTAGCCGCCGCCGACAAAGCGCTCGGCGTCACGAGCGAAGTATTGGATATTCACGATGGCGAGCTGCTGCCGACGTTGGAGAACCGTCGCGAGATCGCGCGGCTGATTCGCGATTGGAACGCCGACATCGTGATGAGCCACCGGCCGAACGACTATCACCCTGATCATCGTTACACGGGCGTTCTGGTGCAGGACGTCGCCTATATGGTCGCCGTCCCCTTCTTCGCGCCGGATACCGCGCCACTGAAAAAGAATCCGGTGTTTTTGTTCTACGCCGATAATTTTCAGAAGCCAACTCCTTTCACGCCGGACGTGGCCGTGAATATCGACGCCGTGATGGACAAGAAGCTCGACGCGCTGATGCTGATCGAGTCGCAGTTCTACGAAGGGGGCGCGCTCGGGAACGCCGAGAATATCCCTACGGATCCGGCCAAGATCGAAGACCGTCGCCGGCTGGTCCGGACCGGCCTAGCGGGCCGGAACAAAACCCAGGCCCAAAAGTTCCGCAGCCTGCTCGGCGATTGGTACGGCAAAGAAGCAGCCGAGAAGGTGCAATACACCGAGGCCTTCGAAATCTGTGAATACGGCCGCAAGCCGAGCAAGGAAGAGCTGAAAAAGCTGTTTCCGTTTTTTGGGGAGTGAATCAGCGCAACAATGAACGCGCGGCCAGAGATTTCTCTGGCCGCGCGTCTCGCAGCGCGGAAACAATCTTCGTCGCGTCGCGTTTCAATTCACCCGCTCAAACGCGTAGGTCTCGTTCGATTCGGTGAAGTGAATCTTCAGTTGACCGTTTTCCACGCGAAACGTTCGGCTCGTGCGGTTGCCGTTACGGGTTACGAAGACCATCGTGTTGTCGTGGATCTCGTAGGCGCCGCTCGATTGCAGTCGCGTCATTTCGCCGGTCGAGGTTGGCGAGAGGACGTCGCACGAGTAGTTTCCGTTGGCGTCCAGCGTCAGTTGGTACCGGAGCTGGCCCCGCTTCGTTTCTTTCTGGAAGAGCCAGTCCCCGACATGATCTTGCACGGCGCCCGAGCTGCTGCTGCGATCGCTACGGACACTGCTCGTGCGGGTCGAGGCGACTTGCGGCTGAACCACGCCCGGTCGGATCCCCCAGTCAGCCAAGGCACTCGGTGGCAGGTTCGTTAATTCCAGGCCGAACACCCCTTGGTTGTGCAGGTCTTGGACGTCGACCATAAAGGCCGGCAAATCACGGATCGCCTTGACCATCGTCTCGTTGCCAATCTTGCAGGCCTCTTCGAAGCTGCGTTTGCCCACGGCCGTGGTTTCGACCGCCAGCAGGTTGCCACTGTCGGGCAGGTAGACCGCCGGAAAGCAGTGGCCGGGGATCAGAGTCAACACCGGACGCAGGCCGACCGCTTCGCAGACGCTGCCGTAAAGAATCGCCAGATCGATGCAGGTGCCGGCCTTATTTCGCAGCACGTCTCGACCGTACTTCACATGCTGGCCACTGCGGGTGTTCGATTGGCCGACCGGTGGCGTTTGGTAAGCGATCTGGTTTGCCGACATGAACTCGTAGAGGGCCTTCATGAAGGCCTTGGCGTTTTCGTCGCTGTCGCTGCCTCGGCCTCCGGCACGGGCACTGACCCAACCGGCCACTTGCTGGATGATCGGATCTTCGTGTGTGACGAACGAAGCCAGCACGAAGGGGCCGCAGTTGTAATTGTCCTGAAAGCCAACGGCCTGGTCGCTCTTGAGCGTCGAGAAGACAACTTCGTTGCGGCCGAGCAATTGCACGCGGCGAGATTCGTTCTGCTCGACAACACGGCCATCGGCCTGTTCGTACTTCAGCTCCATTTCAAGAATCGCCGGACGCGTGCCGTTGATCCCTGAGAGCTTGTCGACGTCGAACATCGGGAAGTAAGCGTCAACCACGGTCTGGCCCGGCAGCACCAACTCCGAGGTCTGCCAAGGGCTCCAATCTTGCGAGAACCCGTCGATGCGATACCGCACGCGATAGTTCTTCAGCGCCTGGTCACCCGTGTTTTTCAGCACCGTGCGGGCCGTCCACATCTGCGAGAAGCTGGGGTTGCCATAGCTCTTGGCCAGGCAGGCCATGATTTGCTCTTTGGCGTCCAGCTTGACGTCGACCGCGGCGTGCTCGCCCATGACTGCTGTGCCTGCCGGCAACTGGTAACTGATCCGCGCCGGCGAATCGAGCAGCGAAACGTCTTTGGCTCCGGCGGGCAGGATGGCGTGCAGAATCAGGTTGGCGTTTCCGATGGGCGAACGAATCGTGCCGCCGAGCACGACCGAGTTTTCATGAACCGTGATCAGCTCCAACTGGCCACCATCGGTCAGTGGCGCCTCCCAGCGGCCAGATCGGGTCAACCGTGACAAGCCCAGCACATTCGCGTCGATCTTGACGGTGCTGCTCGAATCGTCGAACTGACCCGAGAGCTTTTCGATTGGCAGCCATTGCTGCGTGACCGGCATCTGGCGGAGCAGAAGCGCCATGTTCGGCGTGTTGCCCTTCAGGTAGGTGTACTTGGCGACTGGCAGCTTCATCTCGGCGACAAAAGCGCCGTTGCCGCTGGCGTCGATATTGACGGTTTCTTTGAGTTTGATCGGCGTCGGCTGATCCGCGCGGGCCAAAGCCCCAGGGGCCAGGCACAGGACTCCGGCGGCCACCGTGGCGCTTGTCGCTGCCGCGGTCGCCAGTTTACGGAGCTTTGCGACCACTTTGCGGAATTCGGAACGGCGCCAGTTTTTCGTGAAGCAGACCATGATTTGTTCCCCCGAACGGTTTTGTGGTGTCGTCCAGTTGGCGGCCCGGCTACTTGCCTGGCCTGATCCATCCGGCGATCAATTCCCATACTGGGCTGCTAGCGGTTTGTGACGCCCGGATCGAGGGTTTCCGCGGTGTGCCACTGCTGGCTTGTCCAGCAGTGCCCACTACATCAGGTCTCCAAGCCCTCGGATTCCGCTCGCCAGCCGATTTTCCTTGGCTAGAATCAATGCCATTACGGATGTTTTGGGGCCCTGCGAGTCAGAGACGCCGAGATGAGCCAAGGGGACGCGTCGTTCGATGCCGCCACGGCGCGATTGGACGAAATCAACACGCGCTGGAGCCTGATGCGGATGGCCGTTGCGGCGTCGTTTACCGATTCTGGCCCGGCCCGGCAGTCGCTCGTGCTGCGCTACAACAGCGCGATCCGCAACTACATCGGGGCGCTCGTCCACAACCAGCAAGACGCTGACGACCTGGCCCAAGAGACGCTGATCCGCATCCTGCGTGGAGATTTCTCCGGCGCTGACCCGCAGCGTGGACGCTTCCGCGATTTGCTCAAAGTCGCTGTGCGCAACATGGCCCGCACCTTCTGGAGCAAGCAGCAAAAGCGCGCCGGGGCGCCGGTCGATCTCAGCCTGCTAGGAGATGACTCGCAAAACGAGGAAGCCGAACAAGCCTGGCAAGCGACGTGGCAAAACGCCGTGCTCAGCATGACCTGGCGATCGCTTGAAGCTTACGAGCAATCGCAACCCGGCTGCGTCGCCTACACAGTGCTGAAGCTTCGTACCGACTACGCCGATGACGACTCGGAACAACTGGCCAGGCGCCTCTCATCAGCGACGGGCCGTCCATTCGCCGCGCCCGCCACGCGCCAGCAACTACGCCGCGCAAGACTTCGCTTCGCGCAGCTTTTGGTCGAAGAAGTCGCCCGCGGCCTCAAGGACCCTTCGCCGGAGCGCGTGGAAGAAGAACTCCGTGACCTGGGGCTGTTTCCGTACGTGGCGGATTTTCTGACCGATGATTGGCGGGCCAAAGGCGAGCTGCGGGCGGTGGAAGCGTAGTGCGCCGGCCGCGGATTCTTCCACGCCGTGAATCACCAACACTAACCCGAAGCGCTAGCGAGGGTTCTTCGTTATCGTCACGTCAAGAAGAACCCTCGCTTGCGCTTCGGGCTGGTACGAAAGAAACCAGGCTGGCGCTTCGGGTTAGTGTGGTTGCTTGTTCTGCGCCTCGGTTACGGTTTTGAAATCCGCGCGATCTCGTAACGGCTGGTACTCCGAGGCCGTATCGAGATTCGCAGGCAGCGCTGCGCCGTGTTCGGCCGCGGCTCGCAGCAGTTCCACGGCCCGTCGCCCGCACTCATCGGCCAACGTCGCCGGCACGTTCGCTTTCACGCGGTCGATGATCGGGATACAGCGCGCCAGCAAACCTGCCGCTTGAACGAGCGTGGTCCCATCGTCCGGCGCGAGGCCGGCCAGTTGCTCTGCGGCCGCGGCGGCATAATCGGGCTCGCCGATCTCCAAGAACGCCGCGGCGAGCGACGCGTATTGCCCTCGCAGGGGCGCCTTGAATTCATCCGGGGCGCGGGCCACGCGGATCGCTTCCTGCTGCTCTTCGATGGCCCGCTCGAAGTAGTAGCGAGCTTTCGCTGGATCTTCCCGCGCGATCATGAGCTTGCCGGCCCCTTCATTAGCGGCGGCCAGCACGGCGTGATATTCGGCCCGCGCGGGATTGGCTTTCACTAGCGGCGATTGAATTTCGATGGCCCGGCTAAGCAGGTAATCGGCCGTGCTCCATTTTTCGGCTGAGATGTCATTCAGTCCCTGACGCTGTAAACAATCTGCCAGGCGGGCCTGATAGTCCGCACCGGCTTCGTTTGCGGCCACCAGGCCTTCGTACAACCGCTCCGCCTGCTGGTACAGTTTTGCCGCCTCTCGGTGGTCACCGCGCTGTTGAAGAACGGCGCCATAATTGACCAAGGCCTGCGCCCATTGCGCTCGGTAAAGCTCGACCGCCGGAAAGTCCTGGGTCAGTCGCCGGAACATGTCAGAGGCCCCGTCGAAGTCCTTGGCTTCGTCGGCGTCCACGTTCGACGCGGCGCGGACATACGCCAGATTGGCGATTGACGACGCCATGCCGAACCGGTGCTCAGGATCATCCGGCGCCTTTCTGATCAGTTCGTTAAACTGCCTTTGCGACAACCTCAGCGCTTTCACCGCCTCGTCGGTTTTCCCAATTTGCTGATAGAGCATCCCGAGATTGTTGAAGTTCGTGGCTTTCGCCTTACGGAGCGCGTCTTCATCCTGCGGCTGCGAAGGCAATTTGCTGAGCATCGCTTCTGACTTTTCGATCGCCACGGTCGCCTCGCGCGGGCGCGAATCCGTCAAAAGCGCCACGCCCAAGTTGTCCCAGGCTCGCGCGAGTTGTCGGGCGATTTCGAAGTCTCTAGCGTCCGCAGCCAGAAGCTTCGCAAACCCATCAATGGCCAGCTTGTATTCTGCTTCAGCGTCAGACGGGCGGCCGGTTTGCACCAATAGCGCGGCCAGGTTGTTGTGCGCCCCGGCCAGCTCTCGCGCATATTTTGGCGAAGCCACTTCGGCAACAAGCGCGTCGAGCGTGGCAATCGATCGCGCGTACGACGCGGCCGCCTCACCGGTCTTACCGAGCAGGCTTTGCAGATCGGCCGATTGTCGTTGGGCCCGGCCCACCTGCCAGCGGAGCTCTGGTTTCTCGGGATTCTCGGCCTGTAGCTTTTCGCACAGCGCCAGCGAGCTGGTCAGCAGGTCGTGGCGGAGTGATTCGGAGTGGGGCAGGTGCGCCAGGCGCTGCTCGCTGAATCCACTCAGCAATTGATCGACGACGTCCTGGGCCTGCACGAGTGTGGCGTCACGCCGCTGCCGTTCGTCGTCTGCCGTGCGCAAGGCGCCGACCAGCAGGATGTTGTAGACAATGCCGCCAACGATCAAAAACAGCGTGGCAAGTGTTGCAGTACTGATGGCCGCGGCCAGTCCAGGCCGGCGGCGGGCCCATTTGACGGCTCGCATCCAGGTTGGGACCGGCAAAGCGCGGATCGGCTCGCCCAGGCCGAATCGCCGCAGATCATCGGCCAGTTCCTGCGCCGTCGCGTAACGATCGCGAGGCAATTTCTCCAGGCATTTGAGGCAAATCGTTTCGATATCCCGCGGCAGCTTTGGCTGAAGCTGGCGCGGCGCGATCGGCTCGTTCGACAACACCTGAAAGACCGTGTCCATGGCCGTCTCGCCATAGAACGGCGGCCGGCCCGTCAGCAGCTCGTAGAGAATTGCTCCCAGCGCGTAGATGTCGGTCGCAGGCGTGATGTGCTTGGTGACGCCGCCGGCCTGCTCAGGCGCCATGTACGATGGCGAGCCCATGATGTCGCCGGTCGCCGTTTGGCCGGAGTCGCGATCGCTTTCCTTGGCGAGGCCGAAGTCGGAGATCTTGGGCGTCTGGTCGTCGGCCATCAGGATGTTGGCCGGCTTCAGGTCGCGGTGGATGATGTTCCGGTCGTGCGTGAACTGCATCGCCTCGGCCAGCGTGGCCACGAGCGCCGCGGCCTTTGCGGCCGGCCATGGCGCCCCATCCAAGCGGTCCGCCAGGCTGCCACCGGCGATAAACTCTTGCGAAAAATACGGCCCGCGAAACGATGTCCCAACTTCGAAGACCTGCACAATGTGCGGGTGTTGCAACCGGGCGATCGCTTCGGCCTCGAGACGAAAGCGATCGAGCGAGCCAGTCAGAAATAACTTGATGGCCACGGTGCGGCGCAGGCTGGTTTGCGTGGCTTTATAGACCACGCCCATCCCGCCTCGTCCCAGTTCGGCCACGATTTCATAGCCGGCGATGATCGGCCAACCCGCGCTAGCCGGCACTGTTGACTCGCTATGCACTGGCTGGTCGCTCGGCATGGTTTCCATACCATCGGCCGGTCCATCGCTGGCCTGAGCGGGCGTTGCCGGTTTGGCCGGCAGAATCAACGTGTTGGCCGCCTTGCCACATTGCGGACAGGTCACCGTGTCGGCCGAGTGAGGATGGACGCCGTCCCATTCCCACTCGTGCCCCGCGGCACAGCGTAGCGTTTGCTTATTCATGGCCGGACCTGTCGCTGGTCGCTACGCGTTCAATCAGAGACCTTAGCGGGCGGACGTTTTCGCGTCGGAGGCATCGGAGTAGTGAATGTGAACGACTCCCAACAAATCTCCAACCTGGGCCTTTTTCTCGGTTCCGTCGAATCGTTGCTCGCGACCGCCCGTGGTGCCTACGCCGCGTGATCCGCCAGCCGGAGCGTAGAACGCCGCGGTGATCAGGCCAATCTGATCCGTAAACTTTTGCCGGGCCGCCAAGGATTGGCTGGCGTCGACCACGGTGAACTCCTTGTACTTACCATTCACGCCCGTCTCAGTCACAAAGCCGGCGACTGCAAACGTCGGGCTGACCGCCGGATCAAGCACCCAGGGGCGTGCGTCACCCAAGTTGACCCGCTGCGCGACAGCCTGCGTTTCGATTCCTTTGGTGTCTTTTTCTTTCTCCGGGAGCGTGTTGAGGCCGTCAACCAACAACCGCATCAGGACGAGCTGCCGCGATTGGTTCTCGACGCGGATCTGATACACCTCGCCCTGGCGAAGCGTGACGTGCATGTCGTTGCCGCGGAACGTCGCCTTGCGCTCTTGGCCGTTGACCATCACCTTCACACGGTACGGAAACTTGGGATCCGACAGTGGGTGCGGCCCTTGGGCGTGCTCGTCCAAGCGGTCGACCAGTGTGTCTTCGGGTGATTCCGTGGGCTCGTCGCCACCGGGCAGTGGCGGCACACGATCGTCGTCCTTGACCATCACGCTACGGCCAAGCATCGCCCATTCCGACTCATTGAGTTGCGCGATGCCGCCGGCCGATCCGACGATTTCCCCTGTCTCGCCATTCATTAGTTTGCACTGGATCGTTACCACTCGACCGTGGCGGTTTCGCAGTGTGCCCAGGGTGACCACAGGCAGCCCACCAACGTTGTCGGAGAGTGATTTCATCGCGGTCGACGAGGCGAGGTCGTCGATCTTGAACTGCTGCCGGCTCAGGGCCTGTTGCAGACGGCGGCGATCAACCAAGGCATACTTGTCGTTCGAGGCCTTGACCAATTGCTTTTCCAGCTCCTCGGCACAGTAGCGGCCCAGCGAGCCGAAATCGGCGCCGAGCAATTCGCCCAGCTTCGTGTCGTTGGTGAATTCCAGCACCGCGGCCTTGTTCAGCTTCCGCTCTTGCAGCACCCACGAGAGCTGCGAGGCCGATTCCTTAAGCACTTGCTTGAGCGACAGTGGCTTCAGCTCAATCACGGTCGGCACGCCTGGCGTTCCGGAGCGAACGATCCGTACCGGCGTCTGCGGTCGGGGAAAGAACGCCTTCGCCGTGCGGGTCACACTGCGATGGACGAAGTTGTTCAGCTCGTCGATGTCGACGATGCCGTCGCCGTTCTCGTCGGCGTGCCCCCGGAGTCCTTGATCAAGCCAGTAGCTGAAGAGGGATTGTTCTTTTTCTTCCCAGATCTGGCTTTTTTCGTCCCCGGTCGAGCCAGCGAGAGTGACGACGCCCGAAAGATCACGAAACGGCTCGCCGAGATCCTTGGCCGTGACGCTCGACGAGTCCTCCTCCCCTTTTTCGCTGCCGGCGTGGCAGGCGTCGATGATCAGCAATTTGAAATCGGCTTTGCACTTGGCGATCTGCTCGCGAAACCATTCGACCGCAATGCCGGTGGCCGCGGCGCGGTCTGGATCGCAATCCAGCGGCGCCAGATACATCTTGCCTTCCTTGTCGCGGAAGCCATGCCCGCTGAAGTAGACGATCAGTTGATCCTTGGCGCCAACCTTGTCGAGCCACTTGGGCAGTTCGGCTTCGATGCTGGTCTTCAGTGGTTGAAAGCGTGGGTTCTGCGCGTCGTCGGTCATCTCGAAGATGCGGTCTTCACTGACTCCGCCTCGTTCCTTGAGCGTTTGGCCCAGGACGCGGACGTCGTTAATCGTGAAACGCAGGCGGGGCGCCCGATGATACTTCTCGACGCCGATCAACAGCGCCCATTGCTTGCCGGTCTCGGCCTTGGGTTCGTCGGCCAACAGTGGGCGACCGAACGCTGCGACCGCCAGGCCGGCGACGCACATTACGGCGGTTCGCAGGACACGATTCAGCAGCCGGCAGGTTGGCTTCGGTTGCGAGTTTGACAGGAGGCCCATCGTTACTTCTCCGAAAATCGATTGTGTCTGTGCTGGTGGTCGGCCGCCGTCGTTTGCGGCCTTTGCTGTCAATACTCGCCAGAGCGATCCCTGTGACATGTGCGTCTAGAGTAAACCGAGATTGTGTCTCGAAGGCCTGTTACGGCTTCAGAAACACCGGATCCTGGCAATAGTTCATCAAGTGCGGGTGGTGCGGCTTGAGCGTTGGCCGGCCGGCCGCGTCGAGGGCTTTGTTCAGTTCGATGAAATACTGGTCCATCGACCTGGTGCAGTATTCGCTGGTCGAACGTAGCTCGACCGGCCCCTTCGAAGTCAACAACTGGTCGATCATGTAAGACGTCATGACGCTTAACGGCCCCATTTTGGCCGGGAACTCGTCGCCGCGCGTCATGGCCGACTCCTGGGCCCCGCAGGCGGAAAACAAAGCACTATTCGGCTGGCCCAGGTCCTTCAGGCGCCCTGCTTCGCTGTCGCAGAAATCGAACGCGACGTCCTTGGCGTCGCCGATCCCTTTTTCCTGCGTGGCGAAACCGCCGGCGTGACAGACGTCGAGCACGACCACCACGCGGCGGCCGTCAAGTTTCTGCAGCCAATGGGCGAATAAATCGTCCGATACCCCCGTGGCGCGGGCGATCGCCGCGCTCCCCTGCTCGGGCGTGGCCGCCTGGCGGTAAACGTTGACCAGTTCATCAACCCTTTGGGCCAATGCTGGCGTCAGGGTTGCTTTCTTCGACAAGAGCGCGTCGAGGATGCCGGCGTGCATAAAGTCGTACGTGATCAGCACCTCGTCCTGCCCATCGGCCTCGTCGCCGTTATCGTCCGGGACCTGCCCGCCGTGACCAGAGAAATAAATAAAGACCGTGTCTCCAGGCTTGGTGACCGAGGGGAGCCAGTTGGTGATCGTTTCCTGAAGCTGTTTGCGCGTCGACTGCTCGTTGGAGTAGACCTTTGTCTCCTTGAGCTGGCCGACTTCACGCATCAACTGGTCGAGACGTTTCGCGTCGCGGGCGGGTGTCGGAAGATTCAGCTTGCTCTTTCCTTCCGAGACTTCTTCGACCACGGCATTGAATTCATAATCCGACACGCCAAAGAAAACGCCATATCGCCGGGCGCCGGCCGTTGGCTCGGATTGTGTCGCGGCATAGGTGTGAATTTCCAGGTCGCTTTCAGTCCAGTCCTTGGCGTTCGCCTCTTCCAAGTCCTCGACAGCGTCTTTCAGCAACGCCTTGGAGACTGGATTAAGCCGTTTAGCGCGTAGCTCCTTCGTCGACAGGGCGTCAATCGGCTTTTTGGAAGCGATCACTTTGACGATTTCCTTGCCGAATGGCGCCCCGACGACCCAACGAAATAGATCGTCGCCAGCGCCGATCTCGACGCTCTTGTTCGCCGCGATCTTATTTTCCGGCTGGATATTGTTGGGAAAGATCTGAAAGATCTTGCCGTCCGCCTGCTCGTAGAGGACATAGACGTAGGCTTCGACTTCGGACTGCACGTTGACGGTCAGCACGTCCCCTTGCCGATAGTCGCGCGTCTCGTGGTTGACGCTGGCCCGGACCAGAAAGCCGGGGGCGTCGGTCTCGACCATCGTCTCCAGGAAGGGGAGCTTGCGCTCTCCAGCGGCTTGGGCCGGATCTGCCAGAAGTTGGCAGCCCAAAAACATCCCGATGGCGGCGCCGGCCCATAGTCCTCTGCGCAAGATAGACGAGTACATGATCGAGTCCCCACAAGATTGCGAGTAAATGAGATCGAGCGATCCAGGCACATCAGCGGTTTGGCTCGGCCGATGATCGTTCGCCACCGGAGAGTCCGCCTGCCCGTTGTCCTATCCCCTTACGCCTCGGAAAGTCGGTTGTGACGCGCTTGCCCACAATAATTTACGCTATCCCACCGCAGAACTTTGGCCGCCGGCCTTTTTGCGCCGATTGGCCCGGTCGGTTGATCTTGCTTGACGGCGGCGCGGGGTGCAAGATCTGATGGTCGGGGAGATGACCAAAATGCCGCTCGTGACGAGCGGGCGGAGCCCTTTTCAGGGCATTCGGATGGACTAAAAGTCCTGAAGTAAACGATGAGTACGAAGCAGGCGACTATGCCTGATCTTTCGTTGATGACCGGCCGAGACCTCAGTCGTGGTCCGTCGCGTCCGCCAGTCGCTCGTTCAAGTGCTGGTCACCGGAATGAGCCTCTCGCAGGTTCTCGGCAATCTCTTCGAATGTGTCCCGCCAATGTTTGATCGCCGCAACGACACCGCCTGTGTGCTCCGGTCGGGCGCGTGGCGGCTCAGCGGGCGCCGGCGCCGCTCGATTGTCGAGGTCCTGATTCCACATGGTGAAAACCTCCGTTCGTTCTTTCCGTTGGACCGGAGCGATGGGACCAGTGTGGCGATCCTCTGTGTCCTTCGGCCGCCAGCAATCGCGCCTTTAATTGGCCGATGTGCTGGTGGACTTCCGCCAGCCGGTCGACAACTCTAGCTCGCGACTCCCGGTCCGTAATATTGGTCAATCGGAACTCCAAACCTTCGGCCATTTGCTCGAAAACTCGGACATTGTCACGTAAGCGCTGAATGGACGACCGTTCCATGATTGAGGGCCCTCGAATTGCCTGATTCCTTATGGCGAATAACCAATCTTGGTTGACAGATTGCAAACCTGGCGCCACTCCTCGTTATGTGCTGCCGGCGTTGCTACCCCGGCGTAACACCTGCGGGGGCCCCAGGAGAATCGAGTCACTTGGAAAGAAGTGAGCGATCTGCGACCGGATAGGCTCCTTTGGCTTCAACGACGAACGTGGAGATTGTGTAGTCGCAAGCTTAGGTTCTTGCGCGCCATCTCGGCGCGTCATGCCTGCGTTGCCGCTCAATTGCCATGTCTGGCATGCGTCTTGCTAAATCGGTCCGCGGATTGGTCGCACGCAGTGACTGACGGGGGGTGCGGCCCTCATGCGGGAGGCATGCCATGGCGAACGTCAAACGTTTTCGAAAGCAGTTAGAGGGCGGTTGTTGGCGGTGCGTCGAGTGGCAGTATCGTCAGCGCGAGCATGTCGTGTGGGTTGTGACATGCGTCCGGAATGACCACCGTGTGATCGCCAAACGTCCTTCGCGTTCCCGCGCGTGGTATGCGGCTGCTCGATTGGCGGCCACGCTCGTCACATGAGTTTTGGGCGGGCTGATTTAAGGCTGCATTTGCCAATCGCCCCATCTTTGGCACAGAAAATGAAGTACATCGACCGGGTAAATCTTGCTGTCCCGACCGAACTAAACCACAGGACGAAGGAACACGACAAATGACTACGACACAGACGAACACTGGCCTGCCCGGCGAGCGCTGGTTAGCCAGACTGCAGCCAATTGATGTGTCAGAGTCCACATTCCGCGAGGGGATCGTGAAGCTTGTCGACTTCGACCCAACTACACAGGTTTGGAGTGTGGAAGGCGAGGAGGCGGGCGACCCACACGAAGTTGAAGCAAAAAATCTCATTGACCGATTGGTCTGAATGGCGGCGTTAGCCGATGCGGCTATGTCGTGCCGAAGGAGGTTGGAATGCCCGCAAAAATCGCGCTCGCGGTAATCGTGTGCTTTGGAGCATCGATTGCGCACGCCGAAACCATGGTCTATCAAGGGACATGGAAGACCACGAACCGCAAGCTCGATGGGACGATGACGTGCGTCGTCACGCCAGTGGCTTCGGAAAAGTGGAAGGGACGATTCTACGGAACGTGGCAAGGCGTCGACTTCGACTATACGGTCGACATGCTTGGGCCTCCCGACAAGCTACACGGCACGGCCACGATCGACGGCGCTGCTTACGAATGGAAAGGCTGGATGAAGGGAGACACGTTCAAGACCAATTTTGGCGGCGACCGGTACACCGGATCGTTTGAACTGCAGAAGAAAAAGAAATCGGCCGCGCCGGCCGTGACGCCAGCCTTGGCGAAATAGGCATTCCATCCGCCTCTGAGTCCTCTTGAACCGCCACCGTCCTTTTCATTTCGCCTAGTGGTACTTATCCTGGCAAGCTCGCGGCGGGCAGTACTCAGCGCTTGCATGTATATGGCCAAAGCTTCCGACAGTTACCAATCGCCGAACGTCGACAAGTTCGTGCGGGTGCGCGGTGCTCGCGAGCACAATCTCAAGAACGTCGAAGTCGACATCCCGCGCGACGCGCTAGTCGTCTTCACCGGCGTGTCTGGCTCGGGGAAATCGAGCCTGGCGTTCGGCACGCTGTATGCCGAGGCGCAGCGTAGATACCTGGAATCGGTATCTCCCTACGCGCGCCGCCTGTTTCATCAGATGTCAGTCCCGGACGTGCAAGCGATTGAAGGTTTGCCGCCGGCGGTCGCGCTGCAACAACAGCGTGGCGCCCCGACGGCGCGTTCCTCGGTCGGCAGCGTGACAACTTTGTCGAACCTGTTGCGCATGCTTTATTCCCGCGCCGGCCGTTACCCGCCCGGGCAGACAATCATCTACGCCGAAGGCTTCTCGCCCAACACCCCTGAGGGCGCTTGCCCCACCTGCCATGGGCTGGGGCGAATTTATGACGTCACTGAGAAAACCGCGGTCCCGGATGATTCGCTCACAATCCGCGAGCGTGCTATTGCCGCCTGGCCGCCAGCCTGGGGTGGGCAAAATCAGCGCGACATCCTGGTCACGCTCGGCTACGACATCGACAAGCCGTGGCGAGATCTCTCAAGAAAAGATCGCGATTGGATCCTGTTCACGGACGAACAGCCGGTTGTGCCGGTCTACGCCGGCTTTACGCCAGCCGAAACCAGGTCGGCGGTCAAGCGAAAGCTCGAACCAAGCTACATGGGCACGTTCTCCGGCGTGAAGCGCTACGTGCTGCACACATTCGCCACCACGCACAGCGCGCTGATGAAGAAGCGGGCTCTGCGCTACATGCTGGCCAGCGACTGCGCGATGTGTCAGGGGAAACGCCTGCGACCCGAGTCGCTATCGGTAAAGTTTGCCGGCTTCGATATCGCGGAGTTATCGGCGCTGCCGCTGAAGCGCGTTGCCCAATTGCTCAAGCCATACGTCGACGGAACTGCGCCCGAGCTGCGCCGCCAACGAACGGCTCACCCAGAACAGGCAATGGTTACGGAGCGGATCGCCGCGGACCTGGTCGCGCGGTTGAAAACGCTGCTCGATCTGGGGCTGGGGTACCTGGCGCTCGATCGCAGCACGCCGACTCTTTCGCCTGGTGAGTTACAGCGATTGCGCCTGGCCACGCAGTTGTATTCGAACCTGTTTGGCGTGGTCTATGTGCTCGACGAGCCTTCGGCAGGTCTGCATCCGGCCGATACCGAAGCCTTGCTGCGAGCGCTCGATAGTTTGAAGCGCGCCGGGAATTCGCTGTTTGTCGTCGAGCATGAAATCGACGTCATGCGCCACGCGGATTGGCTGGTCGACGTTGGTCCCGCCGCCGGGCAGCATGGCGGCGAGATTCTCTACAGCGGCCCGCCAGACGGATTGCGCAAGATCAAAGCGTCACAGACCGCGCGCTATTTGTTTGCGAACGATCGACCGACGCCGAGCGAGCCTCGGATTCCGACCGGTTGGCTGAAGCTGACCGGGGTGACGCGAAACAACTTGAATGGAGTCGACGTCGAGTTCCCGCTGGGCGTGTTCACCGTCGTCACTGGCGTGTCCGGCTCGGGCAAGTCGACATTGGTCAGCCAGGTCCTGGTCGAACTGGTCGCCGAGCATCTGGGGCATGAACTGGCGGCCGAGGATGAAGATCTCGACCTGCTGGAGCGCGCGGCTCCGCTGGCCGCGGGCGGCAGGATCTCTGCTGGCGGTGACCTGATCAGCCGGCTGGTTCGCGTCGATCAACGGCCAATCGGCCGCAGCCCACGCTCGAACATGGCGACCTACACCGGCATGTTCGATCACATTCGCAAGCTGTTCGCCGCCACGAAGCTCGCGCGGTCGCGCCGGTACGACGCCAGCCGGTTCTCGTTCAATGTCGGCAAAGGGCGTTGCGATCATTGCCAGGGCGAAGGCTTTGTAATGGTCGAACTGCTATTCCTGCCGAGCGTCTACGCCCCCTGCCCTACCTGTCACGGCGCTCGCTACAACGAAAAGACGCTCGAAGTCACCTATCGAGACAAGAACATCGCCGACGTTCTTGGGCTGACCGTGGACGCCGCGTGGGAGTTCTTCGCCGATGAACCGACCATTGAGCGGGCGCTCTCTGTGCTGCGCGAAGTCGGCCTCGGCTACTTACGCTTGGGCCAGCCCGCTACGGAGCTTTCAGGAGGCGAAGCGCAACGCATCAAGCTGGCCACAGAGCTGCAACGAGCGCAGCGCGGCAAGTCACTTTACGTGCTGGACGAGCCGACAACCGGTTTGCACCCCTTTGACGTCGAAAAGCTTTTGCGCCAACTTAGCGGACTGGTCGACGCCGGAAACACCGTGATCGTCGTCGAGCATGACATGCAAGTGATTGCCAGCAGCGACTATGTCATTGATGTGGGGCCTGGAGCCGGCGATGAGGGAGGCCTGATCGTAGCCACTGGCGCTCCGGCCGAGATCGCCCGACATCGCAGCAGCCGGACGGCGCCGTTCTTGAAGCGGCATTTTCAGGGGCAGTAAACCCAAGGGTTCGAAGTCGTCGCCAAGGGTGTTCTAACCCGCGGCAATCCGGGCCCGTTCTTGGGCAACATCCGCCAACAAGGCGCGTAGCGACCGGTGATCGACCGGTTTCACCAGGTGATGGTCGAAGCCAGCTTCGCGCGTACGGCGGCGATCGTCTTCCTGACCCCAGCCGGTCTGGGCGATCAGCACCATCTCTCGCCCCCAAGGCTGCTCGCGAATCCGCTGACAGGCTTCGTAGCCATTCATCTTCGGCATCCCAATGTCCAGCAGCACGACGTCGGGGCGAAAGTCTTCAGCGCGCTGAATCGCTTCGAGCCCATCGTTGGCGGTCTGCACCTCGTGCTTCAGGATTTGCAAGAGCACCTTCAGGCTGTCGGCGCTGTCCTGGTTGTCATCGACGACCAAAATTCGTAGCCGTCCGGCCGCGTCTGTCGGTTGCGACTGGGCGTGACTTGCCGACGCCGATTCCGGTTCCACAGCCACTGGTAATCGAATTACGAACTCACTTCCCTGCCCTGCCCCGGCGCTGTGGGCTTCGATGCTGCCGCCGTGCATGCCGATCAATCGTTTGACAAGCGTCAGGCCGATGCCGAGCCCACCTTGTGAATGCGTGTGGTTCCGGTCGCCTTGAGTGAACATTTCGAACACAAACGGCAAAGCCTCGGCCGGGATCCCGATACCGGTATCGGTCACTCGCAGCAGCACCTCGTTGGCTTGTCGCTCGGCCGTCAAGCGGATCCGGCCGCCGCGTTCCATATATTTGGCCGCGTTGTTGAGCAGATTCGAGATCGCTTGCGCAAGCCGGGTGAGATCGGCGCTGAGCGTGATCGTTTCGCGCGGGATCTCCACGGTCAGATCCTGCCCACACTCTTCGATCAGCGGGCTGCTGGTTTCGATGGCCGCTTGCACGATCTTGTCGAGCGTGATTCGTTCCTTTCGCAACGTCAGCTTGCCGCTGGTAATGCGGGAGATATCGAGCAGGTCATCCACCAGGCGGGTCATTTGTTGCGACTGCCGGTCGATGACTTCCTTGGCCCATTGCAAATCGGGCGCTTCTTCGGTTTTGAATTGCAAAATTTGCACGGCGTTGCGGATTGGCGCCAGCGGGTTACGCAACTCATGCGCTAACGTCGCCAGGAACTCGTCCTTCTGGCGAGCCGCGCGCTTCAGCGCCTCTTGAGCTTGCTGCAGCTCAGAGACAGTCGTAGTGAGCACCCGGTTCGAATCGACCAGCTCTTCGGTGCGCTCGGCGACCCGCTGCTCCAACTCGTGCGTTAATTGACTCAGTGATTCCTCGGCGCGGCGATGCTCGGCCACTTCGGCCACCAGCGACCGGTTCGACACTTCGCACTCGCGAGTTTTGCTGTACAGGTCAGCGAACACCGCGACCTTCGATCGCAAGATCTTGGCGTTGATCGGCTTATGCAGATAATCGACGGCGCCGGTGCTATAGCCTTCCAGCACGTGCTGGTCTTCGCTGTAGTAGGCCGTGAGAAAGATGATCGGGATGCCGGCCGACCGCTTGCGCTGCTTGACCATTTGCGCCAGCTCAAAGCCGTTCATGTTCGGCATGTTGATGTCGAGAATCAACAGCGCAAAGTCTTCGGCCACCAGCGCCATCAGGGCTTCGTCCGCTGACGAGGCACGAATCAATTGGTAACGCGGATCGTCCAACACGCTCTCGAGCACCGTCAGGTTCTTGGGCTCGTCATCGACGATCAGGATCTTGATTCTGTCGTTGCCTGGCCCCGGAGGTTGCGCAGAGGCCTGCGCTGGGCGCGGCCCACTTTGCGAGGGCGACGCCTGTTGGTTCTCCGGCGGGTTTCGTTCAGCTGTCATGGCGCGCCTGTCGACACTCGTTAATAGATGTCCTTATCTAGCGAAACAGCCAGACTCGCATCAGCGAGAGGAGCTGTTCCGTATTCACTGGCTTGGCAATATAGTCCGAGGCCCCGGCGTCTAAGCACTTTTCGCGATCCCCTTTCATGGCCTTGGCCGTCAGCGCCAGCATCGGCAAATTGCGGAACCTCTCATCGCTACGGATTTCGCGCATGGTTTGATAACCGTCCATCTCTGGCATCATGATATCCATCAACACAATGCTCAAGTCCGGCGTGGAATCTACCAGTTCAATGGCCTGTCGGCCGTTGGTGGCGCTGATGACTTCCATGTCTTGACTCTCGAGCAACGACGTTAGCGCGAAGATATTGCGGGCGTCGTCATCGACCAACAGCACTTTGTGCCCCTTCAAGGCTTCGTTCGATCCGTGCAATCGCTCCAGCATCTTCTGCTTGGTCGGCGGAAGGTTGGTCACGACACGATGCAAGAACAAACTCGTTTCGTCGAGCAAACGCTCGGGAGACTGGACGTCTTTCAGGACAATGCTCTTGGCCATCGTCTTGAGTCGCGCGTCTTCCTCGGCCGAGAGGTCTTTGCCTGTGAAGACCACGACCGGCAAATCCTGGAAGCAGGTGTCCTTTTGCAATTTGTCCAGCAGCTCGAAGCCACTCATGTCAGGCAGATGCAAATCCAGGACAACGCAGTCATACGGCCGATCCATCAGGGCCTCGAGCGCCTCGCGCCCCGTGCCAACGGCCTGCAGGTCAATGTCGTCATGGCGCAGCAACTCGACGATCGAAGCTCGTTCGATGTCATTGTCCTCGATGACCAACAATCGGCGGGCGCGGGGGACGATAAAGTCTCGCAAACGATCGAACGCCGTTTCGAGGCCTTGCGTGGTGGGCGACTTCACGATGTACGAGAAAGCGCCATGCGAGAGACCGTGCTGGCGTTCTTCTTCCTGCGTGATTACCTGGACCGGAATGTGGCGCGTCGCGGGGTCGAATTTCAGGTTGTGCAGCACCGTCCAGCCGAGCATGTCAGGCAGCCAGATATCGAGCGTGATGGCGGCCGGGTGGTACTGTCGCGCCAATGCCAGCCCGGCGACGCCCGTCGTGGCGACCAGCCCCTTGAATCCTTTATCACGCACCAGGCCCAGCAGAATCCGCGCGTAGTGCGGGTCGTCTTCAATGATCAACATCACGAGATCGCCATCCTCGATCATTTCGCGATCGTCTGGGATGTACTCTTCGCGGATGTTCGGCAGCGCGCGCACTGAGATCGATTTGCCGGCCGGGCCTGCATCAGCCGTCGCGGCTGGGCCGGTCGAGTCGGGCGGGATGTAATTCAGCGGCAGGTACAGCGTAAACGTGCTCCCTTCGCCATGCGTGCTGACCAGGCGGATTTCGCCGCCGAGCAGCACGGCCAACTCACGACTGATCGCCAGCCCCAGCCCCGTGCCGCCATATTTGCGCGACGTGCCGGCGTCGGCCTGCTGGAAGGCTTCAAAGATCAACCGCTGTTTTTCAGGCGCGACTCCGATCCCGGTGTCTTCGACCGAAAACGCAATCACCTGTTCTGCGCGGCTCAGCACCGGATGATCCGCGGTCCAGCCACTCGTCGCAAATCCTGCGCGAACGTCGACGTGTCCTTGCGACGTGAATTTCACGGCGTTCGAGATCAAGTTCTTGAGGATTTGCTGCAGTCGCTTCGAGTCACTCAGCAAAGCCCGCGGCAGATCTTTGGCAAAATCAACATGGAACGGCAAGTTCTTGTTTTCGGCCACATGACGGAAATTGCGATCGATATTGTCGCGCAAGCCGCCGAACGAGATCTCTTCGACCTCGACGCTGACGGTGCCTGATTCGATCTTCGATAGATCGAGAATGTCGTTAATCAAATTCAGCAGGTCCGAGCCGGACGAGTGGACATTGCGGGCAAAATCAATCTGCTTTGGCGCCAGGTTGCCCATGGCGTTGTCGGCCAGTTGCTGGCTAAGGATCAAAATCGAATTCAATGGCGTTCGCAGCTCATGCGACATGTTGGCCAGGAATTCCGACTTGTACTTCGAGGTGAGCGCCAGCTCGGCCGCCTTTTCTTCCAGGGCGCGGCGGGCCTGTTCGACTTCACTATTCTTGCGTTCCACCTCGGCGTTCTGTTCAGCCAACAGGCGGGCCTTGTTGGCCAGCTCTTCGTTTGTTTGCTGCAATTCACTCTGCCGCGATTGCAGTTCCACGGTAAGCTGTTGCGATTGTTTGAGCAGACCTTCTGTCCGCATCGTCGCTTCGATCGTGTTGAGCACCACGCCAATGCTGGTCGTGAGCTGCTCCAGGAAGATGAGGTTGGTCGACGTGAATGGTTTGAGCGACGCAAGCTCGATGACGGCCTTGGTCTGACCTTCGAACAAAAGCGGTAGCACCACAATGCTCGATGGCGCGGCGTCTCCCAGGCTCGAGCTGACGCGCGTGTAATCGGGCGGCACATCGTTAATCACGATTCGTTGTTTTTCCAAGGCGCATTGGCCGACGAGCCCTTCCCCCAATCGAATGCGATGCGGCTGGCCCGGCCGCTGCGCGTACCCGGCCAGCATCTCCAGCGAGGCCGATTCCGGTGGGCCATCGGTCAATTGATAGATCGAGCCTTGCTGCGCTTGGACTAGTGGAACCAGGTCCGCGAGCAACGTCTTGGCCACGGTGAACAGATCTCGCTGGCCCTGCAACATGCTGGTGAAGCGGGCGATGTTCGTTTTGAGCCAGTCTTGCTCTCGGTTGCGCTCCGTGGTTTCGCGGAGGTTGGCGATCATCGTGTTGATGTTGTCTTTCAACTCGGCCACTTCACCGCGCGTTTCGACTTGAATCGAACGCGTGAGATCTCCCTTGGTGACGGCCGTGGCGACCTCGGCAATGGCGCGAACTTGCGTCGTGAGATTGCCGGCCAGCAGGTTCACGTTGTCTGTCAGATCGCGCCAAGAGCCAGCCGCGCCTGGCACGCTGGCCTGCCCACCCAGTCGACCTTCGACGCCGACTTCGCGGGCGACACTAATGACCTGCTCAGCAAACGTTGCGAGCGTGTTCGTCATGTTGTTGATCGTTTCGGCGAGCGCGGCGACCTCGCCCTTGGCTTGCACGGTGAGTTTTTGCCGCAAGTTGCCATCGGCGACGGCCGTCACCACCTTCACGATGCCGCGGACCTGGTCGGTGAGGTTCGACGCCATGAAGTTGACGTTGTCGGTCAGGTCTTTCCAAGTTCCACCGACGCCGGACACCTGGGCCTGGCCGCCGAGCTTTCCTTCGGTGCCGACTTCGCGGGCCACGCGCGTCACTTCCGACGCGAACCCATTGAGCTGATCGACCATCGTGTTGATGGTGTTCTTCAGCTCGAGGATTTCTCCCTTCACGTCGACCGTGATTTTTCGGCTGAGATCGCCGCGGGCGACGGCCGTGGTCACTTCGGCGATATTGCGGACCTGGGCCGTGAGGTTCGAGCCCATCGTATTGACGGAGTCGGTCAGGTCCTTCCAGGTGCCACCGACACCTGGCACGACTGCTTGCACACCCAAGCGGCCTTCGGTCCCCACCTCGCGGGCCACGCGCGTGACTTCCGAAGCAAACGAGCGGAGTTGCTCGACCATCGTATTGATGGTTTCTTTGAGCTGCAGAATCTCGCCGCGGACGTCGACCGTAATTTTCTTCGACAAGTCGCCATTGGCCACAGCAATCGTCACTTCGGCAATGTTGCGGACCTGGCCCGTCAAGTTCGACGCCATCGAGTTGACGTTGTCTGTCAGGTCTTTCCAGGTGCCGGCCACGCCGGAAACGCGAGCCTGACCGCCGAGCTGACCTTGCGTGCCGACTTCGCGCGCGACACGCGTTACTTCCGAGGCAAACGCGCCGAGCTGTTCGACCATCGTATTCATGGTCTCTTTGAGCTCGAGGATTTCGCCTTTCACGTCAACAGTGATCTTGCGTGACAGGTCGCCGCGCGCGATGGCCGTGGCGACGTCGGCGATATTGCGGACCTGCCCGGTGAGGTTCGACGCCATCGAGTTGACGTTGTCGGTTAGGTCCTTCCACGTGCCGGCGACGCCGGGCACGGCGGCCTGGCCACCCAATTTGCCGTCGGTCCCCACTTCGCGCGCCACGCGGGTCACTTCGGCCGCAAATGAACGCAGCTGATCGACCATCGTGTTGATGGTTTCTTTGAGTTCCAGAATTTCGCCGCGGACGTCAACCGTGATCTTCTTCGAAAGGTCGCCATTCGCCACGGCGATCGTCACTTCGGCAATATTGCGGACCTGCGACGTGAGGTTCGACGCCATCGAGTTGACGTTATCGGTCAGGTCTTTCCACGTGCCCGCGACCCCTTCGACCGCCGCCTGGCCGCCGAGCTTGCCTTCGGTGCCGACTTCACGAGCCACGCGCGTCACTTCGGACGAGAACCCGTTGAGCTGATCGACCATCGTATTGATGGTGTTCTTGAGCTCCAGAATTTCGCCGCGAACGTCGACCGTGATCTTGCGCGAGAGGTCACCGCGGGCAACGGCCGTGGTCACTTCGGCGATATTGCGCACCTGACCCGTCAGGTTGGACGCCATGAAGTTGACGTTATCGGTCAAGTCTTTCCAGGTGCCAGCGACGCCCGGCACGAGGGCTTGTCCGCCGAGCTTGCCGTCGGTCCCCACTTCGCGAGCCACGCGCGAAACTTCTGATGCGAAGGCGTTCAACTGGTCCACCATCGTGTTGACGGTGTTCTTCAGCTCCAGGATCTCGCCCTTCACTTCGACGGTAATCTTCGATGAGAGGTCTCCCTTGGCGATGGCCGTGGCGACGTCGGCGATATTACGGACCTGGCCCGTGAGGTTCGAGGCCATTGAGTTGACGTTGTCGGTCAGATCTTTCCAGGTGCCTGCGACCCCGCGCACTTGGGCCTGGCCGCCGAGCTTGCCCTCGGTACCGACTTCGCGGGCGACACGCGTCACCTCGCCGGCAAACGAATTGAGCTGATCGACCATCGTGTTCAGGGTGTTCTTCAGCTCAAGAATTTCCCCCTTCACATCGACGGTGATCTTCTTCGACAAGTCGCCATTGGCCACGGCCGTTGCCACGTCAGCGATATTGCGGACCTGGGCCGTGAGATTTGACGCCATCGAGTTGACGTTGTCGGTCAAGTCTTTCCAGGTGCCTGCCACGCCGGGCACCTGGGCCTGGCCGCCGAGGGCGCCTTCGGTGCCGACTTCGCGGGCCACGCGGCTGACTTCGCCGGCGAAGGCGTTGAGCTGGTCGACCATCGTGTTGATCGTGTTCTTCAGCTCGAGGATTTCGCCGCGCACGGCCACGGTGATCTTTTTCGACAAGTCGCCGTTGGCCACGGCCGTGGTGACTTCGGCGATATTGCGGACCTGCGACGTGAGGTTCGTCGCCATGGCGTTCACAGAGTCGGTGAGGTCTTTCCAGGTGCCGGCCACGCCGCGGACCTCGGCCTGCCCGCCCAACTCGCCTTCGGTGCCGACTTCGCGGGCGACGCGCGTCACTTCGGACGCAAAACCATTGAGCTGATCGACCATCGTGTTGATCGTGTTCTTCAGCTCCAGGATCTCGCCGCGGACGTCGACCGTGATTTTCTTCGAGAGGTCGCCGTTGGCCACGGCCGTCGTCACTTCGGCGATATTACGGACCTGGCCTGTTAGGTTCGAGGCCATGAAGTTGACGTTGTCGGTCAGGTCTTTCCAGGTTCCGGCGACGCCTGGCACCGCGGCCTGTCCGCCCAGCTTGCCTTCGGTGCCGACCTCGCGCGCGACGCGCGTCACTTCGCCGGCAAAGGCGTTGAGCTGATCGACCATCACGTTGACGGTGTTCTTGAGCGCGAGGATTTCGCCCTTCACGTCGACGGTGATCTTGCGCGAGAGATCTCCCTTGGCGACGGCCGTGGTCACTTCGGCAATGTTGCGGACCTGGGCCGTGAGGTTCGACGCCATCGAATTCACAGAGTCGGTCAGGTCTTTCCAGGTACCGGCGACGCCCGGCACCGCGGCCTGCCCGCCCAGTTTTCCTTCGGTGCCGACTTCGCGGGCTACGCGCGTCACTTCGGACGAAAAGCCGTTGAGCTGATCGACCATCGTGTTGATGGTCTCTTTCAGCTCCAGGATCTCCCCCTTCACGTCGACGGTGATTTTGCGCGAGAGATCGCCGCGAGCCACGGCCGTCGTGACTGCCGCGATATTGCGGACTTGGGCCGTGAGGTTCGACGCCATCGCGTTAACGCTATCGGTCAGGTCTTTCCAGGTCCCGCCGGCGCCAGGCACCACGGCCTGTCCGCCTAAGCGACCGTCGGTGCCGACTTCGCGCGCCACGCGGGTCACTTCCGACGCGAACGAGCGGAGCTGATCGACCATCGTGTTGATGGCTTCTTTGAGTTGCAGAATTTCACCGCGGACGTCGACCGTGATCTTCTTCGAGAGGTCGCCATCGGCCACGGCGATCGTCACGTCAGCGATATTGCGGACCTGGGCCGTGAGGTTGCCGGCCATTTGGTTGACCGACTCGGTGAGGTCTTTCCAAACGCCGGAAACCCCCTTCACCTGCGCCTGGCCACCCAGCTTGCCCTCGGTGCCGACTTCGCGCGCGACGCGCGTCACCTCCGACGTGAACACCGTGAGCTGCTCGATCATCGTGTTGACGAGCTTGGCCGACCGGAGGAATTCCCCCTTCAGCGCGCGGCCGTCGACTTCGAGATCCATCGACTGGCTGAGATCGCCCTTGGCCACGGCGCCGATGGTGCGGGCGACGTCGACCGTCGGACGGACCAGGTCGTCGATCAGGTTATTGATCGATTCGGCCCGGACGGCCCAATGCCCAACGGCCCCGGCCAGCGAGAGGCGCTGCTTCAGGCGGCCCTCTTTGCCCACTGTGACGCTGAGCTGCTGGACTTCGCGCGAGATATGATCCTCGCGCTCGATCGTCTGGTTGAACGTCTCCGCGATGCGACCGTCGATCCCGGCCCAGTCGGCAGGCAATCGGACCGAGAAATTGCCGTCGCGAAAGGCCACCATGGCGCTGAGGATCTGGCGCAGGCGGGCATCGGTCGTTTCTTGCGAAGGGGACTCTTCCTGGACGGCGTGAAGCGGGATCGCTTTGTCGAAATCAACGGCGGACGGCAGCGATCCGCGCGTCGGCGCATCCAGGTCTTGAGTCATATTCGCGATACTTCTGGGGCGTCCATGTCGTGAAGTCGAGCTGGCAGCCATGGGCCACGAACTCGCCAGACAACAGACCGTTAGGCAGTCGCTGCAATGATTCGCGAATCGCGAATTCGTGCGCTCCTAGAGACTGCGCGACAAAATTCCCTGTCACAATAAAACTGATCGCCTATTGCGATTGCGGCGTCGACCCACCGGTCGCCGCCGTAATCCGAACAACCATCGTTGCCAGATCCGCAGCCTATAATCCACCGGCACTTCGCTGAGTAAGCAAATTTCGTGCCCCTCGCGGGGGGCGAGCAGCTTGCAGCTCTCCGCGACGACAGGGCCGTCAAAAAGGAGGGGCGTCTCGCGGAAAAAGTCTCGATCCGTCATCGACTTTGTATGGCTTGGATTCCGCCAGTCTGGCCTCTTTTCAGCCAGGCCTGTGAGCAATATGCAGTCTGTGCCTTACAATTCAGGCCGAGCACTCGACATTGCGGACGGTCTAAGCCATGTGCAGCAGACTTCGTCCCGCGAAGCGACAGGCCCAATCCAAGGATCGCCATGGAGTTAAATCGTCGCGTCTCCGGCGAAGGCTTCTGGACGATCCTCGCCGGCCTGATTGTCATCCTGGCGCTTTGCCGCTGGGCCGGCTGCGATTTCCGCTCGCGCCCGTACGAGGCGCTTGAGCGGCTGCAGCCGCTGATTGACGACCGTGCGAAGGAGATGGAGCGCAACGCGCCGTAAGGCGGTGAAAGAAAAGTCGTCAGCCCCTCCGGGCAGCCTCGATCTTGGCGATGTCGATTTTTCCCATGGTCATCATGACCTCGAAGGCGCGTTTGGCTTCGTCGCCCCCCGCCGCCATTGCGTCGGTCAACGCGCGTGGCGTGATTTGCCAGGAAATGCCCCAGCGATCCTTGCACCAACCGCAGGCGCTTTCCTCGCCGCCATTGCCGACGATCGCGTTCCAGTAGCGGTCGGTCTCTTCCTGATCGTCCGTCGCGACTTGGAACGAGAAAGCCCAACTGTGCGTGATTGCCGGACCGCCGTTCAGGCCAATGCAGGGAATGCCCAGCACGGTGAACTCGACCGTCAACACATCCCCGGCCTTGCCGCTAGGGTAGTCACCAGGGGCTTTGTGAACAGCAGTCACTTTGCTATCCGGGAAGGTCGCTGCGTAAAATCGGGCTGCCGCTTCGGCGTCTTTGTCGTACCAAACGCAGATCGTGTTCTTTGGTTTCATCGTGATGAGTCCTGCTGCGCGAAGCGGGGAAAGTCGTAGGTTAACGGCACTTCGTCACACTATTCGGAAACGCCGCTTGTGCCAAGCGCTCTGGGAAACAAACTGGCGGCCTGGCCTGTCATTAGAATTACGAGGGTCGATCGGTCGTCGGACTTGTTGACGACTTCAAGATTCGCGCCAGTTCCTTGAAGTCCACGGGCTTGATCAAATGCAGATCAAAGCCGGCCTCTTTTGAGCGTCGGATATCCTCTGGTTGGCCGTAGCCGCTTTGCGCAATAAGAAACGCGTGGCGTGTTGCGTCGCTCTTACGCAGTTCGCGAGCAACTGCGAATCCATCGAGACCGGGTAGGCCAATATCGCAGAGCACCACATTGGGACGCATCGAGCGAGCCAGTTCTACGCCTTCAGTGCCACTCAGAGCGATCTCGACTTCAAAACCAAGATGCTTGATCAACGTTTTCAACGTGGTTGCAGTATCTTGATTATCCTCGATCACGAGCACCGTTCGAACAGCGCTTTGCGGAAGCGGTTGCGCAGCGGTCGGACGATCAACTTCCGTGGGGGCGTCTGTCAGTGGCAAGCGGACAATAAACTCAGAGCCGTTTCCGATGCCACTGCTCAACGCCTTGATCGTGCCGCCGTGCAACTCGATCAGTCCTTTGACCAGCGCGAGCCCAAGTCCCAGGCCGCCTTCATTGCGATCAAGACTGCTTTCGGCCTGGCTGAAGGCGTCAAAAACGTTGGCGAGGGTTTCCGGCGTCATGCCAATGCCCGTGTCGGACACCGAGATCTGAATGGCCTTCTCGTCTCGTAAGACTTGCAAGGCCAAATCAACTCGGCCCCCGGCATTGGTAAACTTATTGGCGTTTTGCAGCAGGTTCGAGACGATTTGAGCGAGGCGAATCTCGTCCGCCATAATCCAGCATGGCTCCGCCGGAAGCTGAACGCTCAGAGAGAGTCCGCTGTCGGATAGGATCAGGCGGAAATCCTGCGCAACCTGTCGCACGATGCCGACGATATCACATCGCCCGCGGACCAAACGCACCTTGCCTCGATCGATTCGCGATACGTCAAGCAAGTCGTCGACGAGCCTCGCCATATGCGATACCTGGCGCTCGATCATCTTGCGGGTTTCCGCGGCTTCGTGCCCTCCGGAATCAATGATATCCAGGACGCGCATGCCGTTCCGAATTGGCGCAAGTGGGTTACGCAGCTCGTGGGCCAGCATGGCCAGAAAGTCGTCCTTCTGACGATTGGCTTCTTCGAGCTGCCTGGCCTGTTTGCGGAGTTCCAACTCCGTCGCCACTCGCTCCGTCACGTCTTCAATTAACGTTAAGGTCCCACGCACTTGTCCGTCTTGGACGATAGGACTGATCCGCGCCGTCTGTTGCATGTGCATCAAGTCTGGCGTCGATACCGTGGGCGGCATTGGCAACAAGTACTGATGGAAACGCTGGGACAGAATGACCGATTGGCCGTCTTGAGCTTGCCGGTAGTAATGATCCAGATTTCGAATCGCCAGGTCCGGATAGATTTCACTTAGCCGACGTCCGACGACGTCGGAAGACACCTTCCCACTATGCTTCTCCAGCCAGCGGTTCCAACCTTCGACGACCAGGTTCGCATCGGTGACCAGCACACCCCAGGCGCCGATTTGGTCGAGGTTGGCAAGAAATGTTTTGGTCAATTCCATGGCAGGGAACGCGTAATCGTCGCGGTGCAGTGATGAGTGTTTTCAGATTCTGTCGATGGCTTTAATTACGATTCCTCGCCCGCTTCCGATCTCGCAGCCCATTCCTCGACGGAATTCAGGAACAGCTCGAACGAGGAAATTCCCAATACGAGGATCAAGCAGCCGGTGATTTCATGCCCGCGCATTTTGAAGCGTGCGCCCACTACCAAGGCATGATGCAGCGCCTTCTCGTCGACGATCAGCGAACGCACCATCACGCCTAAGTCGTCCAAGCTGATCCGCGGCACGGAGAACGAGACTCGCATATGCAAGAGATTGCCGAACACGCCGAGGCACGCATTCATCAGGATATTGCCGACCTCGGTGATGACCTCTCGCGCGGAAACACTCAGCGTATGCCCTGCCGTCTGACTGCCCGTCAAAATGTCCACCAGTTGAACGGCGCCATCGAAGTTCAATAGCAGAAAAGCGTCGCCGGAAACGCCACCCCCGAACACCTGATGGACGGTGGCAACGTCGCCGTTGACAAACTTTCCTACAGCGGTGGAGATTTCGGCAATCGAGTGGACGCTTACCTCGGGGACTTCCAGATCAACCCGGCTGCGGGTGAGATCGGAAAGCGAGGCGCCGGCGCGTGAGAAGGCAATGTTGATAATCTCAGTGACGGCGTCTTGCTGGAATTCAGTTAATTGCATGACGCACCTCGATCCAGGGCAGCCTTCACAGCTTCCAACAGCAGGCTGCTCTGCACAGGCTTAATGACAAAGCCGCTCGCGCCAGCGTCTTCGGCCATTTGGCGAGTTGAGCTTTGCACATCGGCGGTCACAATGATGATCGCGGCGTCAGTGTCAAGCTCCCTTAGTTTCGTCAACACTTCGATGCCATCCATCCCGCGCATCGTGACATCCAGAATCACCAGATCCGGTTTCTCCAGAAAATAGCGCTCGATGGCCGAGAACCCATCCTCGGCCTCAACCACGTGGTGCGATGCGCGTTCCAGGATCTGACGAGTAGTACGACGGGCGAGGCCCGAGTCATCGACGATAAGAATATTTGCCATCTAGATTGCCTCCAAAATCGCGCCAGGCATTTCCGCCAAGGCGACGCTACGATCTGACAGCCCCGCCTCGACTACTGATCGAGGCATACCGTATACGACACAGCTATCTTCGGCCTCGGTAAAGACCCGACCGCCCTTGGCCTTGATCCATGCGGCGCCGGCGGTGCCATCGGCTCCCATTCCGGTCATGACGATGCCAAACGTTCGTTCGCCGAAGACGTCTGCCGCAGATCGAAAGAGGACGTCAACCGCCGGACGATGCGGTGTATCGAGAGGATGGAGGTCCAAACGCGCCACCACGGTATCTGGCTGCGTTCGTTCCAACTTTAAATGATATCCGGCGGGCGCTAGCGCAACTAGTCCGGGACGCATTACGAGTCCATTCCGGGCTTCGACAACCTCAAGCGAAGACGCTTCATTCAAACTGTGAGCAAAGAGCTCCGTGTACCCAATTGGCATGTGCAGCACGATTGCCAGAGGGATTGGAAACGTCGCTGGCAATCTTGGGATCAAATACTTCAACGCTTGAGGTCCGCCTGTAGAGATTCCCAACACCACGATGTCGCTATTCGCTTTGCCGATTGCTGGCGCCGCCACGGTGGGCGCCGAAGCGATAACCGGAGCCGTCTTTCGCAGGGGTGTCGCTGCCGCCGCCTTCACCGCTCGAATCAATTCCTCGGCAATTTCGAAGATCTTGTCCGTGGCTAACCCGGTTGGCTTTTGAACGACATCCACGGCGCCCGCCTCCAGGGCTGCGATAACCTGTTCTCCGTCCTTGCTGGCCATGCTGACGACGATCACCGGCAACGGTTTGATCGCCATTTGCTTGCGCAGAAAAGTCAGCCCGTCAGCAACTCCCATATTGAGATCAAGCGTGACCACATCGGGGGCAAGTTGCTCAACCAGTTCCAGTCCCTCGGCCCCGTCCCTGGCGGCTCCGACAACTTCTACGAAGGGGCTTCGCGACAACATCTGTCGCATCACCTTCCGCACAAACGCGGAGTCATCAATGACCAGGACTCGAATGATTTGCGTCACACACAATTCCTTTGCACGACTACGGCAAACAATAGACGAACGCCTCGCCTGCGTCCTGCAGTTCGAAATCGTTCGTCAGCCTCAGGAGCGATTCGCTCGCGCCGACAAACAAATAGCCAGGCCGCTCCATATTACGGGCAAACAAGTCCACCGTCTGACGGATTGCCGGCTGCGAAAAATAGATAAACACGTTTCGACAAAAGACAAACTGCGAGTTTGCGAATCTTCTGACTGTCTCGGCGTCAATTAAGTTGGCAAGGCCCCAAGTGACCTTCGCAGACAGTTCTGAACGGATCTGTTGCCCGCCAGGGACTTCTATAAAATACTTTTCTCTGAGTTCTGCGGGGAGGCTGCGAAAGGAACGCTCACGATAGACGCCACTCCGGGCCTTTTGGATCGCGGCTGGACTCGCGTCGGTGGCGACAATTTCCAATGGATGATGGCGAAACCAGCCGGCTTCGTTCAACGCCATTGCGATCGACAAAGGTTCCTCGCCCGTGGCGCACGCCGCGCACCATAAACGGAGTTTGCGGTCGGGATAAGCGGTTGCATATTTCGGCAGAATTTCGTTCACAAAGTTGTGCACTTGCGCCATCTCACGCCAGAAGTAAGTCTCGGGCACAGAGAGCGCATCCATGACATTGGGCCACTCTTCGTCGGCCCCGGGGCCATACTTCAAGAGGTAATACAGATCCAAGAAGCTATTCAATCCGCGCTCTGAGACCCGATTGCTGAGTTTTTCGCCCAACAGTTGCCGCTTCGCATCATCGTAAAACATCCCAAGATGCTCATGAATGAGATCTCGAAGGATGCTAAAGACGCTCTCGGAAAGCTCAAACGGCTCCGAAGATGGCCACATTCGATGTCACCCCGCCCCTTTCGGCTCGTGAACCTTGCCGGTGACCGTGCGCCTGGAGAGCGCCGCAACCGCCGCGTCACGAATGGTCCGGTCAGGATCTTGTAGGGCAACACTCAGTAGACGATTTGCCTCGAAGCCAGGGATGTGGGTTAGAACGTCAACTACGAGCCACCTGAAATCAACATCGGGATCATGCAAACCCTGCGCCAGAGCGGGCAGAGCCCATTCTGAGCATCGGCTGAGCGCTGAAACAATCGCCGGGCGTCTCGGCGCCCAGTGGCCGAGGTTCAGCAATCCCTCTGCGGCCTCCGGCGCCGGAATCCGGCTCAAGGCGGTAACGGCCAGCCCAAAGACTTCGATGTCGCCCGTTTGGGCCGCTTCGAACAGTGGCTGGATGGCTTCCACCGCCGTGCTCGCTCCTAGCGCAGTCACCGCAATTCGCCGCGTGGAGTGGTTTGGAGATTGTGCTGCGCGGCGGAGCGCCGGAACAACCTGATTTCCGCCGATCGTGCCGAGCGCCTCGATTGCGGCGGTTGCGATGTCTGAATTCGCGTCTTCCGCGAATTCTTCCAGGCGAGTCATTGCCTGGTCACCACATGCCCCAAGACCGCGGATAGCCGCTATCCGGACCTGTGGCGCAGGGTCGTTTCCCGCGATCTCAAGCAGCGGACCGACGACCGCCGATTTGTCGGAATAGCACGCCAGCGCGCCTGCCGCGTTGTATCGAACCCATACGTTAGGGCTTTGTAACGCCTCCAGTAGCAATGCCAGTGATGTGGGCCCTTCAACTTCAGTCAGCGCTCGAAGCGCGGCAATTTGAATTGAGGGAAAAGCCGAATGCACTGCGGCAGCGAGGCAATCCATCACGCGAGGCTCTTCGAAGCATGGCAAGACTTCGATGGCAGTTTTGCGAATTGCTTCGTTGCTGCTATGACTCAAAGCCACAACCTGATCGATGCAATTCGGAAAGCCGAAATAGCCCGCAATTCTCAGCGCAGCGTCTTGCATGGCGCCTGCGGACGACCCGAGCAATTGCGGAATCATCGCGCCAAGTCGATCGTCGCCCGACGCATTGATTGCCGCAACCGCCGAACTTCGAACTTGATTGTTCGGATGATCCAAAAAATGAAACGCCGCATCACATAAGCGGCCATCCGCCATTCTCGCCAAAGCTTGCAAAGCGCGAGCGAGTAATTCGTCGTCGTCCACGTCGAGTAGCTGATACAGAAACGTTGTGGCGTCAGGACCTCCTAAGCGTCCGCAGAGGTCGACAATTGCGAATTGAGCGAGACGCTCCTCGTCTACGAACGACGCAACTAACAATGGCGTCACCGCCGGCCCTCGTCGAAGGATTGCGTCGACGGCTACGTCTTTTGATTCAGGAAATCGCAATTGAGAGATCAACGCACGGTCGACCACGGCCTCGGAAAAGTTGCTTAAGAGCCGGGTGAAAGCTGGCCGGTCGCCAGCGTCTACGGCGGACAATGCGCTTAGAATCCTATTGAGTGTCGTTGAGTCAACAGCCAATCGCAGACGGTGAGTAAAGTCAACTGACTGCCCGTAGCGATCGGCAATTCGCTCCTGGATCTGCGCTAGCGCACCGACGATCAAACGCTCTGGCGATTGCGGATCGTTCAATAGTTCGACTAAAGGCAGAACGGCGTCTTCCGTCCCCAATCGTCCGAGCGCTTGAATGGCAGCGGAACCCAGCAATGGATCACCCAACCAAGGAATGATCGCAGGGGCGGTCCGTTCTGCGCCGATCGCTGATAAGGCCTCGATGGCCGGAAATGCTAATTCAAACTCGGCGCCACCGGCGAACCCTAGCAAGGAGTCAACCGCGGCAATCGTTTTGAGCTTGCCGAGCGACTCGATCACCTGCGCTTTGACATTTGTAGACGAGTCACTCAACGTTTCGATCAGGCAAGCTGCCGCCGCTAGTTCGCGACGCTCACCAAGAATCAACGCCACGTAGGTGCGGACCTCTTCGTCCGGATGCTTCAGCAAAGGCGCGAGGTAGGATAGCACGTTTCCCTTCGCGCTCGTCAACTCCTGCATGGCCGCGTTGAGTCGACTGAGATCGCGATGATTGTCGCGAACGATTGCGATTGCCGCGCGGATCGCCTGATCCGAGGCAATGTCCGCAGCCGCGTCTACGGGGGCACTTTGTTGCGCTTTCGAAGCGAGCGATCTGTCGAGCGCAGGCCTGGCGCCGGTATCCTCCGGCTCGGTCGACGTCATGTTGATTTCCTGCGCCTTCTGTCGACGGGCCGCTGTCCGCTCGCGCGCTTGCCATTTTCCGCTTTGGCGGCCAAGGTCTCGGCCAGGTCGGACGTTCGCTTTTTGATCGTCTCGCTGCAGGCGCGTAAGTCTTGCACGCATGCTGAATTGGCTTGCGTCACGGTGCGTATCTCGGAAATCGTTTTCAGAATATGCTGGGCAGCGGATGCATCTGACTTGTTTGCCTCAACAACCGACTTGACTTGAATGGCGACATTCTGCGTTGCGCCAGAGGCGTCACGAGTGGCCTTGGCTTGTTCCGTCATGGCTTGATTCACCTGTGCAGACTGCTTGCGGATCTGCTCCACGGCCTGGTTGATCTGCGTCGTCGCAGTCACTTGTTCGGTCATCCCCTTCGAGATATCCGCAACATTGCGGTCGAGATCACCCAGGGCCTGGGCCATTTGTTCTCCTCCTCGGGCCTGCTCGGTGATGGCCTTGGCTGTCGAAGCCGCGCGGCTGCGCATCTCGATGATTGCCTTACTAATCTCTGCGGCCCCGGTAGATTGTTCCGCGGTCGCCTTTCGCACCTGTTCTGCGAACGACCGAGTACTTTGACTGGCTTTGATGATATCTCGGGCCGCCCGTCCTTGATCTGCCATCGCCTGAGACACTTGTTGGGCAATTCTGCGCATTTGCACCGCAGACTGCGCCACGCTCTGGGCAGCCTTGGTTTGTTCGGCCGTAGCCAGCGCAACCTGCTTGGATTGAGTTGCCGTGGCGTTGATGCCGCTCACGACATGCTGACCAGCTGTCAACTGTTCCTCAGCCGCCCGAGCGATTTGCGTGGCGATTTGCGTGGTGTCTTGGATCCCGCCGAGAATCTTTTGCAGGCCAGTCATGCCTTCTTCAGCGAGCTGGCTACTATCTTAAACGACCTTAACGCCTTCGTTCGATACCGTGACTGCCTCCTGCACCACGTCCTGCAATCCCTTGACAATCTGGGCAATGTCCGAGGTCGCCTCCGCGGCGCGATTGGCGAGGTTGCGAATTTCCTCTGCGACAACCGCGAAGCCGCGGCCCGCGTCGCCGGCCCGCGCGGCCTCGATAGACGCGTTGAGCGACAACAGGTTCGTTCGCTCCGCGATCAGGTTGATGGTGTTTACGATGCCGCTGATTTCGCCGGCGCGCTTGCCCATGTCCTTGACGACCGTTGCAGATTGCCGCATCGCTTCGCGCGCTCGGCTGAAACCATGAATCGATTTTTGCACGGCCGCCCCGCCCTGCTCGGCGTCTTTATTCACTCGGGCAGTCGTCTCGGCGGCCTGTTTGGCTAAGTTCGCGACCGAGTGAATCGACCGATCCAGTTCAGCCGCGCTGGTGGCCGAGTCTGTCGCAATTTCGTTAATCTTTTCAGCGTTTTGCGCCACCCCTACCACAGACCTGGCCAATTGCTCGACCGCAGTGGTTACACGGTCGACTTCGGCGGATAGATTCTCCGACGTTGCGCCGACTTCTTCGATCGAAGAGGCCATCTCGCTGATTGCAGTCGCTGTCGACTCCGCAGATAAGGCCAGATCGTCGCTGTTCTTCGAAACGCCCTCGATCGACCGCGCCATCTCTTCGATCGTCGCAGCGCTCTCGTTGACGGCCGTCGCCAGCCCTTCCGTGTCGACACTAACGCCACGAACCGTCTTGGCCATTGACGCGGCCGACTGATTCATCTCTGTCGTGGACGTCGACATGCCCTGCACTCGGTCATTGATGCTCCGAGCCGCCGCGGACGCCTCTTCGACGGCTGCGGCGATTTCGCTCAGGCTGGCATTGAGCTTCGTTGAATTGCCGTTGACCTGTTCCGTTGAGGCGGCGATCTCATTCACGAATGACATCAATTCTTCGGCCGACCTGGAAACGGAATCTCCGCTTTCGGCAGTCTCCTGCAACGAGGAGGCCAGATCATTGGTACGACTCAGGGCATCATCCAAGGATTGAGTCTGTGTCTCCGCGCCGGCATTGACCGAGTCGGTAATCTTCGCCAGGTCGTCTGTGATGGTCGTCAGCTGAACGATATCAGCCCGAATTAATTCAGCTTCGGCCGCGTCAGCGGAAGCATTCGGTTGAAGCGCCATTGGCAAAGTTCCTCTTGGGTTGTTGCTTATGTTGCGGTCGCAATGTCGCCGAAATTCAGGATCGCGTCGACGTCCACAATCAGCACGAGCCGATCGCCAACGGTGGCAATCCCGGCAACATATTCTCCGCTTAAACCAGACACGGCGTCTGGCGGTGGTTGAATCACGTCTTCCGCGAGCAGCACAAACTCGCGGGCTGAATCGGTCAAAAGGCCGACGGTGCGGCCGTTGCTCGCCACTACCATCAGTCGGGTTTGCAGATCGACGGGAATTCGCTCAAAGCCAAATCGGGCCCGCAAGTTGACGACAGGTATCACTTGCCCACGCGCAAAGACGACGCCGTCAACAAACGAACGCGCATTGGGGATGGGCGTTACCTGTCCGATCATTTCGATCTGTTGCACAAGGTCGCTGCGCACGGCGTAATGCGTGTCCGCAAGGCGAAAAAAGATGAATGGGATTGTGCTTGATGAGTTGGCAGTCATTTGGAAACCTCACGCAGTGATTGCGTGCCGGTCGAGGCGATCACCTCCACGGCGTTTCGTCCTCGTTGACGGGCGGCTCGCGACAAAGACGCCGAATCCAGAATCAAAACAACTCGCCCATCGCCCAGTTCCGTCGCGCCGGCGATTCCCGGGGACTGCGCCAATTGGTCGGTCAGAGGCCGGACGACAATCTCTCGAAGGCCAATCACGCGGTCGACGACCAAGCCGACCGTTTGCAGGGATTCACCCACGACCAGCGCGTAGACAGCATTTGGGTTCGTCGGACCAGTAGCAAATACCGATGACAGCCGCGAGAGTGGCAGCACGCCGCCGCGATACCGCAATAATTCGTTGTTCTCCAGGACCGTGGGCGATCCGGGCTCGACACGTACGATCTCTCGGACCGTCGCTTGCGGGATCGCGTACTTTTGCCGATCGACTTCGACAATCAGGGCATCGGCAATCGCGAGAGTGAGAGGCAGCCGTATCGCAAAGCGGGTGTTGTGACCGACTGTTGTCTGCAGCGACAGGCTTCCGCCCAAGGATTCAACGGCCTGCCGGACGACGTCCATTCCTACTCCGCGTCCGCTGACTCGATCGGCCTCGTCACGCGTTGAGAATCCAGGCGTGCAAAGCACATCGAGTATCGACGAAGCAGCGTCGCCGCTCGTGTGGAGCAAGACGTTGACATCGCGCGCTTTGGCCATCACCTGCTCGATATCAATACCTCGACCGTCATCCTCGACTTCGATTGTGACCGTTTCACCCGTCGCGATTGCGCGGAGGTCGATGTGTCCTCGGGGGGGCTTTCCGGCCGCGATTCGTTCGTCCGGAGACTCCAGTCCATGGCTGACAGCATTTCGGACCAGATGCAGCAAAGGGTCCATGATCCGCTCGACGACATATTTGTCGATTTGCGTGTCTTCACCGCTGAGCCGAACTTCGATTTGCTTGCCAACTTCGCGCATCAGGTCTCGCACGACAAACTGCATTCGGGCAAACACCTCGCGCACCGGCACCATTCGGACACGCATAACTCCTTCGCGCAAATCGCGAAGTTGCCGCTCAATCAACGCGCTGGTTTCCCGAAGGGGCCTTAGCTCGGATGGCGGCACAGAGGATTTCAGCTTGGCCAGTCCCTCGTTGAGTCGCGCGCGGCTCATCACGAGCTCGCCGACCAGTTGCATCAGATCGTCGAGCCGCTCCAGGTCAACGCGAACGATGTTTGCCGGCATCAAGTGCGTCGAGGCGCCGAATGTTGGGCCACTCGTTGTGGGCGCGAGAATCTTTTCGGGCGCCGGCAACGCTGGCTTGTCCTGATTTTCAGGAATGCAAACCAGGCCGGGACCGTTGAACGCCAGCATGTCCTCTTCGGTCGCTCGGCTGATCACCAGAAACTCAAAACTGATGGCGCCATCGGATCCGATGCGCGGGGCGGAATGGACCAACTCGCCAGCGGCTTGAATCCGGGCTCGAACGGAATTGACGTCAATTCCACGTTCCACCAACTCTGCAGAGGGCGAGAATCTCAATCGCCACGCCTTCGCGCCATCGCGAGTTTTTTCCGTGATGTGCTCGTCAATGGATTCCGTCGCGGTCACGGTCACCGCGGGCGGGCTGACGCGAGCCGTTTCGTGCGCCGCCGGGTCCCGTGGCAATAGCGTCGCGATTTGATTTACGACGGAGCTGACATCGATCAACGGCAGCTTGTCGCGACGAGCCGCGATCGCTTGCTCCAGAGCGACAACGCCCGCCATCAAGCATTCGAAGCCGGTCAAGTCCAACGAAACCTTTTGCTTTCGAACAGCCCCCAGGTACGACTCCAAATGGTGGGCCAGCTGTTCCGCGTTGTGGAACCCCACCATCGCGGAAAGGCCTTTGATCGAATGAAAGCTGCGGAACAGCTCGTCCAACGCTCGCGTGTTGCGCTGAGGACCACGAATCGACGGTTCCAACTCGAGCAATCCACTGCGCGCGGCCGAGAGGTGCTCGTCGCACTCCGAGAAATAGGCGTCAAGGAATTCGGAAAAATCCGGATTCGATTCTTCAGAGTTGGAATCAGGAGCCATGGATGTCGAGCAGTTGTCGAGCGCTGTCCGCTAGTGAGTTGGGCTTGAATGGCTTGGTCATAAAGATCGTTGCGCCAGCCGCGAGCGCCGCCTTCCGAATTTCATCGTCGCTCCGGGTCGTCAGTACAATGATCGGAACCTTATGGAATGCAGCGTGTTTCCTTACGAACGCCACGACCTCCATGCCGTGCATATCCGGCATGTTCAGATCCAATACGATCAGCTGTACGGATTCAATCGACAACCGCTCAATGGCCTCTAAACCGTTTGCCGCTTCGTGGAACTTCAGGTCGGTCAATGGCTGAAGCGACGCAATCACCATGCGTCGCAACGTTGCCGAATCGTCGACCACTAAAACCGTTTTCATCGCTCCGCCTAAAGCTGCCATTCGTCAGCGCCTCGTCGAACTGTGATGGACGGCGACGAAAGATCAGCCTGAAATTCAGACTCTGTTGCGGGCTCAACAGCAGCAAATGCACCGGCACAATTTGCACAACCTCGCATCTTACGGCGGGCCCGGCGTTCGGAATTCTACCATGGAAGGGTAGGCTTGAATCCCGAACGCGCCTCTGGTCGATGAACTGTCAGTTTCAGGGTTCTGAGACGAAAGGCATCGCATTCTTCGCTACAGGCGGCATAGGCGCTGCGAACGACTACCGTGCGACAGGCAGTATTATCAAGCCGAATCGGTCGGTTCCGCAGCGGGCTTGCTCGTGAGAATCTCGGCTGCGGTGCTGAGATGCTCAAAGCACGCGGAAACGGTCAGAGTCGCGCGACGGCGAACCGCGAGAGGCATCCATTTCCCGTGCGTGGCGATCGCTGCCCTCACGCCTAAACCGAAGCGTGCGGCATGACGTTTGCTCTCGGGATCCTCCGAATGCGTAGCTGCGCATTTGCCGTTCGACCTGACTAGCCGGCTCGAATAGGACGGTACGTGAGACGCACTGGCAGTAACGAGTTCTCTATCCGGTCGGTGCAGCGACCGGAGTGACTCGCAAACGACCACCACTGTAATTGTGGCCAACGACAATAAATCAATCAAACGCAACAGAGTTGAATATGTCAGCCATCGAGTGAAGCGTGGTCGCGGGAGGGCGGTTGGTGGTACCCGACGGCCCTCCTGAGACCCGCTTTGCTCGTAGGCCAATGGTAGTTCGAGTGGAGCCCGTTCAATACGAGTTGATTACCGCCGGGTGTTCCGGTCTCAATCGCTCAAGATCAGTAGTGGAGACAGATCACGATGAGTCGCTTTATTGCACTAGTGTTAGCGCTGAGTTTCGGAGCTGGAATCGTCGGCTGCGACAAGAAGGCGAAGGTCGAGACGAAGACGACTGTCACGTCACCGGAAGGAACGACGACGAAGACGGACACCAGCGAGATCAAGACGGACAAGGCAAACCCGTAGCCTGTTAGTGGCGTTGTGGTGTGCGTAAGGCATACCCAATTGCACAAATGACGCGCTTAGGAAGCGCAGCGAAGTATCGCTGCGCTTCCTGTTTTTTTGGGCGCCTTCGCACCGGATTAGCAGACGGCGCCAACGAACCAAACCGGCGCTTTGTTAGCGTCCACATTGCTGCTGCTCCAGGCTGTTTCTGGGGCAATTGTGCGGTAAAGACTCTCGCGCGGAATCTAACCTAGGTTTTCTTACAACGTCAGGCGCAGCACGACTGCATGGAAGTCGCCGGAGGTCCTGAAGGAAGTGGTCGAAGACCCTTGTTCTAGCGGTAAGCAGCCATGGCGATCGGTGTGTTGAAAGCTGATCATGTCGATACCGTGCCTCACTCGCGGCGTCGGGCAGAGTACCGGCTTTTTGGGCACGGGCGCGTCGGCGGGGAATACAACAGTCACCTGCTATCGTTCGTCGTCTTCGCCCTCCTGTCGGCAATCGGCTGGATGAACGCCTGGCTCTTCGGTTGGCTTGTGGCCTGCCTGATCGTGGCCATCGTGATCGACGACCGCCCCTGGCGTCGCAAGGTGAACCTTTCGGCCATGCCCGGCCAACTCGGATTGTACTTACAAGTCCTCATACAAGCCGCCTGGGACACGTTTCCGTAT
>Ga0268266_10000485_pt1 | contig 57051 bp, 53 predicted proteins | sample KBSS13metaG_FD_190356 | JGI IMG/M metagenome (GOLD analysis project Ga0268266, IMG submission 190356) | Switchgrass rhizosphere microbial communities from Kellogg Biological Station, Michigan, USA - KBS S1-3 metaG (SPAdes) (version 2) | ecosystem: Host-associated > Plants > Roots > Rhizosphere...
CCGAAAGTGTCGCCGGACGGGAAGCTGGTCATCTTCGAACGGGAACCGACCAGCAGCGGCAAGGCGCCGGAAATGAAGCTCTACGACGTCGCGACGGGGAAGACGAAGACGATCTTCACGCCCTGGCGCGAAAGCTTCACCTTCGCCTGGTCCCCGGATTCGACCATGGTGGCGGCATTGCGGGGCGGTGAGCTGGGGACGCGGACGCTCTTCGTCGTGAATGTGGAAACCGGCAAGGCGACGCGGATCGCGACCGGTTATTTCAACGCGGTCAGCTTCTCCCCGGACAGCTCGGAAGTCGTCTTCGGCACCGCGAGCAAGGAATTCGGCGGCAAGATCAACATCGTCCGCGACCCGGTCACCGGCGGGCCGACCTCGACGCTGACCCACGACGGGATCTCCGGCTGGCCGCTCTGGGGGCCGCAGGGGCAGATCGTCTTCGTCAAGCAGCTGAACGCGAAGGGGCGCAAGTACGGCCCGAAGAACGACCTCTTCCTGATGAACGCGAACGGAAAAGGCGTGAAGCGGCTGACCCACACGGTGGTCGGCGACCTCGTCTCGGGACTGTTCCCGACCGCCTGGTCGGCCTCCGGGAACCAGCTGCTGGCGGAGTTCGGCGGCCAGGACACGAGCTACGCGGTCGCGGTCAATCCCAAGACCGGCAAGGAAACCAACCTCAGCCCCGACAACAGCGAGACCGGCTTCGCGGGAGTCGCGCTGACCCCGGACGGCAAGACGGCCCTTGGCTACATCGGTGGCTGGGAAAGCGCCGGTACGTTGAAGATCGCCTCGGTCCCCTACACGGGCGGCAAGCCGAAGGTGATCCTGACCGGCGGCTTCAACCCGTCCTGGGGAGGCTGATCCGATGATCAGGCGCAAGGCGCTCGGCGTCCTCCTCGCGCTCGCCGCGCTGCTGGCACTGCCGGCCGCCGCGAACGCCACGCTCTCCTACACCAAGGGGCTGCAGAAATCGCGCGTCTACGTCGCCGAAGACAACGGCAAGAACGCGCGGCAGGTCGGCGTCGGCACCAACTCGCACGTCTCCCCGGACGGCGAATGGATCATCTACGAACGCGAATCTAGTAGTGGCACCAGCGAAATGCGGCTCTACCAGGTGGGCATCCACAAGAGCCAGCGGTTGCTCAACCCCTGGGACGAAAGCGTCGTGTTCGCTTGGTCGCCCGACTCGACCAAGGTCGCCGCGGTCACCGGCGGCGTGCGCGGCAAGCGGACCCTGCTCGTGATCGACATCAAAACGCAGAAGCGCGAAAAAGTCGCGAGAGGCTACTTCAACGGCGTCAGCTTCTCCCCCGAAAGCGACGAACTCGTCTACGGGGTGTCCCAGACCGAAAACGCGCTGAAGAGCGACATCTTCCGCTACGCGCTTGGCGGCACCGCCCCGAAGGCGCTGACCAGCCACAAGGTCTCGGCCTACCCGCTCTGGGGACCGAAGGACCAGATCGCCTTTCTCGTCTTCAACGGCAGCAACAAGCCGAACGAATTCCGGTCCGGCCAGATCTTCGTGATGAATCCGGAAGGAGAACGGGTCAGCCAGGTGACGCACACCAAGGTCAGCCCGCTGGCCGTGGGCCTGATCCCGCTCGACTGGTCTGAAAACGGCGCCCGTCTGTTGGCCGAGTTCGCCGGCGAGGACGAGAGCTACGCGGTCGCGGTCAGCACCGTCACCGGGTCCGAAAAGAAGCTGACGAAGAACTTCGAGACCGGCTTCCAGGGCGCCGCCCTCTCGCCCGACGGCTCGACGGTCCTCGGCGCCGTCGGCCTTGGTTTCGGGCCCGCCCACCAGCCGAAGGTCGTCACCGTCCCATGGGGTGGCGGTCCCGAAAAGGTGCTCGTTCCAGGGGGTTACCTGCCGTCCTGGGGCGGTTGAGCGGCGGGGGTTCATAGGCCCCCTATACTCCGGTGGCCCTGCAAACCCGTCGCGCGCCCGCTCGAAGAAGGCGCGGAACCCGGGAGGTAGAAATGCCCAGTCGTCAGTCCGACGCCCGCCGCGTCGAGCGTCCCCAGCCCGAGCACTACGCGTGGGATCGTGCCTGGAAGCCGGTGGTGTCGCCCCAGAGCGTCGAAGAGAACGATGCCTGCGCGATCTACGCGTCCGTGCGCAAAGACGCCACGCCCAGCCACGAACCGATCGAGCTGGCGATCCCGGCGCTGCAGAAGATGCTCCACCGCGCCGGCAACGTCGACGGCGAGGGTGACGGCTGCGGCCTGCTGCTCGACCTGCCGCGGAAGATCTGGGCCGAGGAGGTCCGCGTCGGCGGCCACGACCCGGCGCTGACGCTCGACGACGCCTTCGCCGTCGCCCACATCTTCATCGAGCGCTCCCAGAACGTGGAGCAGATCCGGCACGACGCCCGCGAGCTGCTCGCCGAGGGCGGCTTCCGCATCCTCGCCGAGCGCGAGAACCAGGTCGACTCGACCGCGCTCGGCCCGACCGCGCGCGAGGAGGAGCCGATCTTCTGGCAGATCGCCGGCCTCGTCTCCGACGCCGAGCACCGCGATGCCGTCGTCTTCGAGCTGCTGCTGGAGCTGGAGCGCCGCCTCGGCGTCCATGTCCCGTCCTTCTCCGGGACCACCTGCGTCTACAAGGTGATGGGCGCGCCGAACGTGCTCGGCGCCTACTACCCGGACCTCAACGACCCGCGCTTCGAGACGATCGGCGCCTTCGGCCACAACCGTTACTCGACCAACACCTGGCCGTCCTTCAAGCGGGTGCAGCCGTTCTCGGTGCTCGGCCACAACGGCGAGATCAACACGATCGAACAGCTGCGCCAGGAGGCGAAGATGCTGGCGGTCCCGGTCGCCCCCGGCGGCTCGGACTCCCAGGACCTGAACCTGACGATCGACACGATGGTCAGCCGCGAGGGCCTCTCGCTCGCCGAGGCGATGGAGATGGTGCTGCCGCCGATCGTCGAGGAGATCCGCGGGCTGCCGGAGGAGCTGCAGGGCTTCTACATGTACCTGCACCAGACGATGGGGCCGTTCGCCCAGGGCCCGGTCGCGCTGATCGCCCGCCACGACGACGAATGCGTCTTCTCCGCCGACGCGATGGGCCTGCGCCCGCTGTGGAAGGTGGAGACGGAAACCGACTACGTCTTCAGCTCCGAGCCCGGCGTCGTCTCGGTCCACAAGATGGTCTCTGAGCCGCAGCCGATGGCCCCCGGCGAGAAGGCGATGGTGATGATCGACCGCGCCGCCCGCAACTCGTCCCTGCACCCGCACGCGGAGATGCTGCGGACCGTCAAGGACCGCTGGCTGAAGCGCAACGGGGTCGACTCGGTGGCGCCGTACGACCGCGCGCTCAACTGCGGGGGCCCGCTCGAGGGCGCCGACGTCCCCGGCTACTCAGAAGCGGGCCCGGCCGAGCCGGTCAAGGTCGAAGACCGCATCCTGGCGGGCTTCGGCTGGCAGCGCGACGACGTGAAACTGGTCCAGCAGATGGCCTCCAACGGGGCCGAGCCGGTCGGCTCGCTGGGCTACGACGGCCCGCTGGCGGCGCTCTCGCCGGAGCGCCAGAACCTCGCCGACTACTTCAAGGAGACGGTTGCCGTCGTCACCAACCCGGCGCTCGACCGCGAACGAGAGCTGGAGCACTTCTCCACCCGCACCCTCTTCGGGCGGCGACCGTCCTTCGATTCGGCCGCCGAGGACACGGCGACCGTCGAAACCGCCTTCCCGGTGATCCTCGGCGGGCACCACGGCCTCGCGCCGCTCTCCGACCAGACCTACCGGAAGATCGCCCGCGATCACGACACCTACCTGCTCGAGGACCTCTGGGAGGAGTTCCGCGGCCGCGCCGCCGCGGTCGACATCTCCCTGCTCGAGTCGGAGACGACCGCGGGCGCGATCGAGCGGATCAAGCACGAAGCGGTGAAAAAGGTCCGCAACGGGGCGGAGCTGCTGATCCTCACCGACCGCACCGTCTACGACGGCGAGCGGCGCTACCTCGACCCGCACCTGGCGACCTCGGCGGTCGACCAGGCGCTGAAGCAGTTCAAGGTCGAGCGCGGCGAAGTCAACCTGCGGCGGCGCTGCGGGATCGTCCTGCGCTCGGCGGCGCTGCGGAACGTCCACGACGTGATGCTCGCCCTCGGCCTCGGCGCCAACGGCGTCTGCCCCTACGTGATGATCGAAGTGATCTGCGTCGAGGACTACGAGAAGGACGTCTCCAACCTCTGCGCGGCGCTCACCAAAGGCATCGAGAAAGTCATCTCGACGATCGGCATCCACGAGGTGCGCGGCTACGCGCGGCAGTTCTCCTCGATCGGGATCAAGCCCGAGCTCGCCGAGATCTTCCAGACCAAAGCGTTCGCCGCGACCGAGAAGGGCGGCACCGGGTTCGAGCAGCTCGACGCCGATACCAACGAGCGCGCCAAGGCGCTCTCCGGCGACGACGCGGCGGCCAAACCGGCGAAGACGTTCCGCTTCTACCCGAAGGTCTACAAGTTCGCGATCGCCACGGCGAACGGCTCCGGCACCTACGAGGAATACTCGGAGAAGGTCCGCGACCTGGAGAAGCAGAGCCCGATCTCGATGCGCCACATCATGGCGCTGAAGGGCGACCGCGACCCGGTCGACCCGAGCGAGGTCGACGCCGGTGTCGGCCACCACGATTATCCGATCGTGATCTCCTCGATGAGCTTCGGCTCGCAGTCGGAACCGGCCTTCCGGGCCTACGCCGACGCGGCCAAGGCGACCAACATCCTCTGCATGAACGGCGAGGGTGGCGAGATCAAAGACATGTACGGCAAGTACCGCAACTGGCGCGGGCAGCAGATCGCCTCGGGGCGCTTCGGCGTCTCGGCCGAGATGGTGAACAGCTCCTACGTCGCCGAGATCAAGATCGGCCAGGGCGCGAAGCCCGGCGAGGGCGGCCACCTGCCCGGCAAGAAGGTCTCGGAGAAGGTCGCCGCCGCCCGTAACGCGGCCCCCGGCACCGACCTGATCTCGCCGTCGAACAACCACGACCTGTACTCGATCGAGGACCTCGCCGAGCTGATCGACGAGCTGAAGACCGTGAACCCGGACGTCCGCGTCTCGGTCAAGGTCCCGGTGGTGCCGAACATCGGCACGATCGGCCTCGGCATCGCCAAGGCGGGGGCGGACATCATCACGCTCTCGGGCTTCGAGGGCGGCACCGGCGCGGCGCGCCAGCACGCGCTCCGGCATGTCGGGCTGCCCTCGGACATCGGCACCCGTGCCGTGCACCAGGCGCTGATGGAGGCGGGGCTCCGCAACCGCGTGGAGATCTGGGCCGACGGCGGTTATCGCACCGGCCACGACATCGTGAAGCTGCACTGCCTCGGCGCCAACCGGGTCGGCTTCGGCACCCTGGCGATGGTCAGCCTCGGCTGCACGATCTGCCGCGGCTGTCAGCTCGACACCTGCCACGTCGGCATCGCGACGCAGATCGAGACGACCGAGCAGGCGCAGGAGCACGGCCTGAAGAAGTTCACCCCGCAGGAGGTGGAACGTTCGGCCGAGAGCGCCGCGCGCTTCTTCTCCGCGATGGGGGAGGAGGTCAAAGAGGTGGTCGCCTCGCTCGGCTACACCCGCGCCCAGGACCTGGTCGGCCGCTACGACCTGTTGGAGCAGGTGGCGATGAAGGACAAGATCGACCTGACCCCGCTGATCTCGCCGCTGGAGGAGTACCTCGACCTCGAGCCGCTCGACCTGCCGGTCGCCGAGGGGGAGCAGGACACGCGCGCCGAGGCCGGCCTGGTGGTCGCCCGGCCGATCCGGATGGAGGCCAAGGTGGCCTCCGCGGAAATCGCCAAGCTGGCGCCGGAAATCTGCGGCGGCACGACCCTGCGGAGCGAGTTCCCGCGGGCGACCGACGCCAACGACCGGGTGCTCGGCACCGAGCTCTCGGGGGCGATCGCGCGCTCGCGGATCTTCGAAGACGGCCCGGAATCGAACGACGAAATCCTCGCCAGCCTCGAGTTCAACGGCGGCTCGGTCGCCGGCCAGGGCCTCGGCGCGTTCAACTCCTACGGTGTCTCGATCCGGGTCGAGGGCGGTGCCCAGGATGGCGTCGGCAAGACGATGCTCGGCGGCTCGATCTCGATCCTCAAGGGCAAGGGGGCGACCGGCAAGCGGGTCAACGGCTCGGTCGGCAAGTCCTTCGCCTATGGCGCCCAGCGCGGCAAGCTCTACGTCCAGGGCTCGGCCGACTCGCGCTTCTGCATCCGCCTCTCCGGTGCCGACGTGGTGCTGGCGGGCGAGCCGCAGCAGGACATCGACGACGCGCGCGGCTGCATCGTCGACCGCGCCAACGTCAAGGGGTTCGCGTTCGAGTACATGACCTCCGGGCGGGCGATCGTGCTCGGCGACATCGGGCCCTGGGCCTGCGCCGGGATGACCGGCGGCCGCGTCTACGTCCGCTTCAACGCCTTCGGGATCGACCCCGACGCGATCGAACGGCGGCTCGGCCGCGGCGCCAAAGTCGAGCTGAAGGACCTCGACCCCGAGGCGCTGTTCGACATCGAGGAGCTGCTCTCCGGGTATGCCGAGGAGCTGCGGGCGACCGGCCAGGACGAGGAGGCGCAGCGGATGCTCGACCTCGCCGAGGACGCGACGTCGAACTTCCTCATGGTCATCCCGCGCAAGGTCCAGGCGGACCCCAGCATCTCCACCGAGTAATCGTCCCGAGGAGGCGGCTCGCCGATGATCTCCATCCTCAAAGGATTCAGGGATTTCCTCCTCAAAGGGGACCTGATCACGACCGCGGTCGGCCTCGCCATGGGGCTGGTCACGGTCGCCCTGACCGAGTCCCTGGTGGAAAACCTGATCACCCCGATCGTCGCCGCGATCCTCGGCAAGCCGGACTTCGCCGACCTGCACTTCACGATCAACGGCAGCGTCTTCAAGTACGGCGCCTTCATCAATTCGCTGATCGTCTTCGTCGGGACCGCGGTGGCGATCTACTTCTTCGTCATCGTCCCGTACAAGAAATACCAGGAGCTGAAGGGCGCCTCGCCGAAGACGCGGCCGTGCCCGGAATGCACGACGCAGATCTCGGTCGCGGCGCGGCGCTGCCCGGCCTGCACCGCGACGGTGCTGCCGGACGGCGTCTGAGCGGCGGCAAGATCCGCTGCAGCGGGGCGTTTCCTATCGGAACGGGCGGTGGCTGCCGATGCCTGTCGGATGAAGAACGGCAAACACCGCCTCTCTCGCGTTCTGTCGACGGGTGCGGTCCTCGGCGCCCTCCTGGTCGTCGCGGCCGGATGCGGCGGTGGCTCCGGGTCCTCGAGCGACGGCACCACCATCACCAGTTCGACCGAGAAGGCCGCGGCGAGCAAGCCCAAGCCCGTCGCCACCGGCAAGGTCGTCTCGGTCTGGCAGCGGCCGGTGGGCCAGGCGAACGTGGTCGGCTACGAATTGCTGAAGGCGAGTGAAACCGAGTACCTGGCGAAGTCCCTGGCCAAAGCCTTTGAACTGCCGGCTCCGCTGAAGGTCAAGGGCGTGAACGGCTTCGGCGGCGGCCCCTTCTACAACCCGGAAGACAACTCGATCACGCTGCCCTACCAATTCGCCACGGCCGTCATCGGCGTGATCTCGGAAAGCAACCCGGAAGGCACCGAAACCGAATGGGGCGAAGCGGTCGGCGCGGTCAACAGCTTCATCTTCGCCCACGAGTTCGGCCACGCCCTGATCCACAACTTCGACCTGCCAGTCCTGGGACGGGAAGAGGACGCGGCCGACGGCATCGCCACCGTTCTCCTCCTCAAAGCCCCGGAAGGCGCCACCTACGCCGCCGAGGCAGCGGAATTCTGGGACGCCTTCTCCGGCCGCCAGAACCCCCCGAAGCTGGTCGAATACGCCGACAACCACTCCTTCGACCGCCAACGTGCCTTCAACATCCTCTGCTGGGTCGGCGGCTCCGACGAAGCCATCCTCCAGGCCCTCGCCGAAAACGAAATCGTCCCCGAAGAACGCCTGGTGAGCTGCCCCTCGGAATGGGCGCTCCTCCGCGAAAGCGCCGAACACGTGCTGGCGCCGCATTTGAAGAACGGCGCGAATCTGGCGCCGGGGGCCTGAGGCGGCGTGGGGGCGCCTCGCGGTGTCCTCGGTCGCTCGCCTCGGGTCACGCACTTGAGTGCGCTCCCCTCGCCTCGCTTCCCTGCGTCCTTGCGAGGCTGGCCCACGCCGCCTCAGGCGGGAGCCTAAGGACGTGAGGGTTTCGTGAACAACTCCAAGGGTTCGTCACGGTTCCGCCCGGAACTCCACACCCTCGTCACGCTTCTCCAGCACCCCTCAGGTTGATGGGCCGAAAACCCCAGATATAGAGGAGTTTTCGGCCCATCAACATTCGGGGTCAGGCGGAATGCGCACGAAGCATGGGGAACCTGCGCGGAAGTGTGGAGTTCGTGGCGACTCCCGCGCGGACGTCACAGGTCCGTCCTTCCTGCCTCCCCGTCGGGCGTCCCTGGGTCGATCCCGTGACAAAGGCTCCGGGAACTCCACACCTTCGTGCGCCTTCGGTCTGTTTCCGTGAGCTTTCGGGACGGTCCCGTGGGGGCCCGGAACGTGCGAGTCAGATTGGGGGCCCTCACAGGGGGTCGACCTGACGCGCGTCCGGGGCGGCGTTGTGCGAGACGCACCGAAGCGTGGACTTCCCACGCTCTCCGTCACGACTTGCGGGTCTCGTGACATTCTCGTGGGAGGGCGGTGAGCGTTCCGCGCTCCTCGCGTGACGAGCCCGTGGTGCACGCTCCGGAGGCTCCCCGTCACTCCCCACACACCCCGGCGGCGACGGCTTGGGACGGCCCGAACTACCGCCCCGGGCGCCGAGCGAAGAGCTCGGCGATCGAGCGGAGCTCGGTGAGGAGCTCGTCGAGCATTTGCTCGGTCTGGGCGTGGATGCGGATCTCGGCGGCGGCGCGGTCGGCCTCGACCTCGTCGATGCGGGTTTCGAGGCGCTCGGTGCGTTGGGCGACCTCGTCGATCCGGCCGCCGAGCTTGCGCTCGACCCGTTTGGTGCGCTTCTTGACGTAGAGGCGGGTGTCCTCGCGCAGGGCGTCGAGCTCGCGGCGCAGCGCCTCGTCCTCGGCGCCGGCGGCGGCCTGCTCGGAGAGCATCTCTTCGACCCCGTTACGGACGCGCTCGATCTCCTCGTGGAGCTGCGCGCGGGCGCGCTCGGCGGCCAGTGAAATCGGCGGCTGCTGGCCCTGCGGAGTGGGATCGAGGGGATTGGGCACGGCGTTCACCGCAAGGGATCCTACGGCGAGGGGAGGCGGCAACCAATGGAACCAATAGGATTCCGCGGCGATGGGTCCGATCAGCGCCGAAGTCGAAGTCGACGCGCCGCGAGAGGCGGCTTTCGAGCTGATCTCCGACCTTGCCCGTCGGCCGAACTACACCGACCACTTCCTCACCGGGCTCCACCTCACCCGGATCGACGCGCGCGGCATCGGCGCCGGAGCCCGCTTCCGCGTCAACGCGCCGCTGCGCTCGCCCTGGGAGGACACGACGATCGTCGAGCTCGAGGAGCCGTTCAAGATCGTCGAGCGGGGCGCCGGCGGCCGCTCGAACCGCATCCCGACCCACACGGTCTGGGAGTTCGAGCCGGGCCGATCGGGCATGACGATCCTCCGCGTCACCCACTGGACGACGCCGAAGGAACCCGTCGACAAACTGGTCGAGTCCCTGAGCTTCGGCGCCCGCTTCCAGCAAAAGGGCTGGAAAAAGGCACTAAATCGGCTTCGCGACATCCTTGAGGAAGGCGGACCCGGGGGCGAGCGCATCGCCGTCGCCGGGGGGAACCGCTATCTGACCGGCATCCCCTAATAGACTCCGCGCCGCTCATGATCTCCACCCACCGACGTATCGCCCTGCCCCTGCTCGTCGCCCTCATGTTGGGCCTTCTCGCGATCGGCGTCTCCGCCTGCGGGTCGGGCCATCCGAGCAACGTGGAAGAGGGTGAAGTCGTCGAAGTCGGCGGGCTCAAGTACACGGTGATCTTCTCCCGTTACCTGAACGAAAACGACAACGAGGACGTCTCCTACCTGGTCGGCCAGAAACCGCTCAAGCAGGACAACAACTACTTCGGCGTCTTCCTCCAGGTCGAGAACTCCTCGCACGAAACCAAGGGCCTGACGAACCGACTGACGATCACTGACGCCGATGGCAACGCCTACAACGCGCTGCCCAGCGAAAGCGAATTCGCCTTCCCCCTCGGCGGCAAGGTCGAAGAAGAGGAACAGATCCCGGTCGACGACTCGGCGGCGCAGATGGGCGCGATCGAGGGCTCCGTCGCGATCTTCGAACTGCCGGAAGAAGTCTCCGGCAACCGGCCGCTGATCCTCCACATCCCCGGGCCTCCCGGGGAATCTGGCTCGGTCGAGATCGACCTCTAGAGCGCTCGCGCTCTGGTCGTAGCCCCGCCCGGCTCTATTCGAAGCCGGCCGAGAGGACCTGCGAGGCGATCGGCGCGGCCACTTCGCCACCGGCGGCTTCGGCTTCGATCAGCAGGACCCCGATCGCCAGCTTCGGCTTTTCCACAGTGGCGAAGGCGGAGAACCAGGCGTCCTTCTTGTGCTGAGGTTCGACTTCTTCTTCCCCTTCGACCGGTTCTTCGCCTTCTTCGCTTTCCACGACCGCGCCGAGTTCGGCGGTGCCCGTCTTCCCCGCCACCTGCCCGGCGGCGATCGCGCCCGCGGTCCCGGTCCCTTCGGTGACGACGCCGGTCATCAGTTCGGTCAGCTGGTCGGCGGTCTTCTTCGACATCACCCGCACCGGTTTCATCGTCGGCCCGAGCTTCCGCGAGTAGACGATCGAGGTCGGCATCCGCACGCCGTCGTTGGCGATCGTCTGGGCGACGCTCGCCATCTGCAGCGGCGTCGCCAGCACCTCGCCCTGGCCGATCGCCGACACCGCGAGGTCGACTTCTTCGCCGATGTCTTTCGGGATCGTCGACTCGGCCGGTTCGACTTCCTTCACGATCGACGGCGAGTAGAGCGTCGGCGGCGAGTTGAAGCCGAAGGCTTCGGCGGTCTCGACCATCTTCTGGTTGCCGATCTGCGGGCCGAGCGGCAGGAAGTCGGCGTTGCAGGACTCGGCGAAGGCCTCGAGGAAGGTGCCGCCGCAGTACTCGCCGTTGGCGTTCTCGATGAAGCGGCCGCCGACGTTGATCCCGTTGGTGATTTCGAATTCGTCGTCGAGCTTCACCAGCTTTTTCTGCAGCGCGGCGACCGTGGTGATGATCTTGAAGGTGGAGCCGGGGGGCTGGGGGGCGGAGAAGGCCTGGCCGGCGAGCGCGCGCACGTCGCCGGTTTTCGTGTCGAGCACGGCGACCCCGCCGAAGCGCCCGGCCAGCGCGGCCACCGCGGATTCCTGCAGGGAGGGGTCGATCGTCGTCTTCACCGGGGCGCCCGGTTCCGGCTTCGTTTCGGCCAGCACCCGGCCGTTAGCGTCTTTGCCCGCGTTGGCGGCGACGGCCAGCAGCTTGCCGCCGGGCTTGCCCGCGAGGCGGCGGTTGAAGGCTTTCTCGAGGCCGCTGATCCCGACCGGCGTTTCCGGCGGGAAGCCGTGCGCGGCCAGCTTCGGCTCCTGCTCTTCGGAGGCTTCGCCGATTTCCCCGGTGACGTCGATCGCGGCGGTGCCCATCGGGTGTTCGCGTTCGAGCGCTGGCCCTTCGGCGAGCGGCGTGCCGTCGGAGGCGAGGATCGCCGCCCGTGGCGCCAGTTCGGTTTCGGCTTCCAGGCGCTCGCCGCGCCGCAGCCCGGGGAAGACGAGGTTCCCCTGCCATTCGATGCCGCCTTCGGACCAGGGTAGGTCGAGCTCCTCGTTCACGGTGCCGAAGGCGACGGTCTTGATCCGCACCGGCACCGGCACCACCGTCTCGCCTTCGAGGGACTCCGCGTTCCCCGCCGAATCGGCGACGAGGGCGCGCATCGTCGCGATGTCGCGCGCTTCGCGGTAGGCGAGGGCGAACTGTTTCGGGCTGATCTTCGCCCGCGAGGCGTCGTTCAGCTCTGCGTACATCGCCGGGAAGTTGTTCGCCTGCCAGGCTTCGGCGAAGCGGTTGGCGGCACCCTTTTCCGGCGATCCGGGGGAGCCCATCGCGGCTCCGACGACGAAGGCGACGAGCGCCAGAGCGCCGAGCGGCAACGCTCGCGTAAGCAGTCGTCTACGACGCTCGGACTCGGGAGACTGGCTGCTCACTGGTGGAAAGGTAATCGAGCGGTCCGCTGCATGCTTGTATTTGGGCCATGACGGTACTCGACTGGGCAATCGTCGCCTTCACCATCGCGCTCGGCTTGTGGGGGTATCGGCAGGGCCTGATCGTCGGCGCGCTGACGCTCGGCGGGTTCGCGGTCGGGGCGTTCCTGGGGAGCCGGTTGGGGCCGGTGGTCCTCTCGCAGGGGTCCGACTCGCCCTACGCGCCGCTCTGCGGAGCGATCGGGGCGCTGCTGGTCGGGGCGCTCTCGGCGGTCGCGCTCGAGGGGCTGGCGCTGGCGCTGCGGCAGCGGCTGATCCGCCGTCCCTTCATGCACCGCGCTGACGGAGCGGGCGGGGCGGCGCTGATCGGCGCGGTGGCGCTCGGCCTGGCCTGGATCTTCGGCGCCGTGGCGCTGCACGCGCCGGGGACGACGCAGCTGCGCGCCGACGTGCAGAACTCGGTGATCCTGCGGGAGCTCGACCACGTGCTGCCGCCGACCGGCGGGGTGCTGAACGTGCTCGACCGGGTCGATCCGGCGCCGTCGATCACCGGCCCGGCGACGCCGATGCGACGGCCCGATCCCCAGGTCGCCGCCGACCCGCACGTGCTGCACGCGGGGGGCTCGGTGGTGCGGGTGCTGAGCACCGCCTGCGGACTCGGCATCGAGGGCTCCGGCTGGGCGGTGCGGCCGAACCTGATCGTCACCAACGCCCACGTCGTCGCCGGCGCCGACGACACCACGGTCACGACCCAGAGCGGGGTGGAGCTGCAGGCGAACGCGGTCCTCTACGAGCCCGAAGACGACCTCGCGCTGCTGCGGGTGGACGCCGAACTGCCGGTGCTGCCGATGGCGTCGGGCAACCGTGAAGGGTCCGCGGCGGCGGTCCTCGGCTTCCCGGAGAACGGTCCATACACGGTGACGCCGGCGCGGGTCGGCGAGACGCGCGAGACGATCAGCGAGGACTCCTACGGCCGCGGGCCGATCGACCGGACGATCACGGCACTCGGCGGCGACGTCCGCAGCGGCAACTCGGGCGGGCCGCTCCTCAGCAAGGACGGCAAGGTCGTCGGGGTCGTCTTCGCGGCGACGACGAGCGGGCCGCGCGGCGGCTTCGCGGTGCCGGTGGACGAAGTGCGGAGCGCCCTGCACCGAGCGTCGCCCGGCACCGTCGACACCGGTCCCTGCACGCGCTGACGGGCGCCGCCCCCGGCTTAGTCCATGTAGTCGGGCCAGGGGAGGGGGAAGAACTCGCGGAAGGGTCGTGCCTCGTCGATCACGCGGGCGACGGACGGCCGCGTCGTCAGCGCCTCGTAGTAGCGCGTGAGGTTGGCGAGGCCGTCCTCGTCCCAACGGCGGACGGCGCGAGCGTAGAAGAGCGCCGGCGCCGCGGCGCAGTCGGCGAGCGTGAAATCCGGGCCGGCCAGCCAGGCGCGGCCGCGCAGTTGCCCGTTCAGCATCGGGTAGATCCGGTCGAGCGCCGCCCGGGCCTCGTCGACCCCGTGCGGATCGCCCGCCCCCTCCGGCCGCAGGTTGTCGAGGACGATCTTCTGCATCGGGGTCTGGACGCGGAGGTCCATGACGCGGTCCCAGAGCCGTGCCTGGAGGGCGGCGTCCGGGTCGGTCGGGATCAGCGGCGGCGCGTCGCCGAAGCGGTCGAGGTACTCGACGACGATCGACGATTCCGGCACCGCGATCCCGGCGTCGTGGTCCTCGAGCACCGGCATCGACGCCGGCGGCCAGAGCTCCGCCAGCCGCGCACGGTCGGCCTCGTCGTCGATCTGCTCGCGCTCGAAGGGGACCTCGCGCTCGTACAGGGCGACGAGCGCCTTCCAGCAGTAGGAGGCGAAGGGGTGCTGGTGGAGGGTCAGGGCGCTCATGCCGCCGACTCCGCGGCGAGGTGCGCGCCGAGCGCGTCGAGGAGCTTGCCGGTGCCGTGCTCGCGCTCGGCCGGGTCGTCGAGGCCGTCGAAGAACGCGCCCTGCTCGGTGAAGAGGAGGCGGGTGCCGCCTTCGGCCGGGAAGAGCTGGACCGTCGTCAGCGAGGTCGACATCAGGCGGTCGTCGACGAGCAGGTCGTAGGCGAAGACGATCCGCTCGTCGGCGACGATGTCGTGATAGCGGCTCCTGAAGGTGTGGACCGAGCCGCCGGCCGGGCCGCCGCTGTTGACCTCACCGCCGCCGACCCGGAAGTCGAGTTCCCAGATCCGGTTCTCGAAGCTCTCGGGGACGGCGAACCAGGCGCCCTTCAGCTCGGGATCGGCGAAGGCGCTGAAGGTCTGCGACGGGGTGCAGTCGTACTGGCGCTCGATGGTGAAGTCGGCGTGGATGACGCTCATGGTTTCCCTCCGTAGGTGGTTTTGAGGACGTCGCCGAGGCGGTCGAAGCGGCCCTCCCAGGCTTGGCGGTGCCGGGCGATCCACTGCTCGACCGCGTGCATCGGCGCCGGTTCCAGCTGACAGGTGCGCACCCGGCCGACCTTCTCCGAGCGGACGATGCCGCTCTTCTGCAGCACTTCGATGTGTTGGACGACGGCGGAAAGCGACATTTCGAGCGGCTCGGCCAACTCGCTCACCGATGCCGGGCCTTCGCTCAACCGGACGACGATCGACCGCCGACTGGAATCGGCGAGGGCGTGGAAGGTGCGGTCGAGGAGGTCGGCGTCGGTGGGCACGGCCGAAGGTATAGCAAATACTTAAGTGATCACTGAAGTATTTGCTCTCAGCAGTTCGCGAGGGCTCGCGCGTAGAAGCGCAGGTACTGCTTCCAGTGGCGGTCCCAGTAGCTCGTTTCGTGGCCGCCGTGCCACTGGTGGGCGCTGAGGTCGGCGCCGCCGGCCGCGAGCGCTTCGTCGAAGGCGACGCTGCCGATCAGGAACGGGTCTTCGGTGCCGACGTCGTTCCAGATCGGGATCGGGCCGAAGGCTTCCGGGTCGGCGCGCACGGTCCCGATGACGTCGTTGCGTTCGAAGTCCTCGGCGTCGTCGAACGCCCCTGGCGCGGTCTCCCCGCCTTCCAGCCAGAGGGCGGGGGAGTGGCCGCCGACGGCGCAGAAGCGGCCGGGATGGTCCAGCGCGATGTCGTAGGCGCCGAAGCCGCCCATCGAGATGCCGCCGATCGCGACCCGCCGCGGGTCGAGGTGGAAGCGGCGGACCACGGCGGGGATGACCTCGCCGGTCACGTAGCTGCCCCAGCGCCCGGCCGCGCGGTCGTGCCAGTAGCTGTCTTCGCCGCCGTCGGGAAAGGCGACGACGGGGGCCCGTCCGCCGAGCGACTCGAGCGCCCGGAAGAAGGCTTCGTCTTCGATGAAGGAGGTGTCGGAGCCGCCGTGGCCGTGGAGGAAGACGAGCAGCGGCCTGCCGCGGGTCCGGTCGACGTCGGCGGCCGGGACGACGACCTGGACGCTCTGGTCCTCGCCGACGTCGCGGCTATGGACGGTCAGGTGGACGACCTCGGCGCCGTCGCGGTCGGCGGGGGCGAGGACGGTGAGCGCGAGGACGGCGTAGATCGCGCCGAGCACCACCAGGGCGATCGCCGCGAGGGCGACAATGCGCCTGCGTCGTACCTGGCGGGCGGTCGGTCCTCCTCGGCTCGGTCCCTTCGCGGCCACGGGTCCAGTAATGCACGTGCCCGGAAATTCCGCTGGCCGACGAACTACGTTCAGTAAGGTCGATGGACGTGAATTACGCCTCACAGACCCAGATCGAGCCCTCGCGGCAGGTCTCCCCGCAGGCGCCCTGCGGGGAAGTGTGTCCGAACTTCCACGCGGCGATCGAGCTGATCGGCAAACGCTGGACGGGGGCGATCCTCTGCGCGCTGATCGAGCGCCCGATGCGCTACGGGGAGCTCGGCAAGGCCGTCCCCGGGCTGTCGGACCGGCTGCTCTCCCAGCGCCTGCGCGAGCTCGAGGACGAGGGCCTGGTCGAGCGCGAGGTCGAAGCCGGGACGCCGGTGCGCGTCACCTACTCGCTGACCGCGACGGGGGAAGAGCTCGGCCCCGCGATCCACGAGTTGAAGGCCTGGGCCAAACGCTGGAAAGAGACGGCCTGAGCCGTCTCTAGGCTGATTCCGATGGATCAGCCGCAGATCTCGTTCGGGACGCCCGCGCGTCCTGGTCCCGACCTGCCCGGGCCGTTCGCGGTCGGGCGCTACGCCAACAAACTTCAGGGGTGGATGCGCGAACGGCCGCGCGTGCTGCTGATCGGCGAGGTGACGGGGGTGCGGCGGAGCAAAGCTCAGGCGTACTTCGAGCTCCGCGACGGCGAGGGCGCGGTGCCCTGCGCGATGTGGCTGAACGATCTCGAGCGTGCCGGCCTCCCCGACGGTGCCCTGCGTGACGGGGTGGAAGTGGTGATCGCGGGCGGCCTCGACTACTACCCCGGAGGCGGCGCGGCCTCGCCCGGCTTCAACTTCCGCGCGACCCACGTGCGGCTGGCCGGCGAGGGCGATCTGATGGCGCGGCTGGAGGCGCTCCGGACGCAGCTGCGCGCGGAGGGCCTCTTCGAGCTGCAGAAGCAGCTGGCGCGGCCGGTGCTGCCGAAGACGATCGGCGTCGTCACCGCGGAAGGCGGCGCGGCGCGGCGCGACCTCCTGGCGGGGCTCGGGCGGCGCGGCTGGGGCGGGACCCTGGTCTGGGCCTTCGCGCCGGTGCAGGACCGCCACGCGGCGCCGAAGATCGCGCGGGCGCTGCAGGACCTGGCGGCGCGGCCGGAGATCGAGGCGATCGTCGTCACCCGCGGCGGTGGCAGCCTCGCCGACCTCTGGGCCTTCTGCGACGAGACCCTCTGCCGGACGGTGGCGATGCTGCGGGTGCCGGTGATCAGCGCGGTCGGGCACGAGCGCGACTCGACCCTGATCGACGACGTCGCCGCGATCTGCTGCTCGACCCCGACCCATGCCGCTGAGGCGGCGGTGCCACTCGACTGCGGGGCGGCGCGGGCGGAGGTGCGGCGGATGGCGGGCGCCCTGCGGCGGGGGGCGGACGGGGCGATCGCGGCGCGGGCGCGCCACCTCGGTGCCCTGGCGCGCGGCCCGGCGCGAGCGCTACAGCGCCAGCGCACGATCCTGAACCAGAAGACGCGCGAGATCCGCGCCGCCTCCGAACGCGGCATCGCCGAACGGTCCGCGTCCCAGCGGCGGATCGCCGGCCTCGTCCTCGAGCGCGCCCGCCGTCGCGCGCTCGGCCAGGTCGAACGAGCCACCGAGGAAGGACGCCGCTCCGGCGCTACGCTCGACACCGCCGCCGAGCGCGCCGTGTCCCAGCGACGCGAGGCGCTCCGCAATGCCGCCGTGGCCCTCCGCGCCCACGATCCCGAGCGCACGCTGGAGCGCGGCTACGCGCTCGCCGAGACCCCGGACGGCGAGCCGCTGACCGGAGCGGCCGCCGTAGCCGCCGCGGAGCGGTTTAGCCTGCGCTTCGCCGATGGCAGAGTCGACGCAAGAACCGATGAAGATCCCGAGTCCGGGACCGGAGGAGATCACCGTGACTGACGGCTCTCCCGCTTCCTACGAGTCCGCCGTCGAGCGCCTCGAGGAGATCATCGACCGCCTCGACTCCGGTCAGGCGGGCCTCCGCGAGACCCTCGACCTCTGCAAAGAGGGCAAGGGTCTGGTCGATTACTGCGCCGGCGAGCTCGACGCGGTGGGCGAGGGTTTGAAGGAACTGAGGCTCGACGATTTGGCGGCGAAGCTCGATTCTTCGGCGGGGGCCGGGGGGTAGGAGGCGAGCGGCCGCAGTTACGGCCGCTGCGGCAGTCCTAGTTGCGTCCTGGGCGTCTCATCGCGGTCCTGGCTGGCTGTGACCGCGATGAGACGCCCAGGACGTGAGGGTTCGTGAAACATCCGGCACAGGTGCGGGCGGAGGTCGGACTTACGTCGCAGGTGCGTGCGAGAGAAGCCACACCCGGCACGAAGCCGTGCGAGAGATGCCGGGAACTCCACACTTCCCGCAGCCTTCCGGCACCTTCGTGCGCTTTTCGGGGCCTGAAAACAGGCCCCGAAAACGCGCTGCGTGTATTTACCGTCCTATAGGGCGGGAAATACACGCAGCGCGTAATCCGGTGTTGTCCAACACGCACGGAAGCGTGGACTTCCCACGCTCTCCGTCACGACTTGCGAGTCCCGTGACCCCTCCGTGGGACCCGCGTGCGTCCCGCGTCGCGAACCCTCCACGGATCCGGCACTCCCCACAGACCCGCCCTCTCGGCGGCGGCCACAGCCTGCCAGGGCCGCCACCGAGAGGGCAGCGTCCCTTGTCCGTTCCATCCCACCCCGCCGCACGACGTTGACGGGCCGAAATGTCCTCTATATCTGGACTTTTCGGCCCGTCAACCTGCCGGCCCCGAGCAGAGGCGGCCTAGGGCGGGGCAGCCGCGGCAGAGGTCCCAGGTGCGGGTGGGTTCGGGGGCGGGGGAGAAGTTGCCGGCGCTGATTGCGGTCACGGTCGAGGCGATGCGGGCTCGGGCTGACTCCATGTCGGCGGCGGTGAGGATGGTGCGGACGGGGGTGTCGGCGCGCTCGAGGAAGACGTAGGCGACCTCGACCTCTGTTGTCTTGAGGCTCTCGGCCGCGGCCATCGCGTAGATCGAGCGCTGGACCTCGTAGTGGGAGGCGCGCTCGCTCGGGTCCTCGCCGCGGAGGCGGTCGGTCTTGTAGTCGACGACCAGGGGCGGGGCGCCGTCGCGCTCGACCAGGAGGTCGATGGAGCCGCGTAGGACGGTGCCGCCGGCGCCGAGCAGGATCGGCACCTCGGCGCGGACCCGGGACGCGGCGGCGATCTCCTCGCGCAGCGGCGAGCCGAGCCAGTCGCGGACGGGTCCCAGCAGATCCTCGGCGGCCACGCCCGGACCGGAGGGGCCGGCTGCGCTCGTCGTCGCCGGTCGATCCAGGTCCAGCCCCGCCGCGAGCGCGTGGCGGCGGGCGAGGTCCGCGTTCGGCTCGCGCCACTCGTTCGCCTGGCTCCACTCGAGCAAGGCATGGACGGCGGCACCGCGGGCACTGCGTTCCTCTCGCGCCGACGGTCCCTCGTCGCCCTCGGTGCCGACCGTCTTGACGCTGTCGGCGCTGGAAGGCAGTCCCAGCACGCGCTCCATGTAGAAGCGGTACGCGCATTCCTCGAAGGCCGAGATCGCGGTGTAGGAGAGCGGACGGCTGGGGACGACGGGCGGCTTGCGCTCGACCAGCGGCGGCGTTCCGGAACCGAGCTCCCGGTCGGCGGTCGCGTCGAGGTGGAGGTCCCGCAGTTCGGCGGCGCGCTCGGGCGAGGGCAGGTTGAGGTGGACCGCGATCTCGCTCGGGGCGAAGGTCTCTTCGAGGCCGGGGCGCGGCTCCGGCGCGGGGACCGGGATCAGCGCGAGGTCGCCACGGGGGGCGGCGGGCGCGGCGGACTCGCGTCCTCCGGCGGGATCGCCGCCGGGGGCCGCGCCGTCGGCGCCTGCCATCTCCGGACTCGCGTCGCCCTCACTCGTCGCGTCCGATTCCTCGTCCTCGTCCTTCGCCGGACGTGGCGCGCCGAGGGCGTCGACCAGGCGCTCAACCACCGGGGTGCCGGGTTTCGTCTGCTTCGCCGCCTCGGGTTTGACGACGCCGCTGAGGATCAGTCGCTCGCGGGCGCGCGTCGCCGCGACGTGGAAGAGGCGCAGGCCCTCCTCGGAGTCGCGCGACTCGCCTGCTTCGATCAGCTCGCCGTAGTCGTAGAGGTTCACCGCCGGGCGGCCGAGGCGGCGCCATTGGAGGCCGACCCGCGGCGGCTGCTCGCGTCCCAGGGCGAGGACCGGGCGGCGCCCGCCGGAGAGGAGGCCGCGGGCGAGATCGGGGACGGCGACGACCTCGAACTCCAGGCCCTTGGCGTTGTGGACGGTCATGATCCGGACGCCGTCGTGGCCCTCGGCGGCGGTGGCGGCCTGGGCCTCGGTGTCGATCTCGGCGCGGGCGGCGAGGAAGTCGAGCAGGCCGCGCAGGTCGCGGCCCTCGCGCTCCTCGTAGGCCGCGGCGAGGCGGGAGAGCTTGCGCACGTTCGCGAGGCGCGCCTCGCCCGCGGGCCGCAGCAGCGTCGCCAGGTCATAGCCGGTCTCGGTCACCGCCGCCTCGATCAGCCCGGCGAGGCCGAGGCGCGGTGCCCGCGCCCGCAGTCCCACGAGCTGGGTGGCGAACTCGGCGAGCAGCTCGCGCTCGCCGGCGGGGATGTCGGCCAGGCGCTCGGGGGCGTCGATCTCGACATCGTCGCGCAGCGCCAGCCGCTCCAGCGCCGGCCAGACGTGGCGCCGTCGTCCGGCCGCGGCGCGCAGCAGCCAGAGCGTGTCCGGGGCGACCGCGCAGGCGGGGGAGGCGAGGGCGCCGAAGAGCGCTTCGTCGTCGAGCGGGTTGGCGATCGTCGCCAGCAGGGCGCAGACGTCGGCCACCTGCTGCTGGGACCAGTAGCCGCGCCCGCCGACCACGTAGGGGCGCAGGCCGGCGCGCGCCAGCGAGTCCTCGTAGGCGTCGAGGTGGGTGAAGGCGCGCAGCAGGACGACCATCGCGCCGCGCTCGACGCCCGCGTCGTGGAGGTCGCGCAGGCGGGCCGCGAGGGCGCGCGCCTCGGCCAGGCAGTTGAGCGGGGTGCGGCCGTCGATCGCCGGTTCGAGGTCGATGCCGTCCGCGTCCCAGCCGTCGCGCGCGGTGAGGTGCAGCTCCACCGCCGGGCCGGTGCCGCGCGGGGCCGGGGAGGAGGGCGGCGCGCCGACGCGCAACGGGCTGTAGCCGGCGCCGAGCAGGGCCTCGCCGAAGAGGTTGACCGCGCCGATCACCTCGGGGCGGGAGCGGAAGTTGCCGCTGAGGCGCATCAGCTCGGCGCCCGGGTCGGCGTCGATCTGCTCGCGGCGGCGGCGGAACACGTCGAGGTCGGCGTGGCGGAAGGAGTAGATCGACTGCAGCTCGTCGCCGACGACGACGAGCTGGGACTTGGGGCCCTGCAGCGCCTCGATCAGTCGGAGCTGGAGGCGGTTGGTGTCCTGGAACTCGTCGACGAGCAGGTGGGAGAAGCGACCGCGGTAGGCCTGGCCGATCTCGGCCCGCTCGAGGAGGCGGGCGGCGAGGATCTGGAGGTCCTCGAAGTCGATCCCGGCGCGGCGTTCCTTGGCCGCCTCGAAGGCGACGGTATAGAGGCGCAGCAGCTCGGCGAGGTGGCCGTAGGCGACGCCGCCCCCGCCCGCCTCGGCGGTGCTGGAGATCGCGTCGTCCAGGGCTTCGCGGAAGAGCGCCAGCGCTTTGGCGGTGCCGCCGGGGCGGAGCGCTTCCAGCTCCTCCAGCGACGGCGGCGGACCGGGTTGGGTCAGGCGGGCGAGCGCCTCCTCCAGGACGACGCGTTTGCCGTTGCCCTCCTTCAGCTCCTCGAGGCATTCGCCGGCCGCCTCGATCGCGCGGGCGATCAACTCGGTGGGGTCGGAGACGGGTGGGTCGGGGAGCGCCGGGTCGGCGACGCCGCGGCTGCGCAGCTCGTCGTGGATGTGGACGATCACGCCGCGTAGTCCTTCGAGGTCGTAGGCGGCGACGGTCTCCTCGCGGGCCGGATCGCCGCCGCCGAGGAACTCGGTGAGCGCGGTGTCGAAGGCGTCGCGGGCGGCGCGCTCGGCCTCCGGCTGGTCGAGGACGCGGAAGCCCGGATCGACTCCCGCCGCGACCGGATGGGCGGCGAGGACGCGGTTACAGAAGCCATGGATCGTGGTGATCCAGGCGCCGCCGATGGTCGAGAGGAGGGCTTCGGCCCGGACAGCCTTGGCGCCCGTGCCGGCGGCGCGACGGGCGAGCTCGGCGCGCACCCGGGCCCGCAGCTCGGCGGCGGCCTTGTCGGTGAAGGTGAAGGCGAGGACGGCGTCGGGGGAGACGTTCTCGTCGACGACGAGGCGGACGTAGCGCTCGACCATTACGCCGGTCTTGCCGGAGCCGGCGCCCGCTTCGAGCAGCACGTTGTGGGCGCGCGCCTCGATCGCCGCCGCCTGCTCGGGCGTCGGGGTGCGCTCGACCGCGGGCTCGGGCGTTGTGATCTCGACCTCGCTCACCGTTCCCACCCGGCTTCGTTCTCTTCCTGCTCCACATAAGAGGGAGCGCGATCGCGGCGGCAGATCGGCGCGAACGAGCACCAGGTCGGGCAGACGTCGTGGCCGCGGAGGCCCTCGCGCGGGCCGGGGTCGCGGCGGATCTCCCCGGCGCGGATGCGGGCGACGATCGCGGCCCCGCGCTCGCGCGTCGTCTCCAGGATCTCCTCCAGCGCCTCGTCGTCGACCACGTCGGGCCGGTAGAGGTCGTAGCCGGAGAGGTCCCCCGCCGAGCTCTTCGCGACGACTCCGCGGGGGCGCCGGTTGGAGGTCCCGCGCAGCGGGTGGTAGATGCCGCCGACCGGCTCGGCGCCCCAGTGGATCTGCGCGGCGAGGAGGTACAGGGGCAACTGCAGCTTCGCCCGCTCCTCGAACTTGTCGCGCGGCGTGACGCTCGATGCCAGCTTGTAGTCGTGGACGACGGCGCGGCCGTCGGGCGCCCGGTCGACCCGGTCGATCGCCCCGTGGAGGCCCCAGCCACCGAGGTCCAGCGTCGGCCGCTCGGCTTCCTCGCCGAGCCCGAAGCGCGCCTCCAGCAGCCACGGCTCGAAGCCGCCGGTGTCGCGCGCCGCCTCTTCGCCGAGATAGCGCTCCAGCAGGCGCTCGACCCGCCGCGCCATCGCCCGCTCGGCCGGGTGGCCGCCGACTTCGCGCTCCGCCAGTTGCTCGGCCAGCAGGGCGCGCCCGCGCTCGACCCAGAGCGGCAGGGACGACGGGCGGGGGAGGGGGTCGCCGCCGGGGCGCTCGCGATAGAGGCGCTCCAGCACGGCGTGGATGAGGCCGCCCTGGACGAGCGGGTCGGGGACCGGGTCGAGCGGCTCCGGCGCCAGCTCGTGGCTCGCGAACCAGCGGTAGGAGCATTCGTCGAAGCCCTCCAGGGTGGTGCCGCCGTAGGCCTCGACCGCGGCGAGCGAGTCGAGCACCGCCGGGTTGGTGAGCGGCCCAGGGGCGCGGGAGGCGGCCTCGGCGCGACGGGCGCGGCGGAGGCGGTCGGTGAGCGATGCGACGAGGTCCCCCTGGATGCCGACGGCTCCGAGCAACGCGCTCGGCTCGGCTTTGGGACCGTGAGCCGCGAGCGCGCGCGCCAGCTCGTCGACGGATGCCGCTTCGGCCAGAGGCGCGACCACGTCGGCGAGGCCCCGCTCGCGGGTGATCGTGGCTTCCACGGAGTCGGCGTCGCTCTCGGTGGGCGCCGGGGCGATCAGCGCCCGCACCTCCTCCAGCAGGGGCGAGCGCGACTCGGCGGCCCCGTTCTCGTCGCTGTCTCGGTAGGAGAGGAAGAGGCGGCGGCGGGGGAGCGCCAGGCAGACGCCGAAGAGATAGCGCTCCTCGGCTTCGGTGTCCTGGCGGGCGTCGAGGCCGAGGCGCTCTCGCTGCGCCTCCGAGAGGAACGGGTCGCCGCCGCGGTCGCGGCGCGGGAACTCGCCGTCCTGCAGGGAGCCGACGAGGACGTGGTCGAAGCGCGCGGCGCGCAGGCGATAGGGGCTGGCGATCCGCACGCGGCCCTCGACCGGGCCGCTCCAGACGCGGAAGTCGAGCGCGGCGACGGTCTCGGCGAGTTTCTCCGGCGCGGGAGCCAGGGGGCCGAGCGCGGCGAGGTCCCCGAGCGCGGCGGCGATCGCCCCGGCGGCGCGTAGCTCGAGGCCGTCGCCGGGGCCGAGCCGCGGTCCGTCCTCGCCGGTGCGGAACGGGCGCGAGGCCATCGTCGCGGCCAGCCCGCCGACCGCGGCGCAGAGCGCGGCGGGGGATTCGGCGGCGGCCTCGCGCAGGCGGCGGAGGTCGCGCGGGTCTTCGTAGCGGCCGTCCTCGCCCGCGTCCGCGCTGTCCCCGCCGGGCGCCGCGTCGTCGCCGCGTCCCTCGCCCCGCCAGCGCGCCAGGGCCGTCTCGGCGTCGGCGATGCGTTCGCGGCGGATCGCGCGCTCCAGCCAGTCGACCCGGCCGGGGGAGAAGCCGGACGGCCCGCGCAGGTAGCGCAGCAGGTCGGCGGCGCGTCCCGTCCCGAAGGCGGTCTCGAGCAGGGCGACGACGGCGCCGCCGACCGAGGTCGAGGCGACGGGCACCTCGGCCTCGAGCGCCGCGGCGATCCCGTTCGCCTCCAGCGCCGCTTCGACCTCGGGGCCGCGCCGCCCCGGGTCACGCAGGGCGACCGCGATCTCGTCGGGGGCGGCGCCCGCGTGGATCAGACGCGAGACCTCGGCGGCGATCGCTTCGGCCTCGGCGCGGGTCCCGGCGGAGCGCAGCAGGGTCAGGTCCGAAGGCTCGGGGAGGGGCTCCGGCCGCGCATCCGGGAGGCCGAAGCCGCGGGCCAGCGCGTAGAGCTGGGCGCTCTCGGTGTTCGCCGGGTTCGCCGGGAGGATCTCTTCGTCGACCGGTCCCAGGGCGCTCAGGGCCCCCAGGAGGTCGGCGCGTGCGGCGAGCGCCTCGTTGCCGGGCTCGAACGGCACGGCGACGGTGACCTCGGTGTGGGCGGTGAGCGCGCCGACCAGGTCGAACTGCGCCGGGGTGAGGTCGTCGAGCCCGTAGAGGAAGACCGGGCGGCCGGCCCACGGCCCGGGGTCCGCGCGCAGGAGGGCGGTCGCCTCGCGGGCGACCCCGGCGGGGTCGAGGCGGCCGCTGCGCTCGCGCGCCGCCTCGTAGCCGGCGAAGAGCGTGGCGACGTCGGCGAGGTAGGCGGAGCCCTCCAGCGTCCCGGCGCTCGCCTCGACGTCACGCGGGGCGACCCCGGCCGCCTGCAGCTCGTCCAGCAACCGGGCGAAGGCGGCGGCGAATCCGGGACGTCCGGCGGAGCGGCGCAGCGGCCCGAGCCGTGGCGAGAGGTCCTCGACCGCCACCTCGACGCAGCGGCGGCGCTGGGCGGGGGAGAGGACGGCGCCGGGCGGGCGCCCCGCCACGGTGGCGATCTGGCCGAAGAGGGCGCCGAAGGTGAGCACGGTGCCGCCCAGCGCGGCGCCCTCGCCGCACAGCTCGCGCTCGAAGGCGAAGACGTCATCGACCGTCGGCAGCACCAGCACGGGGTCGCGCTCCAGCGCCTCCAGGTAGCGACGCCGGACGGCGCCCGCGCGGCCCGAGTTGGGGGGTCCGAGGATGAGTTTCAGCGGCACCCGTCCAGACTATGTAGAGGAGCGGCGCACTCCCTCGCGGGACCCACGGGCCCCGCCTCACGCCGCCCGGCCCCTCATTCCGTCCTCCACCCCGCAAACACCGCATTCCCAGTGCCGTTTTACCGTCCCCCGACCCCCCTAAATTTGCCTCATCAAATGTCCCTCTGCTTCGTAGACCCAGCCGACGCCATCCGTGCCATCTCCGACTCGATCGGCCGCGAGGCCCGTCGCCAGCTCCTCGGCGAGGCGGTGCGCGCCTGGGTCGACGAGATCCCGGACTCCGAGCTCGAGATCCACTACGCCAAGGCGATCGCCGAGCTCGACGAGCACGACCTCTCGATGCTCGCCGCCTGGCACGGCTCCCTGGAGGTCGGCCAACCGGTCCCAAACCGCGACTTCCTCATGGGCGCCTTCGGCTCCCTCGGCGAGAACCGCCGCGAGGCCCTCAAGCTCGCCGCCGGCTTCCGCGGCGAGGAGGCCGTCGACGCCGGCGTCACCGAGGACGACGCCCTGGAGCTCGTCCTCGGCCTGCTCTCCCCGCCCCGCCTGATGGCGCTCGCGGTCGAGGCCGTCGAGCTGTACATCTGGGACCGGGCGGGAAGCGACAACTAGGGCGTCGGTTCCACGGGCCTGCGGGCGGGTGGCGGCGCCCGAGGTAATTGACGCTGCCCTCTCGGCGGCGGCCCTGGCAGGCTGCCGCCGCCGAGAGGGCGGGTCTGTGGGGAGTGTCGGATTCCGTGGAGGGTCCGCGACGCGGGACGCACGCGGGTCCCACGGAGGAGTCACGAGACTCGCATCTCGTGACGGAGAGCGTGGGAAGTCCACGCTTGCGTGCGTGTTGCGTGGAGCCTTGGGAGGCGCGGTCGACCTATCGTCCGCCCGCGCCGGGCGCGGTCGACCCTGGGTCCGGAAGACGGACGTTAGGTCGACCGCACTCCCTCCACCGGACCTTAGGTCGACCGAGAGCCAGCTCCGCCCGGACCTGTGGCGGATGACGCACTCCCTCACGTCCTGGGCGTCTCATCGCGGTCACAGCCAGCCAGGACCGCGATGAGACGCCCAGGACGCCCCTAGGACTGCGGCCCCCGCCCATCAACCGCCCGTTCGCGCCCGAGCACCCGCAGCAGCTCCTCATACGGCCCGAGCAGATACGCCCGATCCCCCGCCGCGAGGCGGGTGTCGCGGCGGGGCGGATACTCGAGGTCGGCACCGCCGTCGCGGGCGATGGCGACGACGCGGATGCGGGCGCCGAGGTCCCGCATCGCGAGGCCCGCCAGGCCGCCGCCCTCGTCCACTTCCAGGCGGGCCACCAGGAAGGGCTGGTTACGAACGTAGAAGGTGGCGAGGATCTCGAGGCCGAGGACGGCGCCGACGAACCAGGGCGAGGCGAGCGCCGCGGTCGACCAGACGTGGTTGAAGTGGAAGGTCCGCTGGAGGCGACTGCCGAGGGCGCGGTCGAAGACGCGGAGAACGACCGGGACCTCGGCGAAGCGGCCGGCGAGTTCGTCGCGGACGGCCAGGCCCGTCTCCAGGTTGACGAGGTCGTCGCTGGTCAGGATCGCGACCGCGCCCGCCTGTGCCAGGTTGACCGAGCGCAGCGTCTGGCCCAGGGTCGCGTCGCCGTGGACCACCGGCGCGCCGAGGCCGCGGGCGTGCTGGACGTAGCGGTTCGACTCGTCCCGCTCGACCACGACGACGTCGCGGCCCTGCGCCCGCAGGCCCTCCAGCACCCGCAGGCCGACCGCCCCGAGCCCGACCAGGACGACGTGGCCGTCCATCCCCTTGATGCTCCCCTGCCCGAGTGACTGCTCGATCCGTCGGCTGACCAGGGCGTTGGTGATCAGCGCCAGGATCACCGTGCTGAGCGTCACCCCGGCGACGATCAGGAGGATGCCGAAGACCTGCAGCGCGGTCGACTGGTGGGCGAAGGAGAAGTCCCCGAACCCGACCGTGGCGAAGGTCTCGGTGGTGAAGTAGATCGCCTGGCTCAGGGAGAGGTGGCTGCCGTCCTCCTGGTGGTAGGCGAGGACGAGCACGATCGTCGAGATCACCAGCATCGCCAGTGCCAGCACCAGCGTGATCCACACCGCGCGATCGGTCCCCTGGGCGAGCGTGCGGCTCGTCCGGCGCAGGAACTGCCGCAGGGACCCGCCCTGATCCGGCGCTCGCTCCGGCTCGGCGGCGTGGGAGAGCTCGGCAGCCTCCAGTTCCTCGGGCTTGCCGAGCAGCGTCACCCGGTCCCCGGGGGCGACGCCGAGGTCGCGGCCCGGACAGATGACGAGGTCGCCGTCCGGCCGTGCCACGCCGACCGGGACGAGGTCGCCGAACAGCTCGCGCAGCGTCCCGGCGGCGCCGACCCCGACCTCGGCGGCGACGAAGCGCTCGTCGCCCAGCACGACGTCGTGGGCGCTCCGGTACATGCAGGCGTCGATCACCGCGGGCGCGAACAGCCCCGCCACGTCGAGCGCCGACCCCGCGCCCGTCGCCTCTTCGACCGCCCGGCCGACGGTGGGGTTGTCGAGGTGGGCGACCACGTCGATGTCGGCGCGGAGGTCCCGCGCCAGGAGCGCCGCCTCGACGTTGCGCAGGTCGCTGTCGCTGGTGCAGACGACGCTGCGCGCGCCGGGTAACCCGGCCCGCCGGAGCTGCCCCTCGAGGCTGCCGCCGGCGGCGATGTGGGGACAGCCCCAGCCCTCGACCGTGGCCGCGTGCGGCGCCGCCGGATCGTCGTCGACCACCACCACCGCGACCCCGGTGGAGCGCAGCTGCTCGACCGTGCGCAGCCCGACGCCCTCGAGGCCGCAGACGATCACGTGGCCGCTCCAGTCCGAAGGGGCGTTCGCTGCGGTGACGGCGCCGTCGTTGTCCAAGAAGCGGCGCAATCTACCTGAGGTCGCGCCGCGCGCCAACAGAACGGTCACGATTCACGCGGGCGGGTAGCTAGTCTGAGCGCATGGCAGGCGGCGATCACACCGGTGTGCCGACCACTCATCGCGAGAGTCAGCAGCACATCACCGAAGAAATGGACGCGCGGGTCGTCCAGCCGCTGCCTCCGTATCTGATCGTCATCTTCGGAGCCACGGGGGACCTGGCGAAACGGAAGTTGCTGCCGGGGATGCTGCGGCTGTTCCAGTCGGAGCTGATGCCGGAATTCCGGGTGCTCGGGACCTCGATCGAGGAGATCGGCAACGAGGAGTTCCGGGAGATCGTGCACGACGCCTGCGAGGAGTTCTCGCGGCACGAGTTCTCCGAGGCCGACTGGGCCGAATTCTCGCGCCGGATCGTCTACGTCCCGGTCGGCGAGGGCCCGGAGAAGCTGAAGGAGGCCGTCGAGCACGAGATGGACCTGCTCGGTCCCGACACGCACCTCCTGCACTACCTGAGCGTGCCGCCCGCGGCCGCCACCGACGTGATCCACACGCTGGCCGCCGCGGGTCTGACCGAGAACGCCAAGGTGATCATGGAGAAGCCGTTCGGGACCGACCTGAAGAGCGCGCAGGAGCTGAACGACACGCTCCATGAGGTGCTGCAGGAGGAGCAGATCTTCCGCATCGACCACTTCCTCGGCAAGGAGGCGGCGCAGAACATCCTCGCGCTGCGCTTTGCCAACGGGCTGTTCGAGCCGATCTGGAACCGCGATCACATCGACCACATTCAAATCGACGTGCCGGAGACGCTCGGCGTCGGCTCGCGCGCCGCGTTCTACGAGAAAACGGGCGCCTTCCGTGACATGGTCGTCACCCACCTGATGCAGATCCTCGCGTTCGTCGCGATGGAGCCGCCGACCGCGCTGGCTTCGCTGCCGATCACCGAGGAGAAGAACAAGGTCTTCCGCAGCCTCCTGCCGTTGAATCCCGACGAGGTCGTCCGCGGCCAGTACGACGGCTACAAAGACGAACCGGGGGTGGATCCCGACTCCAGCACCGAGACCTTCGTCGCGCTCAAATGCGAACTCGACAACTGGCGCTGGAGCGGTGTGCCCTTCTACCTGCGCACCGGTAAGCGGATGGGTGAAGGGGCGCGGATCATCTCGGTCGCCTTCCGCGAGCCGCCGCAGTCGATGTTCCCGGCCCACTCGCGGGTCGGCCGCTACGGCCCCGACCACCTCACCTTCGACCTCGACGAATCCTCCCGCGTCTCGCTCTCCTTCTACGGCAAGCGGCCGGGTATGGGGATGGTCCTCGACAAGGCGAGCATGCAGTTCTCGCTCGAGGAAACCGACTACCGCGACGACACCCTCGAGGCTTACGAGCGCCTCATCCGCGACGCGATGGCCGGCGACCGCACCCTCTTCACCAGCGCCCGCGACATGGAGCGGCTCTGGGAAGTGGCGGAACCGCTGCTGCGGGATCCCCCGGCGGTGAAGCCGTACCCGCCGGGATCGTGGGGCCCGGCCGAGATCGGCGCCCTGATCGCCCCCCACAGCTGGCGCCTCCCCTTCGCCCGCCGCTGGCGCGAGCGCCCGAAGTTGCCGGTGCCGGAGCCTGCTGAGCAGGGGTGATGGGGCGGGAGGTTCGTGAAACATCGGCGACGAAGATGCCGGGAACTCCACACTTCCCGCAGCCTTCCGTCACTTTCGGGCGCTATTCGGGCCTCGGATCGAGGACCCAGGACGCGCTGCAGCTCTTTCGGGGTCAATAGCCCCCACAAGTACTGCAGCGCGGTCGTGCGTGTTTCCCAACATGCACGGAAGCGTGGACTTCCCACGCTCTCCGTCACGAGATGCGAGTCCCGTCACGCATCCGTGTCCCTCCCGTGACGAACCCTCTGCACCGCGGCGAGAGACTCGCCACTCCCGCACCCCGGCCGTCTCGGCCACGGCCACAGCCAGCCAGGGCCGTGGCCGAGACGGCCCTCTAGCCGACACCCCCTGCGTCCCTTGTGCTCCCGGGCGCCAGCTTCAACCGGCCCCGTCAGCCGAAGCTAACCGCCGAGAACCGCGCGGACCTCGGCGATCGCCTGGTCCGGCTCGCGGTACTGGACGGCAGTGAAGCCGAGCTCGCGGGCGGCTTCGCAGTTGACCTCCATGTCGTCGACGAAGAGGCACGCCGACGCCGGCAGGCCGAGTCGCTCCAGGGTGATCTCGTAGATCTGGCGTTCGGGCTTGCGGTAGCCGACGAAGCCGGAGTCGATCACGGTCTCGAAGATCTCGTCGACCGGGAGCATCGTGCGCCAGAGGGGCTCCCACTCCTGGACGTTGTTGGTGAGCATCGCCATCCGCTGGCCGCTCGCCTTGCACTCGCGCATCAGGTCGATCATCGGCTCGTTCGGGTCGAGGGCCTCGAAGAAGATCTCGCTGAAGCGGTGCAGCTCGGGACGGTGGCCGAGCAGCGGCTCGAGGCCGTCGCGCAGGACGTCGAGGAACTGGGCTTCGGAGACGTCGCCGCGCTCCAGCTTGAACAGCGGGTTTTCGCCGTCGCCGGCCTTGGCCGCCGCGCTCATCGCCTTGCCGAAGTCCTCGGCGCTGACCCCGTGGGCGTCCTGCAGGGCGAGGAAGGAGTTCATCAACGGCGTGGTGAGGACCCCACCGAAATCGGAGACGACCGCCTCGATCGCCCCGCCGCTCTCAGTCACGAGCCCGCGCGATCTCGTAGTGGCCGAGCCCCTCGCGCCCCTCGATCGACCAGCGGAAGAAGGCGATCCGCGTCTGCAGCCCCTCCATCTCGACCTCGACCGCGCTGATCAGCGTGCCGCCGCCGCGGATCGGCCGGCCTTCCTCGGGGTCGAGCCACAGCTCCAGCGTCGCCCGCCGCTGCACGCCCGCCTCGTCGTATTCGGTCGAGAGCAGCGCCTCTTCGAAGGCGATCGGCGCCGCATCGGGGTCGCAGAGCACCGCCAGCAGCGGCTCGTCGCCGTGGCCGCCCTGCGTCGGCGCGGTCCCGCTCAGGGACAGCAGGCCGCCGTCGGTGAAGACGATGCCGATCGAGCGCCGTATGACCCGGTCCGAGTCCCTGCTCATCGGCGGCAGCCTATTCTGAGCGGCTTGACGATGACGATCCGGCCCGCCGACCCCGCCCTCGACGCCGCCGCCTGCGCGGCGATCTACGCGCCGAGCGTCGAATCGACGCCGATCTCCTTCGAGCTGGTGCCGCCCGACGCCGCCGAGTTCGCCCGTCGCATCGAGCACTACTCCGCCACACACCAGTTCCTCGTCGCCGAGGAGGACGGGGAGGTCGTCGGCTACGCCTACGCCTGTCGCTGGGCCGAGCGCGCCGCCTACGACTGGTCGGTCGAGGTCTCCGTCTACGTCGACGGCGCACACCACGGCAAGGGCATCGGCCGCGCGCTCTACACCGAGCTCTTCGAGCGCCTGCGCGCCCAGGGCTTCCGCGTCGCCGTCGCCGGCGTCACGCTGCCGAACCCGGCCAGCATCGGCCTGCACGAGAGCCTGGGCTTCGAGCCGATCGGCGCCCTGCGGGACATCGGCTGGAAGGAAGGCGCCTGGCGCGACGTCGGCTACTGGCAGCTCTACCTGCGCCCGGACGCCGAGGATCCGCCCTCCGCGCCGCTGCCGCCGGGGCCGAGGGCCTGACCCGGGTACCATCTGCGCATGGCAGATCAAGAGCAGCAGATCGCGACCGAGCAGCCCGCCGCCGAGGCGCCGATGTCCGGCGATGCGCCCGCCCCGGCCGCCGACGCCCCCGCGACCCATTCTGAAACGCCGACCGAGGAGGACGTCTACGAGGCGCTCGAGGAGGTCATCGACCCCGAGCTCGGCCTCGACTTCGTCTCGCTGGGCCTCGTCTACGACGTGGCGATCGAGAAAGAGGACGTCTACGTCACCTTCACCCTGACGACGCCTGCCTGCCCGATCGGCCCCCAGGTCTCCGAGCAGATGCGCGAGTTCGTCGGCGATCTCCCCGGCGTCTCGGCGGTCCATCCGAAGATGGTCTTCGACCCCGCCTGGTCCCCGGAAATGATGACCGAGGACGCCAAGTTCGCCCTCGGTTTCTGAGCGCTCCGCAGTCGATTTGATCGCGCCGATCACCGACATGCCTGCCGGGACGATCGGGTTCCAGATCACCGGGGAGCTGACCGACGGCGACTACAAGGACGTTCTGTCGCCGGCGTTGCGGGCGGCCGCTGAGGCGGGGGACGTGCGGTTGCTGTTGGCCGCCGCCAAGGGCTTCGACCTGGGGACGCTCAAAGCGCGCTTCGAAGACCTGCGGAACGACCCCGAGCTCGACCTCGGCCACAGCAAGGACTGGAAGCGGGTCGCGGTCGCCGCCGACGCCAACTTCATCTACCGGGCCGCTTTCCCGGCTCTCTCGAAACTCGTCCCGGTGGAGGTCAAGCTGTTCGGCATCGACGACGTGGACGCGGCGAAGGCCTGGGTGCTCGGCTAGCTCCGCCGCGCGACCCGGGCGACGTTGCGCTCGATCAGTCCACTACTTGTCCGGGGCGGGCGGGAGGCGGTGGTCGACGTCGGGGTCCTCGGAGACCTCTTCGGCGTCGACGTCGTAGTCGTAGGTGCGTTTCGCGTCGGGGCGCCCGGGACCGGCGCCGGTGCTCCAACCGCCCACCGTCGCTCCGCCCGGGAAGCCCGCGACGGCCACGCGTCCAACGGCGAAGCGCCGCAGGACGCGCCTCGCGACGGCACGGGTCGGCGGCAGCAGGAAGAGGATGCCGAAGATGTCGGTGATGAAGCCCGGGGCGATCAGGAGCGCGCCGCCGAGGATGATCAGGAAGCCGTCGGCGACCTCCTTGCCGGGAATGCGTTTCTCAGCCAGCGCGAGGTTGAAGCGACGCCAGGCCGCGCGGCCCTCCCGTTTGAGCAGCCAGGAGCCGAGGATCGCATCGAGAAGCAGGAGGAGCAGCGTCGGCCCGACGCCGATCAGCCCACCCACCTGGATGATCACGTAGAGCTCGGCTATCGGGACGATGATGAACAGCAGGACGAGAAGGAGACCCATCCAGAAAGGGTACCCGGGGCGGCGTCTCGGCTCGCCAGGCCGGCGCTAGGCCGCGGCGGCGGATTCGCCGGCGGCGGCGAGGAGCTCGTCGAGCGCCTCGTTGATCCCGTCGCCGAGAATGTTGATGTCCTCCATCGAGTCGTAGTCGGCGAGCAGGCCGAAGCCGATCTTGCCGTGGTAGCTCATGATCGCGATCGCCAGCGCGTGGTTCTGCGGCAGGAAGGCGACCGGGAAGACCTCTTCCAGTTCCCGCCCCAGGACGTAGAGGGGGATCTGCGGGCCCGGCACGTTGGTGACGAGCAGGTTGAAGAGGCGGGTGGAGAAGTTGAGGCGCGAGGCCTGGGCGAGCAGCGTCGGCGGGGCGAAGTCGTTGAAGCGGGAGATCATTTCCGCCCCCAGGGCCTGTTTGGATTCCTTCAGGCCCGCCATCTCCTCGCTGATCACGTGGAGGCGGCGCACCGGGTCCTCGATGTAGACCGGGAGGGGGCCGCGCATCAGCGTGATCCGGTTGCCGAGGTTGCCGTGCTCGTCCTCGGCGCGGATCGAGACCGGCACCAGCGCCCGCAGCTCCAGCCCCTCGGTCCGCACGCCACGGCTGTGCAGCCAGTTGCGGATCGAGCCGGTGACGGCCGCCAGCACGACGTCGTTGACGGTGCCGCCGAAGGTGTCCTTGATCCGCTTGAAGGTCGCCAGCTCCGAGCGCGCCCAGACGTAGCGCCGGTGCGGACCGATCTCGACGTTCAGCGGCACGTCCGGGGCGGGGTCGGCGAACTGGCTGACGACGGCGCTCAGCGCCTCCAGCGCCTCCACCGCCTTGCGCGCCGCGCCCTCCGGGTGGCGGATCGCCTCGACCGCCTTCTCCGCCGCCTTGATCGGCAGCCCGGCCACGTCGCCGAGCCCGCGCCCGACCAGCTCCGCCGTCGAGGGCGACTTCCGCGGCACCCAGTCGTCTTCCACCGGCGCCGGCGCGGGCACCGGCTCGAGGTCGAAGAGCACGGTGCCGATGTCGACGCCGGAGATGCCGTCGACCATCGCGTGGTGGGTCTTGGTGAGGATCGCGAAGCGATCGCGCTCCAGGCCCTGCACCAGCCACAGCTCCCAGAGGGGCTTGGAGCGATCCAGCTGCTGGGAGAAGACCCGCCCGGTCAGCCGTTTCAACTGCGCCTCGCCACCCGGCTCGGGCAGCGCGGTGTGGCGGATGTGGTAGCTGAGGTTGAAGTTGACGTCGTCGGCCCAGAGCGGACGGCCGGTCTCCAGCGGCGGCACGACGAGTTTCTGGCGGAAGCGCGGCACCAGCGCGAGGCGCCCGCGGACGTGCTCCACCAGGTCGACGTAGCGCGGCGGCGGCCCCTCGAAGATCAGGATCGCGCCCACGTGCATGTGGCTCGTCGTGCTCTCGTTCGACAGGAACGAGGCATCGACGCCCGTCAGTCGGTCGAGGTGGCGTCCCTGCGTGCTCATCCCCGGGCAGGCTATCGGTACCCTGGATACATGCCAAGCACCGCAATCGCCGGCCCACGCAAGGTCCTGCTCGCCGCCCCGCGCGGCTACTGCGCCGGAGTCGACCGGGCCGTCCAGACCGTCGAGCGCGCGCTCGAGGTCCACGGCGCCCCCGTCTACGTCCGCAAAGAGATCGTCCACAACAAACACGTGGTGGAGCAGCTGTCCCAGCGCGGCGCGATCTTCGTCGACCAGGAGAGCGAGGTGCCGGAGGGCGCGATCGTCGTCTTCTCCGCCCACGGCGTCTCCCCGGCGGTCCACGAGAACGCCGCCGCCCACAGCCTGCGCACGATCGACGCCACCTGCCCGCTGGTGACCAAGGTCCACGTCTCCGCCCGGCGCTTCGCCGCCCAGGGCTACACGATGGTGATGATCGGCCACGCCGGCCACGAGGAGGTCGAAGGGACGATGGGCGAGGCGCCCGGCTCGATCGTCCTGATCGAAACCGCCGCCGAGGTCGACTCGCTCGACGTCCCGGATCCTGAGAAGGTCGCCTTTATCACCCAGACGACCCTCTCGGTCGACGAGACGGCCGAGACGATCGCCGCCCTGCGGGCGAAGTACCCCGCGATCGTCTCCAGCAAGTCCGACGACATCTGTTACGCCACCACCAACCGCCAGATCGCGGTGAAGCAGCTGGCGACCGAGTGCGACCTGGTGCTGGTGATCGGCTCGATCAACTCCTCCAACTCCAACCGCCTGGTCGAGGTGGCGCGGGAACACGGCGCCGCCTCCTGGCTGATCGACAACCACACCCAGGTCAAGGACGAGTGGCTGGAGGGCGTCGAGACCGTCGGCATCACCTCCGGCGCGAGCGCCCCCGAGGAGCTGGTCGAGAGCCTCGTCGCCTTCTTCCGCGACCGCGGTGCCGAGGACGTCGGCGAGCTACGGACCGTCCACGAGGACGTCCGCTTCATGCTGCCGAAGGAGATCCGGCCGGCGGCTCCGGCGGCGCAGGGCTGAGGCCCTCAGCCGGTCGCTGTTCCGGCCGCCCCGGCAGTCCTATTTGCGTCCTGGGCGTCTCGGACACGGCCCTGGCTGGCTGTGGCCGTGTCCGAGACGCCCAGGACGTGACGGTTTCGAGGGAACTCCCGAGAGACGTCACGCTTCCGCCCGGAACTCCACACCCCCGGCACAGTTCTCCAGCACCCCAAGGTTGATGGGCCGAAAACTACCCCTATAGACGTAGTTTTCGGCCCATCAACATTTGGGGTCAGACCGAATGCGCACGAAGCATGAGGAAGTCCGGAGGATGTGTGGAGTTCGGGGCATCTCCCTCACATCACCCGCAACGGCGTCGCACTTCCTCCACCGCTTTCATACCTCGGCCGTCTCACCCACGGCCACAGCCAGCCAGGGCCGTGGGTGAGACGGCCCTCTCGCCGAGACCCCTTGCGTCCCTTTCCTCCGGGGCCGGCCGCCCCTAAGGCGTCACGTTCTCGTTGCCGACCGCCCCGACCGGCGCGTAACGGTGATGGAGCATCAGGTCATTGCCGTCGGGGTCGGTGAAGAGCGCCATGTGGCAGACGCCGGTGTCGAGGGTCTCGCCGAGGAACTCGACGCCCTTGGCCTCGAGCTCGGCGCGGGCGGCGGCGACGTCTTCCACGTGGAGTGCAGGGTGGGCGTTTTTCTGCGGCGCGAACTCGAAGCCCATCCTGGCGGGCTCCCAGATGCCGAAGCAGGTGTCGCCCGCCCAGAACTCGTACTGGCCCTCCGGGTCGGGGCGCAGGCCGAGGGTGTCGACGTAGAACGCCCTCGAGCGATCGGCATCGGTGGACGGGACTCCGACGAAATCAACCTTGGTGATCATTGGTCCTCCGTGATCGAGGGTCAGGGCAGGCCGGGGACGAAGCCCACCGACCATATCCCCATCCCCGGCGTGGGGGATAGGGCCACGACGTGGGTGCCGTGGCGCTCATGGGAGGCCAGCTGGTAGACGCCGGGGCCGTCGATCTCGAGTTGCACGGCCTCACCGCCGTCGACGCGGACGGCCACCGTCCCCCGGCCCTCGACGGTAGCCCAGGCGCCGCCCGCCTCGTATTCGACCTCCAGCTCGTCGGCCTCCTCGCCGGCGATCCAGGCGCGCTCCCAGCCGCCGCCGGGGAAGACCTCGGCACTGGGGGCGATCACCCGCGCTCCCGGGGCGTCCTCGGGGCGTAGCGGTGCCAGGACCTCCGGCAGCCGGCGCAGGGCGTCGATCTCGCGCAGCTCCTGCTGGATCGCCATCTCGGTGCCGAGGTACTCGCCCTCGCCGAAGTGGAACCACGCCAGGGCGCCGCCCATCGACCAGAGGAAGAGGCTCGGCCAGCCCTCAAGGCCGTAGGCGAACCACAGCTCGCGGTCGGCGTCGATGGCGACCGGGAAGTCGACCTCGAGGCGATCGAGGCCGGCGGCGACCGCCTCCGGATCGGCGCCGAAGGGGAAGCGCGGCGACTGGACCCCGATCACCCGCAGGCCCGCCTCCCGGTAGCGCCGGTTCCAGTCGCGCAGGTAGGGCAGCGTCCTGACGCTGTTCAGCTGAGCGAAGTCGAAGAAATGGACGATCGCGGGTCCGCCGGCGGTCAACGCCGGCATCGACTCCGGTTCGGCGCCGATCCAGGTGAGCCCGGACGGCAGGTCGGGGGCGGCGATTGCCTCGTTGCCTGGTCGCATCGCCGTGGACGTTATCCTGGCGAGCGCATGCTCACGCAGTTCGGTGCCTTCGTCCTTCCCGCCGTGCCCTTGCTGGTGCTGGTGGCGTTCCTGCTCCTCGGCCGGTTTCCCGGTGAGGGGATCATCGAGCGCCTCTCGCGCGGGATAGCGACGAGCCGGCGTGCGCGGACGGGCCGGGATCCGCTCCGGCGCCCGCTCGTCCGGCCGGTCACGTGGGCGCCCGGGGGAGGGCTGCTGCTCGCGTTCGGGCTCGCCCGCCGCCCACCACCCGCGCTCCTCTGATCCGCTGATCGACGCCGCCGCCGCATCGCGGCGACGGCTGCACGCGCGCCCGCCCACGGCGCGGCGCGCCCGAGCGCAAGGAGAAAACAGATGAGACGGAACACCCTGATCGCGGGCGGACTCGCGGTGATCGTCGCGGTCGTACTGCTGATCGTCCTCAGCAGCGGCGGCAGCGACGACTCGAGCGCCGACACCGACGCCGGCAAGGTGCCGACGATCGTCGTCGACAAGGAAGGGCACCCGGTGGGCGGCATCGCCGACCTCATCTACCACAAGGGCGACCAGATCCATTTCCGGGTCAAGGTCCCCTTCGAAGAAGAGGTGCACCTGCACGGATACGACATCCCGAAGGAGGTCCCGAAGGGTGGCGGGACCGTGACCTATGACCTCCCGGCGACGCTGGAAGGAGTCTTCGAGGCGGAGCTCGAGGACCGCAAGGAACAGATCATCGAGCTGACGGTCGAACCGTGAACCTGCCGTTCACCCTGCCGTCCGCCCATGCGTTGGTTGCCAGGCAGGATCTTCCGATCCCTGCCTGGCTCTTCGCCTGGGCGGCCTCGATCGTCCTGATCGTCTCCTTCTTCGCTCTCTCGGCGGCGTGGCGGCGGCCGATCTTCGAGGAGCAGCACTGGCGCTCGATCGGCCGCGACGACGCCGTCCGCGCGTTCACCGGGAGCGTCGCGCAGGCGGTGTACGGGGCGATCGGCGTCGCCTTGCTCGCGGTCGCGATCTATGCCGGCCTGCATGGCACCGAAGCGCCGGATCGCAACTTCGCCCTCACCTTCCTCTTCGTCACCTGCTGGCTCGGGTTCCCGTTCCTCTCGGCGATCTTCGGCGACCTCTTCCGGCCGTTCAATCCCTGGCGGGCGCTGGGGCGCGCCGCCGGCGTCGCGCTCTCCGCCGCGGGTGTCCCTCACCCGCGGAAGCTGGCCTATCCGGAGCGACTCGGACGCTGGCCCGCCGCAATCGGGCTGCTCGCCGTCGTCTGGCTGGAGGTCGTCTACGGGGCGAGCGGCGGGATCGCCGTCGGCCTCGACCCCCATTCGTGCGCCGTCGCCGCCTGCGTCTACAGCGTCTACACGCTGGCGATGATGGCCCTCTTCGGCGTCGAGAAGTGGTGCCAGACGGGTGAGATCTTCTCCGTCTACTTCGGCATGTTCTCCCAGCTCGGCCTCTTCGGCGCCCGTGACGGCCGGCTCGGCCGCCGCCGTCCCCTGGCCGCCGCGACCTCCTGGGCGGCGATCCCGGGGTCGGCCGCGGTGGTGATCGCCTCGATCGCCTCGACCAGCTTCGATGGCTCCCAGGAGGGCGCGTTCAAGGGGGCGATCGAAAAGGTCGTCGGCTGGGTCGGCGACCTCGGCCTCGGCCCGACCGCCTCCCTGCGGCTCTCCAACACGATCTTCATGGTCCTCTGCTTCGCCGGGGTCGCGCTCGTCTACGAGCTCGGCGTGCGTGGGATGCAGAGCGTCCCCGGCGCCCCGTCGCGGGAGCGACTGCGGACGGCCTTCGCCCACACCCTGATCCCGATCGCCCTCGCCTACCTGATCGCCCACTACTTCAGCCTCTTCGTCTTCCAGGAGCAGGCCCAGTTCACTTACCTGCTCTCCGACCCTCTCGGCACCGGCCACACGGATCTGTTCGGCACCGCCGAAGTCGGCATCGACTTCGCGGTGCTCAGCTCCCAGACCATCTGGTACGTGCAGGTCGCGGCGCTGGTCGCCGGCCACGTCCTCGGCCTGACCCTCGCCCACGACCGTGCCCTTTCGATCTGGTCGGATCCGCGCCGCGCTACCCGCAGCCAATACTGGATGCTGGCGGTGATGGTCGCCTTCACCTGCTTCGGCCTCTACCTGCTCTCGGCGGGCAACGGATGATCCCCGCGACCCAGACCCTTGCGGCCGTGGCGCTGCCGCTCGCCCACCTCGGCCACTGGCTCTGGGTCTTCTACGTGATCCCCGTCCTGATCGTGATCGGCGGCATCATCCGCTCGACCCGCGCCGAGAAGAAGCGCGAACGCGAAGAGGACGAGGGCAACCCCCCTTAGGGGCGGCATGGGCCAGCCTGACAAGGACGCAGGGAGGGAGCCGAGGGGAGCGCACTCAAGTGCGTGACCCGAAGGCGAGCGACTGAGGACACCGCGAGGCGCCCCCATGCCGCCCCTAGAGGATCTCGCTGAGGCGGCGCTCGAGGGCGGCGGAGATCTCGTCGCGGACGGGGCCCTCGGCGAGGCGTTCGACCAGGGACTCGAGGAAGCCTTCGATCACCAGGGTCTTCGCGCCGGCTTCGTCAAGCCCGCGGGAGGTGAGGTAGAAGAGCTGCTCCTTGTCGACCTGGGCGATCGCCGCGGCGTGGGTGCAGCGGACGTCGTCGGCGAGGATCTCGAGGCCGGGGATGGCGTCGGCGTGGGCCTCCGGCGAGAGCAGCAGGTTGCGGCTCTCCTGGAAGGCGTCGGTCTGCTGCGCCCCCGGATCGACTTTGATCATCCCGCGCCAGACCGCGGTCGAGCCGGCGGCGAGGACGCCGCGGAAGGCGAGGTCGGAGTTGGTGTTCGGCGCCGCGTGCTCCTGGGTCGTGTCGTAGTCCAGGTGCTGGCCGGGGCCGCCGGCGTAGCCGCCGGTCACCCGCGCCTCGGAGCCGGGGCCCGCGAGTTTGGTGTCCATCCGCACCTTGCCGCGGCCCGAGCCGAAGCCGAGCGCGGCCCAGTCGAGCCGACCGTCGCGCTCCACCTGGGCGCGCTGGGTGGCGAAGATCCACGACTTCTCGGAGAGGTCCTGGGTGTTGATGTAGCGCAGCGTCGCGGCCTGGCCGACGGAGAGCTCGACCACCGAGTTCAGGAGTGCGTCGACCTCGTCGTCGGGCGAGGACCAGTGCTCCCAGACCTCGGCCTCGGCACCCTCCTCGAGGACGATCAGCGTGCGCCAGCTGACCGCGTTGCCGCTCGCGTCGAGGGGGACCTCGATCCGCACCGGCTCGGTCAGCCGCACGCCGCGCGGGACGTGCACGAGCACGCCGTCGCGCCAGTCGGCCTCGTTGCGGGCGACGAAGGGGTCCTCCACCGGGACCAGAGACCCGAGCGCCTTCTGCACGAGCTCGGCGTGGGACTCGACCGCCTCGGCCAGCGAGACGACCGTCGCGCCCTCGCCGCCGCTCACCTCCACCGACGCGCTCGCGCCGGTGTAGGAGTCGAGGTCGAGGCTCGCCAGGTCGGTGAATTCCCAGCCCTTCGACTTGTGGTCGGGGAGGGGGAGGGACCCGGCCAGGGACGCCCCCCGCTTTCGCCGCTCCTCCAGCCAGGCTGGCTCGGTGGCGAGCTCAGCCAATGGAACCCTCCATCTGCAGCTCGATCAGGCGGTTCAGCTCGACCGCGTACTCCATCGGCAGCTCTTTGGTGACCGGCTCGATGAAGCCGTTGACGATCATCTTCGAGGCCTCCTCCTCGTCGAGGCCGCGGCTCTGCAGGTAGAACATCTGCTCGTCGCCGATCTTCGAGACCGTGGCCTCGTGGCCGACGTCGGCGTCGTTCTCGTCGATGCGGATCGTCGGGTAGGTGTCCGAGCGCGAGTCCTCGTCGAGGAGCAGCGCGTCGCAGACCACCTTTGAGCGCGATTCGCTCGCCCCGTCGGCGATTTCCATCAGGCCGCGGTAGGTCGCCCGGCCGCCGTCCTTGGAGATCGACTTGGAGAAGATCGACGACGAGGTGCGCGGGGCGGCGTGGATGATCTTGCCGCCCGCGTCCTGGTGCTGGCCCGCGCCGGCGAAGGCGATCGAGAGGATCTCCCCGTGGGCTTCTTCGCCCATCAGGTAGATCGCCGGGTACTTCATCGTCAGTTTCGAGCCGAGGTTGCAGTCGACCCACTCCATCGTCGCCTTCTCGTACGCGATCGCGCGCTTGGTGACGAGGTTGAAGACGTTCTGCGACCAGTTCTGGACCGTCGTGTAGCGGACCCGGGCGCTCGGCTTGGCGATGATCTCGACCACCGCGGAGTGCAGCGAGTCGCTGGAGTAGACCGGCGCCGTGCAGCCCTCGATGTAGTGGACGTCGGCGCCCTCCTCGGCGATGATCAGCGTCCGCTCGAACTGGCCCATGTTCTCGGTGTTGATCCGGAAGTAGGCCTGCAACGGCATGTCGACCTTGACCCCGGCGGGGACGTAGACGAACGACCCACCCGACCAGACGGCCGAGTTCAGCGCCGCCAGTTTGTTGTCGTTCGGCGGGATCACCGTCGCGAAGTACTCGCGCAGCAGGTCCTCGTGCTCGCGCAGCGCGGTGTCCATGTCGGTGAAGATCACGCCCTGTTCCTCGAGCTTCTCGTTCACCTGGTGGTAGACGACCTCGGACTCGTACTGCGCCCCGACGCCGGAGAGGAATTTGCGCTCCGCCTCCGGGATCCCGAGCCGGTCGAAGGTGTATTTGATGTCCTCCGGCACCTCACTCCAGTCGCGCGAGTTTTTTTCCGAGGCGCGGACGAAGTAGTGGATGTCGTTGAAGTCGATCTGGTCGAGGTCGCCGCCCCATTTCGGGGTCGGGCGATTTTCGAAGTTTTCGAGCGCTTTCAGGCGGAAGTCGCGCATCCACTGCGGCTCTTCCTTGAAGTCGGAGATCGTTTCGACGATCTCGCGGTTCAGCCCCTTCGGCGCTTTATACGCGTAGCCGGCCTCCGGATCGTTGAAGCCGAATTTCTCCTTGTAGTCGGAGTTGATGCCGGCGAGCGACTCTTTCTCGGCGATTACCTCGGGCGACGTAGCCATGTTCTATGCGACCTCCAGGGTGACGGTGTCGTCCGCGACGGTGGTCGCGAACGTCTTCACCGGCTTGAATGCGGGGAGCGTCTTCGGCCTGCCGGTGGTCAGGTCGAAGAGAGAGCCGTGCCTCGGGCACTCGACGGTGCAGGCGGCCGCGTCAAACTCGCCCTCGGCGAGCGGGCCGTCGTCGTGCGAGCAGCGGTCCTCGATGGCGAGGATGGTGCCGTCGCAGTTGAAGACGCCGATCTTCATGCCCTCGTGCTCGACGAGACGCATCGCGCCGGGCGGCAGCTCGGCGAGTGGGCAGACGGCGATCGTGATTCCTGCGGTGTCGGTCAAGAGGGTGATTGCTTCCCGGGGCGGCTCATGGCCCCAGCTGAGACGGAGTACGAGTTAAACCTACTGACGTGGTCGGGATTTTAGCGGCCGATGACTTTCGGCCCCCTCCATGGTCTTATCTGGGACAGGATCCACCTTCGAGGAGGAGCAGAAATGAGCCAGAGGACCAGTTACGAACCAGGTACCCCGTGTTGGGTTGAACTCGCCGGAATCCCGGATTTCAGCGCCAGCGAGGGCTTCTACCGGGACCTGCTGGGCTGGGAGATCCCCGAGCAGCCCAACTCGGCCCAGTTGGGGGGCTACCGCCGCGCCCAACTGAACGGCCGCGATGTCGCCGGCGCCAGCCCGGTGATGCAGGACGGCCAGCCCTGCGAGTGGAACACCTACATCTCGGTCGAGGACGCGGAGGCGACCATGGCCAAGGTGCGCGACGCCGGCGGGACCGTCGTGGTCGAGCCGATGGACGTGATGGGGATGGGGAAGATGGCCATCTTCACCGACCCGACCGGCGCCACCTGCGGGCTCTGGGAGCCCGGCACCTTCGCCGGCGCCGAGCTCGTCAACGAGGACGGCACCTTCGGCTGGAACGAACTCGGCACCCGTGACGTCCCCGCCGCCCGTGAGTTCTACGGCCAGGTCTTCGGCTGGACGGTCGACGAGCAGGACATGCCCGGCATGGGCACCTATTACGTCTGGAAAGACGGCGAGCACACCCGCGCCGGAATGGCGGACATCACCAGCATGTCGCCCGACGCGCCGTCGAGCTGGCTCGTCTACTTCACCGTCCCCGACGCCGACGCCGCGGCGGAGACGACCAAGGCGGCGGGCGGGCAGCTGCTCAACGGCCCGGTCGACATCCCCGTGGGACGCCTGGCGATTCTGATGGACCCGCAGGGGGCGATGTTCGCCGTGATGGCCCCGACCGATGAGACCCGGGCAACGGCGCCGTAGTCCGCTTCGGCCGGAGCGGCGCTAGAACGTCGCCGCTTCGGCCGGGCTGCCCGTCTCGCCCTCGTCCTCCCATTCGGCCGGCTGGCCGAGGGCGGCGGACTTGACGATCTTCAACCCGAGCATCGCGCACTTCATCCGCGTCGCCGAGATGTCGATCCCGAGCAGCTCCAGCACGTAATCCTTCGGCAGCCGCAGCAGCTCTTCGCGGCTCATCCCGGTCAGCTCGTCGGTGAGCAGCGAGGTGGCCGCGGTGGAGATCGCGCAGCCTTTGCCCTCGAAGGCGATCTCGCTCACCTTGTCGTCGGCATCCAGCTTGATCGTCACGTGCTGCTCGTCCCCGCAGAACGGGTTGGTGTCCTCGTACTCGAGGTCGGCGCTCTCGACGACCCCGAAGTTATGGGGCCGCTTGTAGTGCTCGAGGATCTGGTCGCGGTAGAGCTCGTCCATGTACAACGAGGCTACCGAAGCGGGAAAGCGGGACTTGCGCCACCCGGGCGACGGCTTTGAAAATACGGCGCCGGTCGGCTTCAGGGTCGAAGGTGCAAAGACGAATTTTCGACGAGGACCGCGCAATCTAGTTCGGCCGCGAGGAAGTCATGATCGAGGCCTCGAGCCAAGGCGAAAGATCGGCGACTCTCCGACGTGCAAATGGGACTGGGTATGACCAGATTTCAGTTGGCCTCCTTCGCGGTGCTCGCGAGACGGTGGAAAACAGCGTCGCCGCCATTCTCCGGGTACCGCTCATACCGGCCGACGCAGTGGAGAAGTGACCTGACAATCTCGGCTTTCTTGCTGGGTTTTGCCTCCGCCTCAAGCCAGGCCGCCAAAAGCTGGGCCCCCGTAACGAGGCAATGGTCTCGCTTCGTCGAGAAGGGCAACATCTGATCGGGGAACGCGTCGGCCTCGCGGTCGGCAAGCGGTTTTGCCCGCCACGCATTCACAACCAGGAGGGCCTTTGGGGTCTTCCCTTCTTTCTCGACAAAATCGGAGACCCACTTCTCTAGCTGTGCCGCGTCCCTCTCGCTCGCGCTTTTTTTCTTTCCCTTGACCTCGACCACCACCGTTGAACGCCCGCGGACCGCAATCTGATCAGCGCGACCAGGCTCGACCTCGCGAAATTTGAAGCCCAAGAAGCGGAGCGCCTCCTCTACCGCGTTCTCCAGGGCGCTTCCGGTTCCCGTGAACAGCAACTTTCGCTGTCGCAGGCGGACCAAGTCTTCCTTTCTCTTGTCACGCGCAGTGAGAGCTGCCTCTACGTTCTCTTCGGCGATTTTCAGGTGACCTTGGCTGTCGGCCTCGCCAGGGAGCAGATACTCGGCGGACCAGTTTGGTAGCTCGAAATCGCCGCTTCGCCGTCTGAGTTGGTCGATCAACTCGAATAGCGGATCGAGGAACGACACATCCTGCGGGTCGACGAAACTGGGGTCCTCGCCAACGTCCTCGTAGTAGTCGGCATCCTCATAGGCCAACGACCCTGGCAGCAGGATCAGGGTTCCGGCATCGACCTGTGCGACGCAAGCGACGGGTTCATCCGTTCCCGCAATGACAACAGTCGATGCGCCTGGGAACTCTCGCAGGGTCGCGGATGCTGAGAAACGGTGCCCGACCTGTGACCAGAACTCCGCGAACGCGCCGGCGGTCGAGGTCAACTGGAGGTTGTCGCTTACTGCCGCCGCGGTCTCGAGGGAAAACGGATATAGGTGCTCAACGCGCCGTTCGCTGACGATGTTCGTCGTGTGGCGGTTTCTGCCGGTTCCTGAGTACTCCTTATCCCCGGTCGCAACGAACCAGCCAAGAGGTCCGGAGACGAAGACGACGACCGTCTTGCCGAGAGACAGCAGTTTTGAGATCTCCGCTCGCCGGCGAGCGAGATCCTTGTCACTTCGGAATGAGTCGCTCTCATCCAGAAGCGGGAGGCCCTGATAGACATTGTGGAAGTCGCGCTGGTAGCCGTCCAACACCCCAGAGAAGTTGAGCAGGGCGACATCGATGCCCAGAAGCGTTTCCGCAGACGCGAAGTCCACGTTGCGAACGCGTGGATCGTCGAACTGCTGGCCGATCGATATGGCGCGGACCTCGGTGATTTCCTGAAATTAGCCTGAGCAGCGGTCGAACCAGCGACCGTGCTTCGGGATATGAGCCAAACGGCCCCTAATCAGCTGTTCCTTCTGGCGTTCACGACGCCATAAGGAACAGCTGGGGGGCTATAGGCCGAAGACGCGGCGGGCGTCTTCCAGGCCGTCGACGAGGCGGTCGATCTCCTCGGTCGTCGTGTAGACGCCGAAGCTGGCACGGGCGGTGGCGGTGATGCCGAGGCGGTCCATCAGGATCTGGGCGCAGTGGTGGCCGGCGCGGACGGCGATGCCGTGGCGGTCGAGGATCTCGGAGACGTCGTGGGCGTGGATGCCGTCGATCTCGAAGGAGACCGGGCCGAGGCGCTCGGGGCCGCGGGGGGGACCGAAGACCTTTAGGCCGGGGACCTCGGCGACGCGCGCCAGGGTGTAGTCGGCGATCGCGCGCTCGTGGTCGCGGACGGCGTCCATGCCGAGTTCGGCGTCGAGCCACTGGATCGCCGCGCCCATCCCAATCGCCTGGGCGATCGCCGGGGTGCCCGCCTCGAAGCGAGCGGGGACGTCGGCGTAGGTGGTGCCCTCGCGGGTGACCTTGCGGATCATCGAGCCGCCGCCGAGGAAGGGCGGCATCGCGCGCAGCAGATCGAGCTTGCCCCAGAGGGCGCCGATGCCGGTGGGCGCATAGAGCTTGTGGCCGGTGATCGCGTAGAAGTCGACGCCGAGCGCGGCCACGTCGACCGGCATCTTCGGCGCGCCCTGGGCGCCGTCGGCGACGACGATCGCGCCCGCGTCGTGGGCCATCGCGGAGATCTCGGCGAGCGGGTTCTCGGTGCCGAGGACGTTGGAGACGTGGGCGATCGCGAGGACCTTCGGGCCGCGTTCGAGCAAGCCCCGCAGCGCCTCGAGATCGAGCACCCCGTCGTCATCGATCGGTGCCCAGTCGATCTCCGCCCCGACCCGCTCTGCCAGCTGCTGCCAGGGCACGATGTTGGAGTGGTGCTCCATCTCGGTGAGCACGATGCGGTCGCCGGCACCGACGTTGGCGTCGCCCCAGGCCCGGGCGACGAGGTTCAGCGCCTCGGTCGCGTTGCGAACGAAGAGGACCTCGCGGCGGTCGGCGGCGCCGATGTGGCGGGCGACGATGTTGCGCGCCTCCTCGTAGGCCTCGGTCGCCTCGGCCGAGAGGGTATGGGACCCGCGGTGGACGTTGGAGTGGTGGCGCCGCTCGTAGTCGGCGACGGCCTCGATCGAGGCGAGCACGCGCTCCGAGCTCGCCCCGCTGTCGAGGTAGGCGACGGGGACGCCGTTCACCTCACGGGTGAGCAGCGGGAACTGCTCGCGCACCCGCTCGATCGGGAAGGCGCTAGTGGCCGTCGCCTGCTCCATGGTCGTGCGGGGCTAGGCGGCGGCGCCTGCCCCGACCTCCTCGCGGATCCAGCCGTAGCCTTTCTCCTCCAGGAGGCCGACCAACTCCGGGCCGCCTTCCTTGACGATCCGGCCCTCGAACATGATCGAGACCTGGTCCGGCTTCACCATGCTGAGGATCCGCTGGTAGTGGGTGATGATGAGGACGCCCATGTCGGGGCCCGCGAACTTGTTGACGCCCTCGGCGACCGTGCGCAGCGCGTCGATGTCGAGGCCCGAGTCGGTCTCGTCGAGCACTGCGATCTCCGGCTTCAGCAGCGCCAGCTGCAGCAGCTCCATCCGCTTCTTCTCGCCGCCGGAGAACCCGTCGTTGAGGTAGCGGCTGGAGAAGTCTTTCGGGATGTTCGCCAGCTCCATCGCCTCCTGGGCGGTGCGGGCGAAGTCTTTGATCTTGATCTGGTCCTCGCCGCGCGCCTCGCGCTGGGCGTTGATGATCATCCGCAGGTACTTGGACACCGACACGCCGGGAATCGCGACCGGGTACTGGAAGGCCATGAAGAGGCCCGCCTGCGAGCGGTCCTCGGGGGCGGCCTCGGTGATGTCCTCGCCCTTGAAAGTGATCGTCCCCTCGGTGACCTCGTAGGCGGGGTGGCCCATGATCACGTTGGCGAGGGTCGACTTGCCGGAGCCGTTCGGCCCCATCAGGGCATGGACGCGCCCTTTCTCGACGTCGAGGTCGAGACCTTTGAGGATCTGCTTCTCCTCGATCTTGACGTGCAGATTGCGTATCTCCAGCTCAGCCATTTCGCTCCGTTTCTGGGGTCTTTCGGGAAGTTTTCGTGACTCTTGACGCGCCCTAGAGGGCGTGGACGACAGGCGGCTTGTCGCGCGCCTCCGCCGCCGGGACCGGATGCGGGGTCGAGAATTCGACCAGCTCCGCCAGCGTCGTGCCCGCCAGGGCCTTGTTGACGCCGTTCTGCACCCGCGTCCACAGCAGCTTGGTCGCACAGCCGCCGGCGGAGTTGTCCTCGTGCGAACAGAGCACGCGGCCCTCCGGCGCCTCGTGGAAGCACTCCATCGGGGCGATCTGCCCTTCCAGTGCCTGGACGACGTCGTCCATCCTGATCTCCGCCGCCGGCTTGGCGAGCCGGTAACCGCCGTGGGCGCCGCGGGTCGAGGTGACCAGCTCCGCCTTGCGCAGTTTGGCGACCAGGTGCTCCAGATAGGAGAGCGGCAGGTTCTCCGCCTCGGCCACCGAGTTCAGCGAGACCGGGGTCGACCCAGGCTGACGACCGAGCTCGATCATCAGGCGCACGCCGTACTCGGCTTTGGTCGAGAACAACATCAAAACGAAATCCTACCGAAGCACTAGGTTTTGCCGCGTCAGGGCTCGATCAGACCCCTGCGGATGGCGTAGCGGACCAGCTCGACCCGGTCGCGCATGCCGAGCTTGCGCATCGCGTTGGCGCGGTGGTTCTCCACCGTCTTCTCGGAAAGGTGCAGCAGCTCGGCGATCTGTTTCGTCGTGTTCGCCTCGGCGACCAGCTTCACCACTTCCTCCTCGCGCGGCGTCAGCTCCTCTTCGCCGGAGGAGCCGCGTTCGAGGACGTCCTTGATCAGCGTGCGCTGGGCCTCGGGGGTGAGGAACGGCTCGCCGCGCTCGACCGCCCGGATCGCCGCCAGCAGGTCGGTGTCGGCCTGGGCCTTCAGGACGTAGCCGGAGGCGCCCGCTTTGAGCGCCTCGAACAGGTAACGCTCGTCGTCGTGCATCGAGAGGATCAGCACCGACACCTCGGGCGCCTGCCGCTTGATCTCCCGCGTCGCCTGCAGCCCGGTGAGCTTCGGCATTTTCACGTCGAGGATCGCCAGGTCGGGCCGCTCACGGATCGCCAGGTCCCGCGCCTCGGCTCCGTCGGCGGCCTCGCCGACCACCTCGATGTCCGGCTGGCGCTCCAGCAGCAGCCGCAGCCCGGACCGCACGATCCCGTGGTCGTCGGCGATCAGGACTCTCAGCACGCGGGCCTCATCCCGTCGATTCTGCCGGGATCGTCAGGCGGACGGTGGTACCCGCGTCGGGACGGGACTCGATCGTCAGCTCGCCTTCGACCAGGAGGGCGCGCTCGCGCATGCCGCCGATGCCGAGGCCGCGGTCGGCCTCGTCGAAGGCGAAGCCGCGGCCGTCGTCGGCGATCGTCAGCTCGACGCCCCCGGCGTCGCGGCGGAGCGTCACCGCGACGTGGGCGGCGCCGGCGTGGCGCGCGGCGTTCGAGAGCGCCTCCTGGGCGACGCGGTAGACGACCAGCTGGGCGTCGTCGCCGAGGTCGGAGAAGTCGCCGTCGACTTCCACCGTCCCCGCGATCTCACCCTCCTCGAGCCGCTCGACCAGCCCCGCGATCGCCGCCGCGAGCCCGAGGTCGTCCAGCGCGGTGGGGCGGAGCTGGCGGGCGAGGGAGAGGAGCTCGCGCATCGCCTGGTTGGCGAGCGCCTTGGTCTCGGCGATCTCGTGCTCCAACTCCGGCGGCGCCGCCTCGCGTGCCGCCTCGAGGCGCAGCAGCAGCCCGGTCAGCGATTGGTTCACCTCGTCGTGGAGGTCGCGCGCCACCCGCGCCCGCTCCTCCTCCTGGGCGTGCAGGGCGGCCGAGCCCGCGCGCCGCCGCTCGGCTTCCAGGCGCCGCATCATCCGCAGGAAGGCGAGCTCCAGCCGCTCGACCTCCTCCGTCTCACCGACCCCGTCGATCGAGCGGGGGAGGAGGGACCCGGGCCGCGAGAGGTCGACCCGCTCCATCTCGTCGATCAGGTCCTCCAGCGGCGCGAAGCGCTGCCGCAGCAGGATCGCGTTGGCGGCGGCCCCGGCGACCACGGCAAGGGCGGCGATGCCGACAACCTCGATCGTCGAAAGCCCCGCGATCGCCCCGGCGACGATCGCGACCGCGCCGAGCAGCACCGCGTTGACGACCAGGACCTGGGTGAAGAGGGCGCGTCTTCGCACGCCCCAAGCCTAGGCGCGCCGCCGGGACCCCAGGGTCACTAGGGGGTTCCCCGGGCTCCTTCAGGGGCTGGCCCCTATGGTGCAGACGCTCGTCCAGGGGAATACTCCGTCAACTGCATTTCTCCATGAGGAGACCTGAAAGATGAAAACCACCAAACAATCGACCTTCAGCGCGACGCTGCGCACGACGATCCTGTTCGCCTCCCTTGGCGGCCTGCTGGTCGTCATCGGCGCGCTGGTCGGAGGGCCCCAGGGTGCCGGGCTCTTCCTGTTGATCGCCCTGGCGATCAACCTCGGTTCCTACTTCTTCAGCGACAAACTGGCCCTGGCCTCGAGTCGCGCCAAGCCGATCGACGAATCGGAAGCGCCGCGCCTCTACCAGATGATGCGCGAACTGACGACGCGCGCCGACCTGCCGATGCCGCGCCTCTACATGATCCCGAGCGACCAGCCGAACGCCTTCGCGACCGGCCGCAACCCGAAACACGCGGCCGTGGCGGTCACCCGCGGGATCACCAAACTCCTCTCCGAGGACGAGCTGCGCGGAGTGCTCGCGCACGAGCTCACGCACGTCCGCAACCGCGACATCCTGATCCAGTCGGTCGCCTCCGCGATCGGTACCGCGATCACCTACGTCGCCTACATGCTGATGTTCTTCGGCGGCGACGAGGACAACGGCCCGCTGGGCCTGATCTCGGCCCTGGCCCTGGTCATCCTGGCGCCGATCGCGGCGAGCATCATCCAGCTGGCGATCTCGCGGCAGCGCGAGTACGCGGCGGACGCCGGTGGCGCGGAACTGTGCGGCAACCCGGAGTCCCTGGCGAGCGCGCTACTGCGTCTCGAGCAGGGCGCGGCGGCGATGCCGATGCAGGTCAACCAGGCCGCCGAGCCGCTCTACATCGTCCGACCCTTCAAGGGGAAGGGCCTTGCCGGCCTGTTCTCCACCCATCCTCCGATCGAGGAGCGGGTTCGCAGACTTCGTCAGATGCGCCCCTCTATGTAGGAGCGCTCCCGAAGGGCTAGGTCTCGTCCGGTGACCTATGTCTAGCGCCTCGGCCGTCTCGTCTGGACGACGGCCGGGGCGCTTTTTCTTTGCTCTTCACGCCCAGGAAGAGGGTCGCTATACTTTTTGAAGTAAAAGCTGATCCGATTTAGGGGATTTAAAAATGGCGACTGGCGCAGGAACCGAGCAGACGCAGGTGATCGAGGAGATCCAACCCTTCGAGGCCGCGCAGGAGATCGAGGGCGGCGACGTCGTCCTGATCGATACCCGCGAGCCCCACGAGTACCAGGAGGCCCACCTCGAGGGTGGCAAGCTGGTGCCGCCGGCGATGGTCGCCGATGAGATCGAGACCGCCGCGCCCGACAAGGCCGCGCGCACGCTCGTCTACTGCCGCTCCGGTAAGCGCTCCGCCCTGGCCACCGCCCAGATGCAGGCGCTCGGCTACACGAACGTCGCTTCTGTCGAGGGCGGGATCATCGCCTGGCAGGAGCAGGGGCTACCGGTCGTCTCGGCCTCGGGCATGACCGCCGAGCAGCGTGAGCGCTACTCCCGTCACACCCTCCTCCCGGAGGTCGGTGTCGACGGCCAGCTTAAGCTGCTGAACGCGAAGGTGCTGCTGCTCGGGGCCGGTGGCCTCGGCGCGCCGACCGCCCTCTATCTCGCCGCCGCGGGCGTCGGGACGATCGGCCTCGTCGACGACGACGTGGTCGACGCCTCCAACCTGCAGCGCCAGGTGATCCACAACACCGAGCGGATCGGCATGCCGAAGACCACCTCGGCGCGGATCTTCATCGAACAACTGAACCCCGACGTCAACGTGATCGAGCACAACGGCCGCCTCGACGCGTCGAACATCCTCGACGTGATGAAGGACTACGACATCGTCGTCGACGGTGCCGACAACTTCCCGACGCGCTATCTGCTGAACGACGCCTCGGTGCGGCTGAAGAAGCCGGTCGTCTCCGCTTCGATCCTCGGCTTCGACGGGCAGATCTCCACCTTCATGCCCTACGAGGGGCCCTGCTACCGCTGCCTCTACCCGACCCCGCCGCCGGCTGAGCTGGCCCCGAGCTGCTCGGAGAACGGCGTGCTCGGCGTGATGGCCGGGACGATGGGCACCCTGCAGGCCAACGAGGTCATCAAGCTGGTGCTCGGCAAGGGCTCGCCGCTGATCGGCCGCCTTCTCCTCTACGAGGCGCTCAGCACGAGCTTCACCGAGCTGAAGGTCCGCCGCGACCCCAACTGCCCGATCTGCGGTGACGACGCGCCTGAGATCCCGGAGTCCGAGATGGGTCAGTTCCCGGACTACGACCTCTTCTGTGCCGGGGCGGGCGGGGACCGCTAAGCGGTCCCGGCTCGACTAGGATCACCGCTCTATGGCGACCGTACGCATCCCACCAGTCCTGCGGCCGAAAACCGGCGGCTCCCCCGAGGTCGAGGCCGCCGGCGGCAACGTCGGCGAGGTCCTCCGTGCCCTGACCGAGGCGCACCCGGACACCTCCGCCCAGCTCTTCGGCGACGACGGCGAGCTCAACCGCTACGTCAACGTCTACCTGAACGACGAGGACGTCCGCGTCCTCGACGGCCTCGACACGAGCGTCAAGGACGGCGACACCGTAGTCATCCTCCCGGCCATGGCCGGCGGCGCCGCCTAGCTGTCGGCTTCCTGCTCTTCGAGCGTCTGCTCGGCTAGGCCGATCGCTGCCGTCGCCAACGCCAGGGCGGCATCGATATCGAGGTCGTCGCTGGGATCTTCGTAGCGGAACGTGGTTCCCACGGGGTGAGCCAAGCGACCGATGAGAGGATCGACGGCAGCCTGACCCCGGCAGTCTTGGCCTCGGTGAGCAGTCTCGCCAAGTTGTGGGTCAGAGGAATCTCAACTTCGGCGGCTGCCAGTACGGCCTTCAAGGCCTTCTCCACAGCCTGCGCGTTCCAGCATGAAACGGGCGACCTCCCGATGTTCAGGTGACAAGATCGCGTCCCTCGCGGAGGGCTCGCTCGACCACGGTTCCCTTTACCTTTGACCACCGTCGCGCTCGTTCCTCGGTGACGACGAGCACGTCGACCGGGATCCTCAGGTCTTTCAGGGTCCGGTGAAGGCGTACCGACTCTTCGGCCGTGTTCTCGACCTCGGGCTCGATCACCATGATGTCCACGTCGCTGTGGTCGTGGGCCTCTCCGCGGGCGTGGGAGCCGAAGAGGATCACTCGGGACCCCTCCGGCGCGGCTGCGCCGATCCGGCGGCCGGCCTCCTCGATCGTCGCTTCGTCGATCATCGGTGAGACGGTAGCGCGGCACCGGCCGCGAAAGGTGAATTTACCGCTCTAGGACGAGGCCCAGGAACTTCTGGGTGCGCTCTTCCTGGGGGTTGTCGAGCACCTGTTTGGGCTCGCCTTGCTCGACCACGACGCCGCCGTCCATGAAGACGACCTGGTCGCCGACCTCGCGGGCGAAGCCGATCTCGTGGGTGACGACGAGCATCGTCATGCCTTCCTCGGCGAGCTCGCGCATCGTGTCGAGGACCTCTTTGACGAGCTCTGGGTCGAGGGCGGAGGTGACCTCGTCGAAGAGCATCACGTGGGGTTCCATGGCGAGGGCGCGGGCGATCGCGACGCGCTGCTGCTGGCCGCCGGAGAGGGTTTCCGGGTACTGGCCGAGCCGGTCGCCGAGGCCGACGCGCTCCAGTAGGGCGCGGCCTTTCTCCTCGGCCTCCTTCTTCGACTTGCCGAGCACCTGCTGCGGGGCGAGGGTGACGTTCGCCAGCACGCTCTTGTGGGGGAAGAGGTTGAACTGCTGGAAGACCATCCCGACCCGCTGGCGGACGAAGTCGAGGTTCCAGCTCTGCTCGCCGGTGCCCGAGCCCGGGCCCTTGCAGATGTCCTGGCCCTCGAGGAAGATCTCGCCGTCCTCCGGCGGGGCGAGCAGATTCACGCAGCGCAGGAGGGTGCTCTTGCCCGAGCCGCTCGGCCCGAGGATGCAGATCACTTCGCCTTTGCCGACGTCGAGGTCGACGCCTTTGAGGACTTCGAGGTTGCCGAAGCGTTTGCGGACGCCTTTCAGCTGCACCATCGGCTCGGGCATCACGCCACCTCGATGTGGGCGCCGCGGCTCATTTTGCCCTGGTTGCGCTTGATCAGATAGTCGACCAGGCGGGCGCCGGGCAGACAGATCACGAGGAAGAAGGCGGCGGTGAGGACCAGGGCCGAGCTGTTCAGCTGTTCGGCCAGGATTTCGCGGCTGACCAGCACCGACTCGCCGAAGGCGATCACGCTGACCAGGGTCGTGTCCTTCAGCAGCGAGATCAATTCGTTCAGCATCGGCGCCGGGACCTTGGTCACGGCCTGTGGGACGATGATGTGGCGCATCGCCTGCAGGTGGCTCATGCCGAGCGAGCGCGCCGCCTCCATCTGGCCGCTCGGGACCGCTTCGATCCCGGCCCGGTAGACCTCGGCCATGTAGGCGCCGTAGACGAAGACCAGCGCCGCGACGCCGTACCAGAAGGGATCGGGCTTACCGAGCCAGTGCGGGATGCGGATGTCTTTCGGCAGGAAGTCGAGGAACGGGACGCCGCCGGAGATCATCAAGATGATGATCAGGAGCGGGACCGCCCGCAGCACGTCGATGTAGGCGATCGTGAGGACGCGGATCGGGATGAATTTTTTGCCCGGCGCCTGCCGGAACAGGGCGAGGACGAGGCCCCAGATCAGCGCGATGATCGCCGCCACGAAGAAGATCAGGAGGTTCTGGAGGAAGGCTTCGAAGACTTCCCCGAAGTGTTCTCCCATGATGTGGAAGTCGAAGTACTGTTCGAAAAAGACCTTCAAATCTGTCTCCTGCTCCTGCGTTTCCCAATCGAAAGAGGGGGCACCGTCCTCGGCGCCCCCTCCGTTATACGACTTTCGGTCAACCGGCGACCGTTATTTCGATTCGGCTTCTTCGATTGCTTTTTCGAGGGCTTCCAGCGGCGGCGCTTCTTTGAACCACTTTTCGTAGACCTTGGTGTAGCTGCCGTCCGCGATGGCTTTTTTCAGGCCTTCGTTGATCTGTTCGATCAGTTCGGTGTTGCCCTTTTCGACCGCGATCCCGTACGTTTCGTCGGTCGGGACTTTTTCGACGATTTCGATGCCGCCGAGTTCTTCGGCCTGCTGTTTCGCCACCGGCGCGTCGATGATCACCGCTTCGACCGTCCCGGCTTTCAGCGCGTTGTCGGCGTCAGGTCCTTCTGGGTAGGGCCGGAGTTCGGATGCTTCTGCTTTTTCCTTGCCGAGTTCGAGCCCGGTCGTGCCCTGCTGGGCCGCGACGACCTTGCCCTTCAGGTCGGCCAGGCCTTTGATGTCGCTGCCTTCTTTGACCAGGATCGCCTGTTCGGAGAGGTAGTACGGCGTCGAGAAATCGACGACCTTTTCGCGTTCTTCGGTGATCGTCGCCGCCGACATCACCGCTTCGAACTTGCCCTGCGCGACGTCGCGGAAGATCGTTTCGAAGGACGAGTCGATGAATTCCGGTTCACGCCCGATCTCTTTGCCGATCGCTTCCATGAGTTCGACGTCGAAGCCGGTGTAGCTACCCTTTTTCCCCTGCTCGAACGGCGGGTAGGGGATGTCGGAGCCGACCGTCAGCTTTTCGCCGCCGCCACTCGGTTCTTCTTCGCCGGTTTCTTCTTCGGTCGCGCCACCACCGCCGGTTTCGGCCGGTTCTTCGGTCGCCGTCGTTCCGGAGCTCGTGCTGCTGTCGCCTCCACCGCACCCCGCGACGACCAGCGCCACGACCCCCACAAGCAGTACCGCCATCAAGGCGGTCAGCCGAGTCTTACTGAACAAACCTTCCTCCGATCAGAAATTGCTTAACCCGCGCGAGGGTACACCCGATCTCAGGCGAAGCGTTTATCCATCGGTCCAAACCACCCCGCTACACTTTCTGAAGTAAGGGGTACCCGGTACGACCATGGCAACTGAACCAGTTCTCAACCGACCCTGCGGGGGGCGCTTCGGCGACATCGTCGAATCGATCGGCAATACGCCACTCGTGGAGCTCAAACGGCTCTCGCCGAAGCCCGACGTCCACATCTACGCGAAGCTCGAGGGCCACAACCCGACCGGCTCGGTGAAGGACCGCGTCGCCCGCTCGATGATCGAGAAGGCGGAGGCCGAAGGGGCGATCGAACCCGGCCAGACGATCCTCGAACCGACCTCCGGCAACACCGGCATCGCGCTGGCGATGATCTGCCGCCGCAAGGGCTACCCGCTGCAGGTGGTGATGCCCGACAACGTCACCGAGGAGCGCACCCAGCTGCTCCGCATGTACGGCGCCGAGATCGTCTACTCCGAGGGGGCCAAGGGCTCGAACGGCGCGGTCGAGGTGGCGCTGGAGCTGGCCGAGCAGCCCGGCTTCTTCATGCCCTACCAGTACGGCAACGAGGCCAACCCGCTCGCCCATTACAACGGCACCGCGGTGGAGATCCTCGATGAGCTCGACTCGGTCGCCGCCTTCGTCGGCGGGCTCGGCACCGGCGGCACCCTGATGGGCAACGGCCGTCGCTTCAAGGAGAACGACCCCGAGACCCTGATCGTCGCCGCCGAGCCGATGCAGGGAGAGCTGGTCCAGGGACTGCGCTCCCTCGACGACGGCTTCATCCCGCCGATCATCGACCTCTCCTTGCTCGACCGCAAAATCATGGTCTCCAACACCGACGCGATCGTCTGGACGAAGAAGCTGCTCGAGGAGGAGGGTGTCTTCGCCGGCGTCTCCGGCGGCGCCGTCGCCCGCGTCGCCGCCCGCATCGCCGGTGAGCTCGACTCCGGCAACGTCGTCTTCCTGATCCCCGACGACGGCTGGAAGTACCTCTCCTCCGGCATCTACACGAAGCCGCTCGAGGAGATCGAGAACCTGGATTC
>Ga0268266_10000486_pt1 | contig 56915 bp, 55 predicted proteins | sample KBSS13metaG_FD_190356 | JGI IMG/M metagenome (GOLD analysis project Ga0268266, IMG submission 190356) | Switchgrass rhizosphere microbial communities from Kellogg Biological Station, Michigan, USA - KBS S1-3 metaG (SPAdes) (version 2) | ecosystem: Host-associated > Plants > Roots > Rhizosphere...
GTCGACGTCGCCCGGCTGGCGGGACTCAATCCCTCCGGCGTGATCTGCGAGATCATGTCGGACGACGGCACGATGGCGCGGATGGACGAGCTCTTCGCCTTCGCCCAGCTGCACAATCTGCGCATCGGCACGATCCGGGACCTGATCGCCTACCGGCTGCGCAAGGACCGGCTGGTCGAGCAGACCGCCGAAGCGCAGTTCGAAAGTCGCTGGGGCGGTACCTGGACGGCGAAGACCTTCCTCAACAAGGCCTCGGGCCTGGAGCAGATCGCTTTGGTGAAGGGGCGGGTCGATCCGGCCCAGCCCACGATCGTGCGCATGCATGCGCTTTCGATCATCTCCGACACTTTCGCCGAGGAAGGCGCGCGCGGCGGCCTGCTCGAAGGCGCGATGCGCAGCATCGCCGAAGCGGGCGCGGGCGTGATCGTGGTGATCAATCGGCCCGTGCCCGGCGGACTCGCCCAGGCGCTGAAGGCGCGGGCCGGGATCAGGGCCGAGGGGGACAGCGAGCAATTGCGCGATTATGGCGTCGGCGCGCAGATCCTGGCGGAGCTCGGCGTGCATGACATGATCCTGCTCAGCAACAGCCATCACACGCCGGTGGCGCTCGGCGCTTATGGCCTCGCCATTGTCGAGGAACGGCCGATCCTCCTCGGAAAGGAATGAATATGGCGAAGATCCTGATCGTCGAGGCGCGCTTCTACGCCCATCTGAACGACTTGCTGCTGCAGGGCGCCCGCGCGGCGATCGAGGCGGCGGGCCATGCCCATGAGACGGTCACCGTGCCCGGCGCGCTGGAGGTGCCCGGCGCGATCGCGCTGGCGGCGGAGAGCGGCGCCTATGACGGCTATGTCGGACTTGGCGTCGTGATCCGCGGCGAGACCTATCATTTCGAGATCGTCGCCGGTGAAAGCGCCCGCGCCCTGATGGCGCTCAGTCTGGACGGCCTCGCCATCGGCAATGGCATCCTCACCGTCGAGAATGAGGCGCAGGCTCTGGCGCGCGCCCGGCCCGAGGAGAAGGACAAAGGCGGCGAGGCGGCCAAGGCCGCGCTCGCCATGCTCGCCCTCAGGGAGCGCTTCGCCTAGGCCTCCGCCCTGGCTCTAGACCAGCGCGGGATAATCGACATAGCCCTCGGCTCCCTGGGTGTACCAGGTGGCCATCTCGTCGGGCGCCAGCGCGGCGCCGCTCTGCAGCCGCGCGACCAGATCCGGATTGGAGATGAAGGGCCGACCGAAGGTGATCGCATCGGCCTCGCCGGTGTCGAGCGCCGCCTGGCCGCGGGCCAGCGTATAATCCGAGTTCAGCACCAGCGGCCCCTTGAACGCCTTGCGGATAGAGGGGTGGACCGGATCGACCTCGGCCTGGCCGAATGTGCCGTCGCGCGGCGGCTCGCGCAGCTCCAGGAAGGCAATGCCGATCTCGGCCAGCGCCGCGGCGGCGGCGGGGAAGAGGCTGAACGGGTCGCTGTCATTCGCCCCCTGCGAATCGCCATTGGGGGAGAGGCGGACGGCGGTGCGATCCGCACCGACCGTGTCGGCCACGGCCTGCGTGACCTGACGGAGCAGGCGGATACGGTTCTCGACCGGCCCGCCATAATCGTCGTCGCGAAAGTTGGAATTGTCGCGCAGGAACTGGTCGATGAGATAGCCATTGGCGGCGTGGATCTGGACGCCGTCGAACCCGGCCGCGATCGCATTGGCGGCGGCTTTCTCATAATCGCCGATCAAATCGGGAATCTCGTCGAGGCGGAGCGCGCGCGCCTCCTCATAAGGCTGGCGGCCGTCATAGGTATGCGCCTTGTGCGGCGCCGTCGTGGCCGAGGCGGAGACGGGCTGGCCGCCGCCGAGGCTGGAATGGACAAGCCGCCCCATATGCCAGAGCTGGGCGAAGATCCGTCCGCCAGCCTCGTGGACCGCCTCGACGATCGGCTTCCAGGCCTCCACCTGCTCCGGCGACCAGAGCCCGGGCGCATAGGGCCAGCCCAGCCCCTGCTGGCTGATCCCGGTCGCCTCGGTGAGGATCAGGCCGGCGCCGGCGCGCTGGCTGTAATAGGTCTTCATCAATTCGGTCGGAACATGCTCCCGGGTCGCGCGGCCGCGGGTCAGCGGCGCCATCAGGATGCGGTTGGGCGCCTCCAGGGCGCCGAGCTTGATCGGATCGAAGAGCGAGGGCATGGGCGAGGGCCTGTCTTTCAGCTGCGGGTGCGAGAGGATATAAGGGTTGCAAAGCGAGATGCACCAGCCCGCACCGCGTCTCGCCTTCCCGGCCCTCATCTTAGCAAATCTGTTCCTCGCCGCCGGCCCCTGGATGGTACGTCTTGCTCAGGACGTGGGGCATATCGGGCCGGTTTCTGCCGGCTTCTGGCGCCTCGCTCTGGCCGTGCCCTTTCTCGTCTTCCTTGCCATGCGGCAGGGAAAGAATGAGCCCTTCCCGCGCTGGGCGCTGATCGCGGCGGTGGCCGCAGGCGGCATCTTCTTCGCCGCCGATCTCGCCGCCTGGCATGCGGGCATCCTGATCACCAAGCTCGCCAACGCCACGTTGTTCGGCAATTTCGCGAGCTTCCTGTTCGCCATATACGGCTTCATCCTGCTCCGCCGACTGCCGCACAAGGCGCAGGGCCTGGCCTTGCTGCTCGCCGTGGCGGGCACGATGCTGCTGCTCGGCAACAGCTATGAGCTCTCCGCCGACCATTTCGCCGGGGACCTGCTCTGCCTGCTCGCCGGCCTGTTCTACACTTTCTACCTGATCGCCGTGGACCGCGCCCGGCGGACGATGAAGCCCTGGCCGGTCCTCGCCATCGCCACCGCCGCCGGCGCCTTGCCCCTGCTTGGCTTCGCGCTCGCCATGGGCGAGACGGTGATCCCGATCGACTGGACCCCGGTCATTGCCCTCTCCATCTCCAGCCAGCTCGTCGGCCAGGGCCTGCTCGTCTACGCCATGGGGCATCTCTCGCCGGTGCTCGTGGGCCTCTGCTTCCTCACCCAGCCCATCGCCTCGGCCGCGATCGGCTGGGCGGTCTATGGCGAGACTTTGGGCGTGGGTGATTTGCTCGGCGCGCTGTTGGTCTGCGCGGCCCTCGTCCTGATCAGGCTCCCGGACCGCAGGCTTGCCAGCGTGCCCGTCGAGGGCCAATGAGGCGCGATGGTCGAGCCCCTCGACATGAACCTGGACGAGCTGAAGGCGGCGCTGGCGCCGCGGCTCGGCGCCCATGCCGCGTTTGACGGCTGGGGCGAGGCGGCGCTCGCCATGGCCGCGGACGAGCTCAAGGTCCCCGCCGACCGCGCCCGGCTCGCTTTCCCGGGCGGCGCGCCAGACATGATCGACGCCTGGTTCGACTGGGTCGACAAGGCGATGCTGGCCGCCTTGCCGCCCGAGCTGATCGCGGAGATGAAGATCCGCGACCGGATCGGGAACCTGCTCCTTTTCCGGCTGCAGACCTTGCTTCCCTATCGGGAGGCGCTGCGCCGCGCGCTGTCGATTCTCGCTTTGCCGCGCAACGCCCCGGGCGCCGCCGCTCTGGCCTGGCGGAGCGCCGACCGCATCTGGCGGCTCGCGGGCGATACGGCCACCGATTTTAATCATTATTCAAAGCGGGCCATCCTGATCGGCGTCTATGGCTCGACCACCATGGTCTTCCTCGACGATGCCAGCGAGGACCTGGCCGACACCAGGGCCTTTCTCGACCGGCGGATCGAGGAGGTGATGCGCTTCGAAAAGGCCAAGGCGCGCTGGCAGGGCAGCACCAGCCCGCATTTCTCGGTGAGTCGCTTTCTGGGACGCCTCCGCTACCCGGCAATCTGACGCTGCGGATCGTTCCGCCGGCGTATCGCCGCCTCACGAAGACTTAAGACCTCAGCATTATACCCGCCCGACCGAAAAGGTGGGAAAGCGAACGTGACATATGAAAGCCGCGGCGTGCTGCCGCAGGGCGTTCTGACGCGCTGGCTGGTCGATCCGGGCCGGCCGCTGCCGGACTCGATCCGCACGCAATTGTTCAGGAGCCTGTACGGCTCGCTGCCCATCTTCTTGGGCGGCGTGCTCAACACGCTCGCCGTCTCCACCGTCATCGCCCTGCGCAACCCGGCGCCGCTCTTCATCTTCTGGGCGGTGATGGAGCTGCTGCTCGCGCTCGTCCGCACCCCGGTGCTGATTCTCGGCCGCCGCGCGGTCAAGGAGGGGCGGCACGGGCCGAGCGACCTTTACATCCTTCTCGCCTGCATGTGGGCAGGCTGCGTCGGCTTCGGCTGCCTGATCTCGGTCCTCTCGGGTGACTGGGTCGCTTCGACTCTCGCTTTCCTTTCCGCCGCGGCCATGGTCGGGGGGGTCTGCCTGCGCAATTTCGCGGCCCCGCGCCTCGTCGGCGTGATGATCCTCCTCAGCCTCGGCCCCTGCACCGCGGCGGCCCTGGCCTCGGGCGAGCCGATCATGCTGGTCACCGCCTTCCAGGTGCCGCTCTATCTCTATGCGATGACCACCGCCGCCTTCCGGCTGAACCGGATGCTGACCGAGCGGATGGAGGCGGAGCTGGAGAAGGACCGCCGCGCCCGTCACGACAGCCTCACCGATCTGCTGAACCGCGCCGGCCTTTCCGCCGAGCTCGAGCGGCGGGACGCGGCTGGGGAGCATGGGGACGTCGCCTATCTCTTCCTCGATCTGGACGGCTTCAAGCAGGTCAACGACACGCTCGGCCACAGCGCCGGCGACGACCTGCTGGGCGAGGTGGCGGACCGGCTTCGCGAACTGATGCCCGAGGGCGGCGTCGCGGCCAGGATCGGCGGCGACGAATTCCTCCTTATCGCTCCCTGCGGCGGCCCGGCCGACGCGCGGGCCATCGGGCTTCGGGCGATCGCCGCGCTCAGTGGCCAGCCCTATCTTCTCGGCGACCGCGCCGTGGAGATTGGGGTCAGCATCGGCATCGCACTCAGCGCCGAACATGGCCGCGCCTTTTCGGGCCTGATCGAGGCGGCGGACGGTGCGCTCTACCAGGCCAAGGCGAGGGGCCGCTGCCAGTGCGTGATCGCCGGCGCCGGCCCGCGCCTCGCCACGACGGGCGGCCGCCGCGCCCAGGGGGCCGGCGCGCCGGAGGGCATTGCCGCCGCCTGAAGCGCCCTGAGGCACGCTATTGATAATGACTCGCAGCTAGGCCATTGAGGGGCCGATGCGGGTGAGCCTCGACCAACTGCCTTTCCACCGGCCGGCGACCGTGACCGGAATCGCCTGGGAGTCGCTTAGCGAGAGCGACGCGAAGCGCCTGCGCAATCTCGGCTTCGACGAGGGCGTCGCGATCGAGGCGCTCCATGCCGGGCTGTTCGGCCGCGACCCGCTCGCCATCCGCATCGGTCGGATGCAGGTCGCCATCCGCCGCGCTCAGGCCCAGTCGATCATGGTGGAAGCGACGGGCGGATGACGGCCATTCCTTTGGTGGCGGTGGTCGGCAATCCGAATGCCGGCAAGAGCGCCCTGTTCAACATGCTGACCGGCGCGCGGCAGAAGGTCGGCAATTATCCGGGCGTCACCGTCGAGCGGAAATCCGGCCGCCTCTCCTTGGCTGACGGCCGCCCGGTCGAATTGGTCGACCTGCCCGGCGCCTACAGTCTCGACGCCTCCAGCCCGGACGAGCAGGTGACCCGCGATGTCGTGCTCGGCCGGCAGGAAGGCGAGCGGCTGCCGGACGCCTTGCTGATCGTGCTCGACGCCACCAATCTCGACAATCACCTGCGCTTCGCCCTGCAGGTGATCGGCCTCGGCTTCCCGACCGTCGTGGCGCTCAACATGGTCGATCTCGCCCGTCGCGACGGCCTGACCATCGACACGGCGCGGCTTGCCGCCGAGCTGGGCGCGCCGGTGATCGAGACGGTCGCGGTCCGCAAGCGCGGGCTTGAGGCGGTGAAGGAGGCCCTCGGCGCCGCCGTGGTCACCGAGCGCCAGGCCGCCCGGCCCGAGGAGGATTTCACCGGCGTCCAGCGCCGCGCCCGCGCCATCGCCGCCGCGGCGACCACCGGCCAGACGCTCACCCGCCGCTCGACTCTCGCCATCGACAAGGTCGTGCTCCATCCCGTCTTCGGCCTGCTCCTTTTCATCGCCCTGATGTTCCTGATGTTCCAGGCGGTCTTCGCCTGGTCCGAAGCGCCGATCGGCTGGATCGAAGGCGGGCAGGAATGGCTGGCCGTGGCGGCGACCAACGCGATTCCCGAAGGCTTCTTCCGCGACCTGATCGTGCAGGGCATCATCGCCGGCGTCGGCGCGGTGATCGTCTTCCTGCCGCAGATCCTGATCCTGTTCCTCTTCATCCTCATGCTCGAATCGACCGGCTACATGGTCCGGGCTGCCTTCCTGATGGACAAGGTGATGGCCAAGGCCGGCCTGTCCGGCCACGCCTTCATCCCCCTCCTCTCCTCTTTCGCCTGCGCGATCCCCGGCATCATGGCGACCCGGACGATCGAGGATCCGCGCCAGCGGCTGACCACCATATTGATCGCGCCATTGATGACCTGCTCGGCGCGGCTGCCTGTCTATACGCTCATCATCGGGGCGCTGATCCCGAACAACAATGTCGGGCTCGGCATCGGCCTGCAGGGGCTGGTGATGTTCGGCCTCTACATCCTCGGGATCGTCGGGGCGCTGGTCGCCAGCTTCTTCCTGCGCAAGACCGTGACCAGGGGCGAAGCGCGCGGCTTCATCATGGAAATGCCCAAATATCAGGCGCCCCATGTCCGCACGATCCTGATCGGGCTGTGGCAGCGCGCCTGGGCCTTCCTGAAGCGGGCCGGCGGCATCATTCTCGCCGTCACCGTCGCGCTCTGGCTGCTCAGCTCCTACCCGGTCGCGCCCGAGGGGCAGAAGCAGAGCGAATATTCGATTGCCGGCCGAATCGCCTCGGGGCTCGAGGTCGTCGTCCGCCCGATCGGCTTCAATCACGAAATCTCACTAGCTCTCATTCCAGCCATGGCGGCGCGCGAGGTCGCGGTCGCGGCGCTCGCCACCTCCTATTCGGTCGACGCGGGGGACGACGAAGACGCGCTTCAGCAAAGCCTCGGCCAGCGTCTGCAGGGCCGCTGGTCTTTGCCCACCGCCCTGGCCTTCCTGATCTGGTTCGTGTTCGCGCCCCAGTGCTTATCCACAATTGCGGTCGCCCGGCGAGAGACGAACGGCTGGAAGTGGCCTCTCTTCATGCTAGGGTACCTCTTTGCACTGGCCTATGTGGCGGCCGGCGCGACCTACTGGATCGCGACCGCCGCCGGGCTCTAGAAAAGAAGGCGATCAAGCCATGGCGGGCGTGAACAAGGTGATCCTGGTGGGCAATCTGGGCGACGATCCGGAGGCCCGGTCCCTCAACAATGGCGGCGAGGTCGTGAACCTGCGCGTCGCCACCTCCGAGACCTGGAAGGACCGCGACGGCCAGCGCCAGGAGCGGACCGAATGGCACCGCGTCGTCATCTTCAACGAGAATCTGGGCCGGGTCGCCAAATCCTATCTGAAGAAGGGCTCGAAGGTTTATCTGGAGGGCCAGATCCAGACCCGCAAATGGACCGACCAGTCTGGCCAGGACCGCTATTCGACCGAGATTGTGCTGCAGCGCTTCCGCGGTGAGCTGGTCCTGCTCGATTCGCGGGGCGGTGGCGGCGGGGGCGGCGGCTTTGGCGGCGGCGAAGATTATGGCAGCAGCTTCGGTGGCGGCGGCGACGATTTCGGCGCGCCGGCCCCGCGCCAGCAGCAGCGCCCGGCCCCGGCCACGTTCGACAACGATCTGGACGACGACGTTCCGTTTTGACGGCCTCGACGGGCCGGGGTCCCGACTGTCTTCGGACCTCCCGCCTGGATGCCAGCCTGCGCTGGCATGACGGCTATTCCTTAAGCTGATCCCTGAGTGCGGCCAGCCCCGCAAAGGGTCCCTTCTCTTCCTCGCCCTCCGGCTTCACGCCCGCCTCGCGCAGGATCGCGTCGGCCTCGGGCGAGCGGGGATAGGGGTCGAGGTTGAGCGACAACGTCTCGGCTACCGCCTCGCCGACATCGATTTCCCCGCCATCGTAGAAGACCACGTCCAGCTCGCTCTCGCTGAGCTCCACCTCCTCGTCGGGGCGGTCCGCGCCGGGCTGCGGGCGGAACAGGATGTCGAAGGGGACGACCAGAGCGGCCGGAACCGGCGCGCCGCTCGCGACGCAGGCCTGGACCAGCTCCGCCTGCAAGGTACCGCCCACCGCGATCTCGTCGCCGATGCGGGATATGGCAAGCTCCGCCTCCAGCCGGGCGAGCCCGAGCAGGCCGAAGCGCCGGGCCAGGCCCGCCCGCTCCTCCGGCGCCGCCGCGACCGTCATGCTCCGCGGCGGCTCGCCCAGCGTGTCGAGGCGGACCGGGCGGCTGAACTCGGCCTCGGTCACGGCAATCGCCCAGCGAGCACGGCATCGGTGGCGGTGCCGTCCAAAGCCGCCGCGAACCGCTCTAGGCCGCCCGCCACGAAGCCCAGAGCCTCGTCCGAGGGCGGCGCGTCGTGGAAGACGTTGCGCGCCACCGCCGCGCGCAGCGAGCCCTCCGCCAGGCCGTCGCGCAGGGCGCCGAGCCGGCCGCCGACCGCGCTCATCATCCGCCCGACATGCTTGCCGACCACATAATCGCCAATGCCGATCTGGCGGAGCGTCCCGTCCATATCGTTGATGAAGATCTCGGTGAGCAGCACGCTCTGGTCCCGCGCCGCCTCGCCCTCTTTTTCAAGGCGAAGCAGCACCAGCGACAGGATCGCCGAGACCATGTCGAAACGGCCGTCGATCGTATCGGGCACCAGCCCTTCGCGATACCAGGCGGGCGCGCGGCCTCTGGCGACGATGGCGTCATAGAGCGGCCGCAGCGGCGCGCGCTGCTTCTTCTCGCCGAAAATGCGCTGCAAGAGGGACATGGGATCGCTTCCGGAATAAGCCTGCGGCTTGCGCCGGTTAGCCGATGTTCATATTGGAGGAGCTAGTCAAGGCCGGCGCCCCGCCCGAAGGCGGCCGTCACGGCGTTCAGGAGTTCCACGTTCATGACCTTCCGTTCCGGATCCCGCGCCCTCATGGCGCTCGGCCTGGGTGCTGCGCTCACCGCCGGCTGCAACTCGATCCGCGATCACCAGGGCTATCTGGTCGACGAGCAGCTCGTCTCCGCGATCCAGCCCGGCATCGACAATAAGGATTCGGTCGCCGGCACGCTGGGCCGCCCGACCTTCACCGGCCAGTTCGATCAGGCGCAGAATGACTGGTATTATGTCTCGCGCCAGACCCGCGCCGCCGCCTTCACCCGGCCGCGCCCGCACACGCAGACCGTGCTCCACGTCCGCTTCGACCCGGCCGGCAACGTTTCCACGGTGCAGCGCACCGGCATGGAGCTGGTCCGCAATGTCGAGCCGGACAGCCGCGAGACGCCGACCCTCGGCCGTCACCGCAGCCTGCTGCAGGAATTGTTCGGCAATGTCGGCGCCGTCGGACAGCGCGGCCAGAGCGCGCCCACTGCGGACAATCCGGGCTAAAACAGGCGTCCGCCGATCAGGCTGGAAAGGAAAGCCGGGCCTCGGGCCCGGCTTTTTCTTCGCCCGCTAGCGGACGATCCGGCCCGCTGCGAGCACGGCGAGGGTAACGAGATCCGATGCGCTCGAGCTCATCGCGGCGATCTGCACCTGCTGCTCCATGCCGACCAGCATCGGCCCGATCACCGAATCGCCGCCGAGCTCGCGGAGCAATTTCGCGGAAATGTTGGCGGTCTGCAGGCCGGGCATGACCAGCACATTGGCCGGGCCGGTCAGGCGCATGAACGGATAGAGCTTCTGCAGGTCCGGATCGAGCGCCGTGTCCGGCGACATCTCGCCCTCATATTCGAAGTCGACATCGTCGCGCCGGTCCATGACCTTCACCGCGTCGCGGATCCGCTCGAGATAGCTGCCCTCCGGATTGCCGAAATTGGAATAAGACAGGAAGGCGACGCGCGGGTCGTGGCCCATACGCCTGGCGACATGGGCGGTCTGGATCGCGATCTCGGCCAATTGTTCGCCGGTCGGGCGCTCGGTCACCGTCGTGTCGGCGATGAACACGGTGTGGGTCTGGCCGACCATGAGGTGGATGCCGAAGGGCGTGACCCCCTCCTTCGGATCGAGCACGCGGCGAATCTGGCGGAAAGCCTGCGCATAGGGCCGCGTGACGCCGGTGATCATCACGTCCGCCTCGCCCATGGCGAGCAGCAAGGCGGCGAAAATGTTGCGGTCCTGGTTGACCAGCCGCTCCAGCTCGCGGTGCATATAGCCGCGCCGCTGCAGCCGGTTGTAGAGGAAGTCCGCCATCTCGCCGACGCGCGGATATTTGCGGCTGTTATACACTTCGAAGCCGCTCGGGTCGTCGACCCCCAGTGCCTTCAGCCGATCGTAGACATCGTCGCGTCCGACCAGCAGGGGAATGCCATAGCCGCCGTCGCGGAAGGCGATGGCCGCGCGCAGTACCACATCCTCCTCGCCCTCGGCGAAGAGCACGCGGCGCGGATTGGCGCGGGCCGCCTCATAGGCAAGGCTGAGCACCGAGGTGGTCGGGTTAAGCCGGCCGCGCAGCTGCTGGCGGTAGGCCTCCATATCCTCGATCGGCCGCTTCGCGACGCCCGAGGCCATCGCCGCCTTCGCGACGGCTGCGGGCACGATTTCCATCAGCCGCGGGTCGAACGGGGCGGGAATGATATAATCGGGGCCGAAGCTGTGCGCCTTGCCGCCATAAGCCGCGGCCACTTCCTCCGGGACCTGCTGCCGGGCGAGCTCGGCCAGGGCCTCTGCGGCGGCGATCTTCATTTCCTCGTTGATCGTCGTCGCATGCACGTCGAGCGCGCCCCGGAAGATGAAGGGGAAGCCGAGCACATTGTTGACCTGATTGGGATAGTCCGAGCGGCCGGTGGCAACGATCGCGTCGGGCCGCGCGGCCTTGGCCTCGGGCGGCGTGATCTCGGGGTCCGGATTGGCCATGGCGAAGATGATCGGCTGCGGGGCCATGTCCTTCACCCATTCGGGCTTCAGCGCACCCGCGGCGGAGAGGCCGAGGAAGACATCGGCGCCCTTCAGCGCCTCTTCCAGGCTGCGCGCCTCGGTCGGCACCGCATGGGCGCTCTTCCACTGGTCGACGCCCTCGCGGCCCGGATAGATCGGCCCCTTGCGGTCGCAGACGATGACATTTTCATGCCGGACGCCCATCGCCTTGATCAGGGCGGTGCAGGCGAGCGCCGAGGCGCCCGCGCCATTCACCACCATCCTGACGTCTTTCATCTCGCGCCCGGTCAGGTGGCAGGCATTGATCAGGCCGGCGGCGCTGATGATCGCGGTGCCGTGCTGGTCGTCATGCATGACGGGGATGTTCATTCGCTCCCGAAGGGCCTGCTCGATGATGAAGCATTCCGGCGCGGCAATGTCCTCGAGATTGATGCCGCCGAAGCTCGGCTCCATCAGGGCGACCGCCTCGATGAACTTGTCCGGATCCTCGGTGGCCAGCTCGATGTCGATCGAATCGACGTCAGCGAAGCGCTTGAAGAGCACCGCCTTGCCTTCCATCACCGGCTTGGAGGCCAAAGCGCCGAGATTGCCCATGCCCAGAATGGCGGTGCCGTTGGAGATGACGGCGACCAGATTGCCCTTGGCGGTATAATCATAGGCCGCGGCCGGATCGTCGGCGATCGCGCGAACCGGGACGGCGACGCCGGGCGAATAAGCGAGGCTGAGGTCGCGCTGCGTCGCCATCGGCTTGGAGGCGATGATCTCGATCTTGCCCGGCCGGCCCATGGAATGGAATTCCAGCGCCTCGGCCTCCGAGAATTTGACGTTGCTGCCTTCGCTCACGTGGCGCTCTCCCTGTTTGTCGTTCGCTCTAGGGCTTCACTGGTGACGGAGGCAAGGCAAAGCCTTAACGTGACGCCCATGGCCACACAGGCGAAGACGGACGGGGCGCCGACCCCGATGATGGCGCAATATCTGGCGCTGAAGGCGGAGGCCGAGGGGTCTCTGCTCTTCTACCGGATGGGCGACTTCTTCGAACTGTTCTTCGACGACGCGAAACAGGCGGCCGCCTGCCTCGATATCGCCCTCACCGCGCGCGGCGAGCATGCGGGCGCCCCCATCCCGATGTGCGGCGTGCCGATCCATGCCGCGGAGGCCTATCTCGCCCGCCTGATCAAGGCCGGCCACCGCGTCGCCATTGCCGAGCAGATCGAGAGCCCGGCCGAGGCGAAGAAGCGCGGCTCGAAATCGGTGGTGAACCGGGCGATCGTCCGGGTGGTGACCGCAGGCACCCTGACCGAGGAGGCCCTGCTCGATTCGCGGGCCGCCAACTGGCTGGTCGCGGTGGCGAAGGTGGGAGAGCGCTACGGGCTCGCTGCGGCGGACGTCTCCACCGGGCGGTTCGAACTGGCCTCGATCCTGCCCGGCGCGCTCGATGCGGAGCTGGCCCGGCTGGACGCGGCGGAATTGATCGCGAACGAGCCGCTGGAGGGCGCGCAGCACTGGAGGGCCGGCTTCGACTCGCTTACCGCCGAGCGGCGGCTGAAGGAGAAGTTCGAGGTCGCGACCCTGGAGAGCTTCGGCCAGTTCGACCGCGCCGCTCTCTGCGCGGCCGGCGGGCTGCTCGCTTATCTGGACGAGGTGGCACGGGAGTCTTTGCCCTTCCTCCGCCCGCCCTTCGGGTCGTCGTCCGGCGATCATATGATGATCGACGCGGCGACCCGGGAGAGCCTCGAACTGACGGTCTCCGCGTCCGGCACCCGCGCGGGCAGCTTGCTCGCGACCGTCGACCGGACCGTGACCGGCGCCGGCGCGCGCCTGCTTGCCGCCGATCTCGGCGCGCCGTTGCTCGACCGGGGCGTGATCGAGGCGCGGCTCGATCTGGTCGCCCTGTTCGCCGACGATGCCGGGCTGCGCGACTGGCTCCGCAGGCAGCTCCGTGCTTTGCCGGACGTCGGCCGGGCGCTCGGCCGGCTGGTGGCGGGGCGTGGCAGCCCACGCGATCTCGGTCAGCTGCGCGACGGGCTGGACGAGGCGCGGCGGCTGCACGACCGGCTGGCCGGATTGGCCGCGCCACCGGCCCTGCTCGCCGCCTTGCTCCCGTCTCTCGTCGGCCATGGCGCCCTGACCGACCTGCTGTCGCGCGCGCTCGTCCCGTCGCCGCCGATCGATACCGCGCAAGGCGGCTATATCGCCGAGGGCTATGACGCCGCGCTCGATGCCTTGCGCGCCACCGGCGGCGAGGGGCGCCGGGCGATCGCGGCTTTGGAGGCGCGCTACAAGAGCCAGACCGGCATCGCGACGCTGAAGATCCGGCACAACAATGTGCTCGGCTTTCACATCGAGGTGCCGGCCCGCAATGCCGACAGGCTCATGGCCGCCGAATCGGGCTTCACCCATCGCCAGACGCTGGCCGGCGTGGTCCGTTTCAACGCACCGGACCTGCACGACGAGGCGCAACGCGTGAACCAGGCCGGCGCCCATGCCCTCGCCGCCGAGGCCGCGCATTTCGAAATACTGACCGGCGAGACCCTCGCCCGGGCCGAGGCGATTGCCGCCACCGCGGACGCGCTCGCCCGGCTCGACGTCGCCGCCGCGCTGGCCGAGCGCGCCGCCGAGGGCGGCTGGTGCCGCCCCGGCTTCGAGGACCATGCCTGTTTCGAGGTCGAGGGAGGCCGCCATCCGGTGGTCGAGGAGGCGCTGAAGGCGGGCAGCGCCCGCTTTGTCGCCAATGACTGCAAGCTGTCGGAAGAGTCCCGGCTCTGGCTGGTCACCGGCCCGAACATGGGCGGCAAGTCCACCTTCCTGCGCCAGAATGCGCTGATCATTCTGCTCGCCCAGGCCGGCTCATACGTGCCCGCAGCCCGGGCGCGGCTCGGCCTGGTCGACCGCCTGTTCAGCCGGGTCGGCGCCTCGGACAATCTGGCGCGCGGCCGCTCGACCTTCATGGTGGAGATGGTCGAGACCGCGGCGATCCTCGCCCAGGCGGGGCCGAGAAGCTTCGTCATCCTGGACGAGGTCGGCCGTGGCACCTCTACTTATGACGGTCTCGCCATCGCCTGGGCGGTGGTTGAGGCGATCCACGACCGGGCCAGATGCCGCTGCCTGTTCGCCACCCATTATCACGAGCTGACCCGGCTCGCCGAGCGGCTGGACGCGCTCAGTCTCCACCATGTCCGCGCGCGCGAGTGGAAGGGTGATCTCGTCCTCCTCCACGAAGTCGCGACCGGCCCGGCCGACCGCTCCTACGGCATTGCCGTCGCCAAGCTGGCCGGCCTGTCGCCGCCCGTATTGGCCCGCGCCAAATCGGTGCTCTCCAAGCTGGAGGAAGGCCGCGCCGCGACCGGGGGCATCGCCGCCGGCCTCGACGACCTCCCCCTCTTCGCCGCCGCGGTGCAGGAGGATGCGGCGCTCGACGCCGTCCATGCCGCGTTGGCCGAGGTCGAGCCGGACAGCCTCGCCCCGCGCGAGGCGCTGGAGCTGGTCTATCGGCTGAAGCGGCTGGCGGAGGAGCAAGGCGGATGAGCGCCCGCGTCCACGCCGTCCCGCACCAGCGCGAGATCGTCGACCGGCGCGCGGTCGCGGCACGGCTGGACGGGGCGGACCGGGCCGGCTGCGCCGCGATCCTCAAGCAGACGCTCGCCGCTGGGCGCGAGGAGATCGCCCGGCGGCTGGCCGAAAAACCCTATGCCGGCATGGAGGCGGCCGCGGCTTATGCCTTTCTCACCGACCAGATTCTCCGCCTCGCCTATGACTTCGTGACCACCCGGCTGCATCCGCTCGCCAACCCGACCACGTCGGAGCGGCTGCTGCTGATGGCGGTGGGCGGCTATGGCCGCGGCGAGATGGCGCTCCACTCGGACGTCGATATCGCTTTCGTCACGCCGTACAAATCGACGGGCTGGACCGAGACGGTCGTCGAGACGATCCTCTATCTGCTCTGGGACCTCGGCCTGAAGGTCGGCCACAGCACGCGGAGCGCGGACGAGGTAATCCGCGTGTCCGTCGCCGACCAGACGGTGCGCACCGCCATCCTCGAGGCCCGCTATGTGTGGGGCGACGAAGCGCTTTACGATCTGGTGGCCGCCCGCTTCTGGAAGGAGGTCGTCGCCGGCAAGGTGGCGGGCTTCGTCAAGGAGAAATTGGACGAGCGCGACGAGCGGCACAAGCGCCTCGGCGACAGCCGCTATGTGGTCGAGCCCAATATCAAGGAGGGCAAGGGCGGCCTGCGCGATCTGCACGCGCTCTTCTGGATCGGCAAATATGCCTATCGCGTGCGCGGCGTGGCCGACCTGGTCGAGGCCGGGTTGCTCTCGCCGGCGGAGCTGCGCCAGTTCCAGAGCGCCGAGCGCTTCCTGTGGGCGGTGCGCTGCCACCTTCATCTGATCGCCGGCCGGGCCGAGGAGCGCCTGACCTTCGACTATCAGCGCGAGATTGCGGCGCGGATGAATTATGCGGACCGGCCGGGGAAGAGCGCGGTCGAGCGCTTCATGCACCATTATTTCCTGCACGCGAAAACGGTCGGCGATCTGACCGGGGTGTTCCTCGCCCATCTGGACGAGAAGTTCGCCGGGCGCGGGCGGCGCTTCGGCTTCCCCGCCTTCCGCCGCCGCCCCGGCAAGCTGGAAGGCTTCCTGCTCGATCGCGGCCGCCTCGCCGTGCCCGACGACGATTTCTTCGTCGCCGATCCGGTCCGTCTGCTCCGCATGTTCGCGCTCGCCGACAAATATGGACTGGAAATCCACCCGCTGGCGATGCGCGCCGCCGCCCGCCACGCGAAGCTGATCGACGCCGCGGTCAGGGCCAATCCCGAGGCAAACCGGCTGTTCATGGCGGTGCTGACCTCGGAGCGCGACCCGGAGACGGTGCTGCGCTGGATGAACGAGGCCGGCATTTTCGGCCGCTTCATTCCCGATTTCGGCCGGGTCGTGGCCCAGATGCAGTTCGACATGTACCACCATTACACGGTCGACGAGCACAGCATCCGGGCGCTCGGCCTGCTCTCGCGGATCGAGCGGGGGCTGATGAAGGAGCAGCACCCGCTCGCCACCGCCCTGTTCCGGCAGATCGCCTCGCGGCGCACCCTCTATGCCGCGGTGCTGCTGCACGACATCGCCAAGGGCCGCGGCGGCGACCATAGCGACCTTGGGGCCGAGATCGCCCTCGCGCTCTGCCCTCGCCTGGGGCTCGATGGCGCCGAAACCGAGACGGTGGCCTGGCTGGTGAAATATCATCTGCTCATGTCGATGATCTCGCAGCGCCGCGACCTGTCCGACCCCAAGGCGATCGACGACTTTGCCGGCCAGGTGAAAAGCCTGGAGCGGCTCCGGTTGCTCTATCTGCTGACCGTCGTCGACATCACCGCGGTCGGGCCGGGCACCTGGACCGCCTGGAAGGGCCAGCTCCTGCTGACTCTCTATGAGGCGACCGAGGAAAGGCTGCGGCTCGGCCATAAGGAGAAGGGGCGGCGCGAGCGCGTGGTGACCGTCCAGGACGAGCTGGCGCATAAATTGGGCTGGCCCGGCGACAGGTTCGCCACTTATGCGGCCCGGCTCCCGGATTCCTATTGGCTGGCCGAGCCGGCCGAGGCGCTGGAGGACAATGCCCGGCTGGTCGCCGCGGTCGAGGCGGATTCCGGGGCGCCGCCGCTCGTCCTCAGGGATCGCGAGCATCGCGGCGCCACGCTGGTCAGCGTCTATGTGAAGGATCAGCCGGGCCTGTTCTGCCGGCTCGCCGGGGCGATCAGCCTGGCCGGCGGCAACATTATCGACGCGCGCATTCACACCACGGCCGACGACATGGCGCTCGACAATTTCCTCGTCCAGGACGGTCGGCGCGGCCCGTTGCGGGAACATCATCAGCTGAAGAAGCTCGAGGCGGCGGTACTGAGGGCGCTGGAGGGGCAGGAGCCGTCCGCGGAAAGGCTGGCGGCGCGGGCGCTGCCGCTCCGGCGTGCCGAGGCCTTCGCGGTCCACCCCGCCGTGTTCGTCAACAATCAGGCGTCGAACCGCTATACGGTGGTCGAGGTCAATGCCCGGGATCGGTCCGCCTTGCTCTATGAACTCACCCAGGCGCTCTACGAAAGCGGGGTCGTGATCCGCTCCGCCCATATCGCCACCCATGGCGAGCGCGCGGTCGACGTCTTCTACCTGACCGGGCCGGATGGCGGGAAGCTGGAGTCGCCCGCTCTGCTCAAGCGGCTGGATGCGGCGCTCCAGAAAGCGGCGGCCGGTTCCGGGACTGCGGGCAGGAAAGCCGCCTAATCGTCAAGCCAGAACAGGCTCTCGACCGGCGCGTCCAGCGCTTTGGCCAGGCGCAGTGCCAGGATGGTCGAGGGGATGAAGACATTATTCTCGACCGTGTTGATCGTCTTGCGGCTGACCCCGACCCGCTCGGCCAGCTCGGCCTGGGTCCAGCCCCGCTCGCCGCGCTTCGCCTTCAGGTCGTTGTTCAGCATCGGCTCCGCGCTTTCCGAGGAAACCTGAAGGTTACATAGCGGAGGGAGAAAGAACAAAGAAAAAGGCCCCGCCGTCTCCGGCGAGGCCCCTTTCGTCCGGCTTGCGCCTTAGAAGCGGAAGCGGCCGGTAATGCCCCAGGTGCGCGGCTCGGCCAGGAAGCTCGAGAAGAGCTGGTTGGCCGTGGCGAAGCTCGGCGAGCCGAAGTTCGTGACATGCGCGCGGCTGTTCGAACCCTGGAACGGCGTGTTGAACGCGACCTGCTGATAATCCTGGTTGAACAGGTTCTGCGCCCAGAGCTCGACGGACCAGCGCTGCTCCGCCCCGCGAAGGCCGAGGCGGGCGTTGACCACCGCATAGCTGCTCTGCTCCTTCTCCGGGAAGAGATCGGAGCCGGTATTATAGTCGCCGGTCAGGCGGGTGTCGGCATAGACGAGCAACGACAGGCCGCTGCTGCCCAGCTCCGGCGTCCAGGTCACCGAGGCCGTGGCCGTATATTTCGGCGCGTTGGACAGATTGTCGCCCGGCAGCAGGAACAGGGCCGGATCGAGCGGGATGCCCGTGTCGCGGCCGACCAGATTGCCGCGATAGCGGGTGTTGGCGTAGGTGAAGCCGCCCGTGAACTGCAGATTGTGCGCCGGGAAGATCGCCATTTCCAGCTCGACGCCGGTGGAGACCACGCCCGAGCGGACATTGTCGGCCGAGCAGCCGCCGGAGCCGGCCGGGTTGATGCCGCCCACCGGATCGGAGTCGGTGCCGCTGCCGCCGATCAGGTCCGAGCAGCCGTTGACGTTCTGGACCAGGAAGACCGAGCCGTTGAACGTGTTCAGCTGGAAGTTGCCGAAGGTCTGGCGGAACGCGGCCACGTTCAGGGTGAAGTTGCGGCGGGTCCATTTGAAGCCGACTTCCCAGGCGTTCACCGTCTCGGCGTCGAACTGCAAATTGCCGGTGTTGAAGCCGGCATTGCGGCCGCCGAACTGGCGCGCGTCGGTCGGCGAGAAGATCGGCTGGCCGAGCGCCGAGCGGTCCAGGTTGAAGCCGCCCGACTTATAGCCGCGCGCATAGGAGGTGTAGAGAAGCAGCGACGGGATCGGCTTCCAGGAGAGGATGCCGGTGCCGGTCCACTCACCCTCGCTGCGCTCGTCGGACAGGTTCAGCGCGTTGAGCGAGCTGGAGCTGTTGCCCTGGCAGGTCAGGTTGACGATGCCCTGGAGGAAGGCCTGGGCCGTCGCCGGAACCGCACCCGCATTGGCGCCGCCGGTCAGGAAGGAGGCGAAGGCCGCCTGCTGCGTCGGGCAGACCGTGTTGGTGTTGTTGAAGCTGGCGTCGAATTCCTTGCGCTCGTGCGTGTAGCGAAGGCCGATGGTCAGGCTCAGATTGTCGGCGAGATTGAAGATATTGTGGGTGAAGATCGCGTAGTTGGTGCTGTCCTGATTGTAGGTCGAGAAATTGTCGCCGACATTGTTGACCGTGCTGAGCCGGTCCAGCCCACCAAGGACGAGCGGGGCCAGTGCGCCGAAATTGGCGCCGAAGGCCTGACGTCCGGTGGCCCCGCCAAGCGCGACCTGCGGCGTGTTGCCGAGGCAGCCCGGCTGCGTGGTGTCGCGGAGCAGCGGATTGGGGCTGAGCGTCGCGACGAGGCGACAGGACGCGAAGGCGCCATATTGGCTGCCGAAGCGCAGATTGTCGCGGACCTCCAGGCTCTCGTTCGCATAATAGCCGCCCACGAGCCAGTCGAGGAAGCCGCCAAAGGCGGAGCCCTGCAGGCGCAGCTCCTGGGTGAAGGTGTTGAACTCGCGGAAGCTGTTGTCGTCGTCGTCGCGGCGCAGGATGTCGACATTGGTATAGTCGGTGTCCGACGGCGAGTAGGACTTGTAGTGGCGATAGGCGGTGATCGAGGTGAGCGTGGCCCCGCCCAGATCCCAGTCGATCTGGCCGGAAATGCCCCAATCGTTGGTTTCGCCCTCATAGGTCGTGCCCGGGGTCATCGAAATGTCCCGCTGGTACGGGTCGGCCCGCGACGGGAAGGTGCCGCCGAGGCTGGTTAGCACGTCGACGATGCGGTTGCCGTCGGCGGAGCCGCCGGTGCCCGGCGTGCGGACCGAGAAATCGCCCGGGACGCCCGGCGTCGGGTCGAAGGTCTCGGCGAGGCCGGTATAAACGGCGCCGCAGCAGGATTCGCTGCGCGTCGAATAGTCGCCGATGATGCGGACGGTGACCGCGTCGCTCGGCTCGAACAGCAATTGGCCGCGGATGAAGAACCGGTTGCGGTCGTTGACGTCCTCTTCGGTGCCGTTGGCGGCATTGACCACGTCATAATAGCCGTCGCGGCGCGTATAGATGGCGTCGACGCGGAAGGCGATCTGCTCGCTGATCGGCCCGGTGATGCCGAGCTGGCCGCGCATGTAGTTGTAATTGCCATAAGACAGGTCGACATGGCCGCCGAAGGTGAATTCGGGGCGGGCCGTGATGACGTGGATGAGGCCGGCCGAGGCGTTGCGGCCGAAGAGCGTGCCCTGCGGGCCGCGCAGCACCTCGATCCGCTCGACGTCGCCAAGCTCGTTGAGGCCGATGCCCGAGCGCGAGCGGTAGACGCCGTCGATGAACACGGCGACCGAGCTTTCGAGGCCGGGATTGTCGCCGACCGTGCCGATGCCGCGGATACGGGCGGAGCCGTTGGCCTCGGTGCCGGTCGAGGAGACGAGCAGCGACGGGGCCAGCTGGTTCAGCTGGCGAATGTCGGTCGCGCCCGAATTCTGCATGGCCTGGCCGCCGACGGCGGTGACGGCGATCGGCACGTCCTGGAGAACCTGGCGGCGGCCCGTTGCGGTGACGACGATATTATTGTCGTCTTCCGCGGCCGGCTGCGTGGCCGCGGCATCCGTGCTCTGGGCGGCGGCGGCATCATCCTGCGCCTGGGCGACGCCCGGAACGGCCAGCGCGACAACGCCGGCAGACAGCAGCCAGTATTTCTTGGACATGTGACTTCCTCCCCGAAATCCGATGGTTCTGGTTTTGCCGGGAAGCTAACGTGCACGGAAACCTTACGCCAGCGGAAACGCCGCGGTTTCCCGCAGGTTTGCGGGGCTTTATGGCAAATCCGCAACAGAAGCGTTGCAACCTGCAACGGGCTATTTTGCTTGCCGTTACGGAAAGCAGCTTTTCCTCATCGCCCTGGAAACATGACGCAGATGCACAAACGGCGCCGAAGCGGGGCTACGGCGCCGCTCAGCGGCGTTTCGAGAGGGAAAAGCGCCCTATTTCGGGGCAAGGACCATCAGCATCTGGCGCCCTTCCATGCGCGGATGCTGTTCGACCTTGGCGGTCTCGGCGACGTCGCCCTGGACCCGCTGGAGGAGCCGCATGCCGAGCTCGCCATGGGCCAGCTCGCGGCCACGGAAGCGCAACGTCACCTTCACCTTGTCGCCCTCGCCGATGAACTCGAAGATCTTCTTCATCTTCGTGTCATAGTCGTGGTCGTCGATATTCGGACGCATCTTGATCTCCTTGATCTCCTGCGTCTTCTGCGACTTGCGGGCGAGATTGGCCTTTTTCTGGGCCTCATATTTGAATTTGCCGACGTCGAGGAACTTGCAGACCGGCGGGTCGGCATTGGGGGAGACCTCGACCAGGTCGAGGCCGACTTCGGCGGCCTGCTCGATCGCCTCCGCGGTCAGCAAGACTCCCAGATTCTCGCCATTCTCATCGATCACGCGCACCTTGGGCACGGAGATGAACTCGTTGAAGCGGGGGCCATTGAGCGGCGGGGCTTGCGGGCGCCGGTTGAGAGGGGGTCGTATCGTCGTTTCTCCTGAAGTGATGAAGCAGGGCCTCACCTAGTCAATAACATGGCTGAATGAAAGATGGCTGGCGCCGGGGAGGACGCTTTTCACGCCTCCCCGTTGCCCGTCACTGCTTAAGGTCGGGAGGCAGCGCCTCGAGCGCAAGCCGCTCGGCCACCGCGTCGAGGGGCAGCACCTCTTGCCGGGCATCGGCACCGAGCGGCCGGAGCGCGACCGTACCTTCCTCCGCCTCGCGCTTGCCGACGACGAGCAGGTTCGGGATCTTGGCGACGCTGTGCTCGCGCACCTTGTAGTTGATCTTCTCGTTCCTGAGGTCGGTCCCGACTCTCAGGCCCGCGGCCCGCAGCTTGTCCGCCGCGCCCAGCGCATAATCGTCGGCGTCGGAGACGATCGTCGCCACCACCGCCTGGGTCGGCGCGAGCCAGGCGGGCAGCCGGCCGGCGAAATGCTCGATCAATATGCCGATGAAGCGCTCGTAGCTGCCGAAGATGGCGCGGTGGAGCATGACCGGCCGGTGCCGCTCGCCATCCTCGCCGACATAGGAGGCGTCGAGCCGCTCGGGCAGCACCCGGTCCGACTGGATCGTGCCGACCTGCCAGGTCCGGCCGATCGCGTCGGTCAGATGCCATTCGAGCTTGGGCGCGTAAAAGGCGCCCTCGCCCGGCAGCTCCTCCCAGCCATAGGCCTCGGTGGCGAGGCCGGCCTCGACCACCGCGTCGCGCAGCTCCTGCTCGGCCTTGTCCCAATCGGCATCGGAGCCGAACCGCTTCTCCGGGCGCAGGGCCAGCTTGATCGAGTAAGTGAAGCCGAAATCCTTGTAGATCCGGTCGGCCAGCGCGCAGAAAGCGCGCACCTCCGCCACCACCTGGTCCTCGCGGCAGAAGATATGGGCGTCGTCCTGCGTGAACTGGCGCACGCGCATCAGCCCGTGCAGCGCGCCGTGTGGCTCGTTGCGGTGGCAGCAGCCATTCTCGTAGAGCCTGAGCGGCAGGTCGCGATAGGACTTGATTCCCTGGCGGAAGATCAGGACGTGCGCCGGGCAGTTCATCGGCTTGAGCGCCATCCACTGCGCATCGTCGCCGACGATCGGCCCTTCATCCTCGGTGTTCGGCACCTCGTCGGGGATGACGAACATATTCTCGCGATATTTGCCCCAATGGCCGGACTGCTCCCACTGGCGGGCGTCCATCACCTGCGGCGTCTTCACCTCCTGATAGCCGGCCGCGTCGATCGCGCGGCGCATATAGGCCTCGAGCTGGCGCCAGATGACGAAGCCGTTGGGGTGCCAGAAGACCGAGCCATGCGCCTCCTGCTGGAGGTGGAACAGGTCCATCTCCTGGCCGAGCTTGCGATGGTCGCGCTTGGCCGCTTCCTCCAGCCGCGTCAGATGCTCCTGCAGCTGTTTCTTGTTCAGCCAGCCCGTGCCGTAGATGCGCGAGAGCTGCGGGTTGTTCTGGTCGCCGCGCCAATAGGCGCCGGAGACGCGCGTCAGCCTGAACGCGTCGGGATCGAGCTTGCCCGTCGAGGCGAGGTGCGGGCCGCGGCACATGTCGAGCCAGTCGCCACCGGACCAGTAGACCGTGAGCTCCTCGCCCTCGGGCAGCTCCGCCGCCCATTCCGCCTTGAACGTCTCGCCCTGCTCCCGCCAGCGGTTGATCAGCTGCTCGCGCGACCAGACCTCCCGCTTCAGCGGCTTGTCGGCGCGGATCAGCCGCCGCATCTCCTCCTCGATCACGGGCAGGTCCTCGTCCGTGAACGGGCCGCGCTCCGCCGCCGGGGCGAAATCATAATAGAAGCCGTCGTCCGTCGCCGGGCCGAAGGTGATCTGCGTGCCGGGATAAAGCGTCTGCACCGCCTCGGCGAGCAGATGCGCATAATCGTGCCGCGCCAGCTCCAGCGCGTCGGCCTCGTCGCGCGCCGTGACCAGGGCCAGCGCACTGTCCCCGTCGAACGGCCGGCCGATGTCGCGCAATTCCCCATTGACCCGCGCCGCCAGCGCCGCCCTGGCGAGGCCGGGGCCGATCGCGGCGGCGATGTCGGCGGGCGTCGTGCCCGGCGCGACCTCGCGGACCGAGCCGTCGGGAAGCGTGATCGAAAGCATGTCCATGATGGTTCCTGTTCGTTGCGCGCCTAATGCACGCCTCGGCGGCCGAGGAAAAGTCTGGAACGGGAGAGCGGTCGCCAGTCTCGCCCGTTTCCCGGGCGAGGATCCGGCGCGGCTAGAGCCGCGCGCCGGAATCCCCCCGGCGAACCGGGAGGGTGGTAGTCGTCGTCAGCGGGGCGAAGGCGTTTCGCATGCACCCTATATAGGCAAAGCCGGCCGTCCGCGCCAGTGCGGGCGTCCCGCATCGCCAGACAAGCGCCGGGAGGGGTCGCTAATTATTCCGGAGTCCAAATAATTCGTAACGCTAAGGATCGGCACCGCCGGGGCTTTTTCTCGCCATCCGGCCGCGCCGCTGCTAGGCGCCGACGCCATGACCAGGATCGACTATGTCACCGTGCGCGACGGCGTGCAGCTCGCCTATCAGCACCGCGCCGGCCGCGGGCCGACCATCCTCTTCCTGCCTGGCTATGCCTCGGACATGAGCGGCGCCAAGGCGAGCGCGCTCGCCGAATGGGCCGCGCGCGCCGGCAAAGCCTGCCTGCTGTTCGACTATGCGGGCTGCGGGCGGAGCAGCGGCGAGTTCGAGGCGCAAAGCTTCAGGGACTGGCTTGGTGACGCCTTGCACATGGTCGATCATGTCGTGCCGGAGGGCCCTCTGGTGGTCGTCGGCTCGTCCATGGGCGGCTGGCTGATGCTTCACCTCGCCATTGCCCGGGCGCAGCGCGTGACGGGGCTGGTCGGGATCGCGGCCGCGCCGGACTTCACCGACTGGGGCTATAGCGCCGGGCGGAAGATGCAGATCGTCCGCGACGGCAGGCTGGAGGAGCCCAATCCCTATGGGCCGGAGCCGACCGTCACCACGCGCACCTTTTTCGAGAGCGCCGAGGCGCACCGCCTGCTCCATGTCGAGATTCCGATCGACTGCCCGGTCCGCCTGCTCCACGGCATGCGCGACACGGACGTGCCCGCCCAATATTCTGCGGACCTGATGGCGAAGCTCCGTTCAGCGGACGTGCAGACGATTCTCGTCAAGCAGGGCGACCATCGCCTCTCGCGCGACCAGGATATCGACCTCCTGCTCGACACCGTCTCCAACCTTGTGGACTGACATGCCCCTTCACGCGCTCGCGCTTGCCGCCTTCCAGGCCATGCCCGCCCCCGCTGCCCCGGTCCCTGCGCCGTCGGGCGACAATGACCGGCTCCGCGCCTGCATCGCTCTGGTCCGCACCGCCCCGCAGCAGGCCATGGCCGAAGCGCAGGCCTGGCTGCAGGAGCAGGGCGCGCGCCGCCTGCTGCCCCGCCGCTGCCTCGGCCTCGCTTTCGCCGCGCAGGAGCAATGGGCGGCCGCCGCCACCGTCTACGAGCAGGCGGCACAGGACGCGGAGGCCGCGAACGATCCCGGCCGGGCCGGCTTCCGGGCGCAGGCGGGCAATGCCTGGCTCGCCGCCGGCGAGGCGCAACGCGCGCTGCAGGTGCTCGACGCCGCGCTCACGACCACGGGCCTCGATCAGGCGCAGCGCGGCCAGGCCCTGCTCGACCGTGCCCGCGCCCAGGTCGCGCTCGGCCATGCCGACCGGGGCCGCGCCGATCTGGACAGTGCCCTGCAGCTGGTGCCGGCCGACGGCTTCGCCTGGTACCTTTCGGCGGCGCTTGCCCGCCGCGCCGGCGATGCGGCCCGCGCCGCCAGCGACATCGCCCGCGCCCGGCAGCTCTCGCCCGACGATCCCGATGTCCTGCTGCTCGCCGGCACGATCGTCGGCCAGGCCGGCAATATGAACGAGGCTTATGCGCTGTACCGCCGGGTGGTCGAGCTGGCCCCGGACAGCGAGGCCGGCCGCCAGGCCGCCGCCAGCCTCGCCACGGTCCGCGAGTTCGAGGAGGACGCGCCCGCGCCCGGCACCGCGCCGGCCCAAACGGCACCGGCGCCGGTGCCTTCTCAGGCCTCGACGCCGGCTCCGGCGCAACCTCCGCGCTAGTTCAGGTAGAACTCGATCGTGGTCACGACGCGCACCTTCTGGAAGGGCGAGTCGGAGCCGCCGCCGCCACCTTCCTCGGCCGCGTCGCCGTCACGGGCGCCGATCGAGAAATAGCCCTGCGTCGCGGCGCGGATGCCGCCGACGCCGGTGCCGCTGTCCCGCGCGAACTGCTCCGCCGCGCGCCGCGCGTCCTGCGTCGCCTGCGCGATCATCGCCGGCTTGATGCTGTTCAGCTGGGTGAAGCTGTACTGGATGCCCGAGCCTTCCTGGATGGCGACGCCGCCCCGGATCAGCTCGAACTGCCGCGCATAGGCCGCCCGCGCCCGCATCACGTCGGTCGTGCGCAGCTGGATGCGGCGGTTGACGGTGACCTGGTTGGCGCCGCGATTGGTGTCGTAGAACTGGTTGACCGAGCCGCCCGCATCGCTGACCGCCTCCGCCGGGAAGCCCGCCTGGCGCAGGAACGCCAGCACGGTGGCGGCGTCCTGGTCGCTCTCCGCCCGCACGGCGTCGAGCTCGGTGCCCTGCGCGGTGAAGCTGATCGTCCAGGTCGCGAGATCGGCGGTGACGTTGCGCTCGGCGAGGCCGCGCATGGTGACGGCGCGATTGGCCTGGTGCGCGCGCTTCAGCCCGTCGCCGAGCAGATAGCCGCCTGCGATCATGCCGACCGCAAGCACGGCCGCCGCGATGAGAATGAACTTCCTGTTCCCCTTCGTTTCCTCTGACATTGCAAGACTCCCGGGCCGCGCGAACCAAGCCGGGCGGCCGGATGTCTTATTCGCATGTCGTCGATGAACCGTGCATTTATGTCGATGAACCGAGTTCAGAGACCGGGAATGATCTGTGACCGGTTCTGCGTGATCCAGGCGGCGAGGCTGTCGCGCTGGACGCGGGGATATTTGACCGCGGCGAAGGCCAGGAAGGCGTCGCGGTAGCGGAGCCAGGCGCGCTGCGCATTCTGAATCGAGTCGGGCGTGATGCCCGGCGCGTCATATTGGCGCTCGTCGGCCAGCCGGGCCTGATAGGCCTGGTTGAGCTGCAAATCCTCGGTGCGCAGCTGGCCAGACGTGAAGCTCGGCGCGCGGCCGCCGTCGAGCCGTTGCAGCATATCCGCGAACTGGTCGCGCAGGCCCTGCTCCAGCCGGCCCTGCAGCGAGGCATGGGAGGAGCCGCCGCGGGCGAGATCGCCCTCCTTCGACGCCGCCACGAACTCCTCGAACGCCCGCCGCAGCGGCTCATAGGCGGCGCGCTGCTCGGGCGACCAGCGCGTGATCAGCGCCCGCTGCGCCGCCTCGCGCTGCGGCCGGGCGAGCGACGCCCGGTGCGAGGCGCAGAGGCCGGTGCCGAGGCCCGGCTCGATATCGTCGCAATAAGAAAAATCGCGGCCCTGCCAGCGTGTGTCGCGCAGCCGGGCGAGGCGAGTGACGCGCCGGTCATATTCGGCCGGCTCCGCGCCCTCCAGGGTGCAGGCGAGGCGGATGGCGATGTCGAAATTGCGCGGTGCCCCCTCGCCATTGGCATAGATGGTCATCAGCATCGCCTTGCCGGCAAAGGGCTCGAGCATCTGGTCGGTCGGCTGCTGCCGGGCGGCGCAGGCCCGGGCCCGGGCCGGGTCGCGCGCCATGCCGATCCCGTAATAGAGCGCCTCCGCGTCGCAGCCGGCCAGGGAAGCGCCGCCGTCGCGCGGGTCCGGCTCGGCCGGCGGGTTGCTGCCGGCGACCGACCGGCAGAGCGCCTGCGAGCGGGCGAAGGCCTGGTTCTGCGCCAGCTCCGTGCCGGGATTGCCCCAGTCGAAGCCCGCGACGCGGGTCGGCGGCGTCGCAACCTGATTGGCCTCGGCGGCATTGTTGTCGGCGGTGCCGCCCCTGCAGCCAGCCAGAAGCGTCAGTCCGGCCAGCAGGATCCCGATGCGCATGCAATTGCCCCTCGACGCGTCAGCCATGTATGAACCCCTACGCCCCTTATCTGGCGGCGAGTCCATCAGCACGGCGCCGATGAACCGTGCATTTATATCGACGAGCTGAAAGGCCGACAATGAAGTATTTGCACACGATGATCCGCGTTTCGAACCCGGATGAGACGATCCGCTTCCTCGAACTACTGGGCCTCAGGGAGGTCAGGCGAATGGACAGCGAGCAGGGCCGCTTCAGCCTGATCTTCATGGCGCCGCCGGGCGACGAGGATGCGCAGGTGGAGCTCACCTATAATTGGCCACCCGCGGACGGCAGCGCCCCCGAAAGCTATGGCGAAGGCCGCAATTTTGGCCACCTCGCCTATCGCGTGGACGATATTTACGAGACCTGCCAGCGGCTGATGGATGCCGGCTACACGATCAACCGCCCGCCGCGCGACGGCCACATGGCCTTCGTCCGGACTCCCGACAATATCTCGATCGAATTGTTGCAGGATGGCCGCCTGGAGCCCGCCGAGCCTTGGGCGAGCATGCCCAATAGCGGCCATTGGTGAGCGGCTGGCCGGACGGGCGCTTCCTCGCGCTGTCCGGGGCGCGGCTGCCGGTCGTGCAGGCGCCGATGGCGGGCGCCGGCGGCGTGGCGTTGGCAGTGGCGGCGATCAAGGGCGGGGCGGTCGGCTCCCTGCCCTGCGCATTGCTGAGCCCCGATGAGGTTCGCGACCAGGTGGCCGAGGTCAGGGCGCAGGCGGACGGCCCGCTCAACCTCAATTTCTTCTGCCACGATATGCCGCCGCCACCGGATCAGAGCGCGTGGCTGGCTTTGCTGGAGCCTTATTACCGGCAGGAGGGTGTCGCCCCGCCCGGCGGCGCGGCGCGCCTGCGCCAGCCCTTCGACGAGGCCATGTGCCGGGTTGTCGAAGCAGTCCGTCCAACCTTCGCCTCCTTTCACTTCGGCCTGCCCGACGAGGCCCTGCTGCAGCGCGTCCGTGCGGCGGGGGTCCGGGTCATCGGCAATGCGACCACGCCTGAGGAAGCGGCCTGGCTGGCACTGCGCGGGTGTGACGCGATCGTCGCGCAGGGCTTCGAGGCGGGCGGCCATGCCGGCTATTTTCTGAAGGGCCATCGGCCGGTCGGACTGTTCGCCCTTGTCCGTCAGATGGCGGGCCTGCCGGTGCCCGTGATCGCCGCCGGCGGCATCGTCGATGCCGAGGGTGTCGCTGCCGCCTTGATGCTCGGGGCGAGCGCCGTGCAGGTCGGCACGGCCTACCTCGCCGCCCCGGAAAGCCTGGTCGCGCCGCCGCACCGGCGGCAGCTTGGCACCCTGCAGGCCGAGGATACGGTCTTCACCAACCTCTTTTCCGGCCGGGAGGCGCGCGGGATGCGCAACCGGCTGATCGAGGAGCAAGGGCCGGTCAGCGACGCGGTGCCGCACTTTCCTTATGCCTCCGCGGCCCTCGCGCCGCTGCGGGCCGCCGCCGAGGCGGGGGGGCGCGGCGATTATTCGCAATTGTGGGCAGGCCAGGCGGCGGCTTTGGTCACGCCGGAGCGCGCGCAGGCACTGACCGACCGGCTCGGCCGCGAGGCGCTGGCGCTGCTTTCGGGAAAGGGGTAAGCGCCGCGCCATGGCATTGCAGGTCGCCCGCATCCCGGTCCTGTCCGACAATTATGTCTGGCTGCTTCATGACCCTGCGTCGTGCGAGACGGTGGTGATCGATCCCGCGGTGGCGGAGCCGGTGCTGGCCGAGGCGGCGCGGCGTCACTGGCAGATCAGCCAGATCTGGAACACACACTGGCACCCCGATCATATCGGCGGCAATGCGGCGATCCAGGCGGCGACCGGCTGCATGATCACCGCGCCCGCGGCGGAAGCGGCGCGGATCCCCGATATCGACCGGGCCGTGGCCGAGGGCGACCGGGTGATGCTCGGCGATTATGAGGCTTTCGTGCTGGAAGTGCCGGCGCACACCGCGGGCCATATCGCCTATCATATCCCCGAAGCGGCAGTGATCTTCGTCGGCGACACCTTGTTCGCCATGGGCTGCGGCCGGCTGTTCGAGGGGACGCCGGCGCAGATGCACGCGAACATGCGGCGGCTCGCCGCGCTGCCGCCGGACACGATGGTCTATTGCGCGCACGAATATACTTTGTCGAACGGCCGCTTCGCGCTGACGGTGGAACCGGACAATGCGGCCTTGGCCGAGCGTATGGCCGAGGTCGTCGCGCTGCGCGCGCGGGGCGAGCCGACCGTGCCGACCACGATCGCACTGGAATTGGCCACTAATCCCTTCATGCGCGCCGGCTCGGTCGAGGAACTGGCGGCGCGGCGGGCCGGGAAGGACTCGTTTTAGGGCGCCATTCTGCTCTGGCGAAGGCCGGAGCGTTGCGTCAAACGATCGTGTCTCGGACCCAGAGCTCCGGCCTTTGCCGGAGCACGATGACCTCAGCGCTTGTAGAGCGCGTCCAGCCTCTCCCCATAGACCTCCTTGATCACGTGCCGCCTGATCTTGATCGAGGGGGTGAGCTGGGCATTCTCCACCGTGAAGGGCTCGTCGGCGATGATGAAGCGCCGCACCTTTTCGATCACGCTGAGATCATTGTTGACCCGGTCGACGGCGGCGGAGAGCGCCTTCACATAATCGGGGTCGTGGGCGAGTTCGGAGAAGTCGCATTTGCGCCCGTTCTGGCCGCACCAGTCGGCGGTCCATTCGGGGTCGGGCACGACCAGGCCGACGACATAGGGGCGCTTGTCGCCGACCACCATCGCCTGCACGATCTCGGCCTGTAGGGTCAGCATGCCCTCGACCTTGGCCGGCGCGACATTGTCGCCCTTGTCGTTGACGATCAGGTCCTTCTTCCGGTCGGTGATGACGATCCGGCCCTTCTCGTCCAGATGGCCGACATCGCCCGTGTGCAGCCAGCCGTCTATGATCGTGCGCTCGGTCATTGGCTCGTTGCGCCAATAGCCCATCATCACCAGCTCGCCGCGCACCAGGATCTCGCCATCCTCGGCGATCTTCACCTCGGTGTTCAGCATTGGCGGGCCGACCGTGTCCATCTTCAGGCCGACGCTCGGCCGGTTGCAGGAAAGGACCGGGCCGGATTCGGTCTGGCCATAGCCCTGCAGCAGGGTCAGGCCGAGCGACTCGAAGAAGACGCCGACCTCGGGATTGAGCGGCGCCCCGCCCGAGACGAGCGCCTTGATCCGCCCGCCAAACCTGGCCGCGACCTTGGGCCGGAGCGTCCGGTTCAGGAAGAAGTCCATCGGCTTGTCGAAGATGGAGGATTTGCCGGCATAGGCCTTGGCGCCGATGCTCAGCGAGCGGCGCATCAGATAATTGGCGAAGGCGCCCTGCTTCTCGACCTGCTTCAGGATGCGCGTGCGCAGCACCTCGAACAGGCGCGGGACGACGACCATGATCGTCGGCCGCACCTCCTCGATATTGGAGGCGAGCTTCTCCAGCCCTTCCGAATAATAGATCTGCCCGCCGAGCCCGATCGGGAACATCTGCCCGCCGCTATGCTCATAGGCGTGAGAAGCAGGAAGGAAGGAAAGAAAGACCTCGTCGCCCCACCCGAAATCCTCGGAGATGAGCGCGGTGCAGCCCTCGACATTGTGCAGGATGGAGCCGTGCGACTGCATCACGCCGCGCGGCGCGCCGCCGGTGCCAGACGTGTAGATGATGCAGGCAAGCTCGGTGCGCTTGAAGCTGGCAGCCGCCGCGGCGGCGTCGACATCCGCCTTCTGCGCGGCGATCAGGGCGTTCCAGTCGTGAAAGGCGACATTGCCGGTCTGCCCGCCGGGCAGCGCCTCCATGCCGATCACCGTCTCGCAGCTGTTCGACCGGATCGCGGCGGGGAGCAGGGTCTTGGCCAGTTTCTGCGTGGAAACGATCACCGCGCGGGCGCCGCTATCGTCCAGGATATGCTGATGGTCGCGCTCGGTATTGGTCGTGTAGGTCGGCACCGTCACGCAGCCCGAGGCCATGATGGCGAGGTCGGAGATCAGCCATTCGGGCCGATTCTCGCCGACCAGCATCACCCGGTCGCCCGGCTCCAGGCCAAAGCCTTTCAACGCGGCGGCGAGGGCGGCGACCTGCTCCGCCGCCTCGCGCCAGGATATGCTTTGCCATTTGCCTTGTTTCTTCGCCCAGAGGAAAGGCGCGTCGCCTTTCTCCCTGGCCCGGGCGAAGAACATGGCGACGAGATTTTCGAAATGTTCGAGCTGGCGCATTCTCTCCCCCGCACGGCTTTCCCCGTGTCGCGGCCTAAATGGACCATCGCGTGCCGTAAGGGAAGGCGGTGCTACGTGGACGGCGGCGCGGTCCTTGGTTAGGGCCGTCGCATGAGACTGCTGCGCTCCCTCGGGCTGATCGCCTGCCTCGCTCTCGCCGCCTGCGCGGCCACGCCGCGCCCCGCGCCGCAGCCGGCCCGGCCTGCGCCGCAGCGGCAGATTTTCGTCACCGCCGCCAACCCGCTCGCCGTCGAGGCCGGGATGAACGTGCTCCGCCGCGGCGGCAGCGCGGTCGACGCGGCGATCGCGGTCCAGGCGATGCTGTCGCTGGTCGAGCCGCAAAGCTCTGGCGTCGGCGGCGGCGCCTTCATGACCTATTATGACGGCGGCTCGCACCGGGTGACCGTCTATGACGGCCGCGAGACTGCTCCGGCCGGCGCCACGCCGGGCATGTTCCTGGACGAGGCGGGCAACCCGCTGCCTTTCGGCCGCGCCGTGGTCAGCGGCCGGGCCACCGGCGTGCCGGGGGCCGTGCGCATGCTCAACCACGCTTATCGCGCGCATGGCCGGCTGGCCTGGCGCGACCTGTTCGGCGATGCCGAGCGGACCGCCCGCGACGGCTTCACCATCAGCCCGCGGCTCGGCCGGATGATCGCCGGCAGCAACCCGCAGAACAATGCCCCGGACGTCCGCGCCTATTTCGCGGAAGCCGATGGCACCTTGCTCGATCCGGGCGATACGCTCCGCAACCCCGCTTATGCCGATTTCCTCCGCCGCCTGGCCGCCGAGGGGCCGGACGCGCTCTATCGCGGGCCGACCGCGGCGCGGATCGTCGCCCGGGTGCATGAGGGCGAACTGCCCGGGTCGATGACCCTGGCGGACCTGGCCGGCTACCGGCCGGTCGAGCGGCCCGCGCTCTGCCGCACCTACCGGGTCACCCTGATCTGCGTACCGCCGCCGCCCTCCAGCGGAGTCGCCGTGCTGCAGCTCATGGCCCTGCTGGAGCGGACCGACATCGGCGCGCGGGGGCCGGCCGATCCGCAGGGCTGGTACCTGTTCGCCGAAGCGAGCCGGCTCATCTATGCGGACCGCGACCAATATGTCGGCGACCCGGCCTTCGCCGCGGTCCCGGTCGAGGGCCTGCTCGACCCCTCTTATGTCGCCGAGCGCGCCCGCCTGATCGCTGAGCGCCCCGGCCCGCCGCCCCCGCCCGGCACGCCGCCCGGCGCGCGGACGGCGGGGATCGACGCGACCTATGAGGCCGCGGGCACCAGCCATTTCGTGGTCGGCGACGCGCAAGGGAATGTCGTCTCGATGACCACCACGGTCGAGTCCATCTTCGGCTCCGGGCGGATGGTCGACGGCTTCTTCCTCAACAACCAGATGACCGACTTCAATTTCCAGCCGCGCGACGCGGCGGGGCGGCTGACCGCCAATGCGGTGGCGCCCGGGAAACGGCCGCGCTCGTCCATGACGCCGGCCATATTGCTCCGCGACGGCCGCTTCTTCGGTGCGATCGGCTCGCCCGGCGGCAGCGCCATCCTGGCCTATGTCGGCAAGACCCTGGTCGGCATGCTGGACTGGGGACTGGAGCCGCAGCCGGCGATCGACCTGCCGAACCTGATCGCGCGCGGCGCTAATTATAATGGCGAGGCCAACAAGTTCGCGCCCGGGGTGGTCGAGGCGCTGGCCGCGCGGGGTATCGCGATCCGGCCGGGCCAGGGCGAGGATAGCGGCCTGCACGGCGTGATGCTGGTGAACGGCCGGCTGGTGGGCGGCGCCGATCCGCGCCGCGAGGGCGTGTTGCGGATCGAGCCGGCACCCTAGGCGTCGGCGCCCACGGCTTCGGCGACATTGGCAAAGCCGTCGCGCGCCAGCAGCTGCTTCAGCTCCTGGTTGATCCGCCTCGCGAGGCCGGGCCCCTCATAGACCAGCGCGCTGTAGAGCTGGACGAGGCTTGCCCCGGCGCGAATGCGCGCATAGGCGTCGGCGCCGCTGGCGATCCCGCCCGCCGCGATCAACGGCAGCGCCGCGTCGGCCGCGGCCCGAAAGTCCCTGAGCCGTTGCAGCGCCAGCGCCTTCAGCGGCGCGCCGGACAGGCCCCCGGCCTCCTCTTTATGGCGCGAGCGCAGGACCGGCCGGCTGATCGTGGTGTTGCTGACGATCAGCGCGTTGATCCTGCGGCGGATCGACACCTCGACGACGTCGTGGATATCGGCCCGCTCCAGGTCCGGCGCGACTTTGAGAAAGACAGGGGTTGGGCGCCCCCGCGCCGCCATCACCGCGGCGAGCAGTTCGTCCAGCGCACCCTTGTCCTGCAGCGCGCGCAGGCCCGGCGTGTTGGGGGAGGAAATGTTGACCGTGAGATAATCGGCGATCGGCGCCATGGAATGCGCGCCCTGCACATAATCGGCGATCGCGCCGCCACTGGCGGTGCGATCCTTGTTCGCGCCGATATTGACGCCGACCAGGCCGGCCGGGCCGCCGCGGCCCAAAGCCCGCCGCCGCCCAGCGCGGTGCTCCAGCCGGGCTGCGGCCTCGGCCTGGCCACGATTGTTGAACCCCATGCGGTTGATGACCGCCGCGTCCTCTCGCAGCCGGAACAGGCGCGGCTTCGGATTGCCCGCCTGCGGCCGCGGCGTCAGCGTCCCGACCTCGACGAAGCCGAAGCCGAAGCCGAGCATCTGATCCGGCACCTCGGCATCCTTGTCGAAGCCGGCGGCGAGGCCGACCGGGTTGGGGAAGGAGAGGCCGGCCAGCTGGACCGCCAGCATTGGATCGGGCGCAACGGGCCGCCCGGCCGGCAGGAGCTTCAGCGCGTGGACGGTCAGCCGATGCGCGCGCTCGGCGTCGAGCGCGAAGGCGAGGGGCCGGAAGACGGGATAGAGCGCCACGGCGCGGCTATGGCAGGCGCCCCCCATGTCGTCAAAAGACATGCAAAGGTGAGGCAAAGGTAAGGCCAGTAGAGCCTTGCCTTGTTGGACCCGAAGGCCCACATGGCAATCGGAACGAATCAGTCCGATTTTAGAGTCATTCGCAAGAAGCCCCTGAGACGATGCGACTTTCCAGCCTTGCCGACTATGCCGTCGTGATGATGTCGGCCGCCGCGCGCCATTGCGGGCAGGCGAAGGTGAATGCGACGACCCTGTCCGCCGAGACCGGCATTCCGCTCCCCACCGCCCAGAAACTGGTCAGCCGGCTGTCGCTGGCCGGCCTGCTCGAATCCTCCCGGGGCACCGGCGGCGGCGTCCGCCTCGCCCGCCCGCCGGCGGCGATCAGCCTCGCCGACATCATCGAGGCGGTCGAAGGGCCGATCGCGATGACCAGCTGCGTGGACGCGGAGCGGCACGATTGCGCGCTGGAAGGCGGCTGCCAGGTTCGGCCCCATATGGGCGTGGTCAACGGCGCGGTGCGCGGCGCGCTCGCGGCGGTGAGCCTCTCCAGTCTCTCGCGGAGCGCCCCGGCATGAGCGAGGTCCGCAACCAGGAAGCGCAGGACGCGGTCGACCGCGCCTCGACCTACGAATTCGGCTGGTCGAGCGAGATCGAGCAGGAATTTGCGCCCAAGGGCCTGAACGAGGACATCGTCCGCTTCATCTCCGCGAAGAAGCAGGAGCCCGAGTGGATGCTCGTGTGGCGGCTCAAGGCGTACCGCGCCTGGCTGACCATGGAAGAGGTGACCTGGGCGAAGCTCGACATCCCGCCGATCGATTTCCAGGACGCTTATTATTATGCCGAGCCCAAGGCGAAGCCGAAGCTGGGCAGCCTCGACGAGGTCGATCCGGAAATCCTGCGCGTCTACGAGAAACTCGGCATCCCCATCGAGGAGCAGAAGGTGCTCGCCGGCGTCGAGGGCGCGCGCAAGGTCGCGGTCGACGCGGTCTTCGACAGCGTTTCGGTCGCGACGACCTTCCGCGCGGAGCTGCTGCGCGCCGGCGTGGTCTTCCTCTCGATCAGCGAGGCGATCCGCGAATATCCGGAGCTGGTGAAGAAATATCTCGGCTCCGTGGTGCCGCAGCGCGACAATTATTTCGCCTGCCTCAACAGCGCCGTCTTCTCCGACGGCACCTTCGTCTACATTCCCGAGGGCGTGCGCTGCCCGATGGAGCTCAGCACCTATTTCCGGATCAATGCCGAGAATACCGGCCAGTTCGAGCGCACCCTGATCGTCGCCGACAAGGGCAGCTACGTCTCCTATCTGGAGGGCTGCACCGCGCCGATGCGCGACGAGAACCAGCTCCACGCCGCCGTGGTCGAGATTTACGCCCATGACGATGCGGAGGTGAAATATTCCACCGTCCAGAACTGGTATCCCGGCGACGCCGAGGGGAAGGGCGGGATCTACAATTTCGTGACCAAGCGGGCGATGTGCGCCGGCGCGCGCTCCAAGGTGAGCTGGACGCAGGTCGAGACCGGGTCCGCGATCACCTGGAAATATCCATCCTGCATCCTGAAGGGCGCGGACAGCGTCGGCGAATTCTATTCGGTCGCGCTCACCAACAATATGCAGCAGGCCGATACGGGCACGAAGATGATCCATATCGGCGCCGGCAGCCGCTCGACCATCGTGTCGAAGGGGATCAGCGCGGGCCGTTCGAACAACACCTATCGCGGGCTGGTGCGGGTGCAAAGCGGGGCGGAGAATGTCCGCAACTTCACCCAGTGCGACTCCCTGCTGCTCGGCGACAAATGCGGCGCCCACACGGTGCCCTATATCGAGGTGAGAAACCCGACGGCCCAGATCGAGCATGAAGCCACGACGTCGAAGATAAGTGACGACCAGCTTTTCTACGCGATGAGCCGGGGGCTTTCGCAGGAGGATGCGGTGGCCCTTATCGTCAACGGCTTCGCCCGCGAGGTGCTGCAGCAGCTGCCGATGGAGTTCGCGGTCGAGGCGCAGAAATTGCTGGGAATCAGTCTGGAGGGGAGCGTCGGATGATAAACCCTCATTTCGACAAAGGGCAGCGGCCTTCAGCCCCTCCCCTTCAGGGGAGGGGTAAGGGGTGGGGCCTGTCGGTCGAGCAGCTCCGCCTTCTCCACCAGCGCGCCGCCGAAATGCGCCGCAACCCGACCGAGCCCGAGAAGCGCCTCTGGCGGCATCTGTCGAACGGCCAGCTCGAAGGCGCGAAGTTTCGCCGCCAGTCCGTGATCAGCCGCTTCATCGCCGACTTCCTCTGCCCGCAGAAGGCGCTGATCGTCGAGGTGGATGGGGACACGCACGACGAGGCGAAGGACCGGCTGCGGGATGATGAATTGGGTCGCCACGGCTTTCGGGTGGTCCGGGTCACCAATGGCGACGTGATGACCAATATGGATGGCGTGGTGCAACACATCCTGCTGGTTCTGAATGAGACGCCGGGTCGCTGGCACAAGCCCCACCCCAACCCCTCCCCTGAAGGGGAGGGGCTTGAGACTGGGGAAGCGCGGAAATCGCTGGGAATTTCGCTGGAAGGGAGCTTTGGATAATGAGTGATATTTCCAAAGTCTTGCTAGCGGTCTCTAATCTAGACGCAAACTTCGTCCAGAAGCACGCCAGAATTCCTGGAGGATCGTCCTCAAAAGACATCAAGTTCGAGGTCGAATTTAGGCCTCAGAAAAACATGTCCGGGTATGACGCGGCTGTTGCCATGGCAATCATCGCGAACGTGCTCTCTCGCAACCAGCCGATGTCCCCGGAGGAGTTCGACAACCTCCCGGATGAGGTGGCACCGTTTTTTCACAAGGTTGATGATGCTCAAGATTGAGAACCTCCATGCCACGGTCGCGGACAAGCCGATTCTCAAGGGGATCAGCCTCGCCCTCAATCCCGGCGAGATCCATGCGATCATGGGGCCGAACGGGTCGGGCAAGTCGACTTTGAGCTACGTGCTCGCCGGCCGGCCCGGCTATGAGGTGACCGAGGGCTCGGTCACGCTCGACGGCGTAGACCTGCTCGAGATGGAGCCGCACGAGCGGGCCGCGGCCGGCATGTTCCTCGGCTTCCAATATCCGGTCGAAATTCCCGGCGTCTCCAACGTCCAGTTCCTGCGCACCGCGGTCAACGCGCAGCGGCGGGCGCGGGGCGAAGAGGAATATTCGGCGGGCGATTTTCTGCGCATCACGCGCGAGCAGGCCGGCGCCCTCGGCTTCGACATGGAGATGATGAAGCGGGCGGTGAATGTCGGCTTCTCCGGCGGCGAGAAGAAGCGCAACGAGATGGTGCAGATGGGGATCATCGACCCCCGCCTCGCCGTGCTCGACGAGACGGACAGCGGCCTCGATATCGATGCGCTGCGCGTCGTCGGCGAGGGCATCAACCGGATCATGCGCAAGCCCGACAAGGCGGTGCTGCTGATCACCCATTATCAGCGCCTGCTCGACATCGTCCGGCCCGACTTCGTCCATGTGCTGGCGGGCGGGCGGATCGTCCGCTCGGGCGGCGCGGAGCTGGCGCATGAGCTTGAGCGCGAAGGCTATAGCGAGGTCGCCGCGTGACCGCCTTTCCCACCCGCAAGGACGAAGCCTGGCGCTACAGCGACCTCGCCGCGCTGGAGCGGGTGTGGCCGCTGCCGGCCCCGGAGAATATCGTCGTGCCGGCGGGTGGCCGGCTGGAGCGGGTGATCGTCCAGGACGCACCGGCGGGCGAAACCGCGGTGCACCAGGTCGCCCTCAGCCTCGGCAAGGGCGCGAGGGCGAGGCTCGACATCCTGAACATTGGCGGTGCGTTCGGCCGGATCGAGATCGACGCCACCCTGCATGAGGGTGCGGATTTCGCGCTGAATGCGGTGCAGGTCGGCGGCGGGTCGCAGGTGCTGGAGATCGTCACCAACGTCCGCCATGCCGAGCCCGGCGGCACCAGCCGGCAGCTTGTCCGCTCCGTGCTCGCCGGCCGGGCGGTCGGCACCTATCTCGGCAAGGTCGCGGTCGACCGCGACGCGCAGCAGACGGACGCCGAACAATCGGTGCGCGCGATGCTGCTCGACCGGACAGCGACGGCCAATGCCAAGCCCGAGCTCGAAATCTACGCCGATGACGTCAAATGCGCACATGGAGCCGCGGTCGGCGAGCTCGACGCCAATGGCCTCTTCTACCTGCAGTCGCGCGGGCTGCCGCCGGCCGAGGCGCGCAAGCTGATGCTGCAGGCCTTTGTCGCCGGTGCCTTCGACGGGGCCGAGCGGGAGGAGGAGCTGCAGGCGCTGGCGCTGGCCAGGCTGGGAGAGGTGGCGTGAACGTCGCTTCGGTCAAGCAGGCTTCCGCCCTCATCGTTCGTCCCGAGCGAAGTCGAGGGGCGCGCGTGATGACTCGGTGCCATCGCCCTTCGACTTCGCTCAGGACGAACGGACTCCTGTGATGGACACAATTCTCTCCACCCGCCCGCTCGACTGGCGCGCCGACTTTCCGGCGATCCCGGAGGGCTGGGCCTATCTGGACAGCGCGGCCACCGCGCAGAAGCCGAAGCCGGTGATCGACGCGATCACGCGCGCTTATGCCGAGACCTATGCGACCGTGCATCGCGGCGTCTATCAGCGCTCGGCCGACATGACCGTGGCCTTCGAGGCATCGCGGCGCCGGGTCGCCCGCTTCATCAACGCCGCGCGGGCCGAGGAGATCGTCTTCGTCCGCGGCGCGACCGAGGCGATCAACCTGGTCGCGCAGAGCTGGGGCCGGGACAATCTGAAGCCCGGCGACCGGGTCCTCGTCTCCGCGCTGGAGCATCATTCGAACATCGTCCCCTGGCAGCTGGCCGGCGCGGCGCTCGACGTGGTGCCGCTGACCGACGACCATCGCATCGATCTGGACTTCATGGCCGCGATGATCCGGCCGGAGCATAAACTGGTCGCGCTGGGCCATGTCTCGAACGTGCTCGGCGCGAAGCTGGACGCGAAGCGGGCGGCGGAGATCGCCCATTCGGTTGGCGCGAAGCTGCTGCTCGACGGCTGCCAGGCGGTGCCGCGGCTGCCGGTGGACGTGCAGGATCTCGGCTGCGACTTCTACGTCTTCTCCGGCCACAAATTATACGGCCCGACCGGGATCGGCGTGCTCTGGGCGCGCCATGACCTGCTCGACGCGATGCCGCCATGGCAGGGTGGCGGCGCGATGATCGACCGGGTTACGTTCGAGCGGACCACCTTTGCGCCGCCGCCGGCGCGGTTCGAGGCGGGGACGCCGCACGTCGTCGGCGTGATCGGCCTGCATGCCGCCATCGACTATGTGACGGCGATCGGCCTCGACGCCATCGCGGCGCACGAGGCGGCATTGGTGAAGGAAGCGCGCGAGGCCTTGCGCGGGCTGAACTCGGTGCGCCTGTTCGGGCCGGAAGACAGCGCCGGCATTGTCAGCTTCGCGGTCGAAGGCGTGCACCCGCACGATGTCGGCACGATTCTCGACGAGGCGCAGGTCGCGATCCGCGCCGGCCATCATTGCGCCCAGCCGCTGATGGACTATCTCGGCGTCGACGCCACCGCGCGGGCGAGCTTCGGCGTCTATAACGGGCGCGCCGACATCGCGGCGCTGGCGCGGGGGATCGAGCGGGTGACGAGGATTTTCGGGTGAACGAAGAGCGCAGGATCGAGACCGAGGAAGTGGAGGGCGTTGCCCCGCCGCCCAAGGCGCGCGTCGCGGACGTCGCCGACACATTCGAGCGGAAGAAGGACTATCTCGAAGGCTTTCTCGCCCAGCAGCCGAAGCAGCTGTCCGGCACCGAGCCGGGCGGCGATCTCTACGAGGCGGTGATCGACGCGCTGAAGGACATTTATGATCCGGAGATTCCGGTGAACATCTACGATCTCGGCCTCATCTACGATGTCGCGATCACCCCCGATCACCATGCCCATGTGAAGATGACCCTGACCACGCCGCACTGCCCGGTCGCCGAGTCCATGCCGGGCGAGGTGGAGCTGCGCGTCGGCGCGGTGCCGGGGATCGGCGATGCCGAGGTTGAGCTGGTCTGGGATCCGCCCTGGGACCCGCAGAAGATGAGCGACGAGGCGAGGCTGGAGTTGGGAATGCTATGAGTGTCGAGACGAAAATCCGGGCGCGCCCCGCCGCCGTCACCCTGACGCCCGCCGCCGAGGCGCGCGTCGCCGACCTCATGGCCAAGGCGCCCGAGGGCGCGATCGGCGTCAAGCTGTCGACGCCGCGCCGCGGCTGCTCGGGCCTGGCTTATTCGGTCGACTATGTGACCGAAGAGGTCAGGTTCGACGAGAAGATCGAGACGCCGGGCGGCCTCTTCTACATTGACGGCGCTTCCGTCCTCTATCTGGTCGGCTCGGTCATGGACTGGGTCGAGGATGATTTCGCCGCCGGCTTCGTGTTCGAAAACCCGAACGCCAAAGGCGCCTGCGGCTGCGGCGAGAGCTTTACCGTCTGACCCGCGCGCGGCGGCGCCCCGCGCGGCCTTTCCATTCCAGCGCCGATACGGCACGCTCCCCTCAAGACACAAAGAGGGGACATGCGGATGAGTCGTCTTTTCTTGGCTGCTGCCGGCGCGCTGGCCACCGCGATCGCCACCCATGCGGCCTTCGCCAATGACAGCAGCGCCGAGAAAGCGGCGGGCGGTCTGGTCCTGCGCCAGAATGCCGACATCGATATGGTCTCGGAGGACCTTTACGTCTCCCCGACCCAGGTCCGCGTGAACTACGTCTTCCGCAACCGCGCCCCGCAGGCCCGGCGGATCACCGTCGCCTTTCCGATGCCGGACCGCGAGATGCTCTACGAGATGGAGAGCGAGGTCGCCTATCCGAGCGGCTTCCGCACTTTGGTCGACGGGCGCCCGGTGCGGATGAGCGTCGAGCGCAAGGCGATGGTGAACGGCGTCGACCGCACCGCCGAGCTCGTCCGCCTCGGCATTCCGGTCACGCCGCCCGCAGGCCAGCGCGCCTTCCATGTCGCGCAGCGGATCGAGCGGCTGCCCCGGGCGGCGCAGGAGCGGCTCGCCCGGGTCGGCCTGCTCGACGCCGACAGCCTCCATGCCGATCAGCCGCAGGTCCTGCCGGCCTGGACGGTGAAGGAGATCTGGCACTGGGACCAGGTCTTCCCCGCCGGCCGCGACCTGCGCATCCAGCACAGCTATGCGCCCGGCCTCGGCGGCACCGCCGGCGTCGCTTTGGCCAGCCGCGAATGGCGCAATGGCGAGGATGGCCGCGCCTATCAGCGCGAATTCTGCACCGACGCCGCCTTCCTCGCCGGCATCGACCGGATGACCGAGCGGGCGGAGCGCACCCGGGCCGGCTATCCGATGGAGAGCCGCCTTCGCTACATCCTCACCACCGGCGGCAACTGGCGCTCGCCGATCGGCGATTTCCGGCTGGTCGTCGACAAGGGCGATCCCAATACCATCGTCAGCTTCTGCGGCGAGGGCGTGCGCCGGCTCAGCCCGACCCAGTTCGAGGTCCGCCACCGCAACTGGCGCCCGGACCGCGACCTCGCCGTCCTGATCGTCGGGGTGCCGCGGCAATAAGGAGGGCGCCGATGCCAAGCGGCTTTGCCGTCCGGCTTTGGCTGGGCTAGGAGCCGCGCATGCACGCCGGTCTCGCCCATATCGACGCCTGGATATTCGATCTCGACAACAGCCTCTATCCGCACAGCTGCAATCTGTTCGAGCTCGTGGACCGGCGGATCGGCGAATATGTGCAACAGCTGCTCAACCTCGATCCGGAGGCGGCGCGCAAGGTCCAGAAGGGCTATTTCCATGCGCATGGCACGACGCTCGCCGGGCTGATGGCCGATCATGGGGTCCAGCCCGGCCATTTCCTCGATTTCGTCCACGACATCGATCTCGCCCGGGTGACCGCCGACCCGGAATTGGTCGCGGCGCTGGACGCCTTGCCGGGGCGCAAGTTCATCTTCACCAATGCCGGCGAGGATTATGCCCGGCGCGTGCTGGACCGGCTCGGCCTCGCCAATGCCTTTGACGGCCTGCACGATATCCACGCGATGAACTATGTACCGAAGCCCGATCCGGCCGGCTATGCCGCAATCTGCGCCAAGCACGATATCGATCCGCGCCGCGCCTTGTTTGCCGACGACATGGTCCGCAATCTGAAGCCGGCCAAGGCGATCGGGATCACCACGCTCTGGGTCGACAATGGCTCGGAGCAGGCGCCGGGCGACAAGACGGACGCACCCGAATGGGTGGATTATCGCACCAGCTCGATTGCGGGCTGGTTGCACGAAATGCTGGGGGAGACAGAGGCATGATGGCGGATCTGCAGCGCGTGATCGAAACCGCCTGGGAGGCGCGCGACGCGCTCGAGAAGGAGCGGGGCGAGGTCCATGTCGCGGTGGACGAGGCGCTGCGCCTGCTCGACGTCGGCGAGGCGCGGGTCGCGGAAAAGGGCGTGGATGGCTGGACGGTCAATCAATGGCTGAAGAAGGCCGTCCTGCTCTCCTTCCGGCTCAACTCGATGGCGGCGATCTCCGGCGGGCCGGGGGGCGCTGCCTGGTGGGACAAGGTGCCGTCCAAGTTCGAGGGCTGGGCGGACGACGAGTTCGAAAAAGCCGGCTTCCGCGCCGTGCCTGGCGCGATCGTCCGACGCGGCGCCTATGTCGCGCCCGGCGCCGTGCTGATGCCGAGCTTCGTCAATATCGGCGCCTATGTGGGCGAGGGCACGATGATCGACACCTGGGCGACCGTCGGCAGCTGCGCCCAGATCGGCAGGAACGTCCATATTTCGGGCGGCACCGGGATTGGCGGCGTGCTTGAGCCGCTGCAGGCAGGGCCGGTGATCATCGAGGACAATTGCTTCATCGGCGCCCGCTCCGAGGTTGCCGAAGGCGTGGTGGTGGAGGAAGGCGCGGTCATCTCCATGGGCGTCTTCCTCGGCGCCTCGACCAAGATCGTCGACCGGGCGACCGGCGAAGTGATGTACGGGCGCGTGCCGGCTTATTCGGTGGTCGTGCCGGGGACCTTGCCGGGCAAGAACGGCGGCCCGAGCCTCGCCTGCGCGGTGATCGTGAAAAGGGTGGACGCGCAGACGCGGTCCAAGACCGGGATCAACGAGTTGTTGCGGGACTGAGGTGTTTCGGCTGGTTCTCTTCTCAGGCTTGGCGATTGCGGCGGCCACGGCCGCATCGGCGCAGGAGCCGCTCACCGAATCGTCTCTCCGAACGATGCCGCCTGACGTGCTGGCCCGGCGGCTGCTGGGTGAGACCGCCACCATCGTTTTTCCTGATACATCCGAACTCGTCGAGTCCCGGGAGGAGTCCGATGGCTCCGCGGGCGTCCGCTACCTGACGCTCCCGACCGCCTCCGAAATGGCGGGCATCTGTCAGTCCCAATTTCTGATTGTCGGCCTCGAGCCAGTCGGCGCGCGAGGCCCGGATGCGCCGCTTCGGGTCCGCTCCATCTATACCTCAAATGTCTTCATCCTGCAGGATGTCCGCGCCGCCGGCGCCAGCACGTGGCCGAACATTGGGCCGAATCCTGTTCGTTGGGACGAGAACCTCGCAGCACGCAACACCGCTTGCGCCGCGATCGATCCGCGGCAGGCCGAGCTCATCATCGCCGACGATGCCGCGCCGGGCGCGATCGGACGCACCGTAGGCTTGGTTGCCGACCTGGTCCGCTCTGCGCGCGCGGGCCGCACGCCCGCACCAACGACCTGCGACGACATTTCGGAGCAACGGCTTTCCCGGGAGGATTGCCTGGCCATGCTTGCGGCAGTTCGCGTGGAGCGCCTCAACCTTGTGCGATTGATTGACGGCTGCTGGGGCATGGACCGTCCGGATGCCTTCGAACACGAGAACCGCTGCTTGCAGGCCAAGCTTTGGGACCCCCGGCGCAACGGTCAGATCGAGATCGAGTTTGCTTTTCGCTGGGGACGGCAGGAACTGGTCAGCATCAGAGCGTGGGAGCAGATAGGGCGGATGGATTATCATTAAGCGGCGGCGCAGGCCTAAGCGCCACCTGCATCAGCCCGCATCCGCCTCCAATAACAGCCGCGCCACGCGCTCCCCCTGCCAGTCGGCCATACCGACCATCCGCCACACCTCTCTTCCCTGGCTGTCGTAGAGGATGGTGGTCGGCAAGGTGTCGAGGCCGAGGCCGAACATCAGGCCCATTTCCGAATCAAGGTAGGGCTGAAGCCGCTGGAAGCTGCGCGCGGCGAAGAAGTCGGTGACCTTGCGGCGGCCGTCCGAAGCGTCCTGGCTGATCGCGACGACCTGCAGGCCCCGACCCTCCGGCTGGCGCTGGGCCAGGGTGTCGAGCGAGGGCATTTCGACGATGCAGGGGCCGCACCAGGTGGCCCAGAGATTGATCAGCAAGGGCCGGCCCCGGAAGGCGGCGAGGCGGGTCGGGCGCCCGTCCGGCCCTTCGAACGCGACGTTCGGCGCTTGCGTGCCGGCATGGCTGCGGTCGAGCCGCCCGGTCGGATATTGGGCATGGGCGGCGGCATTGCCCGTCTCATTGCCGGCGCCGGCCGGCGCGGCGGGGACCGGGGCCGAAGCGGCGGCGTTCGCGCCACTGCCTTGCGGCGCCGGGGGGTTTTGCCTATCGCATCCGCCCAGCGCAGAGGCCATGAGCAGGCCCGGGAGAAACAAGATTACGAGCCGCAAGGATCAGGACTCCAATGCCATGTGGGGCGGCCGGTTCGCCGAAGGCCCCTCCGCTGTGATGCGCGAGATAAATGCCTCGATCGGCTTCGACAAGCGCCTGTGGCGGCAGGATATCGCCGCGAGCCGGATTCATGTCGCGATGCTCGCCGCCACCGGCATCGTTGCCCAGGCCGATGCGGACGCGATCGAGGAGGGCCTCGACAAGATCGAGGACGAATATGAGCTGCATGGCGTCCCCGAGGATCAGGGCCTCGAGGATATCCATATGCATGTGGAGCACCGGCTCGCCGAATTGATCGGCCCGGCCGCGGGCCGCCTGCACACCGCCCGCTCGCGCAACGATCAGGTGGCGACCGATTTTCGGCTCTGGGTGCGCGACGCGATGGACGGGGTGGATGCGGGGCTGGCGGCGCTACAGCGGGCGCTGGTGACGCGCGCGGCCGAGCATTGCGCCACTGTCATGCCGGGCTTCACCCACCTCCAGTCCGCCCAGCCTGTGACCCTCGGCCATCATCTGATGGCCTATTATGAGATGTTGCGGCGGGACCGCTCGCGCTTCGCCGACGCGCGGGCGCGGATGAACGAGAGCCCGCTCGGCTCCGCGGCCCTGGCCGGCACCGGCTTCCCGATCGACCGCGAGGCGACGGCCGCGGCTCTGGGCTTCGACCGGCCCACCGCCAATTCGCTGGACGCGGTGTCGGACCGGGACTTCGCGCTCGATTATCTGCAGGCCGCCACCCAGGCCTCGCTGCATCTGTCGCGCCTCGCCGAGGAGTTCGTGCTCTGGGCGAGCCAGATGTTCGGCTTCGTGGCCTTGTCGGACAGCTTCTCCACCGGCTCCTCGATCATGCCGCAGAAGCGCAACCCGGATGCGGCCGAGCTGGTCCGCGGCCATTCGGGCCGGATCCTCGGCGCGATGACGGCGCTCAGCGTCACGATGAAGGGGCTGCCGCTCGCTTATTCGAAGGACATGCAGGACGACAAGGAGCCGGTCTTCGAGGCGCACGATCTGCTGACGCTCAGCCTCGCGGCGATGACCGGGATGGTCGAGACCGTCACCTTCAAGGTGGAACGGATGCGCGCCGCGGCCGAGGCCGGCCATGCCACCGCCACCGATCTCGCCGACTGGCTGGTGCGCGAGGCGAACGTGCCGTTCCGCGAGGCGCATCATATTACCGGCCGCGCTGTCCGGCTCGCAGACGACACGGACAAGAAGCTCTGGGAGCTTGGTCTCGAGGAGCTTCAGGCCATCGACCAGCGGATCGAAGCCGGTGTTTTCAATGTGCTTTCCCTCGATGCATCGGTTAAGAGCCGGACCAGCCATGGCGGCACCGCGCCGGCCCAGGTGAAGAAACGGATCGAGGCCGCGAGGAAAGTGCTGGGGATGGTCGAATGAGGGCGTTCTGGCTCCTCCTCCCGCTCCTTGCCGGCGCCTGCGGCCTGCGCGAGCCTTTGCGCCCGGCGCCCGGCCAGCAAATGCCGCCCGCCCCGCAAATGGCGCCGCGGGCGATGACCACGGACGAATTGCTTGCGCCGCCGCCGGTCGCCCGCCCGGGCCGGGTCGACGAACTGCTCCGCCGCTCCGAGGAGCGCGAGGACGACCGCTTCGACCTGCCACCGGGTGACATTCCGGTCGAGAGCGACGGCAACAGCCAGGACGCGCCTGACCGATGAAGCCCGTCCGCAAGGCCGTTTTCCCGGTCGCTGGCCTGGGAACCCGAATCCTGCCCGCCACCAAGGCGATGCCCAAGGAAATGCTGCCGGTCGTCGACAAGCCGCTCATCCAATATGCGGTGGAGGAGGCGCGCGAGGCCGGGATCGAGCAAATGATCTTCGTCACCGGCCGCGGCAAAGGCGCGCTAGAGGACCATTTCGACAGCGGCTACGAGCTGGAAACGACGATGACGGCGCGGGGCAAGTCGCTGGAGCCTCTGGCCGGCACCCGTTTCCCGCCCGGCGCGATCGTCTCGGTGCGCCAGCAATCGCCGCTCGGCCTTGGCCATGCCGTCTGGTGCGCGCGCGAGATTGTCGGCGACGAGCCCTTCGCCGTCTTGCTGCCGGACGATCTGATGGTCGGGCGGCCGGGCTGCCTCGCGCAGATGGTCGAGGCGTACAACAAGGTCGGCGGCAATATCGTCTGCGCGCAGGAAGTGCCGGCCGACCGGACCGCCAGTTACGGCATCATCACCGCGGGCGCCCGCGACGGTCGGCTGACCGAGGTGAAGGGCCTGGTCGAGAAGCCGAAGCCGGAGGAAGCGCCGTCCAATCTGGGCGTCGTCGGCCGCTACATCCTCCAGCCCGAGATCATGCCGATCCTGGCCAATATCGGGAAGGGCGCGGGCGGCGAGATCCAGCTGACCGACGGCATGGCCGCTTTGATCGGGCAGCAGGCCTTCCACGGCGTCACCTTCGACGGCGAGCGCCATGATTGCGGCGATGCCAAAGGCTTCGTGCTCGCCAATCTCGCGCTCGGCCTTGCCCGCGACGATATCGCGCCCGCGCTCCGCGCCTTTCTCGCCGGAGCGGGAGCGGCCTGATGGAAGGCGCGCTGGTCGCCGGCGACGGGCCGGTCCGCCGGCTCACGAAGGAGGAGGCCGCCGTCTATCAGGGGCCGGGCTTCCTCTGGCTCCACCTCCACGGGCTCGACGAGGATGACCTCGCCTATGTCAAGGAGCAGCGCAGCATTCCCGATGTGGCTGCGGGCGCGCTCGCCGCGACCGAGACGCGGCCGCGCTGCGACCGGATCGACGAGGGCGCGATCGTCAATTTGCGCGGACCCGGCGCGCTCGACCCCGAGGACAGCGACCGGCTGGTCTCGATCCGCTTCTGGGTGACCGAGGGCAAGGTGCTGACCCTGTCGCGCCGCCCGATCACCGCCTTGCCTGAGGTGGTCCGCAAGTTCGAGCTGGGCAAGATCCTCGATAGTGGCGACCTGGTCGCCGCCTTCGCCTGGGCGATCTCGACCCAGCTCGACCCGGAGGTGGCGGCGCTTGGCGACCGGCTCGACGAGGTGGAGAGCAATCTCGAAGCCAACCAGCTTTACCGGTTGCGCAAGGAGATCACCGCGGCGCGGTCCGAAGCGATCAGCTACCGCCGCTTTGTCGCGCCGGACCGCGATGCGCTGCGAACTTTGGCGGCGCAGGAGTTCGACTGGCTGGCCGACGACGACAAGCTCCACATCGTCGAGGCCGCCGACCGTTTCGCCCGCATGGCCGAGGAGCTGGAGGCGGTCCGTGAGCGCGCGGCCTTGCTGCACGAGCAGATCACCGACCTGCGCGCCGAGCAGACCGACCAGCGCGCGCTCTACATCTCGGTGGTCGCCTTCATCTTCCTGCCTTTGACCTTCGTCACCGGCCTGCTGGGGATGAATGTCGAGGGCATTCCCTATGCCCATACGCATTGGGCCTTCTGGGGCGTGGTGATCTTCTGCGCCTTGGTCGGGATTTCGGTGCTGCTCTGGTTCCGCTGGAGGAACTGGCTGCGGCGCTGAGCGAAGCGGCTTCAGGCCTCCAGTTCGATGTCCCAATAAAGATAGTCGCGCCAGCTCGCGTGCAGGTAATTGGGCGGGAAGCTGCGGCCATGCTCCTGCAGCTGCCAGCTGGTCGGTCGGTAGGGATGGTGGTGAATCCGCATATGCGCCTGCAAAGGCGTGCGCCCGCCCTTGCGCAGATTGCAGGGCGCGCAGGCGGTGGCGACATTCTCCCAGGTCGTCCGTCCGCCCTGGGCGCGCGGGACGACGTGATCGAAGGTGAGCTCGTCCAGCGATCCGCAATATTGGCAGGAGAAGCGATCGCGGAGGAACAGGTTGAAGCGGGTGAAGGCCGGATATTCGCTGGGCCGCACATATTGGCGCAGCGCGATCACGCTCGGCAGCTTCATCGCGCGGGTGGGGCTGTGCACCTCCCGCTCGTAGGTGGCGACGATATCGACCCGCTCCAGAAACAGCGCCTTGACGGCGGTCTGCCATGGCCACAGGCTGAGCGGGTAATAACTGAGCGGCGTGTAGTCGGCGTTCAGCACGAGGGCCGGACAGCCTTCGGGGTGCCGGAGAAGATCGGGATGGTACAAGGCCAACAGCTCCCGTTTCTACGGAGACTCCCTCCGAGAAACGCCGCCCCCGACACCTGTCGCACCCAGAACGCGGGAGAGCGGGCCCTCAGCCTTCCTCTCCTGGTCCGCCACGCACTCGCCAATTTGCGTGACGCCGTTATGACACCATAGTCGCTGACTCCCGGTCAAGAGTCCTCATGCAGCCCGTCACCCGCTTCGCGCCTTCTCCCACCGGACGGTTGCATCTGGGCCACGCTTATTCGGCGCTGCTGGCGCATGATTTCGCACGGGCACGGGAGGGGAGCTTCCTGCTCAGGGTCGAGGATATCGATCCGGGCCGGGTGCGTGCCGAGTTCGTCGACGGGATCCTCGAGGACCTGCTCTGGCTCGGCCTCGAATGGGATGCGGACATGGTCTACCAGTCGGAGCGGCTGGACCTCTACGCGACGGCGCTCGAACGCCTGAAGAGCGAGGGGCTGGTCTATCCCTGCTTCTGCACCCGCGCCGACATCGCAGCGTCGGTCGCAGCCCCGCACGGCCCGGACGGGCCGCTTTATCCGGGAATCTGCCATGGCCTTGCCGATCCGGACCTGTCGCGGCCACACGCCTGGCGTCTCGACGTCGTGACGGCGCTCGCGCGGACCGGCCCGTTGCGCTGGTGCAATGACGGCGCGACGGTGCTGGCGGCACCCGAGACGCTGGGCGACGTCGTGCTGGCCCGCAAGGACGCCCCAGCTTCCTACCATCTTGCCGTCACCGTCGACGACGCGGACCAGGGCGTGACGGACGTTGTGCGCGGGCGCGACCTGTTCGCCTCGACCCATGTCCATCGCCTGCTGCAGGCGCTGCTGGAGCTGCCCGTGCCGCAATATCATCATCACGGCCTGCTGACCGACGCCGACGGCAACCGGCTCGCCAAGCGCCATGGCGCGCCTACGCTCGCGGACCTGCGCAACGGCGGCATGGACCCGGCCGCATTGGTCGACGCCCTGCGCCATGGCCAAATGCCCGCTGGATATTCGCTGCCGCAGGCGTAAAGGGCAGGCCATGAAGGTCCTCCTCATCATCCTGATCGTGCTCGGCGCGCTCGCCACCCTCTATGTCCTGGTCAGGGGCGTGATCGGCATGGCTCAGGGCAAGGACATTACCGGCCAGCGCTCGCAGGAGCTGATGCAGAAAAGGGTGATGTTCCAGGCGATCACCATCCTGCTCGCCATCGCCTTGCTCGCCGTCATGAGCAGCAGCGCCCGCTGAGCGCCGCCGATGGTCCGGCTCAACAAGATTTACACCCGTACCGGCGATGCCGGCGAGACCGGCCTGGTGGACGGATCGCGGGCCTCCAAGGCCGATCCGCGCTTCGCCGCGATCGGCGACGTGGACGAGGCCAATTGCGCGATCGGCGCCGCCTTGCCGGCGCTGGCCAGCGACGCGGCCCGGGCGATGCTCGGCCGGATCCAGAACGAATTGTTCGATCTCGGCGCCGATCTCGCCACGCCGGCGGGGATCGAGGGCGCGCTCCGCATCCAGCCCGACCAGATCGAGCGGCTGGAGCGCGAGATCGACGTGATGAACGAGGAGCTGGAGCCGCTGCGCAGCTTCATCCTCCCGGGTGGTGCCGGTGGCTCCGCCGAGCTCCACCTCGCCCGCGCGGTGGTGCGACGTGCGGAGCGGGCGGCGGTCGCCGCCGCTTCGTCCTTCAGCCCCGAAGCGCTCAAATATCTGAACCGCCTGTCGGACCATTTGTTTGTGCTCGCGCGTTGGGTGGCGCGAGAGCAGGGCGGGGATATTCTCTGGCAGCCGGGAGCGACGCGCGAAGGGTGATTTGTTCTCCTTTTGTGCTGGTTCCCGGCCGAGACTTGCGCTAACGACCCGGCATCGGGAGGCAGGCCATGGCGACGAATGCCCGAGCAGAGGGGCACCGAATGGAGAGGCGCGAAGCTCTCGCCGCGCACTATCGGGCCGTCCGCGCCCTGAGCCTCGCGATCGCCGCGCCGCTCGCCGACTCCGACGCGACGATCCAGCCCATGCCGGATGCCTCGCCCGCCAAATGGCACCTCGCCCACACCACCTGGTTTTTCGAAACCTTCGTGCTGCGCGATCATCTGCCGGGCTATCGCGCTCATGACGAGAGCTACGCTTTCCTGTTCAACTCTTATTATGAGGGCGAGGGTGACCGGCATCCGCGGGCCCGGCGCGGGATGATCACGCGGCCGTCGCTCGACGAGGTGCGTGCCTGGCGCGCGGCGGTGGACGAGGCCCTGCTGGCGGAAATCGACCATTTGCCGGCGGACCTGATCACTCTGGGCCTCAATCACGAGCAGCAGCATCAGGAATTGATGCTGATGGACCTGACCGCCACCTTCTTCGAGAATCCGCTGCGCCCGGCGGTTTGGAAGGCCGAGACCGCCGCACCCGCGGCAATGCCCGCGCCTCTGGGCTGGCGGGACGGGCGCGAGGGGCTGGTAGAGATCGGCCATGAGGGTGGGGGCTTTGCCTTCGACAACGAGGGGCCGCGCCACAAGGTCTGGCTGCACCGCCACCAGCTCGCCGACCGGCCGGTGACCAATGCCGAGTGGCAGGCCTTCATGGCCCATGGGGGTTATGCCGATCCCTTGCTCTGGCTGTCCGATGGCTGGGCCTGGGTACAGGCGGAAAAGGTCGAGGCGCCGCTCTACTGGGTGAAAAGCGAAGGCGGCTGGCAGCGTTTCGCGCTGGATGGGCTGCGGCCGGTCAATCCCGTCGAGCCGGTCTGCCATATCTCCTATTACGAAGCGGACGCTTATGCGCGCTGGGTTGGCGCCCGGCTGCCGACCGAGGCAGAATGGGAGGCGGCCGCGGAAGAACTCGATCCGGCCGCGGGCAACCAGCTGGACGCAGCCGGTGCGGTCAGGCCTCTGCCCTCCGATGGCAGCGTCCAATTGTTTGGCGATGTCTGGGAATGGACCGGCAGCGCCTATCTTCCCTATCCGGGCTTCCGCCCCGCCGAAGGCGCGGTCGGCGAATATAATGGCAAGTTCATGATCTCGCAGATGGTCCTGCGCGGCGGCTGCTGCGCCACCCCGCGCGGCCATGTCCGGCCCAGCTACCGCAACTTCTTCTATCCGCACCAGCGCTGGATGTATTCCGGCCTGCGCCTCGCAAGGGATGCCTGATGGCCGATATCGAGCCTGCAATCCGGACCGTCGACCCGGCCTTTCGCGCCGACGTGCTCGCGGGCCTCGCCGCGCCGATCCCGGCCATTCCGGCGCGCTGGTTCTATGATCATCGCGGCTCGGAATTGTTCGAGGAGATTACGCGGCTCCCCGAATATTATCCCACGCGGACCGAGGCGGCGCTGCTCGAGCGCTACAGCGCCGAAATCGCGGCTCAGGTCGGACCCGGCAAGGCGGTGATCGAGTTCGGCTCGGGCTCGTCCGCCAAGACGCCGACCCTGCTCCGCACGGTGAACCCCTCCGCCTATGTTCCGGTCGACATCAGTGGCGATTTCCTCCGCGAGAGCGCGGCCGGGCTGCAGACCGAATTTCCGCGCCTGCCGGTCCATCCGGTTGAGGCAGACTTCACCCGGCAATTCGACTTGCCTGCCGAGGTGCAAGGGGCCGCCAAGCTCGGCTTCTTCCCGGGCTCGACGATCGGTAATTTCGTCGCACGCAGCGCGGTCGACCTGCTCCGTGCGATGAAGGAGACCTTGGGCGAAGGTGCGAAGCTCGTCATCGGCATGGACCGGATCAAGGACGTCGACCTCCTGATCCGCGCCTATGACGACGCGGCCGGAGTGACCGCGGCTTTCAACCTCAACCTCCTGCACCGGATCAACCGCGAGCTGGACGGGGACATCCCCATCGACGCTTTCCGCCATCGGGCGATCTGGAATGACGCTTTGAGCCGGATCGAGATGCATCTGGAGGCGGTGCGCGACGTCACCTTCACCGTCTGCGGACGGTCGTTCTCCTTCCGGGCGGGCGAGACCATCCACACCGAGAACAGCCACAAATATGGCCATCGCGACAGCCGCATCCTGCTTCGCGCCGCAGGCTGGGGCGTGGTCGCGGAATGGACCGACGAGCAGGAATGGTTCTCGATCCTGCTGGCCGAAGCCGAGCCGCCGCGCTCCGCACCCTGAGGCTTTTCCGGCGATTGCTCCCTACGAATCGCCCGGCTACAGCATGGGCGCCATTTTTCCCCGGAGTGATCATGCTGCTCGCCCTGTTCCAGATTGTCGATGTGCTGCTGCAGGTCGTCTTTTGGATCATCATCATCCAGGCGGTGCTGTCCTGGCTGGTCGTGTTCAACGTGATCAACACGCAGAACCATTTTGTCCGCACCTTCTTCAACGCCCTCGACCGGCTGACGCGGCCGCTCTACGCGCCGATCCGCAAGATCCTGCCCGACTTTGGCGGGCTCGATTTCTCGCCGGTCATCGTCCTGCTGCTGATCCACGTGCTGCGCATCCTGCTGGCCGGGTTGGCGCGCGACCTGATCCTCTCGGGGGCGATTTGACCGCGGCGATCATCGACGGAAAGGCCTTTGCCGAAGGGCTGCGGGCGCGGATCGCCGAGGCTGTCCCGGGCTTCGAAGCGGCGGCGGACCGCGCGCCGGGCCTGGCCGTGGTGCTGGTCGGCGAGGACCCGGCCAGCGCCGTTTATGTCCGCTCCAAGGGCAAGGCGACCGTCGCCGCGGGCATGGCAAGCTTCGAGCACAGGCTGGACGCCGCCACCGGTCAGGACGAACTGCTGGCGCTGATCGCCCGGCTCAACGCCGATGAGGCGGTGGACGGCATTCTCGTCCAGCTGCCCTTGCCGCCGCAGATCGACGAAAAGGCGGTACTCGCCGCGATCGACCCGGACAAGGATGTGGACGGCTTCCATATCGTCAATGTTGGCCGGCTCGCGGTCGGCGAAGAGGGCATGGTGCCTTGCACGCCGCTCGGCTGCCTGATGTTGCTGAAAGCGCGGCTGGGTGACCTGTCCGGTCTCGAGGCGGTGGTGATCGGCCGCTCCAACATCGTCGGCAAGCCGATGGCGCAATTGCTGCTCCGCGAGAGTTGCACCGTCACCGTCGCGCACAGCCGCACCCGGGACCTGCCCGGCCTCGTCCGCCGCGCCGACATCGTCATCGCCGCCGTTGGCCGGCCGGAGATGGTGACGGGCGACTGGCTGAAGCCCGGCGCGACCGTGATCGACGTCGGCATCAACCGGGTCGATGCCGGTGACGGCAAGACGAGGCTGGTCGGCGATGTCGACTTCGCCTCGGCGAGCGCAGTCGCGGCGGCGATCACGCCCGTCCCCGGTGGCGTCGGGCCGATGACCATCGCCGTGCTGCTGCGCAATACAGTGGTTGCGGCCCATTTGCGCGCCGGGTTGCCGGCGCCGGTGGGCCTGTGACCGAGCTGTTCGTCTCCGCGCTCGTCACCTTCCTGGTGGTGATCGACCCGCCGGGCTGCGCGCCGATCTTCGCCAGCGTCACCAAGGGCGCCACGCCGCAGCACCGCCGGGCCATGGCCATCCGCTCGGTGCTGATCGCCGCCGGCATCCTGATCTTCTTCGGCCTGCTCGGCCGCGACCTGCTGAAAGCGCTGGGCATCAGCCTCAACAGCTTCCGCATCGCCGGCGGACTGCTGCTGTTCCTGATCGCGATCGACATGGTGTTCGAAAAAAGAACGGAGCGGCGCGAGGACCGCGCCGAAGAGGTGGCGAAGGAGAAAGTTGAAGACATCTCCGTCTTTCCGATGGCGATCCCGATGATCGCCGGCCCCGGCTCGATTGCCTCGATCATGCTGCTCATGTCGCGCAGCGAGGGCTGGGCGGAGTTCCTGCTCGTCTGGGCGGCGCTGGGCACGACCCTGATCCTGACCCTGCTCTGCCTGCTGCTCGCCGGACCGTTGATGAAGCTGCTCGGCCACAAGATGGAGGCGATGATCACGCGCTTGCTGGGGGTGATCCTCGCGGCGCTGGCCGTTCAGTTCGTCGTCGACGGGATCAAGCGCAGCTTCTTCTAGCGGGCGGGCGCCGGTGCGGCCGGTTGTCCCGGGGCCGGCGCGGGCGCTTGCGGCGGCGTCCGCACGATCCGCCACATTTTGAACGGGGATTCGCGCGGCAGGGTCACGGGCTGCATCCAGGCGGGCACCCGGCCCTGCGAGATCTGGTCGTAGAAGCCGCCGCGCGCCTCGGCTCGGTAGATGGTCGATTCCGACATCATCGGGCAGATCAGGATATAATCGGCATGGTAGCGGTCGGCCGTCGCCCGGGCATTGTCCACATTGCCACGGAAGGCGCGCATGACGTCGATGATCTGCTGGGCGTTGCGGTGATAGGGGCCGGTAATGGCGTCATGGTGCGTGACCGTGATCAGCCGCGGGCCGAGATCGACGAAGGTCATGACCATGCCGCGCGGCTGGGCCTGGATCGGGCCCATCGCCCAGAGCGAGGGGCAGCGGCTGTTGGCGGTGTTGACCTGCTGGCGATAGGCGTTGGCGGGCGCTGGCGGGCCGCTGACCCAGTTGGTGATCCAGCCGCGCGCGAAGGCAATGACCACGAACAGGATCAAGGCGAGCGAGCCGACGCGCAGCAGCAGAGTCCGGAAGCCCATGATCCAGGAGAGGATGATCCAGGCAAAGGCGGCGGCACCGACCCCGCTCAGCAATTGGGCAGCGGGGCCGGCGCGGGTCTGCCAGGCGAGCAGGCCGGTGCCGAGCAAGGCGAGCAAGGTGATGGCCAGCCAGCGGATGAACTGCGCCCGGGCATCGTTCGCGGCGGGCGGCGGCGCCTCCGTCTCGAAGGGGGTCGAGACATGTGCCTCGGCCAGCGCCTCGCGGTGCGTGACGTGGAGCATGGCGAGGCCGCCGACCAGGCCGGCAAAGGGCAGCATCACGGTCTGGAAGGCCGTGTCCCAGCCATGGCGCCAGATCGGCATGGCCTCACGCACCTTGGAGAGCCAGAGCCGCTCGAGCTCGGGCGAACTCTGCTCCAGCCGGCCGAGGCAGTGCGGCCAGAAAAAGGCGAAGGCGGCGGCGATGATGACGCCGCCGACGGCGGCGAGGGCAAGGCGCCGATCCCATCTCTTCGGGTTGGCCCGCGCGAGCAGGATAGCGACCGCGCCCGCCGCCACCATCGCGGACAGCCATACCGGCGACAGGGCGTCGCACATCGGCAGGCGGTTGGCCTCCGAGGCGAAGACCAGATAACCGAAGGCGCAGCCGCCGGCCAGGGTCACGCCATAAGCGAACAGCCGCCGCGGCTCGCCGTCGCGGATCCAGAGCAGCACCGCGATCGCGCCGGCGCCGGCCAGATAGAGCAGCATTTCCAGGCCGATGATCAGCGAGAGCGAGGTGGCGATCCCGAGCGTGATACCGCTGCGCAACGGCCTTGGATCAGTCAAGGCGGCCATCGTCCAGGCGAGGAAGGCCAGCTGCCAGCCATGATGGTCGAGCCGCAGCGGCTGCCACATGCCGACCACCGAGCCGGAGCAGGCCAGGAAGACGATGGCGAGCAGATAGGCGTAGCGTGACACCAGCCGGCGCGTGGCCAGCGCCACCGCCCACATCGCCACCAGCATTGGCAGCAAAGGCGCGATGGCGACCGCGATCGTCTCGGCCGTCTTGCCGCCAAAGAAAGGCGTGAACAGCAATTTCAGCCCGGCAATGGGCAGGTCGACCAGGCGCGACCAGTGGATGTTGGAGCCGGCCATGCGGTACTGGGCGAGATCGTACCAGCCCTGCCCGTTCAGCAGGCCGCGCACCTGCATCATCCGCATATTGTCGTCGGTGTCGCCGAGGCCGAAGCCCTGGATCCGGGCCCAGTTCTGGTAGAGGAAGATGGCCGAGGCGCAGAGCCAGAACAGTGCCGTCCACCAGCGCCAGTGCCGGT
>Ga0268266_10000487_pt1 | contig 56915 bp, 64 predicted proteins | sample KBSS13metaG_FD_190356 | JGI IMG/M metagenome (GOLD analysis project Ga0268266, IMG submission 190356) | Switchgrass rhizosphere microbial communities from Kellogg Biological Station, Michigan, USA - KBS S1-3 metaG (SPAdes) (version 2) | ecosystem: Host-associated > Plants > Roots > Rhizosphere...
TGGAGGGCGTCGCCGGCAACGCGCAGCATTGGGCGCCCGGGCCGAGCCTGGCCCCGACCACCCGCATGGGCCCGCTCGTGTCCGATGAGCAGCAGCGCCGGGTGATGGATTATATCGACCAGGGCCGGAAGGCGGGCGCCTCGATCCTGACCGGCGGCGACGCCTGCGGGCCCGGGGGCTATTATGTGAACCCGACCGTGATGGTCGACGTGAATCCCGAGATGAGCGTGGTGCGGGAGGAGATTTTCGGGCCCGTTCTGGTCGCCCAGCGCTTTGACGATCTCGACGAGGTGGCGAAGGCGGCCAACGACACGCTCTATGGCCTCGGTGCCAGCATCTGGACGAAGGACCTCGCCAACATGCATCGGCTGGCTGCGAAGATCAAAGCGGGCATCGTCTGGGGCAATTGCCACTCGCTGATCGATCCGGCTCTGCCCTTCGGCGGCTACAAGCAGTCCGGCATCGGGCGCGAGCAGGCCCGCGAGGGCGTGGAGGCCTATACCGAGCTGAAGACCGTGGTGATCGCGCTGTGAGCACCAACGAGCTCGACGACGCGGTCGCCGCCGCCGCCTTCCGCCGGCTGGTCTCCCACCTTGGCCATCGCCAAGACGCGCAGAATATCGACCTGATGGGCCTCGCCGGCTTCTGCCGCAACTGCCTCGCCGACTGGGTTGCGGAGGCCTCGGCGGAGGCGGGCACGCCCATGACCCGCGACGAGGCGCGCCGGGCGATCTACGGCATGGACTATGCCGAATGGAAAAACGGTCAGCCCGAGGCGACGCCGGAGCAGCTTGCCAGGATGGAGGCGAGTGTTGCGCTGAACCGGCGAGGTTGAGCTGTGGCACCACCTTTCGTCATCCCGGTCTTGGTCCGGGACCGAACTTTTGTTGCCGGCGTGTGGGAACAAGGTGGACCCCGGATCAAGTCCGGGGCGACGGCTTGTGGTTCTGTCCGCGTCTACTGGCCCTCTGCGCCGGAGCGGCCTAGACTGGGCTCATGGACGTGCAGGCGCCCCTGATCGACAGCTTCGGCCGGCGGATTTCCTATGTCCGCCTGTCGGTGACGGACCGCTGCGACTTGCGCTGCCGCTATTGCATGTCGGAGCAGATGACGTTCCTGCCCCGCGCGGACCTGCTGACCCTGGAGGAGCTGGTCCAGCTGGCGGACGCCTTCATCGCCCGCGGCGTGACCCGGATCAGGCTGACCGGCGGCGAGCCTCTGGTGCGGCGCGGGATCGGGCAATTGATGCGCTGGCTCGGCAAACGGCTTGGCCATGGCCTGGAGGAGCTGACCCTCACCACCAACGGCACCCAGCTGGCCCGCTTCGCCGCGGATCTCCATGCGGCGGGCGTCCGCCGGGTGAATGTCAGCCTGGACAGCCTCGATCCGGACCGCTTCCGCCACATCACCCGGCGCGGCGACCTCGCGCAGGTGCTGGACGGGATCGCGGTGGCCAAGGCGGCGGGGCTGAAGGTCAAGATCAATGCGGTCGCGCTCAAGGGCCTCAACGAGGACGAGATCGAGGCGATGGCGCGCTGGTGCGCGGGGGAGGGGCACGACCTCACCCTGATCGAGACCATGCCACTCGGCGAGGTCGAGGAAGACCGGACGGATTTCTATCTCCCGCTCGACGCCGTGAAGCACCGGCTCGAGGAGAGCTTCACGCTCGCCCCGTCGCTGCGCCGCACCGGCGGCCCGGCGCGATATTATGAGGTGGCGGAGCTGGGGCTGAAGCTCGGCCTGATCACGCCGCTCACCGGCAATTTCTGCAGCGGCTGCAATCGTGTTCGGGTCACCGCGACCGGCACGGTCTATGGCTGCCTCGGCCAGGACCAGAAGATCGAGCTGCGCGACCTGATGCGCGCCGGTTGCTCGCTGGACGCTGCGCTCGACGCCTTGATGGCGGGCAAGCCCGAGGGCCACGACTTCCACATCGCCGCGCGCCAGCCCGCCGTGGCGCGCCACATGAGCGTAACCGGCGGCTGATGGATACGGGGATGCTGCTCGCCATCGCCGCCTTGATGGCGGTCGCGGCGGCGCTTTATTCCTCGGTCGGCCATGGCGGCGCGTCCGCTTACCTCGCCATCATGGCGCTCTTCTCCGTCGCCCCGGAGACGATGCGGCCGACCGCGCTGGCGCTGAACCTGGTCGTCGCCGGGCTGGGCGCGGCCCGTTACGGCTTGCGCGGGCAGACCAACTGGAAATTGCTCTTCGCCTTCGCCATCACCGCCATGCCGGCCGCCTATCTGGGCGGCGGCATCCACCTGCCGCCCGAATATTACAAACCGCTGGTCGGCGCGCTGCTGGTCGCGGCGGCGATCCGGCTTTTCTGGTCGCCGAAGCAATTGGCATGGCGCGAGGTGAAGGCGCCAAGCCAGCTCATCGCTCTGCCCGTGGGCGCGACTTTGGGCTTCCTCGCCGGGCTGACCGGCACGGGCGGCGGGATCTTCCTAAGTCCTTTGATCATCCTCTTCGCCTGGGAAACGCCGCGCCACACCTCGGGCATTGCGGCGGCCTTCATCTTCCTCAACTCCGTCGCAGGCCTGCTCGGCAACTTGGCCTCCGTGCGCGCACTGCCGGCGGAAATGCCCTGGCTGATGGGCGCGGTCGCCTTGGGCGCCGTGCTCGGCACCTGGCTCGGGGTCGACAAATTGCCGCGCGAGTGGTTGCTGCAGGCGCTGGGCCTCGTGCTGGTCCTGGCCGGCGCCAAGTTGATCCTCGGCGGATGAGGATCGTCATCCTCGCGGGCGGCGAAGGCCGGCGGATGGGCGGCGGCAAGCCGCAGAGGCTGCTGGGCGGCGAGACTTTGCTGGACCGCGCGCTGCGGACCGCGCGCGGCTGGTCGGACGAGGTGCTGGTCGCCGCGCGCAAAGGCGGGGACATTGCCGACGATCCCGCGATCGAGGGGCCGCTCGGCGGTGTCGCGGCGGCGCTGGCGCTGGGCGGTGACGTCCTCACCATCCCCTGCGACATGCCCTTCCTGCCGGACGATCTGCCGGTGCGCCTGCGGAGCGACGCGGCCGCAACTGTCGCGTCGAGCGGCGGTCGCCTGCACCCGGTCTGCGCGCTCTGGAAAGCAAGGGCGCGGGACGGGCTGTCCGCCTATCTCGCCACGGGCCGCCGGTCCCTGACCGGCTTCTCCGAGGCGGTTGGCTGTCAGGCCGTGGAATGGCCGATCGATCTTCTAGATTATTTCTTTAATATCAATAGTTTAGATGATCTTAAGCAAGCCAAAGGTTGGCTGGACCAGCCGCGCGGCTAGGGCCTTCCTCATGTATAGTTTGTTTAGTTCCGGCCTCAGAAATCGATGATTTCGACCGTCTCGCCCGCCTCTGCGGCCGGTGCCCCCGCGCGGCGGCGGATCAGCAGATCGGCGTCGGCGAGCGTCTTCTGCGCCCCTGAGTCCTGATAGCTGGCCGGCATCGCCATCCCGCGCGCCCACGACCCGCGGACGAAGGTCTCGCGGTCGCCGCAGGGACCGAGCGGCGCACCCAGAATCGACTCCCGCCAGATCAGCGCAGCCTCCCGCCCGCTGAGCCCCGCGAGCAAGGGGGTGAGCAGCAGCCGGGCCGTGACCATCGCCGAGCTCGGATTGCCCGGCAGCCCCATCACCAGCCTGCCACCCGCGCGGCCCAGCCAGACCGGCTTGCCCGGCTTGATCGCGACCTTCGAGAAGACCAGCTCCAGCCCCGCCGGTTCGAACATCTTCTTGGCAAAGTCCTTTTCGCCGACCGAGGCGCCGCCCGTGACGATGACGAGGTCGGCCCGCTCCAGCGCCCAGCCAGCCATCTGCACCAGCTCGGGGAGATTGTCCTTCAGCCGCCGGCTCATCACGATCTCGCCGCCGGCGGCCTCCGCCAGCGCCCCGATCCCAAGCAGCAGGCTCTCCGGGATCGCGCCGGGCCTGTCGCGCGCCCTGCCCGGCTCCGCCAGCTCGTCGCCCGTCCCGAAAATGGCCAAGCGCGGCTTTCGCCAGACCTCCACCTCGCCAAGGTCCGCGCCCGCCGCCGCGACCAGCGCGCGGGGGCCCAGTCGCTGGCCGGCGTCGAGCAGCTGTGCCCCGGCCGCGAAATCGGCACCGCGCCGGCGGATATGATGGGCGCCCTCCGGCGCGCCGAAGACCGCCAGGTCGCCCTCGCGGGTGACGTCCTCCTGGATCACGACCCGGTCGGCGCCGTCGGGCACCGGGCCGCCGGTGAAGATGCGGAGGCAGGTGCCGGGCGCCAGCGCGCCGGTCAGGTCGCCGGGATAGGCCGTGCCGGCGACCGGGAGCCGGCCCGGCAGCTCCACGTCGCGCACCGCATAGCCGTCCATCGCGGAGACATCGCACGGCGGCGCATCCACCCGGGCGACGATCGGCGCGGCGAGGGTGCGGCCATGGGCCTGGGAGAGCGAGACAGGCTCCGAGCCAAGTGGCCTCGCCACTTCGGCGATCAGCGCCAGCGCTTCGTCGAAGCTGATCACCAGCTGCCCGATTTGCCGCCGGTCTTGGAGGTGACCGCGATGCCGCCAATCTCCATGCTCCGGTCCACCGCCTTCAGCATGTCGAACAAAGTGAGGCCCGCGACCGATACAGCGGTCAGCGCCTCCATCTCGACGCCGGTCGGACCGTGGGTGCGCACCTCGGCGGTGATCCGGAAGCCCGGAAGCTCGTCGTCCAGCGTGATGGTGACACCCACCTTGGTGAGCGGCAGCGGGTGGCAGAGCGGGATCAGATCCGCGCAGCGCTTGGCGGCCATGGTGCCGGCCAGCTCGGCGGTCTGGACCACCGCGCCCTTGGGCGTCGTCCCCGCGCAGACCTGCGCCAGGGTCTCGGGGGCGCATCTTAGCCAGCCGGCGGCGGTGGCGGTGCGGGCGGTGGGCGCCTTGCCGGTCACGTCGACCATCGTCGCGCGCCCGTCCTCGCCGACGTGGCTGAGCTTGCTCATGCGCAGAGGTGCCGGAGCCGCGGGATCTGCCCGGCGAGCGAGCAGGGGCGGTAGCGGCTGTCCAGCTCCAGCGCGAGCACCAGGTCCCAGCCGTCGCGGCAGGCGCCGGTCGAACCCGGCAGGCAGAAGATGAAGCTGTCGCCGATCTGTCCGGCAAAGGCGCGCGACTGCAGCGTGGAGACCCCGATCGTGCCCTCGCTGGCCCGGTGGAAGACCGCGGCGAAGCCGTCCATTTCGCGGCGCAGCAACGGCTTCACCGCCTCGGGCGTCACGTCGCGCGGGGCGAAGCCGGTGCCGCCGGTAGAGAGGATAAGGTCGACCTGCGGGTGCTCGGCCCAGGCCTTCACCTGCGCCTGGATCGCCTCGACACTGTCCGTGACGATGACCTTGCCCGCCAGTTCGTGGCCCACGCCGGTCAGCCGCTCCACCAGCAGGGCGCCCGATCTGTCCGTCTCCTCATTTCGCGTGTCGGACACGGTCAGCACCGCGATCCGCAGCGGATAGAAGGTCAGGCTTTCGTCGATTCCGGGCATCAGGGGCTCCAGCGCGCGCGGTCGGCGCGGTCGCCTTCGGTTGGCTCGATCCAGGCGGATCCGTCAACCCCGTCCTCGCGCTTCCAGAACAGGGCGTCGGTCTTCAGGCGGTCCATCAGACAGTCGACCGCCTCGTAGGCGGCGCGGCGGTGTTGGGCCGCGGCGGCGACGAAGACGATCGCCTCCCCCGGGCCAACCGCGCCGCAGCGGTGGACGACGCAGACCGCCTCGACGCCGAAGCGCGCCGCGGAGGCGGCGATATCGCGGAGACTCGGCTCGGTTAGCCGTGGATGATGATCGAGGAACAGGCTGGCGACCTGCGCGCCCGCTTTCGTCGTCGCGCGGCACAGGCCCGTGAAGCTCACGACCGCGCCCGCGCCGCCGGCATCGAAGCTGGCCAGCTCATCCTCGGGCCGAAAGCTCTCATGGACGAGACGCACGTCGATCCGCATCTCAGCCTCCCGACAGAGGCGGCAGGAAATCGACCCGGTCACCCGGCCCGACCGGCGCCTCCTCGACCGCGGTCGCGTCATTGACCAGCGCACGAATGGTGGCCGCGTCGAGGCCGTGGAACCGGGCCCGGAGCGACGCGACCGTCGCACCGTCCGGCAGGTCGATCGCGACCTCCCGCCCGAAGCGCTCCGCCAGCCTGCCGTAGAAACCGATCGTCACCATGCGCCGCTTCTACCGCTCTCGCCCCGCGAAGACGATGGCCGACTTGTGAGGCCGCGCGAAGGCCGTCATGCTGCACCCCGCCATGCCCGCCGACCTGAAACTGACGCCCGCCGGTGCCGATTTTGCTGCACCTTATGCTGCGCAGCACATTGGTGTGGATGGCAGCACCAAAGCGCAGCATAGAAAGGTGCCTGTCGAGGCGCCGCTGGCGATCAGCTTCCTCGGCATCGGCTATGCGGTGATGATGGCGACACCGATTGATCTGACCGATTTCGCTTACGGCTTCGCCCGGTCGGAGCGGCTGATCGATACCGCCGCCGACGTGATCAGCGTGGAGATTCGCGAGGAGGAACGGGGCGTGCTGCTCGGCATGGAGCTGGCACCGGCGCGGCACGGGCGGGTGCTGGCGCGGGTCCGTCACCGGGTGGGCGAGTCGAGCTGCGGCCTGTGCGGGATCGAGAATCTGGAGCAAGCGCTGCGGCCGCTGCCGTTGCTCCCGGCGCCCGCTCGGATTGAGCCCGCAGCGATCTTCCGGGCGCTGGAGGCGATCCGCGCGCACCAGCCACTCAACGCCGAGACCGGCGCCGTCCATGCCGCGGCCTGGTGCGATGCGCACGGAACAGTGCTGGCCGCGCGCGAGGATGTCGGCCGGCACAATGCTTTCGACAAGCTGACCGGCCATTGCCTGCGCGAGCGGCTGGAGATGGGCGTGGGCTTCGTGTTGCTGACCGCCCGCTGCTCCTACGAGCTGGTCGAGAAAGCGGCTTTGGCGGGGGTCCCTATGCTCGTCACCATCTCGGCGCCGACCAGCCTTGCGGTGGAGCGGGCGAAAGAGGCGGGGTTGACCCTCGTGGCTTTGGCCCGGTCCGATTCAGTGCTGGTGATGAGCGACCCGCACGGCCTGTTCGCCTAGCCGGCGTCGGAACCCGCGCCGGATGCGCCCTGGCCGGCGCTGTTGAACTCGGTGGCCTTGGTGACCGGCGCCGGCTCGGCATCCCCGGCAAGCTTCGCGACCGCCGCCTTCGCAATGTCGCTCAGCCCCACGCCGCCCTCCTGCAGATGGGCGAGGATCATGGCGCGCATACGCGGGTCCCAGAAATGCCAGAGATGGTCCCAGGTCGCCTCCGCCGCCTCGTGCGGGCGCTGGTTGGCGAACTCGCGCGCGATCTGGTTGGCCATGTAGACGAGCCGGTCGAGCGTCTGCCCGCTCATTCGGCGGCCTCCGTGCCGGCTGCGATCCGGCGGCTATGCATGGCCTGGACCTCATAGGCCTCCTGCCATTCTGAGGGCCCGTTGGACGGCATAACCTGCACCGCCGTGACCTTGTACTCGGGGCAGTTGGTGGCCCAGTCCGAATAGTCGGTGGTGACCACGTTTGCCTGGGTCATCGGGTGATGGAAGGTGGTGTAGACCACGCCCGGCGCGACCCGGTCGGTGATCGTCGCGCGCAAAGTCGTCTCGCCCGCCCGGCTCGCCAGCTTCACCCAGTCGCCTTCCCTGATTCCGCGATTCTCCGCGTCGTGCGGATGAATCTCCAGCAAATCCTCCTTGTGCCAGAGCACATTGTCGGTCCGCCGGGTCTGGGCCCCGACATTATACTGGCTGAGGATACGGCCGGTGGTGAGCAGCAGCGGGAAGCGCGGCCCGGTCTTCTCGTCGGTCGCGACATATTCTGTGAGCACGAAGCGGCCCTTGCCGCGCACGAAATGGTCCATGTGCATGACCGGCGTGCCCTCGGGCGCCTCGTCGTTGCACGGCCACTGGATCGAGCCCAGTTCCTCCAGCTTCTGGAAGGAGACGCCGGCGAAGGTGGGCGTGACCGCGGCGATCTCGTCCATGACCTGGCCCGGATGGGTGTAGTTCCAGTCGAGGCCGAGCGCCTGCGCCAGCAATTGCGTGACCTCCCAGTCCGCATAGCCGTTCTTCGGCTTCATCACCTCGCGGATCAGCTGGATGCGCCGCTCGGCATTGGTGAAGGTCCCGTCCTTCTCGAGGAAGGTCGAGCCCGGCAGAAAGACATGGGCGTAATTCGCGGTCTCGTTGAGGAAGAGATCGTGGACGACCACGCACTCCATCGCCTTGAGGCCGGCGGCGACGTGGCGGGTATTGGGATCGGACTGGAGGATGTCCTCGCCCTGCACATAGAGGCCCTTGAAGACGCCATCGACGGCGGCGTCGAGCATGTTGGGGATGCGCAGGCCCGGCTCCGAATCGATCGGCGTCCCCCAGAGCTTCTCGAACAGATCCCGCGCGCCCTGGTCGGAGACGTGGCGGTAGCCGCTCAACTCGTGCGGGAAGCTGCCCATGTCGCACGCGCCCTGCACATTATTCTGCCCGCGCAGCGGGTTCACGCCCACGCCCTCGCGACCGATATTGCCGGTGACCATGGCGAGGTTGGCGATCGCCATGACCGTCGTCGTGCCCTGGCTGTGCTCGGTGACGCCGAGCCCGTAATAGATCGCGCCATTGCCGCCCGTGGCGTAGAGCCGCGCCGCGCCGCGCAGGTCGCCGGCGGGCACGCCACTATACTGCTCGGTCGCCTCCGGGCTGTGCTCAGGCCGCGCCACGAACTCGGCCCATTCGCGATATTCGTCCAGGTCGCAGCGCTCGGCGATGAACGCCTCGTCGGCCAGCCCCTCGGTGACGATGACATGGGCGAGGGCGGTCAGCACCGCGACATTGGTCCCGGGCTTGAGCGGCAGATGGAAGCTCGCCTCGATATGGGGCGTGCGGACCATGTCGATCCGGCGCGGGTCGATCACGATCAGCTTGGCGCCCTGGCGCAGGCGGCGCTTCATCCGGCTGGCGAAGACCGGGTGGCCGTCCGTCGGGTTCGCCCCAATCACGACCATCACGTCGGCCTGCATCACGCTGTCGAAATCCTGCGTGCCGGCCGAAGTGCCGAAGGTGGTCTTCAGACCATAGCCGGTCGGCGAGTGGCAGACCCGGGCGCAGGTATCGACATTGTTGTTACCAAAGCCGGCGCGGACGAGTTTCTGGACGAGGAAGGTCTCCTCGTTGGTGCAGCGCGAGGAGGTGATCCCGCCGACGGCGCGGCTGCCATAGTCGCGCTGGATCCGGCGGAACTCATTGGCGGTGTGGCGGATCGCCTCTTCCCAGCTCACCACCTGCCAGGGGTGGTCGACCGAGGCGCGGATCATCGGCTCCAGCACGCGCTCGCGGTGCGTCGCATATCCCCATGCGAAGCGGCCCTTCACGCAGCTATGGCCGCGATTGGCCTTGCCGTCCTTCCACGGCACCATGCGCACCAGTGCCTCGCCCTTTATCTCCGCCTTGAAGGTGCAGCCAACGCCGCAATAGGCGCAGGTGGTGATCGCGCTGTGGGTGGGCAGGCCGATCTGCTTGAGTGCTTTCTCCTGCAGCGAGCCGGTCGGGCAGGCCTGCACGCAGGCGCCGCAGGACACGCATTCGGAAGACAGGAAGGCCTCGTCCTGGCTAGCCGACACCCGCGAGCCGAAGCCCCGGCCGGCGATGGTGAGCGCGAACGTGCCCTGCACCTCGTCGCAGGCGCGCACGCAGCGCGAGCAGACGATGCACAGGCTGGGATCGAAGTCGAAATAGGGGTTGGACGTGTCGCAGGGTGCGCCGAGATGCTGCGCGACCGGCAAATAGCGGTCGCGGGCGGCGCCAACCATCTCCGCCATCTCTTGCATTTCGGTCGCCGCCTCGGGCGCCGGATGGTCGGAAAGGTACAGCTCCATCACGCCCTTGCGGAGGCGCCGCAGCCGTTCGCTCTGCGTGACCACGGCCATGCCCTCGGCGACCGGGGTGGTGCAGGAGGCGGGCGTGCCCGCGCGGCCATCGATCTCGACCAGGCAGATGCGGCAGGAGCCGAAGCTCTTCAGGCTGTCGGTCGCGCAGAGTTTCGGGATCTGCTTCCCGGCAAGGCTGGCGGCGCGCATGATCGAGGTGCCGGCGGGGACGGTGACGCTCGTGCCGTCGACGGTGAGCGTGACCTGCTCTTCCGCCGCGGAGGCGGGGGTTCCGTGATCGGCGTCGCGGATCAGGGTCATCGGGCGTTCTCCACTTCGCGCTCACGGGCGAAGTCTTCCGGGAAATGCTTCAGGGCCGACATCACCGGATATGGGGTAAAACCGCCGAGCGCGCAGAGCGATCCGAACTTCATCGTCTCGCACAGCTCTTCGATCAGGGTGAGATTGGCCGGGACGTCCTCGCCCGCCAGCACCCGGTCCAGCGCCTCCACGCCGCGGATCGAGCCGATCCGGCAGGGCGTGCACTTGCCGCAGCTCTCCGCCGCGCAGAACTCCATGGCGAAGCGCGCCATCCGGGCCATATCGACACTGTCGTCGAACACCACGATCCCGGCATGGCCAATCAACCCGTCGGCGGTCGCGAAGGCCTCGTAGTCGAAGGGCAGATCGAATTGCGAGGGCGGAATATAGGCGCCGAGCGGCCCGCCCACCTGCACCGCGCGGACCGGGCGACCGGACAAGGTGCCGCCGCCGATATCGTTGACCAGCTCGCCGAGGGTGATCCCGAAGGCGGTCTCGAACAGCCCGCCATTCTTGATATTGCCAGCCAGCTGGATCGGCATCGTCCCCCGCGAACGGCCCATGCCGTAGTCCGCATAGGCCTTCGCGCCTTCGGCCAGCACATAAGGGACGGCGGCGAGGGTGAGCACATTGTTGATGATCGTCGGCTTGCCGAACAGCCCTTCGAGCGCGGGGAGGGGCGGCTTGGCGCGGACCTCGCCGCGCTTGCCCTCCAGGCTCTCCAGCAAAGAAGTCTCCTCGCCGCAGACATAGGCGCCTGCGCCGACGCGAACTTCAATGTCGAATTCGTGCTGCGATCCGAGCAGGCGCCCGAGTAGGCCATGGCTTCGCCCCCTCTCGACCGCGCGCTGCATCGCGCGGATCGCGTGTGGATATTCGGAGCGTATGTAGATGTAACCGCAGGTCGCGCCCACCGCGAGACCCGCGATCGCCATGCCCTCGATCAGCATGAAGGGATCACCCTCCATCACCATCCGGTCGGCGAAGGTCCCGCTGTCGCCCTCGTCCGCATTGCAGACAATGTACTTCTGCTCGGCGACCGCACTGGCCGCGGTGCGCCACTTGATGCCCGCGGGGAAGCCCGCGCCCCCGCGCCCGCGCAGGCCGGACTGGAAGACCTCCTCGACCACCGCCTCAGGCCCGAGCGCGATGGCGCGCGCGAGCCCCTTCAGCCCGCCATGCGCCTTGTAACCGTCCATCGACTGCGGGTCGGTGATGCCGATGCGCGCGAAGGTCAGGCGGGTCTGCGCCTTGAGGAAAGGCAGGTCCTCGACGAGGCCGACGCATTTCGGATGGGCGTCGCGCAGGGCGAGGATGGCGGGCACGTCCTCTGCCGTGACCCGGGCGAAGCCGATCCGGCCGTCCGGCGTCTCGATCTCCAGCAACGGCTCCAGCTCGAACATACCGCGCGAGCCGTTGCGGATCACGTCCGCGCCGGCGGCTGCCGCCACCGCATCCGCGCCGACCGCGCAGGCGGCGGCATCGCCGGGGACGAATATCCTCATGCCGCGACCTCGTCGATCAGCGCGCGGGCACTCGCCTCGTCGAGCCGTGCGAAGACCCGGTCGCCGACCATCGCCGAAGGCCCGCTGGCGCAGAGACCGAGGCAATAGACGGTTTCAACCTCGATCCGATCGTCCGCTTCGAAGGCCGGCGCCAGCGCCTCGACGCCCCGCGCCTGACAGGCTTCTGCCCGGCAGAGCTTTACCACCGGACGGGCCGCCGGCGCGCTCTTGAAATCATGGTAGAAGGTGACGACGCCGTGGACCTCGGCGCGGGAGAGGTTCAGCGCCTCGGCGATCAAAGGCACCGCCTCCGCCGGAACGTGGCCGAGCGCTGCCTGCACGTCGTTCAGGATCGGCAGCAGCGCGCCCTTGCGCCCGCCATGGCGGCGCAGGATTTCGGCGATCTGCGGTTCGATATCCAAGCGAAATCCTCTTCCGGCTCCCATGCCTACAGCCGCGCCCGGCGGACGGGAACCGCTTATACTTTCTCTCAGTGGTTCCCCTTATGGTAGTTCAACTCGAGCAGGACGCCATTCGGATCGCGCACGAAAATCTGCTTGAGATCGGTGGCGACGACATGATTGCGGCGATGCTCCAGTCCCAGCCGGCCCAGCCGTTCAAGCATCGCATCATGTCCATTGCAGGCAAGGGCGACATGATGGACGGCGCCCGTGTCCGCGCCGATATTGACGTCCTTGATCGCGGCCATGGAGCCGGGGCCGGACAGGTGGAAGATCGGCCCGTTCTCGGCGTCGAACATCCACTGGACCCTGGCTGGGTCGAGCGGGGGCGGCGGATCGCCCGCACGCAGGTCCAGCAACTCGCGATAGAAAGCGACGGTCTCCGCCAGCTTCACGGTCTGGATATTGATATGGTCGAGTCTCGGCATGCTCCGCCTCCATCGGCTCGGTCGTCATAGCCGATCAAAGGGGGCATGGTCACGGCTCCGCGGGCATGCCGGCCGGGATTACAGCCCGCGGCCGAGATAAGCGACCAGCCGCCCGGTCGCTTTCTCGGTCAGCTCCACGATCCGCATCTTGCGGGACCGCGGCGCGCGCCGGCGTGTGATCAGGCCTTCCTCCTCCATCTTGTCGAGCAGGCGGCGCCCGGTCGTGTCAGTGACTCCGGCCGCCTTATAGGCCTTGCAGAGGATCATCGGCTGGCCCCGCTCGCGGGCAATGAACATGGCGAGGAGCAGGTCCCAGGCCGGTTCCCCGAACAGGTCCGGCGGGAACAGATCGTCGCGGCGGCGGCGCTCCGCATAGAGGCGTTCGGCCCAGATGCGGGCGCGGACGAGGTCCTCGGCCGGGTTGCCGCTCGTGTCGGCGGGGGCGGGGCGATAGTCGAGGCTGCTGGTCTGGTGCATCATAAATATCCTGCGGCGCGAAAGCTGATCCAGCCCGAACGGGCGACGATCACATGGTCGTGGAGCTTGATGTCGAGCGCGCTTCCGGCCTGGGCGACGAGGCGGGTGACCCGCACATCCTCATCGCTCGGCCGGGGGTCGCCCGACGGGTGGTTGTGGGCGAGAATAAGCGCGGTCGCGCCCAGTTCGAGCGACCGGCGGATGATCTCGCGGGGATGGATGGGCGCGGCGTTGATCGATCCCTCGATCGCCGTCTCGTCCAGCAGCAGCCGGTTGCGCGTGTTGAGATAGAGGACGCGGAGCTGCTCCACCGGCTGGTGGGCCATGGCGGCGAACAGATAGTCCATCACTGCCCGGCTGTCGCCGAGCACGGGCCCGTGCAGGGCCTCGCGGCGGAGCGCGTGCAGCATCGCCGCGCGCAATGTCGCCAGCCAGGCGAGTACGTTCCGTTCGTTGCCGAGCACGCGTTTCTGGGCGTTGGAGGGCGCGGCGAGCACCGCGCCCAGCGAGCCGAACTCGCCGATCAGCCGGTCGGCGAAGCCGGCGGCGCCCGGCCCGATCGGCCGGAGGAGGTCATCCAGGAGCTGTCGGCACCGTACCGGATCAGCCTCCGCCGGTGAAGGAAAGTGCCCAGCGCGATCAGGGCGAGGATCGGATAGCTCCAGATCGTCAGCACCACGGCGTAGGCCCACCAGAAAGTGTCCGGCCCGACGAGACGCGCCAGATGGCCGAGCACGCCGAGTCCAAGAAAAGCCGTCACCCATAATGGCCAGAACCGGTTGGCCCGAAGGGCGATGGGGATGAAGGCGAGAAAGGTAACGACATCGACTGTGAACACTCCCGCTTCGATGCTCATCCAGCGCACGCTCTGTGTGGCGAGGATCAGATGGGTCGCCGCCACAGACAGGGCGTAGACCGCGGCTCCCGCCCGCTCCGGCCCGCCTCCCGCCCAGAGGGCGTAAAGGGTCGTGAGGGCCAGGAGAGAGACGAAATAATAGTTCACCGCTTGACCGGATCACGACTGCCCGGCCCGGTCAAGCGGTGCCCTCCCCCAACTTCAGGCGACCGCCCGAAGCCGCGCGATCGGCGCGTCCTGCGCCGCTGCCTCGGTGAAGCCAGGAATCGGCGTCTTGGGCACGCTGTCGCCCGAGGCGACCGGATTGAGGCCAATCTGCACGCGCGCCTCGTCGAGCGAGGCATGAGTCGCGACGATCCGGCGGCGTGCCTCGACCAAGGCGGTGAAGGCTTCGGCGGCGCCTTCGAGCGCATTTTGGCCGATCATTGCCGGCAGGCGCGCCTCGGTGCGGGCCTGCGGCATGGCGGCATTGAGTTCGGCGGCCCGGGTGAGCGCGAGGTCGATCGCGCTTTCCACGGCGAAGAGACGGTCGGCGACCTGCTGGGCAACGGCTTGGCGTAGTCTTGGCATGATTTTTCTCCCCGCGCCGGCTAGGCCACCGGCACGCTCCCTCTGCTGGGTTGCGATTATTGGTTGCGAACTAACTCAGGCTTCGACCGAGCCTGGACAAAGCTTCCATTCCGGCGAGGAAGACCCCGAAGGCGAAGGCGATCAACAGCATCACGCCGAAGATCCACCCGAGCCTTTGCAATGAACTGAGATCACCTGGTTTCCCTCCCCGGACTGGGAGCGGCAGCTGGAAACGTCCTGACCGGGGATGCGGCAGCGCCTCGAAGAGCGCCTGTTCTTCCCGCATCGCTCCGATCCTGGCCGGCTCCTGTTCCCGCCCGCTCTCGGTCGATGAGCCGAATGTCGCCAGTTCGGGCTCCGGCGCAATGTCTCGCGGTGGGTATACCTGCGGCGGGTAGTGCTGCCCGCCCTCTGCATCGGCGAGAATGAGGGCGGCGTCGCGGCGGCGGTTGACCCCCAATATGCGCATCGCCGCCTTGATCCGCTGGTTCACCCCGTCCGGGCCGATCCCGAGCTCGCGGGCGATCTCCTTGGTCTCCATATGCCGGTTCACCCGGCGCAGGACCTCGCGCTGGCCTTCCGTCAATCTGTCGACCGGATTGCGACTCATGGCTGCAGAATAACCCTCCTCAGGGCCGGAAGGAATGGGCCGGGACGGAGCGATGCCGATTTGGCCTTTTGAAGCCAGGATGATAGCGGCTGGGGAGAACCATGTCCGAGCTTTCCGAACCCATTCCGGCCGCGACCCTCGTGCTGATGCGCGCGCGGGATGGCGGGCCGCCGGACCTGCTGGTCACCGAGCGGACCGGGACGATGGCGTTCGCGGCCGGGGCCCTGGTCTTTCCCGGCGGCCGGATCGACGCCGAGGATCATCGCGCCGCCGAGGGCTTCGCTTTGCCCGACGCCGCGGCGCGGATCGCGGCGATTCGCGAGACGATCGAGGAGACGGGACTGGCGCCGGGCCTGGTGCCGGCGCCCGGCCCGGAGGTGGTCGAGGCGCTGCGCGACGGCATTTTGGCGGGGCGGCCGTTCGCCGATCTGCTTGCCGAGCACGGCCTGGCGCTCGATCTCCACGCGCTCGTGCCCTTCGCCCGCTGGTGCCCCAATTTCCGCGAGGCGCGGCGCTTCGACACCTTCTTCTTCCTCGCCGAGGCACCTGCGGATGCGCCCGAGCCTGTGCCTGCGGAGGCCGAGGCAGTTCGCGCCTTCTGGGCCGGCGCGACGGAAATACTGGCAGAGGTCGCGGCGGGGCAGGCACATGTCATCTTCCCCACGCGGCGCAATCTCGAACGGCTTGCCGGTTTCGCCACGGTGGCCGAGGCTTACGCCGATGCGGCGCGCCATCCCGTGACCAGGATCACGCCCTGGGTGGCCGACGTGGGCGGGGCACCCCACGTCTGCATTCCGGAGGGGATCGGTTATCCGGTGACCAGCGAGCCGCTGACGAGTGCGATGCGGCGCTAATGCGGCCCATCCGCCGGTTGCTTCTGCTCGGAATCGCCGCGGCGGCGCTTCTGCTCGGCGGGCTCGCGCTCATGGATTATGCGCGGCGCTATCCGCAGGACCTGCCCTGGACGAAGCTCGACCTCCGCCAGCCGGTCGGCGCCTATACCGGGCGCAAGCTGGCCGCGCTGGCCGGCGATCCCGTCCGCTGCCGGGCCCTGCTGCGCGAGGCGGGCGCGGCGTTCACTCTGCTGCCCCCGCTCCGGGAGCGTGCTGAATGCGGCCATCACGGCGCCGTCCGGCTCGCCGCGCGCGAGATCGGCTATCGCCCCGCCGAAACCGGCTTCGCCTGCCCGGTCGCCGCCGCCTTGCTCGTCTGGGAGCGCGAGGTGGTGCAGGCCGCGGCCCAGCGCCATCTCGGCCGGCGGGTGACGGGCATCGACCATTTCGGGGCCTATAGCTGCCGCCGCATGTACGGCCGGGGGGAGGGGGCGTGGAGCGAGCATGCCCGGGCCAATGCGTTCGACGTCGCCGCCTTCCGGCTCGCCGACGGCACGCGCATCGCTTTGGTCAACGACTGGGCGGACCCGGGCGCCAAAGGGCGCTTCCTGCGCGAGGTCAGGGACGGCGCCTGCCAGCTGTTCGCGACCGTACTCTCGCCCGATTACAATGCCGCCCACCGCGATCATCTGCACCTCGACCAGGCCGGACGCGGCGAAATGGGCTGGCGCGCCTGCCGCTAGCCCCGGTCAGACCAGGAACGGCATCCGGATGGTCGCCCGGTAGCGGTCGCCCACCGGTCCCGTCTCCAGGCGCGCCTTGCCGCCATAGCGATTGGCCAGGCGCTGCCGGCTGTTGGTCAGGCCGACGCCCGTGCTCTTCACCGGCCGGGAACTCTCCCCGTTCGACTCCGGCGAGCTGTTCACCACGCTCAGCACGAGCATGTCCCCCTCTCGCGCGGCGCTGATGTAGAGCAAGGCGGTGCCCTGCAGGGCCGAGACGCCATGCTTGATCGCATTCTCGACCAAAGGCTGCAGGATGAAGTTCGGCACCTTGGCGTCCTCGGTCCCGGCGGCGAGGTCGATCTCGATCTCCAGCCGGTCGCCGAACCGCGCCGCCTCGATATGCAGATAGGCGTCGATCGTGTCGATCTCGTGCGCCAGCGTCACATCGTCGATCGGGTTGGCGTTGAGCGAGGCGCGGAGGAAATCGGCCAGCCGGTCGATCATGCTCTCGGCTTCCTGCTTGCGGTCCAGCGTCACCAGCCCGGAGATCGAGTTCAATGTGTTGAACAGGAAGTGCGGGTTGAGCTGCAGGCGAAGCGCCGCCGCCACCGCATTGGCCGCTTCCACCTCGGCGCTCGCGGCGCGCGCCGCATTTTCCTGCGCCACGCGCATCGCGCCGAGCAGGGTCAGGGCCAGGCAGAAGGTCCAGGCATAGCCGAAGCCGACCGTCAGCAGGCGCTGCGGATCAATGGTCAGCGCCCATTCCTGCCATTTGGGGAATGGGCCCTCGGCCAGCGAGCGCATCCAGTAGATATCGAACAAAGTCTGCACGGCCGTCGCGGCGAGCACCGCGATGATGAGCAAAGGCCAGCCCAGCCAGGCCGAGCGAAGCCGGGGGTGGGTCTTCAGATGATTGAGCGCGATGGTCTGGCCGACCCCCAGCGCAAACATGGGCAACGAGGCCAGCAGGGTGATGCCGGGCGCCGCCCGACCGATCAGGAAGGCGATGGCGTCAAGGAGGAGGTAGCCGAAGCTCCAGATCACCACCGCCGGCCCAAGCGGCGTGTCCCGGAAGCCGGCGACGATACGATCGATCACTGGCGTGCGGCCCCTCCGCGATAGGGCCGGACGCACTGGATCAGCTCTCCCCCCGGATCATATTCGGGCCAGCGCACCGCCGTGCCGCTGCGCAGCATCTCGCAGCTGAGATCCTGCCCGCTCGGGTTGGTGCAATGCGCGTCGATCCGGTTGTAGGAGGGTCCGAACGAAACACACTGGAGCCGCCCGACCGCGAGCCGCTCCATGACCGCCTTCGCCTCGGCGCCGCTTGCCTGCGGGCAGAGATTGGCGCGCGGGCAGCGATTGTCGGTTTCCCGCGCCTCGATGCCCCTGATCCTGAGGATCACCGGATTGCCCGCGGTGTCCCGCTCGTAGCAGTTGATCGGCCCGTCGCCGTCGTAGACGCTCTGCACCGTGCAGGGGAATGACTTGCCGTTGGACGTGTCGACGAGGGCCGATTGCCGATCTCCGATCGCATTCCAGGCGATGAAGGCGATGGCGGCGACGATGATCAGCCCGATCGCGATCGCGCCAATGCCGATCCGTCTTTTGGGTTTTTCCGCCTGCTCGGCCATTGGCCCACCCCCTGCCGCGTCGCTCCGCCTCACTTGGCCGACCGGCCGGGCGAACGCAATGGAGGATGGTGGCCGCTACGGGAATCGAACCCGTGTTTCAGCCGTGAAAGCAAAAAAGCCAATCAGATCAATAACGTTTCCTCCTTTCTCGCTCTGAAAGGGATGATGGGATATCGACAGGTCACGGGGGTAGGGGAACAAGGTTTCTGACCCGCGACCATGTCGGGACGGTCGAATCGGCGCTTCTGGCCGCGAATACCGGACCGGCAGCTATCGGCCCAGAGCGGACACTCGCGATCAAGCGGTCACACGGTCCGAACCGTGCCGCCGTCGATAACGAATTCCGCGCCGTGGATTGCGGCCGCGCGATCCGAGGCCAGATAGGCGATAAGATCGGCGACCTCTTCAGGCTGGGCTCCGCGCCCGATCGAAATCCCGCCGAGAGCGTCGAGCACGGACTGCCGCGCGTCCTCGATCGTGCCGCCGTTGGCAGCCTGGAGCCGACCGAGAAAGTCTCCCGTGGCGTCCGTCATGATCCAGCCTGGCGAGACGGAATTGACCCGCACGCCCTTCGGGCCGAGCTCCTTCGAGATCGACTTGCTGTAGGTCCTGAGCGCGGCCTTGGCGGCGGCGTAACCGGTGGTCGATTCCGGCAGCGGCAGGATGGACTGGATCGAGGTCACATGCACGACCGAGCCCGAACCCCGCTCGATCATCTGCGGGACAAGCAGACGGTCCAATCGCACCGTGGCCAGCAGATTCAGGTTCAGTTCGGCAAGCCAGTGATCGTCGGTCAGCGCCACGAAGCCGCCACCGGGCGACGCCGAGCCGCCGACCACGTGCGCGAGAATGTCGATCCCACCCATCCGGTCGAGAGCCGCCTGGGCAAGCGCCTCGCCGCCCTCGGCCGTGGTGAGATCAGCCTGGATAAAAACGGCTTCGTCTATTGGGTCGGCATGGCTGCGGGCGGCGGTGATGACCTGAGCACCCCCAGCCAGGAAGCGCTTCACGGTGGCGCGGCCCAAACCCTTGGTTCCACCGCTGACCAGAACCCGCCTGCCGCCGAATTCGTGCGGATCAACCGCCACGCTCACAGCGTGATCTCCAGCGTCTTGATGGCGTCGTTCTCGAGGGTGAAGCCATAGGTGAAGCGAATCGGACTGCCCTTGAAGTCGCCATAGGCAGGGCCCTCGACCACCACGCGGTCCCGTTCGTATCGGACAGTGTCGGGGGTGAAGATCGCCTTGACCGGAAGCACGGCCGTTTCGATCAGGTCGCGTATGCCGGCTTTTCCTTCGAAGCGCTTGTCGAGGTCGAGGATGACCGCGTCGGCTGCAAACGGCGCCAGCATGCCGTCAACGTCCAGACGGGCATTGGCGGCCACATAATCGGCGACGGGCTTGGGTAGTTCGAGTGGCATTTCCTGGCTCCTTTAAGAGGAGTTTTCGATCTAGCGATCGCTATTGCCTATGATAATCAGGGCAAATCGGCATCTCGCGTTACGGAAATCGGGACAATGTCAAAGCATGGCCTCATCGAATTCGACGCGGTCCTCGCCATCGCGCGGCGGGCATCGTTTCGCGCGGCAGCACTCGAGCTTGGCCTGTCCACCACGGCCCTGAGCAACCTCATCGGCAAACTGGAGCGTCGGTTGGGCGTTCGCCTGTTCAACCGCACGACCCGCAGCGTCTCGCTCACCGACGCCGGGGAGACTTTCGTCGACCAAATCAGGCCTGCGGTAAGGACGCTGCACGAAGCAGTGAACGCCGCCCGCTCGCAGCAGGAGACCCCGTCGGGAACCCTTCGCATCAATGCATTTGCGACTGGAGCGCGGGAGGTGCTCGGTCCGCTCTTGCTCAGGTTCCTGCAGCGCTACCCCCAGGTTCATATCGATCTCGTCACTGAGGGTCGAATCGTGGACGTCATCGAGGCCGGCTTCGATCTCGGTTTACGAAGCGCCGATCTCGTGCCGAGCGACATGATCGCGGTTCCCGTCGGTCCTCCTCGCAGCTTCGCCGTGGTCGCCTCGCCGCCCTATTTCGAGGCCAATGGCAAGCCCCTCACGCCGCCGGATCTTCTCCACCACGCCTGCCTGCGCATTCGTCTGCCGAACGGGGCCCTGCATCGTTGGCGGTTCGAGAAAGACGGCCAGCCGGTTCAGATCGATGTCAACGGCCCGATCACGCTGGACGAAGCCAGCCTCGCCCGCATCACCGTTCTGGATCACGTCGGCATCGGTTATTTTATGGAGTCGGACGTGCGCGACGAAATCACGGCAGGACGGCTCGTGCGCGTGCTGGAGGATTGGACCCCGCCGCTGACGCCCTTGTGCCTCTATTATTCCAACAGGCGAAATTCCTCTGCCGCGCTGAAAGCCCTGCTGACCATGGCGCGCGAGCTTGCTCGGTAGCCGCAACAACGGAAGCGCCGTTTGACCCGCGCCGATGGGAACCATCATGCTGATATCAAAGAGGGAAGAGGGCTCGCGCGGGCAGGGCGCGAAGCACTTGAAAAGGGCGAATTCGTCTCCCCGCAAAGAGGGACCAAAATCGCGCGTCCCCCGCCAAAATTGGCAGAAGATCGTTTGTTTTCAAGGTGGTGACCCCTACGGGAATCGAACCCGTGTTTCAGCCGTGAAAGGGCCGCGTCCTAACCGCTAGACGAAGGGGCCGTGAGGCGAGGTGGCGCCTTAAAGGGCGCGGACTTTGGGGTCAAGCATCCGCCCAGGCCGCGTCCTCGAGATGCAGCTCGGCCGCGCCGCCGCCCGTATAGTCGTCGCGCTTGATCCGCCCGGCCAGCCAGAGCTTGCGGTGCGGCGGCGCGGCGAGCAGGGCCTCGCCGAGCGGGCTTTCGGCCATGCGGAAGGCGATCGCCTTCACCCGCCGGCCGTCCGCGCCCGCGGCGATCACGCGCAAATGGCCGTTGCCGACCACGTCCGCCTTGACGATCGAGACCGGGCCGGCGGCGACATGCGGGCCGGGCCAGCCGGCGCCATAAGGCCCACCCGCCTCGATCGCGTCGCAAAAGGCGCCCGAGACCCCGCCCGGCGCGAGCAGGGCGTCGAGCAGCAAGGCGCGGTCGTCCCGGCTGCGGGCCACGTCGGCGGCCAGGCGCGCGTCGAGGAAATCGGCCAGCGCGTCGATCCCGCCCGCGGCGACGGTGAGGCCTGCCGCCATGGCGTGGCCGCCGCCCGCGACCAGCAGCCCGCTGTCCTTCGCCGCCAGCACCGCCGCGCCGAGATCGACGCCGGAGATGGAGCGGCCCGAGCCTTTGCCGAGCCCGTCCTCGCCGAGCGCGATGACGATGGCGGGACGGTGGAGCTTTTCCTTCAGCCGGCCGGCGACGATGCCGATCACGCCCGGGTGCCAGCCAGGTGCCGCCACGATGGCGACCGCACGGTTGCCCTGCGTGATCGAGAGCGCCTCGGCCGCCTCGGTCACCGCGGCCTCGATGGCACGTCTTTCCTCGTTCAGCCGGTCGAGCTCGGCGGCAATGGCGCGCGCCTCGTCAGGGTCCTCCGTGGTCAGCAGGCGGACACCGAGATCGGATTTGCCGACCCGCCCGCCGGCATTGATCCGCGGGCCCAAAGCGAAGCCGAGGTCGCGGCATTCCGGCGCCCGCGTCAGCCGCGCCGCGTCGGCGAGCGCCGAGAGGCCGGTATTGCGCCGGCCCGCCATCACCTTCAGCCCCTGCGTCACGAAGGCCCGGTTGAGGCCGCGCAGCTGGGCGACATCGGCGACCGTGCCGAGCGCGACCAGATCGAGCAAGTCGATCAGCTTCGGCGCCTCGCGCGCGGCGAAGAAGCCGCGCCCCCTGAGCGTCCGGAGCAGAGCCGCGCCGAGCAGGAAGGCCATGCCGACCGCGGCCAGATGACCCTGCACGGCGCCTTCGTCCGTCTCGTCCAGCCGGTTCGGGTTGACGATGGCGAAGCCGTCCGGGAGGCGGCTCGCGCATTTGTGATGATCGACGACGATCACGTCGACGCCCGCCGCCTTCGCCATGTCCAGCGCCTCGAAGGCCTGGGCGCCGCAATCCACCGTGACGATCAGGCTGGCGCCGCCTTCGGCGATCCGGACAAGCGCTTCGCCCGATGGGCCATAGCCCTCCATCAGCCGGTCCGGGATATAGGCCTGCGCCTCGAGCCCGAGCTGGCGGAGCAGCAGGATCAGCAGGGCGGCCGAGGTCGCGCCATCCACATCATAATCGCCGAAGATCGTCACCCGTTCGCCCGCCTGGACGGCGTCGGCAAGCCGCTCCGCCGCTTTGTCCATGTCGCGGAAGACGGAGGGGTCAGGCATGAATTCGCGGAGCGTCGGCTTGCGGTTGCGGGCCAGCTCTTCCCGCGTCACCCCGCGCGCCATGAGCAAGCGGTCGACCAGATCGTCAGGCTGGAAGCCGGGATCGGCGGCGTCGGCCGCCATGCCCCGCCAGCGCCAGGGCTGGCCGAGGATGGATCGGCTCACGCCGCAGACAAAGGCTTCGGGATCGGGCATGGGCCGACCCTAAGCCGGTGCGCTCAAAAAGGGAATCCGCGAGAAGGCGTCAGTTCCGGCCCGGCTCGTGACCGTGCCGATGCCGCCCCTTCACGACGCGGACCGTGCCGGTGGAGGCGCGCATCACCACGCTTTCGGTGGTGATGCAGTCCTTGCGCCGCTTCACGCCCTCCAGCAGCGAACCGTCGGTGACGCCGGTCGCGGCAAAGATCACGTCGCCTTTGGCCAGCTCTTCCAGATGATAGATGCGGTCGAGATCCTCGACCCCCCATTTGGCGGCGCGGGCGCGCTCGTCATCGTTGCGGAACAGCAGGCGGCCCTGGAACTGGCCGCCGACGCAGCGCAAAGCCGCGGCGGCGAGCACGCCCTCGGGCGCGCCGCCCGAACCCATATAGAGGTCGATGACGGTGTCGGGGTCGGTGACCGCGATCACCCCGGCGACGTCACCGTCGGGAATGAGCGCAATGCCGCAGCCCAGGCCCCTGAGCTCGGCGATCAGTTTCTCGTGGCGGGGCCGGTCGAGCACGCAGATGATGATCTCGTCGGGGCGGACGCCCTTGGCCGCGGCGACGGCGCGGACATTTTCGGTCGGGCTCCTGGTCAGGTCGATCACGCCGTCCGGATAGCCGGGGCCGACCGCGAGCTTCTCCATGTAGACGTCGGGGGCGTTGAGCAGATTCCCCTGCTCGGCAATGGCGAGCACGGCCATGGCATTGGCGCCGGCCTTGGCGGTAATCGTCGTGCCTTCGAGCGGGTCGAGCGCGATGTCGATGCGCGGGCCGGTCCCCTGGGCGGCGCCCACCTTTTCGCCGATATAGAGCATCGGCGCCTCGTCGCGCTCGCCTTCGCCGATCACCACCATGCCGTCGATCTCGAGCGTGTTGAGCGCGGCGCGCATCGCCTCGACCGCGGCATGGTCCGCCGCTTTCTCGTCGCCGCGCCCGATCAGCTTCGAGGCGCCGACCGCGGCCGCCTCGGTGACCCGCACCATTTCCATCACCAGCACGCGATCGAGAACCTGGCTTGCCTTGACCATTGTTTCTGTCATCCTCCTGCCCGAACGGGGGCGTTCACGCGGGGCAGTAGGCAAAGCCCATGACAAAGTCGAGAACGCTCCCTTTGCTGTTCCTGCTGATGGCCATCGGGCCATTATCGGCGCATGCGCAATCGGGCCTGCCGGACGATTCACCCCCTCTGCCGCAGCCCGGCACCGTGGAGTCGCCGACCATCGTCACCGCCGACGAGGCGATCGCGATGGACCGCGCCCGGCTGCGCGAGCTGGTCAACACCGAATGCCCGCAGGGCGTGCTCGACGCCGACGTGGTCGTCTGCGGCCGGCGGCCCGGCTACCAGCGCTATCGCGTGCCTTTCGCCGGGCCGGATGTCAGCCCCGGCACCCGGGAGCGATCCGCCGACGCGCAGCTCTCCGCGATGGACGCCGGGGGCACGCGCTGCTCGGCCGTGGGGCGCGACCAGCAATGCGGCGGCGGCCTCGATGTCATCGGCATCGGCTTCGCGATCATCCGCGGCGTCGCGCAGGCGATCATGAACCGGGATTAGGGGCGGAGCCTCAGCGGACGAGCACGCGCACCCGGGCGGTGGCGCCGGCGGCGAGGCTCGCCGGGTCGGCCGTGAAGCTGACCGAGGCCAGCTCCTGGGTGCGGTTGCGCAGGCCGATGATCCGCGAGCAGTCATTGGGCCGGATCCGGGCGCGGACATTCAGGGTCTGCGGGTCGCCGGTGCGATAGCGGAACTCGGCGGTCAGGATCTGGACCGCGGCATCATCCGAGCAGAACATCGCCTCGCGCGGGACATTGGTGCCGCTGACCTCGATCGTCTGGGTCAGGGTCTGGGCGTTGACCGGCCGCAGCCCGAGCCCCATCCAGGCGCTTTCCCTCGCCAGCAAGGGTGTCGCCAGCAAAGCGGCCCCCGCGGCCGCGATCAGCATCTTCCGCACATCTCTCTCCCCAATCGTCGAGAGGCCCGAACCCCCGATCCGAAACAAAGAGAATAACATAAGAAGAAGACTCCGCAATGCGCCCCGAAAGCGGCACTTCCTCAGCCGCCCGCGCTTCTCTAAAGGCCGGTGAGGACAAGGAGCCGACATGGCCGATACCACCGATACGCCCGAGACCCCGGCCACCCCGCCCTTCACGGCGCCGAGCCTCGAGGATCTGCAGCACTGGACCTTCGTCATGGGCCGCGCCCAGCAGATGATGATGGAGCATATGGCCCAGCAGCTCGGCGAGGCGACGGAAAAGGCCGCGGGGGCGACCGACCCGCGCCAGGCGGAGAAGATCGCGCAGAGCTGGCCCGGCATGAACATGTTCGCCGATCCTGCGAAGCTGATGGAGCAGCAGGCGCAGCTCTGGACCGAGGGCATGGGCATCTGGCAGCGGGCGCTCGCCAGGGCCTCGGGCAATGCGGAGACCGAGGCCGGCGAGCCGTCGGCGCTGGCCGCCAAAGCGGACCGCGACAAGCGCTTCGCCGCGCCGGAATGGCGGGACAACCCGCTCTTCGACACGATCCGCCAGACCTATTTGCTGATTTCGGAGCGGTTGCTCGGCTCGGTCGACGCGATCGAGGGGCTGGACGAGCCGACGCGCGAAAAGATGCGCTTCGCCACCCGCGCCTTCGTCGACGCGATGAGCCCGTCCAATTTCGCGCTTACCAATCCCCTGGTGATCGAGAAGGCGATGGAGACGAAGGGCGAGAGCCTGCTGAGCGGCCTGCAGCACATGCTGAAGGACCTCGAAAAGGGCCAGCTCACCCATGTCCAGGAGGGCGCGTTCGAGGTCGGCCGCAACATCGCCATCACCCCGGGCAAGGTGGTGAAGCAGACGAAGCTCTACCAGCTGATCCAGTATGAGCCGGCGACGCGCAATGTGCTGGAGACGCCGCTGATCATCTTCCCGCCCTGGATCAATCGCTATTACATTCTCGATCTGAACCCCAAGAAGAGCTTCATCAAATGGGCGGTGGAGCAGGGGCTCACCGTCTTTGTCGTCTCCTGGAAGTCCGCCGACGAGAGCCTCGCCGACGTGACCCTGGACGATTATGTCCTCGCCGAGCTGGAAGCGATCGACGCGGTGCGCGATGCGCTGGGCGTCGAGAATGTCCACGCCATCGGCTATTGCGTCGCCGGCACGATGCTGGCCGCGGCGCTGGCTTTGCTGGCGGCGCGGGGCGAGGCGGACAAGGTGGCGAGCGCCACCTTCTTCACCGCCCAGGTCGATTTCTCCGAGGCGGGCGATCTCAAGCTCTTCATTGGCGACGAGCAGATGGAGCTGATCCGCCAGCTCTCGGCCGACAAGGGCTATCTGGACGGCCGCTATATGGCCGCGACTTTCAATCTCCTGCGCGGCCGCGACCTGATCTGGTCCTACGTCACCAGCAATTATTTGCTCGGCGAGGATTATCCGCAGTTCGACCTGCTGCACTGGAACGGCGATACGACCAACCTGCCCGCGGACTGGCACCGCGCCTATCTCCAGCAGCTCTATCGCGAGAACAAGCTGGTCCAGCCGGGTGGGATCACGATCGACGGCACGCCCGTCGACCTGCGCCTGGTGCAGACGCCCACCTACGTCCAGGCGGGCCGCGAGGATCATATCGCGCCGGCGCAGAGCGTCTGGAAGATCACCCACCATTTTACCGGCCCGCTGCGCTTCGTGCTCGCGGGCTCGGGCCATATTGCCGGCGTGGTGAACCCGCCCGAGGCCGGCAAATATCAATATTGGACCAACGAGGCGAAGGTCGAGACGCTCGAGCAATTCATCGCCGGCGCGACCGAGACCAAGGGCAGCTGGTGGCCGGACTGGGTGAAGTGGATCCGCACCATCTCCAGCGAAGAGGTGCTTGCCGCCGGGGTGCGCACGCCCGGCAAGGGACGGCTCAAGGCGATCGAGGACGCGCCCGGCTCCTACGTCCGGGCCCGCTGAGACGGGTCGTGCTGCGCTCGCGGTGAAGATATCGTTGCTGCGATGCAACGATGCCTATCCGTGTCGGCGTAAGCCACTGTAAAACATTGATCTTGACACTTATGTTGCAGTGCACAAAAAAGTCCTTGAAATCCTGATTCAAGGCGCCTATTTGTGCATCGCAGCATAGGAGCAGATACATGGCTGATCAGGCCGTCGAGACCAAGACCGAAGAGACCAAGGCGGACACGCTGCGGGCTGTCGACGCCGTAAGCGCGCCCGTGGCCGAGGCCGCCAAGGCCGAGCCCGTGAAGCCCGTTGAGCCGAAGCAGGAGGCGCCGGTCGCGGCGCCTCCCAGGGCCGCCAGGCCGGCGAAGAAGCCGGTCGCGGCGCGCAAGACCAAAGCCAGGACCAAGGCGCAGCCGGCCAAGCCGGCCGCCAAGGTCGCCAAAATCAGCAAGCCGGCCGCGAAGATCGCCAAGCCGGTTGTCAAAGCCATCAAGACAGGAGCGAAGACCATGACCACCCAGACCAACAAGACTGCCGCCGCCGGTTTCGCCGCTGCCGAGCAGATCAAGACCGTCGTGACCGAGGCCAATGACCGGGCCAAGAGCGCGATGGAGAAGAACGCGAAGATCATCGAGGAGCTCGCCGAGCTCGGTCGTGGCAATGTCGAGGCGATCGTCGCTTCGTCCAAGGTCGCTGCCAAGGGCGTCGAGTCGATGAGCCAGGACGCCGCGAACTACAGCCGTGCGCGCTTCGAGGAGGCCACCGCGGCTTTCAAGAGCTTCACGGACGTCAAGTCGGCGACCGACTTCTTCAAGCTTCAGGGCGACTTCGCCCGTTCCGCCTTCGACAGCGCCGTCGCCGAGAGCGCCCGCGTGTCGGAAGCGGTGTTGAAGCTGGCCGGCGATGTCGCTGAGCCGCTGACCAGCCGCTACGCCGTGGCGGCCGAGCGTGTGAAGACCATCGCTGCGTAACTGCGACGGTCCGAACCAGTGGAAAGGGCGGCGCTCCCGTTGGAGCGGCCGCCCTTTTTGCATGTGCGTTGTGCCGAAGGAGGGCGCCTGACCCCTTGCGGGCCAACGGCTCCATGCCATATTTGTCCCCTATGCGGATGATGTGTGATTCAGCGGTGAAAGCCATGGCGGGCGACGACAACCGCCGCGACGACGAGGACGGCACCGGGCTCGGTGTCGCGACCCGCACGCGCACCCGCACGAAAACGCCCTCACCCTACAAGGTGTTGATGCTGAACGACGATTACACGCCGATGGAGTTCGTCGTCCACGTCCTGCAGAGCTTCTTCAAGATGGGCATCGAGGATGCGACGCGAGTCATGCTCCACGTCCATCAGCGCGGCGTCGGCGTCTGCGGCATCTTTCCCTACGAGGTGGCCGAGACCAAGGTCGCCCAGGTGATCGAGTTCGCCCGGCAGAATCAGCACCCGCTGCAGTGCACGCTCGAAAAAGCCTGACGCCTTAGCGCGCCGCGGGCAGCCAGCCCGTCTCCAGCCCGGTCCGGTCGATATAGTTGGAATCCGCGATCAGCCGCCGTTCGTCGAGCAGGCGGACGTGATTGCCGCCATTGCGCTCGATGATCCCGTCCTCGACCAGGGCGCGCATCATGCGGTTGACGTGGACCGAGGTGAGCCCGGTCGCGTCGCCAATATCCTCCTGGGTGAGCGGAAGCTGGACATAGCCGCTCTCGCCGACCGCGCCGAGGCGGCGCATGCGCGAGACGATCTCGCAGATCAATGAGCCGACCCGGGCCCGGGCCGAGGTCCGGCCGATCGAGGCCAGCCGGTCGGCAAGCGAGACCCGCTCGGCCACCGAAATGCCTAGCATCAGCGCGCCGAGCCGGGGATGCTCGGCGATCAGCTGGGCCAGTTTCTCCCGGCTGAAGGGAGACAGGACCACGTCGGTGACCGCGGTCACCGTCTCCGGCGAGTCCGCGAAGGCCAGCAGCGGCAGGCCGAGAATGTCGCCGGTGAAATGGAAGCGGAGGATCTGGCGGCTGCCATTGCCGAGCACGCCGCTCGAGTGGAGCCAGCCCGAGCGGACGATATAGAGCTCGCGCGGGCTCTCATTCTCGCGAATGACGACGGCGCCGCGCCGGTAATTGCGCTGCTGATCTTCAAGCTGGGCGAGCGAAAGGCTCTCGGTTTCGGACAGCCGAACGTAGTGGCTGATCCGTTCAGCGAGACAGGACTGCAAGACCTAATTACCCCCAAGGCTCTGATTTCTGGGTGATTTGTAAGCACGATTGGTGGGCGTTTCCCTGATCCAAATCAAGAAGTCATTCAATCTGCGTGCTTTTTTCCGGAACCGGAACGGCCGCTTGCGAAGGCCTGCGGAAGGGATAAACGGAAGATCATGGACAAGATCATCATTCGTGGCGGCAAGACGCTGTCCGGCACCATCCCGATTTCCGGCGCCAAGAATGCGGCGCTGACTCTCATGCCCTGCGCGCTGCTGACCGACGAGCCGCTGACGCTCCGCAATCTGCCGCGGCTGGCGGATGTCGACAGTTTCGGCCATCTGCTGAACGAGCTTGGCGTCTCCACCGCGATCGAGGGCACGCGCAAGGGCGAGTTCGGGCGGGTGATGACCTTCCGCGCCGCGAACATCGCCTCGACCGTCGCGCCCTATGACATCGTCCGGAAGATGCGGGCCTCGATCCTGGTGCTCGGGCCGTTGCTCGCCCGCGCCGGCGAGGCGACGGTCTCGCTGCCTGGCGGCTGCGCGATCGGCAACCGGCCGATCGACCTGCACCTGAAGGCGCTGCAGGCGCTCGGCGCCGAGATCGAGATCACGGCCGGCTATGTGAAGGCCATCGCGCCCAAAGGCGGGCTGATCGGCGGCACGGTCAGCTTCCCTCTGGTCTCGGTCGGCGCCACCGAAAACGCGCTGATGGCGGCCGTGCTCGCCAAGGGCACGACCGTGATCGAGAATGCGGCGCGCGAGCCGGAGATCGTCGACCTCTGCCAGTGCCTGATCGCGATGGGCGCGGAGATCGAGGGGCTGAAGTCCGACACCTTGACCATCCATGGCAAGGACCGGCTGCATGGCGCCACCCATGCGGTGATGCCGGACCGGATCGAGGCGGGCTCCTATGCCTGCGCGGCGATGATCACCGGGGGCACGCTGAATCTGGCCGGCGCGCGCGAGGACCAGATGCACGCCATCCTTTCCGGCCTCGCCGATGCCGGCGCGGCGCTGACCAGCGGCAAGACCGGAATCTCGGTGGCGGCCAATGGCGGCATCAAGCCGCTGTCGCTCTCCACGGCGCCTTATCCTGCTTTCCCGACCGACATGCAGGCGCAATTCATGTCCATGCTGGCGCTGGCCGAGGGGACCAGCCTCCTCACGGAGACGATCTTCGAAAATCGCTACATGCACGTGCCGGAACTGAGCCGAATGGGCGCGGATATCGAGGTGCGGGGCCGCTCCGCCGTCGTGCGGGGTGTCACCGGCCTGGTCGGCGCGCCTGTGATGGCCACCGACCTTCGCGCTTCGATGAGTCTTGTTCTGGCCGGGCTTGCCGCGAAAGGCGAAACCGAGGTCAATCGCGTCTATCATCTTGATCGAGGTTACGAACGCCTGGAGGAAAAGCTCCAGGCGGTGGGTGCCGATATCGAACGGGTCAGCGCGGGCTGATCACGGCTCGTCCCGCGCCCCTCTCAGGCGCCGTCCTCATTTCGTTTCGCCCGCATCGCCGCGGCCAGCGCTTCCGCCTGCCCGAGCGCGGACGACTCTGCCGTTCCGACCTGATCCCATTGAATGGCAAACTTTTTCGGGTCCGCGCGGTCGACGATGACGGGCAATTGCTTGCCCGGGCTTGGCCAGAGCGAGGTCCTGATCAAACCGCCATATTGAACGGCCGTGGGCTCCACCCCCTCGGCCGAGACGACACCGGTGATCCGGGTCATGTGATAGAGCGCGTTGCGGGACGGCATGGACGCCGCCGTGACCAGGAAGGTGCCGGCGACCGGATCCGCCATGGCCGAGACGTTGGTGCCGCTGCTGCCGCCCGTCTTCGCTTTTGAGATACGATAGATCAGGAAGACGAGCAGCCCGCCGACGAGCAAGGTCGTCAGCAGGGTCGTGATCATGGAGGTCGCGACGAAGGAGCCCATGACGTCTATTCCTGCAGCATCTTCCCAAAGCGATAGCTGGTCTTTTCATAGCCCAGCCGCTCGTAAAATGCATGGGCCCGCTGCCGCCGCATGTTGCTGGTGACCTCGATCAGGCCGCAGCCGGCCGCCCTGAGCCGCGCCTCGGCCTCGGCAACCAGCGCGGCGCCCACGCCCCGGCTTCGCGCGCTTTCGGCCACCACCATCAGCGAGATGCGCCCCACGGGCCGGGGGCGGTGAAGGACGTGGGTGATGGCTGTGGTCAGCAGGCCGATCGCGCCGCCTTGGTCGGCGACGAGGACGGCCATGCCGGCTTTCTTCAGGGCGGCGAGGCGCTTCCTCAGGTCCGAGGCGCTCACCTCATAGCCGAGCGCCGCGATTAACGCTGCGAGGGTTTCGATATCCTTGGGACGTGCGTCGCGGACGACCAGTTCCGGCTCAGGCTTGGATGGTGCCGGCGCCTGCTCCCGGGTCTTGGGCTTCGGCACCGTCTTGCCGACCGAGCTTTTCCAGGCGGAGGCCGTGCCGCCGCGCAGGAAAGCCTCCACCTCGTCCGCCGTGGCGGTGAGGCCGCTTTTGCCGATGCCGAGCACGGCCTTGCCGGTCTTCGCATCCTTGAGGCCGAACTTCCCGTAATCGCCCCGGCCCGGTGTCCGGACCCGCGACCGGACCAGCCGGCAGCCGCGATTGGCGGCCATGTCGCGCAGGGTATCCGCGTCGCTCAAGTCGCGACCTCGATCGTGTGGAGGACGAGGCCGACCAGGCCGCCCACCAAAGTGCCGTTGATCCGGATATATTGCAGGTCGCGCCCGACCGCGCCTTCGAGCCGGTCCGACACCGTGGTCGCGTCCCAGGAGCGTACCGTCTCGGAGACCAGTTTCACGATCCCGTCGCCATAAGAGGCGACCATGCCGACCGTGGCGCGCCGGGCGAACTGGTTGATCGCGGCCTTGAGCTTCGGCTCGGTCTGCAATGTCTCGCCAAGCTGGCGCAGCGCCTCGCCGAACTTGCCGGCGAGGGCGGCGTCCGGATCACGCGCGCTTTTGAGCAGCCCGGCGCGTGCTTTCTCCCAGACCCCGTCGAGCCAGGCCGAGACCGCCTCATTCTCGACCATGTCGCTCTTCCAGCCCTCGACCTTGGCGCGGGTCTCCGGATCGTGCTGGAGGCCCTTGGCGAGATTGGCGAGGCCTTCCTCGGCCTTGCGGCGGATCGGATGGTCCGGGTCGATCGCCATATCGATGGTGAGCTTCCTGAGTCCGTCGACGATCGCGTCGGCGAGCTTCTCGTCCAGGCCGACCATGCGCAGGACGCGGCCGGCGCGCTGGTGGACCATGTCGCGGATCAGATCCTCGTTCGCGTCGAGCGTGCGGCCGGCCCAGCTGACGATCGAATCCACCATCGGCACGTGCCGGTCGGTGGTGATCGCGGCCTCCAGCGTCTGGCCGAGCAGCGGCGCGATCTCGACGCTGCGGATGCGCTGGGCCAGCGCGGTTTTGACCATGCCGCCGAGCCGCTCCTGGTCCAGCGCCTCAAGAATGTCCGCGAGCAGGCGCGAGCCGCCCCGGCGCAGGCGCCCGTCCCCGGCCGCGGGCGGCTGGGCGAGGAAGCGGCCGATCGCGCCGGCGACGTCGAGCGTGCGCATCCGCCGCGCCACCACGCGCGCGGTCAGGAAATTGTCCTTCAGGAAGGAGGCGAGCGCCTCACCGATCCGGTCCTTGTTGCGCGGCACGATGGCGGTGTGCGGAATCGGGATGCCGAGCGGGTGGCGAAAGAGGGCGGTGACCGCGAACCAGTCGGCGATGCCGCCAACCAGGCCCGCCTCAGCGAAGGCGCGGACGAAGCCCCAGGCCGGGTGCTGCGCCTCAAGTCCGGTCGTGGCGACGAACAGGGCCGCCATGCCGGCCAGCATCGCCGTCGCGAGCACGCGCATCGGGCGGGCGGACTGGGCGGCGGAACGGGCGGGCGCCTTCATGCCGGTTGAATAACCGGGCAGGCGCTTTGTTCAAAATCCTCCCCGGAGCGGGGAGAATCTGCCTTATTCCGCCGCCTGCGGCGCGCGCGGGCCATGATCCTGTTTGCCCTTGTAGGTGAGGATCCGGCCGATCTTCGGCCCGAGCCAGCGCTCGAAGCCGTCCGCCAGGCTGAAAGTCGCCGGGACCAGGACGAGAGTGAGAACGGTCGAGAGCAGCAGGCCGCCCATCACGACCACCGCCATCGGCGCGCGCCAGCTGGAATCGCCCTCCAGGCTGAGCGCGGTCGGCACCATGCCCGCGACCATCGCCATCGTGGTCATCACGATCGGCTGGGCGCGCTTGTGGCCAGCGTCGAGGATCGCCTCGTTCTTCGGCACGCCCTTCGCCATTTCCTCGATGGTGAAGTCGAGCAGCAGGATCGAGTTCTTCGCGACGATGCCGAACAGCATCAGGATACCGATATAGACGGGCATCGACACCGCATGGCCGGAAATCCACAGGGCGATCAGCCCGCCCAAAGGCGCCAGCAGCAGGGAGCCCATGTTCACGAAGGGCGCCATCAGCCTCTTGTAGAGCAGCACCAGCACCGCAAAGACCAGGAAGACCCCCGACACCAGGGCACCCATGAACTCGGAAGCAAGCTGCGCCTCCTCGCGCTGCTGGCCGGACCGGGCGCGCTCCACGCCTTCCGGCAGGTTCCGAAGCGTCGGCAGCCGGGCGAGGATCGCGTCCTTGTCCACCACGCCGGGCGCGAGATCGGCACCGATCAGGATGCGCCGCTCCTGATTGATGCGCTGGATGACGGACGGGCCCGCGCCGAAATTGATTTCCGCGATGACGCGCAGCGGCACCGAGCCGCCATTGGCGGTCGGCACCGGCATGTTCTCGATGGTCGAGAGATTGCGGCGCGCACCTTCGTTCAGCATCACGCGGATCGGCACCTGCCGGTCCGACAGCGAGAAGCGGGCGCTGCCCTGGTCGATCTCGCCCTGCGTCGCGACGCGGATGGCCTGGCTCATCGCCGACGTGGTCACGCCCAGATCGGCCATCAGGCCGGGCCGCGGGGTGATGGTGATTTCCGGGCGCCTGAGATCGCCGGCGACGCGCGGCGCGCGCAGTTCGGGCTGCTGCCGCATCTCCTCGACGATCTGCAAGGCGGCGCGCTGCAGCTTCGCCGGATCGGAGCTGGTCAGCAGGACCGAGACGGGGCGGCCGCCAACCTGGCCCTGGCTGCGGAAGAAAACGCGCGCGTCGGCGATGCTCTGCAGCTGAGGCGCGACCTGACGCTGAAATTCGGTGCTGGTGCGCTCGCGGCCATTCCCCGCCTCCTTGAGGGAGACGAAGATGGTGGCGTTGCCGGCCCGGACGGATTCGAAGACCGAGGCGACGTCGGCCTGGGCGCGGACCAAAGCGGTGGCGCGATCGGCGATGACGCGAGTCTGTTCGAGCGTTACGCCCGGCGGCATCTCGACCGAGACCTGGACGGTGTCCTCGTCGGTGTCCGGCTGGAAAGTCTGCGGCAACTGGATGAACACGAAAATCTGCGCGACGAAGCAGAGGAAGCCGATGCCGACCGATTTCCAGCGGTTCCTGAGCGTCCAGCGCAGCAGGCCCACATAGCGGTCCATCAGCCAGCCCTCGCCGTGCGGGGCGTGGCCTTTGGCCTTCAGGAAATAGGCGGCGATCATCGGCGTGATCAGCCGCGCGACCATAAGGCTGATCAGCACCGAGATCACGATGGTCAGGCCGAAGCTGATGAAGAACTGCCCGATAATTCCGCTCATCATCGACACGGGCAGGAACACGGCGACGATCGAGAAGGTGGTCGCGACCACCGGCAGGCCGATCTCGTCGGCCGCGTCGATCGAGGCCTGATAGGCCGATTTGCCCATGCGCATATGTCGGACGATATTCTCGATCTCCACGATCGCGTCGTCGACAAGCACACCTGCCACCAGACTCAAGGAGAGCAGGGTGACCATGTTCAGCGAGAAGTTCATGAGATCCATGAACCAGAAGGCCGGGATCGCCGAGAGCGGGATGGCGATGGCCGAGATCAGGGTCGCCCGCCAGTCGCGCAGGAACAGGAAAACGACGATCACGGCCAGCAGCGCGCCTTCGACCAGGGCGCGCATCGAGCTGTGATACTGCATCTCGATATATTTCACGGGCGTGAAAAGCAGGTTGTAGTTCACCCGCGGGTCTTCGCGGTTCAGGGCCGCCAGCTCGGCCTGCACCGCATGAAAGACGGTGACGTCGGAATAGCCCTTCGCCTTCTGGATCATGAAGCTGACCACCTGGCGTCCGTTCTGGATGCCGTAGGAGGTTTGCTCCGCCCATTGGTCGCGGACATTGGCGACCGCGTTCAGCCGGATCGTACGGCCGCCGCCCAGCGAAATCTGGGTCTGTCCGAGGTCATGGGCGGTGATCGCGCTGCCGAGCACGCGCACGGACTGTTCGGACCCGGCGATCTCGGCTCGGCCGCCGGCCGCATTCAGGTTCATCGCGCGCAGCTGCGTGTTGATCTGGCTGGCGGTGACGCCCTGCGCCTGCATGCGCACCGGGTCGAGCTCGACCTTGATCTCGCGGCTGACCCCGCCGGTGCGGCTGACGATCGAGACGCCCTCGATCCCCATCAGGCGGCGGTTCAGCGTGTCGTCGATGAACCAGCTGAGCTGCTCGACGGTCATCGCCGTGCTCTCGGCCGAGAAATAGCCGATCGGCTCGTCGGTGAAGTCGATGCGCTCGACCTGCGGCTCCAGGATCCCGTCGGGCAGGTCGCCGCGGATCCGGGCGATCGCGTCGCGCACGTCGGAGACGGCACGGTCGACCGGCGTCCCGATCTCGAACTGGATACTGGTGTTGCTGCTGCCTTCGCGGATCGACGAGTTGATCTCGGTGACGCCGTTAATGCCGCGCACCGCCGCCTCGACGCGGCGGGTAATCTGAATCTCGAGCTCCGGCGGGGCCGCGCCCGGCTGGCTGATGAAGACCGAGGCCGCCGGCGACGTGATGTCCGGGTTGAGGTTCACGTCCATCCGCTTGAACGCCATGAGGCCCATGGCGAGCATGAAGACGAACAGGACGAGCGGAATGACCGGGTTGCGGATCGCCCAGGCTGAGATGTTACGCATGCTGACTCATCCTGCTTTCGCTCGGGCCTATCTCCGCGCGCCTGCGGCGCGCCGCTCGGGACGGATGCGCTCGCCGGCATTCAGGAACGCGCCCGCCGATTCCACCACCTGCTCGCTGCCGCTCAACCCGTCGGCGATCACCACGCCGCGGTCCGTCACCGAGCCGATGCGCACAGTGCGGCGCTCCACCGCATTGTTCGCCCCGACGATCATCACATAGGGGCCCTGGTCGTCGGTCAGCACCGCCGACTCCGGCAGCAAAGGCGCGCTCACCGAACCGGCGCGAATCTGCGCGGTGGCGAAGCCGCCCGGCCGCAACTCGGCGGTGTAGGGCACGCGGATGCGGGCGACGCCCTGGCGGGTCTGCGGATCGATGACCGGCGAGACCTGCCAGACGACGCCCTGCACGGGCGGGCCGTCCGACCCGGCCGGGAGCACCTCCACCGGCACGCCGACATTGAGCCGGGCGAGATCAGTCTGGGGCAGGCGTGCCATCATCTCCATCTCGCCATTGGCGGCGATACGGAACAGGGCCCCAGAGCCCGCGCTGACCACCTGGCCAGCCTCGACGCTGCGGGTCAGCACCAGGCCGCTCGTCGGCGCGCGAATGTCGAGGCGCCCGATTTGCGCGCGGGTGGCGCCAAGCTGGGCGACGGCAACGCGCACGCGCGCGGCGGCGGCGTCGCGGGTCGCCCTTTTCTGGTCGAGGTCGGCACGGCTGATGAAGCCCCGGCCGACCAGCTGCTCGGCGCGCTGGAGGTTGTTCTGGGCAAGCTGCAGATCCGCCCGCGCCACCTCGATCTGGGCGGCGAGCTGGGCCGCGGTCTGCGACTGGACCGAGCGGTTGATGGTCGCGAGCACCTGGCCGGCGCGCACGCTCTGGCCGGGCTCGACGAGCACGCGCTCGATCTGGCCGCCTTCGCCGGCGACGCCCACCGGCATGTCGCGCACCGCGGCGAGCGAGCCGGTCGCGGAAATCACGGAGGGAACGTCCTGACGCCCGGGGACGATCACGGTCACGGCCGGCAGCTGCTGCCCGCCCTTGCCCTTTTCGGCGCCCTTCGCGGCGTCGCCGCCGCCGCCGCTGCCCATCATCATGTAAGCGGCGACCAGGACGACGAGCACGAGCACGACCGCGATGATGATTCGCCGCCGCTTGCGCTTGCGGGCCAGTTCTTCCTCGTCGACCGGGACGTCGTCGATCGCCTCGCGACTCCACTTGCTCGACTCGTAGTTCATCGTTTTCATCGTCCCCACTCGCACATCGTGGCGCACAGCCGTTCGAGAGGGGCTGTGTTAGCCGAATAAATCACCTTGAACAAGCCAAAAAGGCCTGCCCGCCGCCCCCACGGCCCGCTGGAACCGCGCCTTACAACCTTAGTTTGGCTATTGCCACTCCGGCATGACGGACTGCCCGCACGGCGGGGGGAATCGAGGAGGAAAGACTTATGTCACAGTTTCTGGCTGACCATGGCTGGCTCTGGTGGATTATCATTGGCCTTGTCGCCGGCGCGATCGCCAAGGCGGTCATGCCGGGCCGCGATCCGGGCGGCTGCCTGCTCACCATCCTGCTCGGCATTGGCGGCGCGGTGCTTGCCGGCTTCCTCGGGCAGCAGCTCGGCTGGTACCGGCAGGGCGAGGGGGCGGGCTTTCTCGCCGCGATCGTCGGCGCGGTGCTGATCCTCGGCATCTACAGGCTGGCCGCGGGCATGCGGCGCTGACGCCTGGCGGCTTGCCGCCCGGCCCGCTTCCGGTCATCCTCCCTCTCTTCTAGGAGAGAGGGAGGGACCTATGATCCGCAGGACAGGGCTGGCGGCGCTGGCCGCCATTATTTTCGTGTCGGCGATACCGGACGTCGTCGCCCAGCCCGGCGACGGCGCGAGGATCATGGGCACGCGGCTGGACGTTACCGCCACCGGCGAGGTTAGCCGGATACCCGATATCGTGCGCATCGAAGCCGGGGTGAGGACGGAGGCCCCGACGGCGGCGGAGTCGATGCGGCAGAATCAGGCCCTTATGGCCCGCGTGCGCGCCGCCCTCGACAGGGCCGGTGTGCAGGACCGCGACATCCAGACCAGCACCTTCGCGCTGGAGGCCGTCTCCCGCCAGGCGCCGGGTCTGCCGCTGGGGCGGACCGTGAGGGTCTATGAGACCAGCAACGAGCTCTGTGTCAGGATCCGCAACGTCTCCGGGTCGGGCGCGGTGCTCGATGCCCTCGTCGCCGAGGGCGTGAACGACATACAAGGGCCGATCCTGGGCTTCGAGAATGTCGAGCAGATGCTCGACGAGGCGCGGGCGCGGGCGATCACTGCGGCGCGGGCGCGGGCCGATCTCTACGCGCGGGGCCTGGGCCTCAGGGTCAAGCGCGCCGTCGAGATCAGCGAAGGCGGCGGTTATGGCGGCTATCAGCGCTCGGGCGCCGAATCCCTGATGAACTCGATGCCGGCGCCGGGCACGACGGCGAGCACGATCGACACGGGCGGGCGCCGGGTGACGGCGAGCGTTCACGTCGTCTTCGAGCTGGAATGAAAGAAGGGCCGCGTCCCGGCCAGGACGCGGCCCTTCCCTCCGGTCGGGCGGGGCGGGGGGCGCCCCTATCCCAACTCAATAATTCTGCTGGCGCTCGTAAAGCGTCTTGTAATGCTGGATGCGGGTCACCCGCAGCCCGGGCATGCCGGACCGGTCGACCGCGCGCTGCCAGCCCGCGAATTCCTCGAGGCTCAGGCCATAGCGCTCGCACGCCTCGTCGACGCTGAGCAGGCCGCCATTGACCGCCGACACGACCTCCGCCTTGCGCCGGACCACCCAGCGGGTGGTCGAGGGGTGCGGCAGCGAGTCGATGGTCAGCGGCTCGCCCAGCGGACCGATGACCTGTGCGGGACGGATTTTCTGATTCTCGATCATTCGTACCTCAAACTAAACACGCTTTCGGCTCCCCGGCCCTCCGGCGTCTCCACCCTTTAGCGGGAGACCGTTGAAGGAAGGCTAAAATGCCAAGGTAAATAACCCGGTGATCTTCGTTTACGGCAGAATCCTCCGGCGCTTCACTTCGGCACGGTTGAAACAGCCCCGCTGGGCGGCCGTCGCCTCCTGCCATTCGGGTCCTGCGAGCAGGGTTTCGGTCAGCAGATCCGGCTCCGGGCGAGTGCCGGCGGCGCGATCGAACCGGCCCTGCGCACGCGCCGCTTCGCTCTCCGCCTGCTGTGCGATGAGGGTGGCGCTGAGCACGTCAAAGTCGAGCGGCGCGGGCTGGCGGGGCCCGAGCATGCGCTTCGCGCGAAGCTGAAAGGTCTCGTCCATCAAGGGCGAGTCCTAGGGGAATAGGGTGAAAAGCCGGTAAAGCACGCGCCCTGTGGATTCCACGGGGCATGGCGAAACTTTTCACGGGGGTGGGCGCAGGGGAGAAGAGCGCCTATCTAGCGCGCCGATGAACGCCGATTTCCAGCTCGACCGGCCCCTCAAGGGCGCACGGATCGTCGTCGCCATGTCCGGCGGCGTCGACTCCTCGGTCGTGGCCGCGCTCGCCGCGCGCAGCGGCGCCGAGACGATCGGCGTAACCCTCCAGCTTTACGATCAGGGCGAGGTGGCGAGCCGCTCGAGGACCTGCTGCGCCGGCCAGGATATTTACGATGCGAAGGCGGTGGCCGACCGGCTGGGCATCGCTCATCATATTTTCGACTATGAAAGCCAGTTCCGCGAAAGCGTGATCGAGCGCTTCGCCGACGAATATGCGCGCGGGCGCACGCCCATTCCCTGCATCTCCTGCAACCAGGGGGTGAAATTCACCGACCTGCTGGGCTTCGCACGGGAGCTCGGCGCGGATTGCCTCGCCACCGGCCATTATGTGCGCCGGGCCATGGGGCCACAGGGCGCGGAACTGCGCCGCGCCGCCGATCCGGCCCGCGACCAGAGCTATTTCCTGTTCGCGACGACCCGCGACCAGCTCGATTTCCTGCGCTTCCCGCTCGGCGACCTGCCCAAGCCCGCGGTGCGCGAGATCGCGCGGGAACTGGCCTTGCTGGTCGCCGACAAGCCGGACAGCCAGGACATCTGCTTCGTCCCCGACGGCGATTATGCGCGCGTCGTGAAGAAGGTGCGGCCGGAAGCGGCGGTCGAAGGCGAGATCGTCGATCAGGTGGGCGCGGTCCTCGGCACGCATCCGGGCCTGATCCACTTCACCGTCGGCCAGCGGCGCGGCCTCGAGATCGGCGGCCAGCCCGAGCCGCTTTATGTGCTTCGGCTGGAGCCGGAGAGCCGGCGTGTCGTGGTCGGGCCGAAGGGGGCGCTCGCGGTGAGCGAGGCGCTGCTGTCGGACGTGAACTGGCTCGGCGAAGGCCAGAGTGAGGGGCTGACCGTCAAGGTCCGGTCACTGGCGAAGCCGGTGCCGGCGCGGTTCGACGGTGAAAGACTGCGTTTCGCGCAGCCCGAATATGGCGTTTCGCCCGGCCAGGCGGCGGTGCTCTACGAGGGTGACCGGGTGCTCGGCGGCGGCTGGATCGAGGAAACGGTTTCGACGGCGGTGGAGCCGGCCTGAAGCTTCGGCAACGTCACCAGGCAGAGCACCGAGGCCACCGAGATCGCCGCGGCGAAGCCGGCCAAAGCGGGCAGGCCCGCCAGGATGAAGGGCGCGGCGGCAGCGGTGCCCCCCGCCGCGGTCAGCAGGATGAACAGGATGACGAGCGCCGCGCCGCGCGCATCGTCGCCATGCGCCGCGATCACCGCCTGCATGAAGCCGGGCGGGCCGCGCAGGCCGAGGCCCAGGTTCACGGGCACGAACAGGATGGCCAGCATAAGGGGCCAGGAGCCGCCCGCCAGCGCATAAGCGAGAATACCGAGCGCGCCGGCGGCGGAGAGCGCGCTGCCGAACAGGATCATCCGCTCTGTCCCGAAATGCGCGGCGAGCCTGCCCGCATAATTGGCGCTGACCGCGAAGAAGACGATGCCGCTGATCTGCATGATGATGAAATGCGTGAGCGTCCCGCTCATGGCCACGGTGATCACGACCGGCGCGCCGAACACGAAGGTGAGCAATCCGCCCAGAGTGAAGGCCTGGGACAGGGCGTAGCGCAGGAAGACGGGGTCACGGAGCAGCACGCCATAGCCGCCCGCGCGGGTGGCGCGGGCCGGCCGCGGAAAGCGGTCGCGCATCGCCGCCACGAGCGCGGCCAGGATGGCGGCGAGGATGGCGATGACGTCGAACGAGCCTTGCCAGCCCCACCAGGCCAGCAGCCAGACGCCGGCGACCGGGGCGAGGGCCGGCACGATGGATTCAATGCTGCCCAGCAGGCCGAGCGCGCGGACGCCCGCTTCGTCGGCGAAGCCCGCGCGAATGATGCCCGGCGCGAACACCGCCGCCGCCGCCCCTGCCGCGCCCTGCAGGAAGCGCAGGCCGACCAGCAGCTCGAGTGAATTGGCCTGCCCGCAGCCCGCCGACACCGCGGCATAAGCGAACAGCGACAAGGCCAGCAGCCGCGGCTGATCGAAGCGCGCGCCAAGCTCCCCGAACAGCAGCAGGCCGAGGCCCGCGCCCGCGACGAAGGCGGCGAGGACCAGTTGCGCCGCCGCCGGCGTCCCGCCCAGGGATGCGGGTAAGCCGGGCACGGCGGGCAGGATCAGGTCGGTGCCGGCAATGCCGAGCACCGTCCCGCATAGGACAAGCGCGAACGCCGCCTTCGGATTTATCCGGTCAGTTCCGCTCACGCTTGCCGTCCCGCTGCATGCGGGCGAGGCCATAAAGGAGGAAGCCGGCGAGCACAAAGCCGGCGAGCATTGCCCAGCTCTGCCATTTGGATTGCGCCGCTGCCCAGATGCAGACCGCGAAGCCGCCGGCGAGCAAGGCCCAGCTGAGCCAGCCCGGCCGCGCCCTGGGGAGGGCGGCCATGCAGGCCGCGTAGACGAAGAGCCGGGCCAGAGTGCTGACGATGGCGAGCCAGATGAAGCTGCCGGTCAGCGCCAGCACCGCGCCCAACGCGCCCATGAACAGGATCGAATTGGCCGGCGTGGCATAGGTGCCGGCGATCCGCCCGAACCAGGAGGGCAAAGCCCCCTGCTGGCTCAGCGCATAGGTGACACGCGGGGTGGAGGTCATCGAGCCGCCGACATTGCCCGCGACCGAGGCCATGGCGGTGACCGCCAGCAGGATCGCGCCAGTGGGTCCGAGCAGCACCTCCGCATAAGCGGAAAGCGGGGTCTTGGGCGCCGGCCCTGCCGGCATCACCGCCGCATAGCCGAGCTGGACGAGCATGTAGAGCGCGGCGGTGGCAACGACGGTAAAGATGATCGCGCGCGGGATCGTGCGTCTCGGATCCGCGGTTTCCTCGGCGGGCACAGAGGCATTCTCGAAGCCGACGAAGGCGTAGAGCAGCAGCAGCGCGCTGGCCTCGAGCGCCGAGAGCGGCGGCATCGGTCCGGGCGACGGCAGGCCTTGAGAGGCATGGGAAAGGCCCCAGAAGGCGAGGCCGACGAGTGGAAGCGCCTTGAGGAGCGTCAGCAGGTCCAGCGCGCGTACGGCGCGTTTCACGCCGACGATGTTGACCCAGGTCAGCAGGCCGACGAGGACCAGGATCGTGGCGCCGCGCCCGGCGACGGAGTCGAGCACCGGCCAGAGCCTGGCGGCATATTCGGCGAAGACATTGGCATTGGCGGCGAGCGCCGTGACCCGCGCGACATAATAAAGCCAGCCCGTCTGGAAGGCGGCCATCGGCCCGAAGGGCGCGACATATTCGGCCGGTCCGCCTGTTCGCTCATGCGTCGCCGCCAGCCGAGCGAAAGGCAGCGCGATCAGCAGGACGAGCAGGCCGAAGATCGGAAACAGCCAGGGCGCGAAGCCGCCGAACTTTTCGTGCAGCGTCCCCGGCAGCGTGAAAATGCCCGCCCCGACAATGCCGTTAAACGCGAGAAAGGCCGACCCCGTCAGCCCGATATCGCGGCGAAGTCCCCCCTCGGCCACGCTCTAGGGAACGGGCCGCGGCGTCGGCGGGGCGGCCTCGCGGGCCTGGGCCTCTTCCTCGGCGGCCTGCGCATTCTCCTCGATCTGCCGGTTCCGGCGCGCCCGCGCCTCCTCGATCATGCGCGTGAAGCTGACATCGTTGCCGGCGGCGCGGCGCTCGGCCCGGGCCTGGCTCACGATCTGGTTGAAGCAACCCGTAAAGCCGCCGCCGCCCACCGTGGAGCAGCTGTCCGTGCCGGTGCGCCCGACATAGGAAAGCTCGGTCGCCCGGTTCGCCCAGCTGTTGCTGGCCGGATCATTGGGATTGTCGCGCAGGTTCGGCGGAATGCGGTAGCGGTCGCCGTCGGGCAGGCGCGCGCACACCGTGATCTCGTTCGGGTCGCTGCTCTCCGGGCAGGGATCGTCGCCATAGATGATCAACTGGTTGACCCGGACGTCGGCCGGGCCCGCGGCCTGGGTCGCCGCCGCGCCGGGCACCGCGACGCCGGGCTGCTGCGCCAGGGCCGGGCCGGCCAGAGCGGCGGTGGCGAGAAGGGCGAGGAGGGTGCGCATGACTCAGATCCTTTTCGAAAGCTCGATCGCTATACGACAACCGGCCCGGATCGCGGAATAGAGGATGGGATAGGCCGGTGCGGCCTCCGCCCCCGCGGCGAGCGCGATGTCGCGATGCTCGCGTTCATCGGCCTGGAAACGCGCGATGCTCGCCGAAAGCTCCGGGTCGCTGTCGCCGAGCGCGGCGAGCTGCTCCGCATAATGGGCGTCGATCTCGTCCTCGACCGCCGCCGTGCAGGCCATGGCCGCTTTCGGGCCGAGCAGGGCAGTGGCCGCGCCGAGCGCGTGACCCGCCACTGCCCAGAAAGGCTGGAGCATTGTCGGCCGGACGCCGCGCTCGGCAAGCAAGGCGTCGAAATGCTTCAGATGCTCCTTCTCCTGCGCGGCCATGCGGCCGATCTCGCCGGAGAAAGGATGGTTTTCGCCGAGCACCGCGAGCTGGCCGGCATAGATGCGGGTCGCGCCATATTCGCCGGCCTGATCGACGCGCAGCATCGAGGCGATGTCCGGGGCCGCGTCGCCCGGACGCGTGACAGGCCCTGCGCCGCTCACGCGGCTTTCGGCTTCCTGAGGCTCAGCCAGAGGATCGCCACGGCGGAGAGGATCGAGACGATCGCGTTCCAGCCCGCCATGGAGATGCCGAGCCAGGACCATTGCACGTCGTCGCAGCGGATCAGCGGCCGGTCGAAGGTCTGCTTCAGCATCTCCTCGGCCGTGCCGGCAAGCGCGGCGCTGCACTCCGTGGCGCCGGGCAGCAGCTTCAGCTCGATACCGGCATGCCAGAAGCCGATCGCGCCACTGACGAAGATGGCGAGCGCCGCCAGCCAGACGAGCACGCGCCCGCCGCCCAGCCGGCTCCCCGCCAGCAAGGAGAGAATCGCGAAGGGCAGGGCCGCGAAATGGGCGTAACGCTGCCACCAGCACATCTCGCACGGATAGAGATTGCTCCAGACATATTGGAAGCCATAGGCGCCGCCGAGCAGGGCCAGCGGCACGATCAGGGCGAGGCCCCTGGCTTTGGCGAGCGGCGTCATTCCTGCCCCGGGCGTCAGCGGCGGGCGGCAGGCCGCGGGCTGGCCCCGGCGACGCGCGCCGGCGCCGTGGCCGGGCCGAGCCGCGCCAGCGTGCGGATCGCATAATCCAGTTGGAAGTCGGTGATGCCGCGCGCCGTGAGCTGCTCGGAGGTCAGCTGGAAGCGCGGATCGGGCCGGCCGTCATTCTGGATCAGATCGTCGCGAACGCCCGCCTCGTTGACCAGATGGCGCCGGAGGTCGGACTCGCGGATCCGGTTGCGCGAGCGCTGGTCGGGATCGCTGAGCTGCGGCACGAGCACATCGGGCGTGATCCCGCCTTCCTGCACCGAGCGGCCCGACGGCGTGTAATAGCGCGCCGTGGTCAGGCGGAGCGCGGTGCTGCCGTCGCCGAGCGGGAGCAGGGTCTGCACCGAGCCCTTGCCGAAGCTGCGCTCGCCCATGACGATCGCGCGCCGGTGATCCTGCAGCGCGCCGGCTACGATCTCGGAGGCGGAGGCGCTGCCGGCGTCGACCAGCACGATCAAAGGCGCGCCGTTGGTCGCGTCGCCCGGCCGGGCATAATAACGCTCGATATCGGTGCGGCGGCGGCCGCGCTGCGAGACGATCTCGCCGCGCTCGAGGAACAGGTCGGACAGGCCGACCGCCTGGTCGAGCAGGCCGCCCGGATTGGAGCGCAGGTCGAGCACATAGCCGAGCGGCGGACGGCCGAGTTGGCGCTCGATATTCGCGATCTCGCGCGCCACGCCGTCGGTGGTGACCCGGCTGAACGTGTTGACGGTGATGACGCCGACATTGTCGCGCACCTCGGAGCGGACCGCCGGAATGTCGATGATCGCGCGGGCGATGGTGACGTCGAACGGGCGGTCCCGGCCCGGCCGGACGATGGTCAGGCGCACCGAGGTGCCGGGATTGCCGCGCATCCGGTCCACCGCCTCGTCGAGCGTCCCGCCGTAGAACAGGCGGCCGTCAATATGGGTGATGAAGTCGCCGGCCTTCACGCCGGCCCGGTCGGCCGGCGTGCCGCGCGTTGCCGCGATCACCTTGACCGCGCTGTCCTCCATGGTGACGGTGAGGCCAAGCCCGCCATAATTGCCGTCCGTATTGGTCATCAAGGTGCGGAAGCCGCGCGAGTCGAGATAGGAGCTGTGCGGATCGAGGCTGTTCAGCATGCCGTCGATGGCGCCGCGGATCAGCTGCTCGTCGGTGACCTGGTCGACATATTCCGCCTTCACGCGCTCGAACACGCTCATGAACTGGCTGATCTCGCGGACCGAGTCCTGGCTGTTGTCGGGCTGGGCCAGCGAGGCCGCCGCGGGAACGAAGGCAATGGCGCCGAGGACTGCGAGCGCGGGAAGCAAATTCTTGGCCATGGAAAATCCTGCTAGAGCTTTCGGCGGGCTTCTACCCCTTTCCTAGAGCGGGGAAAAGCAACGTTCGATGAACGGTCTCTGTCCGGGAAAGTCCTGAAATCCGGTTATCCGCCGAGGAATTGGGCGAAGGGCACCGGCCGGCCGTTCCGCCGTAGCTCGATCGTGACGCGCGGGCTGCCGGGGCCGGTGGCGCCGAGCCGCTGGCCGCGCTGGACCATGGCGCCCTGCGCGACCTCGAGCGCGGCGAGGTTGGTGATCACGCTGGTCCAGCCATTGCCATGGTCGAGGATCACGACATTCTCGTAGCGGCGAAAGGCACCGGCGAAGAGCACCCGGCCTGTGGCGGGCGCGACCACCGGGGCTTCCGCATTGGCGGCGATGGTCAGGCCGCGCGAATGGACGCCGCCCTCGGAAATCTCCCCCACGCCGGTGAGCAGCCGCCCCTCGACCGCGAGCGAATAAGGGATGGTGTCGGCCGGCGTTGGCGAGGCACCGCCCGGGCGAACCGCCGGGCCGGGCAGGCGCGCGAGCGCGGCGGCCAGCGCCTCCTCGCTCTGCCGGTTGTCGAGCCGCCCCGCCAAAGTCTGCGCCCGCTCGCCGAGGACGAGGGCGCGGTCGGATTCCGAGAGCGCGAGCCCGGCGAGCTGGCGGGAGCGTCCGCGCTGGGCGCTCTCGAAACTGGCCAATTCCGCCCGGCGCTCGCCGAGACTCGTGCGGCTGGCGGCCAGAGCCGCGCGTGCCTGCTCGGACTGGCTGCGCAGCCCGTTGCTGCGCGCGACTTCGGCGCGCAGGACGGAGGTGCGGCGGCGGATTTCGGGCATGGTCGCGGCGAGCAGCGAGCGGACATGGACCGCGTCGCGCACCGTGCCCGGCTGGACCAGGGCCAATGCGGCGGGGCGGCGAGTCATGGTCTGCAACGCCGCGGTGAGGCGGATGACGGGACCCTGCTGCTCGGCAAGGCGGGCGCGCTGCTCACCCTGCAGCGCCGCGATCAGAGCGATGCGGCGCTCGGCGACGGTCAGGTCGGCTTCCGCCGTTTCGATCTGCGCGGCCAGCGCCTCCGCCGCCATGCGGGCGCGGTCGGCCTCATTGGTCGCGCGCTGCGATGCGGACTGGAGCTGCTGGTGGCGCTGATTGGCCTGCTGCGCCTCGTTGCGGGCCTGTTGCAGCGCCGCCGCGTCGCTTCGCGAATCCTGCGCGCTCGCCGCCGCGAAGGCGCCGGCGCCGGCCAGAGCGACAAGGGAAGCGAGGACGAAGGACCGCATGCCGCTATCCTTCCCGATGATAGGGGTGGTTCGCAAGCAGGCTTGTCGCCCGGAACAATTGCTCGGCGAGCATGGCGCGGGCCAAGAGGTGCGGCCAGGTCGCCTTGCCGAAAGCGAGCAGCAGGTCCGCCTGCGCCCGCTCGGCGTCGCCGAAGCCGTCCGCGCCGCCGATCAGGAAGCGCGCCTCCCGCCGGCCGCCGTCGCGCCAGGCCTCAAGCTTCCTCGCGAAGGGGACCGAGCCCAATTGCTCGCCTTTCTCGTCGAGCAGTATCGTGACCGAGCCGTCAGCGGGCGCCGGGACCTTGCCGCCGCTTTCGGGCAATTCGGTGAGCTTGGTCGGCCAGGTCACGCGCTTCAGATAGCGCTCGACCAGCTCTGCTTCGGGCGAGCGCCCGATCTTCCCCCGCGCGATGATGTGCAGGAGCAATCAGGCAGACCCTTAACCGGCGGCCGTCGCGGCCGGCGCATTGTCCTCGAATGCCCACATCCTCTCGAGATTGTAGAAGCTGCGCACTTCGGGGCGGAAGAGGTGGACGATGACGTCGTCGGCGTCGATCAGCACCCAGTCGGCGACAGGCAGGCCCTCCACGCGGACATTGCGCCCGAGATCGCGCTTGATCCGTTCGGCCAGCTTCTGCGCCATCGCGGCGACCTGACGGGTCGAGCGGCCCGAGGCGATCACCATATGATCGGCGATGTTCGATTTTCCCTGAAGCGGGATGGTGACGACTTCGACTGCCTTGTCGTCGTCGAGCGAGCGGAGCACGAGGTCATGCAGCGCCTCGGCTTTCTCGATGGCTCCGTCTTCGGCCGGAGCGGATGCGGATCTTGGCAATTGACCTCCTATGTGATCGGTCTGCGCGTCACGCCATCGCGCAGGGCCTTGGTATCGAACGAGTTTGTTGCGGTTTCGTGCCAATCGGGATTGGCGGCGCGGATGGCGGTGGCTGAGGTCGGATCGGGCGGCGAATTAAGCAGCACGAGCGCCGGCGGTCTCCACGATGTCCACTCCTTCGCCATGGCCACGGGCCGGACGAAGCGCCGCAACCAGCCCCAGGCGGGTGCCATGAGAGCGCCCGCATCATAGCCCGGACGGGTCGCAACCGCAATCGTCATGGTGCGGGCGATGCTCCGCCAGTCGCGCCAGTGGTGGAACTGGGCGAGATTGTCGGCGCCCATCAGCCAGACGAAGCGGTGCTGCGGGAAGCGGCGGACCAAAGCGGCGAGGGTCTCGGCGGTGTAGATTGTGCCGAGTTCGCGCTCGATCGCGGTGACCCTGATCGGGGCGTGGCGGGCCATCGCCCGGGCCGCGGTGAAGCGCGCCGGGAGCGGCGCCATGCCCTTTTTCGGTTTGAGCGGATTGCCCGGCGAGACGAGCCACCAGACTTCTTCCAGGCCGAGCATGTCCAACGCGGCCAGGCTAATCCGCCGGTGCGCGCGGTGCGCCGGGTTGAAGGAGCCGCCGAGGAGGCCGATCCGTGCCATTACCGGGGCATGGCGCATTTGCCCCGCGGTTTCAACGAACCGCCTCTCGACGCTGGAGCCTGGACGGCGCAATATGGTGGTTCATCGGAGGGGGCTGCGGTGAACGAGATCGAGGGCATAGGCGAGGCGGTAACGGGGGGGCTGGCCGCGCGCGCGGTCGAGCCGGCGGCCGGCGAGGCAAAAGGCCACGATGCGCCCGGCAATTGCCTGAATTGCGGCGGGGCGCTCGCGGGTCCCTATTGCCACCTCTGCGGCCAGCAGGGCCATGTCCACCGCACGCTCGGCGCCTTCTGGCACGATCTGCTCCACGGCGTGCTCCATTTCGAAGGCAAGATCTGGCGGACCTTGCCGTTGCTCGCCTGGCGGCCCGGCGCGCTGACCCGGCGCTATGTCGCCGGCGAGCGCGCCAAATTCGTCTCGCCCATCGCCCTCTTCCTGTTCAGCGTCTTCATGATGTTCGCGATCTTCTCCTGGGTCGGCGGCCCGCTCGGCCCGGTCTCGCCCAGCAACCGGAGCGCCGAGGAGGCCGTGACCAGCCGCGCCCAGGCGGAGGTGCGGCTGCGCAGCCTCGAAAGCGAGCGGGCGGCGCGGGCTCGCCGGAACGAGGATGTCCGGGTGATCGACCTTCAGATCGCCGCCATCCGCGGCACGCTGGACGAGGTCAGGCTGGCTCAGGGGGAGACCGGCGACGGCCTCAAGATCAGTTTCGGCGCGCGGCGCACCGGCATCGCCTGGCTCGACGCCGCGATTCACAAGGCCGAGGAGAATCCCTCGCTCCTGATCTACAAGCTGCAGTCCAACGCCTATAAATTCTCCTGGGCTTTGATCCCGATCTCGGTGCCCTTCCTCTGGCTGCTCTTTTTCTGGAAGCGGCGCTACGGCCTGTACGATCACGTCGTCTTCGTGACCTACTCCCTCTGCTTCCTGACCCTTTTGCTCGTGCTGCTGGCCCTGCTCCAGCCGCTTTTCCATATCGGCAGCGAGGCGATTCTGGCGGTGCTGGTGCTGCAGCCGGTGCACATGTACCGGCAGCTGCGCGGTGCTTACATGCTGGGCCGGTTCGGCGCGCTCTGGCGCACGATCCTGCTGCTGCTCTTCGCCTTCGTCTCGCTCGGCATCTTCACCCTGCTTCTGCTCGCCCTCGGCCTGCTCGGCTAAGGGCGGCAGAAGACGGGCGCCGGGTCAGGCCCCCTGCGGGGCCGCGCCGCCGATGCCGCCGCGAGGGCGCTTGGTCGACGGGATGGAAGCGCCGGTGCCCGACATCGGGCCGGGCGTCGCCGACGGGTTTTCGCGGCCGATATCCTCGCCCTTGATCGCCCGCTTGATCTCCTCGCCGGTCAGCGTCTCATATTCGAGCAAGGCCGTGGCCAGCTTGTGCAGCTCGTCGAGATGGTCCGACAGCAACTGCTTGGCCCGCGAATGGGCGCCCTCGACGATCCGCTTGATCTCGGTGTCGATCAGCTGCGCGGTCTGGTTCGACATCCGGATCGGGCGGTTCGACGAATAGCCCAGGAAAGTCTCGCCGTCGGCCTCGGCATATTCGAGCGGGCCGAGGCTGTCCGACATACCCCAGCGCGTGACCATGTCGCGCGCGAGCCCCGAAGCATAAGAGATGTCCGACGAGGCGCCAGAGGACACCTTGTCATAGCCGAAGATGATCTCCTCGGCGACGCGGCCGCCCATCGCGACGGACAGGTTCGCGTACATCTTGTCGCGGTGATAGGAATAATTGTCCCGCTCCGGCAGCCGCATGACCATGCCCAGCGCACGTCCGCGCGGGATGATCGTCGCCTTGTGGATCGGGTCGGACGCGGCCTCGTGGACGGCGACGATCGCATGGCCGGCCTCATGATAGGCGGTCATCTTCTTCTCGTCCTCGGTCATCACCATGGACTTGCGCTCGGCGCCCATCATGACCTTGTCCTTGGCATATTCGAACTCGCTCATCGCGACGAGGCGCTTGCCGAGTCGCGCCGCGAACAAGGCGGCCTCGTTGACGAGATTGGCGAGATCGGCGCCGGAGAAGCCCGGCGTGCCGCGGGCGATGACGCGCGGGTCCACGTCCGGCGCGAGCGGCACCTTCTTCATATGGACCTGCAGGATCTTCTCGCGGCCCTCGATGTCGGGGCGCGGCACGACGACCTGGCGGTCGAAGCGGCCCGGGCGCAGCAGCGCCGGATCGAGCACGTCGGGGCGGTTCGTCGCGGCGATGATGATGATGCCCTCATTCGCCTCGAAGCCGTCCATCTCGACGAGCAGCTGGTTCAACGTCTGCTCGCGCTCGTCATTGCCGTTGCCGAGGCCGGCGCCGCGATGGCGGCCGACCGCGTCGATCTCGTCGATGAAGACGATGCAGGGCGCGTTCTTTTTCGCCTGCTCGAACATGTCGCGCACGCGGCTCGCGCCGACGCCGACGAACATTTCGACGAAGTCTGAGCCCGAAATGGTGAAGAAAGGCACGTTCGCCTCGCCAGCGATGGCGCGGGCCAGCAAGGTCTTGCCGGTGCCCGGCGAGCCGACGAGCAGGGCGCCCTTCGGAATCTTGCCGCCCAGCCGGGCGAATTTGGTCGGGTCCTTCAGGAACTCGACGATCTCCTGCAATTCCTCACGCGCCTCGTCGATGCCGGCGACATCGTCGAACGTGACGCGGCCATGCTTCTCGGTGAGCAATTTCGCCTTGGAGCGGCCGAAACCCATCGCGCCCGAGCCCGCATTCTTCTGCATCTGGCGCATCACGAAGAAAGCGATGCCGAGGATCAGCAGGAAGGGCAGCGACTGGTAGAGCAGGAGCATCCAGAGCGAGGTGGTCGCCTCCGGCGCGCCGTCGAAGCTCACGCCCTTTTCGCGCAGCCGCGTGGTGAGCGTCGGATCGGGCACGGGATTGGCGCGGAACGAGGTGCCGTCGGTCAGCCGGCCGGAAATCGAATCCTTGCCGATCGAAACCGCCCGCACCTGGCCGTTGTCGACTTTCGCCAGGAAATCGGAATAAGCGATCGCATCGCGCGACTGGGACGAGCCGCCGCTCATCGTCTGCACGACCAGCACGAGCGCGAGCAGGATGCCGGCCCAGATCAAGAGGCTCTTCATCCAGTTCCCGCCGCCGGAAGGCTCGCGGTCATTGCCCTGGTTGCGATTGTCGTCGGCCATCGTCGAAAATTCCCTTCGCCGCCTAAAATAGGATTTCGGGCGGGAAGCGCAATGTAGGGCGCGCGGGTGAATGGCAGGTTAGCGGTCGGCGCGCACGAACCGGCGCGCCGACCTGCCATCATCGCCGTCTGCCCGAAGGCCTCCGGGCTATTTCTTCTTCGCTGCGGCCTTCGTCCCGCCCGAAGTCTTCTTCTTGCGCGAGCGGGCGATGGCGACGGCGGCGACACCCGCGGCAACGGCGACGCCAGCGGCGATCGCGGTCTTCGGATTGCGCTTGGCGGCGCCGGCCACGGCGCCGGCGGCCTTCCCGGCGGCCTTGCCGGCGGCGCCCGCGCCCTTGGCGGCGGCGCCGCCCGCTTTCTTCGCGGCGGTGCCCGCGGCCTTGGCGGCGCGCTTCACACGGCCGTCGCCGGCCTCTTCGGGGGCGGCAGTCGCTTTCGGCATGGCGTCACTGGGGATGCTGGACATGGCTCTTGCTCCATAATTGAGAAACCCGGACGGCTAACTCCGGCGCCTTCACACCGGTTCCGCGAAACTCATCATGCCGCCATCGCCCCCGTTTGGGCAAGCGCAGCGACCAATCAGGCCGCGGCTGCGACGAAGCGGTGAAAACGCGCGCATTTGCGGCTATCACGCGCCGATGAGCGCGCCAGCCACTCCGATCATCCTCGTTGACGCCGATGCCTGCCCCGTGAAGGACGAGATCTACAAGGTCGCCTGGCGGCACGGACTGCCGGTCCGGGTGGTCAGCAATGCGCGCCTGCGCGTGCCGGAGCACCCTTTGATCGAGCGGGTGGTGGTGGCCGACACGTTCGATGCGGCGGACGACTGGATCGCCGAGCGGAGCAGGCCAGGCGCGCTGGTGGTGACGGCCGACATATTGCTCGCCCACCGCTGCCTCAAGGCCGGCGCCGCGGTGATCGCGCCCAACGGCAAGCCGTTCACCGGCGCCTCGATCGGCGGCGCGGTGGCGATGCGGGCGATCATGGCGGATCTCCGCGCCGGCGCGGACGGGATCGGGGGCGGCCCGGCGCCCTTTGCCAGGGCGGACCGCTCGCGTTTCCTGCAGGCGCTGGACGCCGCGGCGGTGAAGGCGAAGCGGGGCTAGTTGGGCTGCCGGGGCGGCGCCGGGCTCAGCCGCCAGACCGCCCCGCCTTGGCATTTCACGCCGGCCAGGGTCGCCACCTCGCCCGCGTCGAGTGTGGCGAGCAGGCGCTGTACCGCCTCGCCGCGCGGCGGGTCGGCGGGGACCAATAGGCCGAGCAGGCGGACGAGCGCCCGGCGGCGCAGCTCCGCCGGAAGCCCCGCGGCGTCGAAGGTCAGCCCGCCCGCCGCGTCCTCGGTACGCTCGGCGATGAGCTGCTCGACCGTCCAGTCCAGGGCTTCCTCGGCCTCGCCCAGCGCCGCGGCGCTGCGGGCCAGGGCGGGGGCGTCGAGCCAGGGGGCTTCGGCGAGCTGGCCGCGCAGGCGGGCGCGGTCATAGCGTTCGTCGCGGTTGGACGGGTCGTCCACCGGCACGATCCCGGCCTTCGCCACCATTTCGGCCAATTCGGCCCGACGCCAGCCAAGCAGGGGTCGGAGCACCGCCAGCCCGTCAAGCGCGGCGCGTGGCCGGATCCCGGCGAGCCCGGCCAGCCCGGCGCCGCGCTGCAGCCGCATCAACAGGGTCTCGGCCTGATCGTCCTGATGATGGGCGGTGAGGACGAAGGCGAGGCCCCGCGCTCGCGCCCATTCCCCGAGCAGCCGGTAGCGCAGCGCCCGCGCGCCCGACTGCACATTCCCCGTGACCGCCTCCCCGGTCAAAGTCGCATGCGGGATGCCACGCTCAGCGCAGATCCCGGCGACGAATGCCGCCTCGTTTGCGCCTTCGGGCCGCAACCTATGGTCGACAGTCGCTGCCTCGAACTGTCCCGGAAAGGCCGCCGCGGCGAGCAGCAGCAGCGCGAGGCTGTCCGGCCCGCCCGACACGGCCACGCCGAACGCCGGCGGCGCCGGTCCCGCCAGCGCGGCCAAAGCGGCGCGGAAACGCCGGGTTTGTTTCGGCAAGCCAATGTTCATCCCGCTGATCCTAGCTTCACGGCAGGTCTTTGGGAGAGGAAAGATGAAAGCGAGGCACGGGCTCAGTCGCCGGTCCTTCCTGACGCGGGTCATGGGTGGAGTCGCGGCCGGCGGCGCGCTGACCCTGGTTGCGGGCGAGGCGCATGCCTGGCAGGTCACGGATTCGGACAGCGGCGAGCGCGCCGATCCGGCCGGGCGCGGGCGCGGGCGCACCGGCGAGAGCGACGGCGACCCGACCGATCCCGCCGGCTATGGCCGCCCGCGCACCGGCTGCAGCGACGGCGACAGCGGCACGAACGGCGATCCCGGCGGGCGCGGGCGCTGCCGCACCGGGACCAGCGACAGCGACCCCACGGACGCCGCCGGCCATGGCCGCCCCTATACAGGAATCAGTGACGGCGACAGCGGCAGGGGCTCGGACGCGGCCGGCCGAGGCCGGGGCCGAGGCGAGTGCAACGACCGCGACCGGGGCCCGACCGGCGACCCGCGCGGCCGGGGCCGTCGCTGCGTGCGGCGCTAGGGTCCCATCCTGAGTCAAGAATCGCCGGGAATAGGCGAAAAAAAGGGATTTTTTCGACAGCGAAAGGTTTCCGCGGGGGGATTTATCTGTTAACGCCGAAGCGTCGCGGGCGCAGTACCGCTTTGGCGAAAGGGAAGAGGTCGCCGATGAAAACGACACGCAAACTGACTCGTCGCTCATTCTTTTACACCGTTGCGGGCACCGTCGCTGCCGCCGGCACGGTCGGCCTTATCATGCCGGCCGAAGCGGAGGCGATGCAGTGCACCGACTCCGACACCGGTTCCTACAGCGATCCGGCCGGCAGCGGGCGCAATTGCCGTAGCGGCAACCGCTCTGGCTGCAGCGATTCCGACAGTGGCAGCTACAGCGATCCTGCTGGTGGCGGGCGCCGCTGCGGGCGTCGCCGCACGGGCTGCACCGATCGCGACAGCGGGCGTTATTCGGACCCGGCCGGCAATGGCCGCTGCCGTAGCCGCCGCCGCTCCGGCTGCACCGACTCGGATACGGGCCGCGGCAGCGATCCGGCGGGCAATGGCCGCTGCGTCCGTCGTCGTCGCTCCTGCAGCGACTCCGACTCGGGCCGTTACGGCGATCCGGGCGGCCGCGGGCGCCGCTGCTGATCCGATCCGGTTTCGGACAGGGTTTCGGGCTCTCCGGCTTCGGCCGGGGAGCCCGCTTGCTTTAGGGGCAACCGCCTCGCAGGCAGATGAAGGCGGGGCGAGCCCGCGCCTCATGGCCTATCCTTGTTGGTGGGGCGTCAGGTCGCCGCGCAGCGGGCGGCCCGGCGAGCCTGGGGAAGCTGCGCGCGGAGCTGCTCGCGCGCATTCGGGTAGACCCGGGCCAGCTCGTCATAGACGCGGCAGGCCTCGGTCCGCCGGTTCAGCTGGGTCAGCGCCTGGCCGAGATAGAAGAGGCTGTCGGCGGCGCGGTCGCCCTGCGGGTTCTCCTGATAATTGGCGAGCAGGATGCGCGCGGCCGTCGCCGGCTTGGCGTCGTCCAGATAGGCGCGGCCCAGCAGATTGCGGGTCCAGCTGGCCCAGCGCCCGGTCGGATAGCGGGCCGCGGCGGCCTCCAGCGCGGCCTGCGCGTCGGCATAGCGGCGCTGGTCCCAGAGCCGGTAGCCGGCATTATAGGCCTCTTCCGCGCTTGCCGGGACGGCGGGCGTCGCGGGCCGGGCCGGGCGCGCGGGCGGCTCGTCAGGAGTCTCCTCCGGCTCCTCGGCGGGCTCGGCGCGGCCCGGCCCCGGCCTCACTGGCTCCGTGCGCGCCGGCTCGGTCCGGGGAGGCGCCGCACCTTGGGGCGGGTCGATGCGGTCCAGCCGGGCGGTGAGCTCGGCCCGGAGCCGGGTCACCTGCTCCTCGAACTGGCGCGTGCGATTGTCGCTTTCCTCGATCTGCCCGGTCAGCCCGCGCAGCTGCGTCTCCAGCGCGTCGACGCGCTGGGTGAGGCTGGTGATTGCGTCGCCGCCCGGATTGACGCTCGGCACGGCCGGGCCCTGGGTGGAGATTTCCGGCTCGACATTGCCGTTCGGAAAGACCCGGCGCTGGACGGCGCGCAGTTGCTGCTCGACCCTGTCGACCCGGCGCTCGATCGTCTCGCGCGGCTGTGCCGTGACGATGGCGGGCGCCGCCGTGGAGGCCAGCAGGATCAGGCCAAGAAGATGTACGCGCATGACGGCTCCCCGCATTCTCGATCTGGTTCAGGGCGATGATATTCGGGGACGCAGCCTGTCGCCAGCCTTAAGCGACGGATCGGGCCGTCAGGGCTGCGGCGGCGGCTGCGAGAGCGGCGCGTCGGGCTGGCGGGCCGGGGTCTCGGCCGGCGCCGGCGCCGGCGTGGCCGCCGTCGTGCGGCGGGGGCGGGCGGATGCGGGCCGTGTGCTGGGCGTGGCTGCCTGGGCCGGGGCGGGCGCAGCCGCGGGCGGCTGGCCGGCGGCGCGCGCGGCGAGGTCCTGCGGCAGCAGGCTGACATTGGTCACGGTGCGCTCCTCGGGCGCGATCAGGCCAAGGTCGCGGCCCGCGGCGCTGGCGCGGAGCATTTGCGGCCGGCCGGTGCGGAGCACGGGGCGGGACGCGGTGGCCGGCACGATGAAGGTCTGCCCGGAGGCGAGGATGCCGGTGAAAAGCGAGGGGCCGTCCTCGCCGTCGGTGACCCGGAGCCACACGCCGTCGAGCGCGGTCAGGGTCACCGCCTGGCCGGTCAGGTCCGCCGGCGCGGCCGCCTGCGCGTTGCCGGCCGCCGCTGTTCCATTCTCGTCGGGAAGCTCGATCGTCTGTTCGGGCGAGGCACTCGGGTCGGCGCCGAGCGTGTTGCGCCAGAGCAGATAGGCGCCGATCAGCACCGCGCCGATGATGACGACGATGAGGATGAGCGACTTTGGCGGGGTCCGGGCCGGGTCGGCCGGCTCATAATATTCGGGCGCGGGGGCGCGGCGGCGCGGACCGCCAATCTGGTCGCGGAGCTCGTTGGCGATGGCCGGGCCGTCCAGGCCGACGGCGCTCGCATAATTGCGGGTGAAGCCAATCGCATAGGTCGGCGCCGGCAGCGCGTCCCATTCCCCGGTCTCGATATGCTGGAGGTGGCGCATCGGAATGCGTGTCTGGTTGGCGAC
>Ga0268266_10000488_pt1 | contig 56830 bp, 42 predicted proteins | sample KBSS13metaG_FD_190356 | JGI IMG/M metagenome (GOLD analysis project Ga0268266, IMG submission 190356) | Switchgrass rhizosphere microbial communities from Kellogg Biological Station, Michigan, USA - KBS S1-3 metaG (SPAdes) (version 2) | ecosystem: Host-associated > Plants > Roots > Rhizosphere...
CCATCAATTTATGAAAGCAGTGATGTAGGGCACGCTATTGCGTGCCACGGCTGGGCAACGGCACGTGATAGCGTGCCCTACGTGAAGGCAAAGGCAACGGATGGCTGACGCGAACACCGATTACCGTAAGTATCTCGACCCCAAGACGCTGTCGCGCATTCAATCGCTCGATCTGCGGGCCCGCCTCATCGTTGAAGGGTTGATGACCGGTATGCATCGGTCTCCCTACCAGGGCATCAGCGTCGAGTTCGCCCAGCACCGCCCGTACGTGGCCGGCGACGACATTCGTCACGTCGATTGGAAGGTCTTCGGCCGCTCCGACAAGATATATCTTAAGCAGTACCAGGAAGAGACCAACCTGCACCTGATCTGCGTGGTCGACTCCAGCGAGTCGATGGGCTTCACCAGTTTCGACAAGGAATCCTTCGGCCCGTGGACCAAGTACGACCACGCCACCGCCATTGCAGCGTCGCTATCGTACATGGCGATCCAGCAGCAGGACTCGGTGGGCCTTGCGGTCTTCGCCGAATCACTGAGCCGGTATTTCAAACCAAGCAACACGCCGGGCCAATGGCGGATCATTACGCAGGAACTGCAGACGATTCCTAAGTGGAACAAAACCAACACGGGCAAGATCCTCGATCAACTCGCGGAAAAGCTGAACCACCGTAGCCTGATCGTGATCCTGTCGGACTTCTTCGACGACCTCGACTCGATCAAACAAGGCCTACGTCACCTGCGGTACAAAAAACACGAGATCATGATGTTTCAAATCCTCGATCCGCAGGAGATCGAGTTCCCGTTTGAAGACGTGACGATGTTCAAGGGCCTGGAAGAAATGGGCGACCTGCTCACCGAGCCGCGTGCGTTGCGAGCCGGCTATCTCGAACAACTGAAGCAATTCACCGACGGCCTGCAGAAACTCTGCCGCGGCATGAACATTGACTTCGTCCGCATGAACAGCGGCGAGCCATTGGACGTGAGCTTGAGCGGATTCCTGGCGAATCGCGCGGCCTCGATGAAGTAATTCTCCATGCAAGAGACGACGATCATCCTCGCCGCCGGCTTCATCACTCCAGCATTTGCTGGCGCCGGACTGCTGCTGGCTTCGATTCCGATCATCATCCACATCCTCAACCGCCGCCGATACAAGGTCGTTACCTGGGCGGCCATGCACTACCTGCTCAACGCAATGAAGAAGAATCGCCGGCGGCTGAAGTTCGAGCAGTGGCTGTTACTGGCGGTGCGGTGCTTGGTGCTGGCGCTGCTGGGGCTGGCACTGGCTCGGCCGCTCGGGTGTGAGAACACGACACTGGCGTCGCTGGGAGCGTCGCGGGCGGGCGTGCACGTGTTTGTGATCGACAACAGTTATTCGATGTCGTACGAAACCGACCGCGCGACGACGCCGACGCATCTGGCACATGCGAAACTGCTGGCCAAGGGGATGATCGACCGTCTCGCGCGCGGCGGGGAGAGCGTGGCGATCGTGACCGCGTCGTCGCCGGCCGTTGCAATCGGCAACGGCAAGCCGACGTACGACCTCGACGCCGCCAAGGCCGCGGTGGATCGCATCGAGCAATCCGCCGGTGGGACGGACATTGAAGGCGCGCTGCAACTTGCTCTGCAGATCGGCCGCGACGAATCGGCCCAGCCGGCGCGGTCGCTTTATCTGCTCACGGATTGCACCAAGAGCGCGTGGGAAACCCCGCAATCGTCGGCCATTAAGCAAACCGCGGCGGAGCTGGCGGGAATCTACCGCATCACCAACTTCAATCTCGCCCGCGGCCAGCAGAGCAATCAGGCAACGATCGAACTCACGAGCGGCAGCAATCTCGTCACGACGAAATTCCCCGCCGACTTCCGCGTCACGCTTCGTGGTTTCGGCCCCGCGGCGGAAACGCCGCTGCAGTGGAAAGTGGACGACCAACTCCAACCCGGCGGCGGGCTCGTCAAGCTCGATACGCAGACGCCGGCGCAAACGCTCAGCAACGTGTTGATCAAGGTCGGCGGCCCGCACGTGGTCACGGCTTCGCTCGCCGGCAGCGACAAGCTCAAGATCGACGACACCCGCTGGCTGGTGACGGCCGTCGCTTCAGAACTCAAGGTGCTGATCGTTGAAGGCGAACGCAGCATGAGCGGCACCGGCGGTTCGGGCGCGTTCCTCCAACTCGCACTCTCGCCGCCCAAGAGCAGCGACAAGCCCGCCGCGAACGGAAATATCAAAACTGACAGCTACGTCTCAGCCGAGTCGATCAGCGCACTGGAACTCGCCAGCAAGGTGCTGACCGATTACGGCGCCGTCGCGATGGCCGACGTCGGCCAGATCACCGCCACGCAGGCCGATCGCCTCGCCGACTACGTGAAGAACGGCGGCACGCTCATGTGGTTCATGGGCGACCAAATCAGCAGCGAAAACTACAACCAGATGCTCGTGCCGCGCAAGCTGCTGCCGGGACCGCTCGCCAAGCGGATGAGCGTCGCGTCCGATCAGACGGGTTACCTGTTCGACTTCAAGCCGCGTTCGCCGATGCATCGGCTGCTGAGCATTTTTGCGGGCGAAGATCGGTCTGGCCTCGATACTGCACAGGTCTTCACTTACTGGGAAACCGTGCTCGCCAGCGACACGCAGGTCGAGCGAGTTCTCGACTACTTGCCGGCCGGTAGCGCTCCGGGGTCGAAGGTCGACAAGGACAAGGTTGCCGCCGATCCTGCGATCACCACGCATTCGCTCGGCCGCGGCCGAATCGTGTTTTTCTCCACCAGCGCTGGGCCCGAATGGACGAGCTTTCCCGCCAAGCCCGCGTACGTCACGCTCATGCACGAACTGCTCAGTGGCTCGGTCAGCAGCGGCGACGCGTGGCTGAACCACACCGTCGGCCAAAGCGTTGAGGTGCCCGCGAGCGTGCAGGTGACGGCCCAGCCGACGCTGGTCGATTCCTCGCAGAAGCCGCTCGCCCTCACGCCGGGGCCGGTGGGGTCGCTGGTCGCATTTCGATCCGAACCGCTCACGCGACCCGGCCTGTACACGCTCAACACCGGTACACGGTCGTTCCCGATCGCGGTCAACGTGCCGGGCGACGAGGCCGACGTTCGTACTATGGACAACGCCGCGATCAAGAGCGCGCTGGGCGGCATCGATGTCGAGTTGCAGCAAGACCAACTCCCGCCCGAAGCCGTCGCCGAAACCGGCGGCAATGACTTTGGCTGGACCGTTATGATGATCGTGCTGACGATGGTGGGCCTGGAGTGTTTCCTGGCCATGCAGTTCGGACACACGCGCCGAGCGGTTGTGAAGGCATAATCTGGTATTCATGTTCAACCGTCTGCTCGAAATTCTCCTCGGCCTTGATCGCGGTTTCCTCAACCGCGACGGCGAGCTCACGCTCCAGTGGAACCCGCGCTGGCCGGGGCAAGAGATCGTTTCGCCTGCCGTTTGGAACCTGCTGCTGATCGCAGTCATGGTGCTGCTGGTGGTGTACGTGTACCGGCGTGAGTCACGCTCGGTGCGGGCACGCGTCACGCTCGGCGTGTGTCGTGCACTGCTGCTGGGGATGACCCTCGCACTGCTCAACCGGCCGGTGCTGACGCTGGTGCAGAGTCGCACGGAGCCGTCCGTGCTCGCCATCATGATCGACGACAGCGTGAGCATGCGCGTCCGCGACATTCTGGCGAGCAAAGACGCCGAGCCGCAGGGCCGGCTGGATGCGGTGCTGAATCTGCTCGGCTCGCAGGATCAGGAAATGATCCGCACGATGTCCCGGCTGCATGAGCTGCGGCTTTACACGTTTGATCGCGACGCCCAGCCGCTCATCACCGTCGCCAATTCGCCCGGCGAAGCGAAGCCGGACTCGGCCAAGCCGCTGGCGGACCCGGAGATCGCGGAATCGCTCGCCACCATCAAGCCCGTCGGCCAAACCACGCAGATGGAGGCGTCGGTGAAGTCGGTACTGACCGATCTCCAAGGCCAGCGCGTCGCCGGCGTGGTGGTGATCACCGACGGTCGCGACACGCCGACGTCGGCCAGTCCTGATCTGATGGCGGCCGTGAAGGCATTCGGGGTTAAGATTTATCCGCTGGCCGTCGGTTCGGAACGCGCGCCGGCGAATATCGACCTCCAAGCCGTCAGCGTGCAGGACAGCGTCTTTAAGGGCGACATCGTCAACGTACAGGTCACCGTTCGCGGCAGCGGCTACGAAGCCGGTCATAACGTGCGGCTGATTCTCAAGAATAAAAAGACCGGCCTGCCGATCATGTCCGACGGCCGGCCGGTGGAAGCAACCGCCGTGCTGAACGACGACCGGCCCGCCGAGGCGGAGTTGCAGTTCAAGTCTGATCAACAATTGGGCGCCGAAGAAGTCGGCACGCTCGACCTGATCGTCGAGGCCGTCAAGCAACCCGGCGAGATCGATGAAGACGACAACCTGCGCAACGTGCAGGTGGCCGTGCTCGATGCGAAGATTTCCGTGCTGTACGTCGACGGCTATCCGCGCTGGGAGTACCGCTACATCAAGAATGAGATGATCCGCGATAAGACCGTGGACATTTCTTGCCTCCTCACCAGTGCTGATCCGTCGTTCGTGCAGGAGGGCGATAAACGCATCACGCGTTTCCCCGAAAGCATCGAAGAGCTGATGGAGTACGACGTGGTGGTTTTCGGGGACGTCGACCCGCGGCAATTCTCGGATCGCCAGTTGCAACTCGTGAGCGATTTCGTCAGCAAGCGGGGCGGCGGCTTCGGCATGATCGCCGGGCCGCGGTACGCGCCGCGCGTCTTCCGCAATACCGCCATCGAACCCGTGCTGCCGGTGAACATCACCAAGCTACCGCCCGAAGACAACTCGACGATCACCACCGGCTTTCGCCCAATTCTCACCAAGGACGGCGAGGCCAGCACCATCTTCCGGTTCTTCGCCGATAAGGAACGCAACAAGCGGTTCCTGAGCAACGAGATCCAGCCGCTGTTCTGGTATCAACGCGGCGTGACGGCCAAACCGGGCGTGGGCGAGGTGTACGCGGAGCACCCGAACGACATCGGGCCTGACGGTCGAAAGTCGCCGCTGCTGGTGCTCGGGCGGTACGGGTCGGGCCGAACGTTGTTTTCCGGGTTTGATGATTCTTGGCGCTGGCGGTTTTACACCGGCGAGAGCGTGTTCGACACGTATTGGGTGCAGCAGCTCCGTTACCTCGCCCGCAGCAAGAAGTTAGGCCAACGGCGGGTCACGCTGGCCAGCGCCAAGTCGTCGTACGAACTCGGCGACCAGGTGCGATTGCAGATGCGGGTGGTCGATCCCACGCTTTTACAGCAACTTCCGGATCAGATCCGCGTCGATGTGATGGGAGAAAGCAACGGAACCGACTCGGCGGCGAGTTCACCGACGCTCTCCCGCCAAGAAACGCTGGTTCGACAGGAAGGCCAATCCGACTTGTACATCGCCAGCTTTACGGCCGACCGGGTCGGCAAATTTGCGGTCAAATTGCCGCCGCTGGCGTCGGGGATTGATACAATTCAGGTGCCGGTCGAAGTCGTCGTCCCGCGGTTGGAACTCAGTCAGCCGCAGGTGAACCGGGCGGCGATGGCCGCCCTGGCGACGGAAACCGACGGGCAACTGATCGAACTGGCCGACGCCCGAACGAAGCTGCCGGCGCTGATTCCAAGCGCCGCCAAGGTGTTCCCCGTCATCAGCGGCCAGCCGCTGTGGGACGCGCCGCTGGCCATGACGATCTTCGTCATCCTGATCACCGTGGAATGGGTGGTCCGGAAGTTGCAGGGAATGGTGTGAGGATTGTGGAGTGGGCTACCAGCCCACGTTCGGCTCGCGTGGGCTGGTAGCCCACGCCACGAAAGAGGACGCACGATGCAACCCAACCAACTGCTCGACAGCCTGGCGGCCATCCGCTCACGCGTGAAAGTGCTGGCGGTCTCCACCGGCGCCGGACTCGTATTGGCGACGGCGATCGGGCTGATCATCGTGGCGGGGTTGGCGGATTACCTGCTCGACCTGCCCGGCGCGGCTCGATTGCTGCTCATCGTTTCGGGGCTCGCGGTTCTCGGCTACCTGCTCACACGCTTCGTCATTCGACCGGCCGCCTCCAAACTCACCGTCGGCGATATCGCCGGACGCGTTGAAACCACGTTCCCGCAATTCGACGACCGGCTCCGCAGCACGGTCAACTTCCTCACGCAAACCGTCCCCGGCTCAGACATCATGAAAGAGCGCGTGGCCGGCGAGACTGCTGAATTAGCAGGCAAGGTCGATCTCGGCAAAGTCGTTGTCAGCAAACCGCTCTGGCAAGCTGTCGGGCTGGCTGCGGGGGCGCTAGCCCTGTTTGTGGTGCTGTCGCTGGTGGTGGGCGATCAGTACCGGTCGATCGCCTTCACGCGGCTGCTGCATCCGTTCGGCGATACGCGCTGGCCTCGGACGGTACAGATCGCGATGCAGGGCGAACCGCCCGCACGCGTGACGGCCGGCCAGCGCGTCTACCTGAGCATGAAACTCTCGCGCGGTGATCGCGCGTCCCGCAAGGCCAAGCTCTTCTACCAGTACCCCGGCCAAAAGCCGGTTGAAGAACTGATGGCCCGCGATGAGAAAGGCGTCTACTCCAGCTTCCACGACGCCAAGCTCGACAGCGAAGCCGCCAGCGGGAACGTCCGCATCTGGATCGAAGCCGGCGACGACCGCTACGACGTTCGGCCGATCACCATCGTGCCCAAGCTGCTCGTCACGCACGTCGACGCGATCATCTCGCCCCCGCAGTACGCGAACCTGCCGAGCACCACCGTGAATTTGCGCGAAACGCCGGCCGTGATGGCGGCGGGCGCGAACGTCGTCATGCGCGTGGTCTTCAACAAGCCCTTGTCGAACAAATCGATCGTGCTGGAAAATGCCAAGCCCGCCCAGGCATTGCCGCAGACCAACATCACCCGGGACGGCGATCACACGGCCGTCATCACCTTCAGCCCGCGACAGTCGGCGGAAATGCGCGTGAAGGCAGTGGACGTCGACGAATTCACAAACGAGTCGAACGAGTCGTACACGTTCACGATTCGGCCGGACCAGAATCCGACCGTGCTGCTCGAAAACCCGCGCGGCAATGAAGAACGCACGCCGGTCGCAACGGTCTCGCTGCAGGCGGTGGCTGAGGACGATTACGGTATCAAGGTGGCGTCACTCAACGTCGAGCGGCTGGGCGATCATCGCAAGTGGATGATGCCGCTGGTCATCGGCGCCGCGCCGCTCGAAGGCATCACCTGGAGCAAGATCGACGGCAGCGGCGATCTGCAGCGGTACCGCCTGCAGTACAGCTGGGACCTGGCCAAGCTCGAAACCGCCAACCTGCAGCCCGGCGATGTGCTGGAATACGCGGTGGCCGTGACCGACAACTTCGCTCTCGACGGCCAAACGCATCAGCCGGTCAGCAGCGGCAAGCAGCGGATCACGATCATCAGCCAGGAAACGTTCACCGAGCGAGTGGTGGAGCAGATCCGCAACGCGGCACGGCAGACCAACGATATCAAGAACAGCCAGCAGCGCACGCAGCTCGATACGAAGGACCTTGTCGACAGCACCGCGAAGAAAGAGAAGTTCGACGACGCCGACAAGAACACCGCTGAGCGGCTGGCGAACCAGCAGTCGTCCGCAGCCTCGCAGGCCAAGCAGGTGGCGGCGAAGATGGACGCGCTGATCCAGAAGATGGACGAGAACAAGTCGCCCGCCAATGACTTGAAGGAGACGGCGAAAGACGTGTCCGACATGCTCAACCGGACGGCCGAGGGTCCGCAGAAGGACGCGACCGACAAGATCAACGAGGCAAAGGACAATCCCACTCCCAAGGAACAGCGTAACGAGAAGCTGACCGAAGCCACCAAGAAGCAGCAGGACGCCAACGATCAACTGCAGAAGGCCCTCGATCGCATGGGCAACGTCGGCACGCTGGCCAACACGATCGATACCTTCCGCAAACTGCTCGACGACCAGCAGGCTGCCAGCAAAGAGACGGCCCGCATCGGCAAAGACAATCTCGGCAAGAAGCCGAGCGAGATGAAGCCCGAGGATCGCAAGGCGCTGGACAAGAACGCGGCCGAGCAGAAGTCGCTCGCTGAACGCACGCAGAAGGCGGTCGACGACATGAAGTCGACGTCTGAGCAACTGGAGAAGAGCGACCCGAGCACCTCGCAGGCGATGAAAGACGCAGCGAATACCGCGCAGCAGCAACAGGTGTCGCCGAACCAGTCGAAAGCGTCGCAGGCGGCCTCGCAGAACCAGCAATCACAGGCCCAGTCGGCACAGAAGCAGGCGGAACTTGGATTGCAGATGATTCTGTCGGCCCTGAAGGAAGCCGAGCGTCGGAAACTGGAAGAACTCGCATCGCAGCTTACGGAGCTGAAGAAGCAGTTGCAGATCCTGATCCGCCGGCAGGCCGGGCATAACCTCGACAACCTGATGATCCAGGGCGACGCCAAGGTGAAGAGCATCGAGTCCACCGTGCTGGCGGACCTGATCACCAAGTCCGAGCGCGATAAGGATCACCCCCAGCCGCCGCCCACTACGCCGCAGTTGACTGCGTCGCAGGAGCAGACCGAGCGCAACACGCGCGACATCAGCCACACCGCCGAGAACGTGCAGGGCGGAGCAGAAATCGCCAGCAACCTGAGTCGCGCTGCCGGAAAGATGGGATCGGCCATCGTATGGCTTCGGCAGAGCAAGATGCCCGACGCTTACGATCCACCGCAGGTGGAGGCGCTCCACTCGCTCGATCAGGCCAACGCGGCACTGGATGAAATGCTGAAGAAGGTCGACGAGAAACTCGAGCAGCAGAAGAAAGACGCGATCCGCGTCGCGCTTCAGAAGATTCGCGTTGACCAGGATAAGTTGAATAAGACAACGATCACGATCGACGGCTCCCCGCGCAATGACGACAAATCATTTAAGCGAGAACAGGCGATGCAGCTCGCCGGCCTGCCAGGCGAGCAGGGCAAGCTGGCGGATCGCACCAAGGCCGCGGGCGACGATCTTTCGAGCCTCGGCGGAGTGGTGTACGTGTGGGCGGCCAAGGACGTCGTCAGCACCATGACGCAGGTGAAAGAAGACTTGGCCAAGCCGGAAACCGGTGAAGCGACACAGGTTGAGCAGACCCGCATCATCGAGCAACTCGATGCAATGATCGCGGCGCTTGCGACCAAGCCGCCAGAGCAGAAATTCGAGCAAGGCGGCGGGGGTGGTGGGGGCGGAGGCGGCGGTGGATCGCAGAAACTTCCGACCGAAGCCGAACTGCGGCTGTTCAAAGCGAATCAGCTCGCGCTCAACAACGCCACTCGCAAAGTCGCAGAGATGAAGGCCAAGGACAAGGAAAAGCTCATGCAACTCGGCGGCCGGCAGGGCGACCTGCGCGGCGTATTTGGTGAACTCATCAAGCAAGCCAGCGGTGGGCAGGCGACCATCGGGCCGGAGCCTGATCCCCGCGAACAGCTTCCGGAAGAAGCCGGCGACGACGATCTCACCAAGGCAGAACTGCAGGACGATCTGCTCGGCTCTAAGCCCGGTAAAGGCGAAGATGCCGACAAGGTGCGCGTCGTCGGTTCGCGCATGGCCCGCTCACGGCAGCGGTTGGCGCTCAACAACGATCCGGGCAAGGTCACACAGCTCATCCAGTCGAAGATTCTTGAAGACATGGACGACTTGATCGAAGAAGCCCGCAAGCAGCAGTCCCAGTCGCAACCCAAGCCCGGCAGCGGCCAGAAGCCCGGTGAAGGTATGCCCAAGCCCGGTGAAGGCCAAGGCGGCAAGCCACAGAACGCCGGTGCTCAACAAGGTACAAAGCCCGGCTCACAAAAAGGTGGCAGCACGCCGGCCGGCGATTCGTCAATGAGCAACGGCGGTGATCCACAGGTCGACGCGAGCAAGGACATTCACACCAAGATGGGTGAATGGGGCGGCATCACGCAGCGCGAACGACAGGCCGTGCTGGAAGGCAAGAGCGAAACGGTGATCGAAAAGTACCGCAACTATCTCGACGACTACTACAAGTCGCTGGCTACCAAATCGACGGAGCGACCATGAAACACGCCCGGCGGATAGTGGCGTGCGCTGCGAGCCTGTCGATGCTGCTCGGATCGACCAGCTTTGGGCAGGTTGTCGCGAAACCCAAGCCGAAGCCCGCCGGCATCAGCGCCAATCCCAACCAAGTGGTCGGCAACGAGATCACCGACGCGCAGCAGCGGGCGGTGGAACAAGGGCTCGCATGGCTGGCTCGCACACAGAGCAAAGACGGCGCATTCGGCGCGGCGGGCGGATTTTCGCGTCACGCAGGTATCACGGCGCTGGCTGGACTGGCATTCATGCAGGCGGGCAATCTCCCCGGCCGCGGGCAGTACGGGCAGAACGTGCAGCAGTGCCTCGACTTCGTGCTCAATAGCTGTCAGGAGTCGGGTCTGATCAGTTCCGACCAATCCAGCGGCCCGATGTACGGCCACGGATTCGCCACGCTCTTCCTCGGCGAAGTGTACGGCATGACGCAGGACGACAACGTCAAAGAGAAGCTGCAGAAGGCCGTTCGCCTGATCCAGAAGACACAGAACCCTGAAGGCGGCTGGCGGTATCAGCCGGCGCCGTACGACGCGGACATTTCTGTCACCATCTGCGAAGTGATGGCGCTGCGAGCGGCGCGCGACGCGGGCATCAAGGTCGAAAAAGAAACGATCGACAACGCGGTGAAATACGTCCGCAACTGTCAGAACCCCGACGGCGGTTTCAGCTACCAGGCCCGCAACGGCGGCGGTGGCGGATCAGGTTTTGCCCGCTCGGCCGCAGGTGTGGCGTCGCTCTACTACGCGGGTATTTTTGAAGGCAACGATCTCGATCGCGGCCTTAAGTACCTCAAGCAGTTCACCCCCGGCAAAGGCGGCGGCAACGCTGACATGGAAGGGCACTACTACTACGGCATGTACTATTCCGTGCAGGCGATGTTTCTTGCCGGCGGCGACTACTGGGCGACGTTCTACCCGGCCATTCGCGACCAGCTCATCGCTCGCCGCGGCAACAGCGATCACTGGAGCGGGGATTTTTCAGACGATTACGCCACATCGATGGCGTTGATTGTTCTGCAGATGCCCAACCGCTACCTGCCGGTATACGCCGGCAAGGGGCCGGGGAGCTAGGTTAGCTTTTCGATTCGCGATTTCCAATTTTCAATTGAAAGGCAATTGATGTTTCGATTCGGCTCGGTTGTGGCGACGGCTCTTCTACTCGTTTCTGTTGCGCGCGCTGATGTTCGGTGGAATCTCACGACCGCCGATTTCCAAACCCAGGCCATTAACCTACTCGCGATCGACGGCACATCCGTGCGGTTCATTGACAAAGCATCCAACGATCAAACCACGCCGCTCGATCAGTTCGTATCACTGCAAACCGCGGTCTCCAAACCGCCACGAGGCGCCTACGGCAAATCGCTGCTCTACCTGGCCGATGGGGCGACGGTGTCCGGCGAGATCACCTCGATGCAGGATGAAAAACTCCTCTTCACCAACGACGTGTTCGGCAAACTCTCGTTCACGCTCAAGCAGATCACCCGCATCGATTCGATCGCCCGCGCGGGCGGATTGAAGAAAATGCCGCCCAGCCAGACTGAAGATGTCGTGCAACTCGCCAATGGCGACACGGTGCGCGGCGTGGTGCTCTCAATGTCGTTGACAACCGTCAGCATCAAGACCGAAGCCGGCCCCAGCGACGTGCCGCTAAGCAACATCGCGTCCGTCGCGTTTGCCACATCGGGCACTCCGGCCGATCGCAAGGCGAAGGGCTTTCGGGTGCAACTCGATGACGGATCGAGCCTGGCCGTCGATGGTCTGACTCTGCAGGGCTCGGCCGTCGCGATCGTCATCGCCGGTGAGACGCGCACGCTCGACCTGGACAAGCTGACCTCGATCGAACAGATCAACGGCCCGGTGGCGTGGCTCTCCGCACTCACGCCAAGCGAAAATATCCAAACGCCGTTCCTCGAAGCCACCTGGCCCGCGCGCATGAACCTCTCGGCCACCAGCGAGCCGATTCGCTTCGGCTCGCGTACTTTTACCCATGGCATTGGCGTGCACAGCCGATCGCATCTGACTTGGACGCTCGACGGATCGTTTAAATCCTTCCGCACCCAGTACGCCACCGATCCGAATCTGCCGTACGCCGACATGGACGTGCGAATCCTGCTCGACGGCAAGGTCGCCCATGAAGCTAAGAGCGTGAAGGACGGGTCAATCTCGCCGGTGGTCGCGCTCGACCTGACCGGCGTGAAGACGATTACGCTGGAAGTGGATTTCGGGGCCGGTTACGACGTGCAGGATCGATTGAACTGGATCGAGCCGGCGTTGCTGCGCAGCGCGGTTGCAAATCCGACGACACAACCATAAAAAAAGAGGCCGCAGCGTTTCGCCGTCGCTGCGGTCCCTTAAAAAGACGGTTCGAGACAACATCTCGACCGGCCTACTCTTTTTATCGAAACATTGAACGGCTCGCATCGACACTATTTTTTCAATATAGTTGCTGAACTATGAGCGAATACCGTGCTGCAAAACTTGCGTTAGAAGACGGAACGGTTTTCACCGGCCGCGCGTTCGGTGCTGCTGGCACGAGCGAAGGCGAAGTCGTCTTCAACACATCGATGACCGGCTACCAGGAGATCCTCACTGATCCGTCCTACAAGGGGCAGATAGTTACAATGACCTATCCGCTCATTGGCAACTACGGAATCAACACCGAAGACGTCGAAAGCAAAAAGCCTCACGTGGCCGGGTTCATCGTGAAGGAGTTTCCGCCGGTGTACAGCAACTACCGCGCGAGCATGAGCCTGCACGATTACCTGAAGGCGAACAACATCATCGGCATCGAAGGGATCGACACTCGCGCGCTAGTGCGCAAGCTGCGGATCAGCGGCGCGATGCGCGGCATCCTGTCGACGGAAATTCTCGACGACGCAAAGCTGGTTGAGAAGGCCCGTGCCGCGGCGCAGATGGAAGGCGCCGACTGGGTGAAGGCGGTCATGCCGTCCGAAGAATCGCAATGGTCGGAGAAGCAAGGCCGCTGGTCGCAGGGCGCGGTGGAGCGCGGCGACGGGCTACACGTCGTAGCGCTCGACTGCGGCGCCAAGTCGAACATCCTGCGTCACCTCGCCGAGCGCGGCGTGAAGGTGACGGTGCTACCGCCCGACGTAACGACCGAGGAAATTCTCCGCCACAAGCCCGACGGCCTTTTCGTCAGCAACGGCCCCGGCGATCCGGCCGTGCTCGACTACGCCGTCAAACCGATCCAGGGCGCGCTAGGCAAGGTGCCGATCTTCGGCATCTGCCTCGGGCACCAGTTGCTTGGACGCGCGATCGGCGCTGAAACCTACAAACTCAAGTTCGGCCACCGCGGTGGGAATCAGCCGGTGAAGAACCTCGATACCGGCCGCGTAGAAATTACCAGCCAGAATCACGGGTTTGCGGTCGAGCAGAAATCGCTGGAAGCGAAGGGTGGCGTCGTCACTCATCTGAATTTGAACGACGGCACGGTCGAAGGCTTCCGCCACAAGACACTGCCGGTCTTCAGCGTGCAGTATCACCCTGAGGCCAGCCCCGGTCCGCACGACGCGTCCTACCTGTTCGATGCGTTTGTCGACATGATGAAGACGAAGAAGCCCCCGACGAGTGCACGTCTAAAGGAACTACAGGCCTTGCGTACTTAGAATTGGCTGGAAACAGCCGACGGGCAGGAGCAGCGCAACAAAAACACGCCAGCGTATCGTTCAGCAGGGGAGCATTCTTCGTCGCTCCAAATGATCCTGCCGACGGATCTGGCGTGAGAAGAAGTCGATCACCATGGTGGACCGACCGCTTGGATATACTGTGCCGTTGTTGTCTGCGTGTGACAAGATAAATTTGGCGCTTTTGTAAATATTTATCGGTCGTAACGTTGAGGTTGTTCCTCGTTCACAGTCAGCCGATAGCACGGCTAGAGTAGTCCCGGCGATTTGGGAGTGATCCATATCATGAATTCATCGAAGACTTTGGTGTTGGCTGTGTTGGCCGTGGCAGGAATCGCGGGATGTCACCGCGGTGCGAGCAGCTCGTCAACGTCCGCCGCACGCACCTCGTACACGACTCCCACCGCCTCGGGCGATTTGATCGTTGTTCCCGGCGCGTCAAAGCTCGCGGACCTCTCGCGTCCTGTAGTTTCAGTGAAAGACAACTCCGTTACGATCAGCGGCACCGTCACGCTTCGCGGGCCGTTCAACCGCGACGCCGTGATGCGAATCATCATGGTCGACCGCCACGGCAAGCTCGGCGACGAAATCCGGGCCTCGCTGAAGGAAACCGACACCAACGGCCTGCTGACGTACTCCGTGCACTTTGCACCTCTGCCTGAAAAGGGCACGTCCATCTCAATTTCGTATGACGATTACCATCCGATTTCGAACTACTCCGCAGCCAACATCGGCACCGGCGGCGCGGGCGGCAGCAGCGCGGGTGTAAACACCGGCGCGGGGACGTACAATTCCGGCAAGGGCGGACGATCATCCGGCAAGGGCGGCAAGAGCCGGTAGTCGGGGCTCGCCGTGAGTTCATCGCATCGCCCGAGTCCCTGAGCGCCGGAGGCGATTCGCTTGTCCCTGCTCGTTTCGTTTTTCAAACAGCGCACCCCCGAGCGACCCCAAAGCTTCAAAGCCATCGGCACGCCTACCAATAAGACCATCCTACTTTCCAGCCACATCTGGTGGACCGATCTGATGGCGTTCGCCCTGTTGAACCTGGGGTACAACGTCATCATCACGCAGCCATGGTACCTGTTCTGGCTGAATGACCTCACGCACGAGAATTTCGACAAAACCTTTCGCGAGCAGGCAGACGAAGTTCGCAAGTGGAACGTAAAGCTGATCATCGGCGGAAACTCCACGGCGCTCGTTCCGCACCGCGATACCGGCGAACTCCTTCATCGCGCCGCCGGCGTGCCGATCGTGCATTTCTGGTGGGATGCGCCGCGGGTGGCGCCGCCGATGTGCGAGAAGGGCATCTCGCTTCGCGCGTACGTTGAGGCGATGCGCGATCCGCACACGCTCAACGTCATCTGGGACGTCGACGTGATGGAGGAACTCGGAAAATTCCTCGGCGTGACCAACACCGCGCATGTGCCACTCGGTACCACGCCGGAGCTCTGGCAGACGCCGTACGTGCCGATCGAAGATCGGCCGGTAAAAGCCTCGTTCCTCGGGACCGCACACCCCGTCACCGAGCAGCAGAAGGCCGCTTGGGATCCGTCGCTGCGGGAGTGGGCGGATCAAACCGTGACAGCGAAGCTCGCCGATCCCGATCGCCCAATGATCGACTGCGTGGGGCGTGTGAAGGTCGCGACGCGGTCGCGGCCTGCGGAGGAAAGGCCCGATCCAGACGCGCTCTACCGCCGCGAGTTTGATCGCTGGCAGATTGTCGACGCGCTGCTTGCCGAGCGCGTTCGAACTAAAACCGTGCTTGCCGTGGCGGATCGACTGAAGGACGACTTCGAACTGATCGGCCCCGACTGGGATCAACTCGGCCTGACCGCGAAGAAGTCCCACAGCGGCATTCCCGATTCGCGATTCCATTACGCGGCTGCTCAGGCATCGCTGAATCTATTCGGCGGATGCGTCCACGGCGGCATGCCGCTTCGGCCGTATGAGATCGCGTGCTCCGGCGGGCTGATCTTTACGCAATACCAACGGGAGTTGCCGAACCTCTACGAGCCCGGCAAAGAATGCGTGGCGTTCAGAAACACCGACGAGATGCTCGACCAGCTCGACCGGATCCTGACGCATCCGGCCGACTTCAACGCAGTCGTGCGAGCCGGCATGGCGCGAACCATGGCTCAGCACACCTGGGAACACCGGATGAAGCGGGTGGTGGACCTGGCGACCGAGCGGCTTGGCATTGCCTGGTAGGCCGATGAACTGGGAACGCGATCCACATCTTTTCGAGCATTATCGGACTAAACTGTTCAAAATCGCTCATAACTTTCCGCTAACCGTGCCAATCTGCGAAGGTCTAGAGGTTGTCGCTAAGTCCGCCGACCGGGCGGTCGAAGATAGGTTAGAGTGGTATAATCAGGCCGACCGTACAATCGGCCATTGAGGGTGAAAGATGAGCCAAGTCATGGATGCGGGGACTCGCACCCCGGCTGCCAACGGCGCGCGCAAGCGTGTCGATCAGCTGGTGTCTAATCGCGTACGTCGCGATGGTAAATTCTTCCGGCTCGGAACTGAGAAGTTCTACGTCAAAGGCGTTACCTACGGCCCCTTTGCCGCCAACAGCGAAGGCAATCTTCTTCCCTCCCGCGAGCAGACCGCCAAGGACTTTGCGCAGATGCGCGAGTTGGGCGCCAACACGCTCCGCATTTACCACACGCCGCCGACCTGGTTTCTCGATCTTGCCGAGCAATCCGGACTCAAGATTTTCCTCGACGTGTCGTGGCCAAAAAATCTCACGTTCGTAGGCGATGAAGAACTCACCCGCCAGGCGCAGGACGCGGTTCGATCCGCGGCCCGCTCGTGCGGCAATCACCCGGCCATCTTCGCCATCAGCGTCGTGAACGAAGTTCCGTCGGACATCGTGCGGTTCGTGGGCGCGCCGAAGATCGCGGAGTTCATCGACGAACTCGTTGACATCGCCAAAGAAGAAGCGCCGCAGTGCCTGATCACGTTCGCAAATTATCCCACGACTGAATACCTTCAGCCGCGTAATATCGACTTCACCTGTTTTAACGTATACCTGCACGACACCGGCGTGTTCCGCAATTACATGGCCCGCCTGCAGAACATCGCGGGCGACAAGCCGCTCATGCTCGGCGAATACGGCATCGATACCGGCCGCGAGAAGACCGAGGAGCAGCAGGCGGAGATCCTCTCCAATCACGTAAAGGCCGTGTTTGAAGAAGGGGCCGTCGGCACGTTCATCTTCAGCTATACCGACGAGTGGGTGGTGAACGGCTACCGAATCGACGACTGGAAATTCGGCATCGTTCACGCCGACCGCACGCCTAAGCCGTCGTTTGAAGCAGTGAAGACTGTCTTCGCCCGCGTACCGCAGACGGCCGACGACAAGCTGCCGCGCGTGAGCGTGATCATCTGCTCGTACAACGGCGCCAGCACCACTGAAAGCTGCCTGGCTTCGATGGAGAAGCTGCGCTACCCCGACTACGAAGTCATCTTCATCGACGACGGCAGCACGGATAACACGCAGGACATCGTCGCGAAGTTTCCGTGGGTGCGGAACATCAAGCAAAAGAACATGGGCCTGAGTTACGCCCGCAACGTGGGCATGAACGCGGCCACCGGTGAAGTCATCGTTTACACCGATAGCGATTGCGAAGCCGACGAGGACTGGCTTTACTTCATCGCGCTGGCGCTGGTCCGCAGCGGGCACAAGGGCATGGGCGGGCCGAACCTGATTCCGGACGAAGGAAGCTGGGTCGCCGACTGCGTAGGCCTCAGTCCCGGCGGGCCGACGCACGTGATGATCAACGACCGTGAAGCTGAGCACGTGCCCGGCTGCAACATGGCGTTTTACACTTGGGCGGCCAAGGAAGTGAACGGGTTCGATCCGCAGTACCGCGCCGCCGGCGACGACGTCGACTTCATCTGGCGACTCCAGCACCGCGGGCACTCGATCGGCTTTTCGCCGGCAGCGCTCGTGTGGCACTACCGCCGCAACACGGTGAAGGCGTATCTCAAACAGCAGCGCGGCTACGGCACGGCTGAGGCGCTGCTCAAGTACAAACATCCGGATCACTTCAACTCGCTCGGCGCCAGCCACTGGCGCGGCAAAATCTACGGCGGCGAAACCATCGGCGTGCGCACCGGCGGCGATGTGATTTACCACGGCGTGTTCGGCACGGGTCTTTTCCAAACCATCTATCGCCGCCCGGCCAGCATGCTCGCGGCGATGTTGATGAGCATCGAGTGGCACCTGCTCACCGCGTTCGTCTTCGTACTCGGCCTTGCGTTTTGGCCGCTGCTGATGGTCGGACTCGGCATGTTCTTCCTGCCGATCGTTTTGGCAATCGTGGCGGCGATTCAGTCGCCGATGCCCAAGCACAAGCACATCCTCACCCGGCCGCTCATCGCTTACCTGCACTGGCGACAGCCGATCGCCCGCGGGTGGGCACGTTACTCGGTGCGACTGAAGAACAAGATCATGAAGGGCGATGCCAGCGGTTACAGCCGCACGCAACCGCTGCCGTTCGATGCTGACGATCGCGAAACGCTCTGCTATTGGAGTAGCAACGAAGACCGCATCCGCCTGCTTCAGCAGATTACCGGAGAAGTACAGAAAGCCGGCTGGCGCATGCGCGTCGACAGCGGCTGGAACAACTGGGATCTTGAAATCTACGGCTCGCGCTACACCAAGGTACGAATCACATCGGCCTCGGAACATCATCAAAACGGGCTGCTCACGCGGGTGCGCATCGAGCAGCACATGAGCAAGTTCTGCCTGGTGCTGCTGGTGGCGAGCCTGTTGCTCTGCACGCTGTTGCTGGTACATATCTGGCCCTTCAGCCGCCCAGCGGTGCTCGTGCCGATGGCGGTGTTGGTGATGTATGGCGTGAACCGCCTGCGGGTGATTAATCCCATCCTCGGCCTGGTAGACGACGCGGCCGAGCAAGCCGGCTTCTGGCCGGTGCATCCAAAACCCAAGGCGGAAAAAGCCCATGCGAAAGAAGCCGTCAGCGACGAAGACGGCGAGGAAGAGCTCGCGCATGTGTAGTGTGAACGGTTGCACGTTGAGTCCATCAACCATGCGGACGGGTCGCTTTAGTTTTTGTTCAAGGTGCGTACAACCGTGGCAATGACCTCCTATCGCCGCGCCCTGTCCTACTTCCGCGAAGACACCGGCAAGATCGTCCTGTCGCTGCTGATGATCGGCGCCGGCGTGGCCGCCAACGTGGCTTGGCCGATTCCGCTGGCGATCCTCATCGACCACGTGCTGAGCGCCAACGAGGTGGAGTACCTGCCGTACCGTCTGTTCGATCAGATCGCGCCGACCGACAAGCTGTCGCAAGTGTTGCTGTTGGCTGGTGTCATCTTCGCTCTCAAGATCGTGGCCGAGCTGCTGCAGATGTTTCAGACGATCCTGAACATCAAAATCAGCTACAACGGTATGCTCCGCGTGCGGTACGATTTGTTCCGCAAACTGCAGGCCCTGTCGCTCGCATACCACCGCAGCCAGCCGCAGGGCGACGCGATCTACCGGCTGAGCTCTGACACCACCGGATTCCAGAACGTTCTTTCGATCGTCACTAAGGGCATTCTCGTTAACGCGATCACACTGGTATTCATGATGTGGGTGATGTTCAGCATCAACTGGAAGCTCACGCTGGTAGCGCTCGCGGTTATCCCCGCGCTTATCATCACAATCCGCTACTACGCCGGTAAGTTCAGGGTGCTGTACACGCAGTCGTACGAGTACGACTCGAAGATTACGACCGCCATCCAGCGCTCGGTCGCGTCGATAGGCCTCGTGCAGGCGTTCGGCCGCGAGAAGGACGAGTACGAGAACTTCACCGCTACGCAGGGGAGCAGCATTCGCTTCAAGATGAAGCTCCACTGGCACGAGGTGATTTACTGGCTCATCCTCGGCCTGATCTTCGCGATCGGTTCGACGCTCATCATCGGCTACGGCGGATACCTCGCGATCACTTACCCCAAGGTCTTCAGCGGCGGACTCCTCTTCACGTTCCTCACGTACCTGGGCCAGCTCTACGCACCACTGCAAACGCTGAGCGCGACGGGGTCGAGCCTGTCCGGCAGCATGGCACAGGTCGACCGCGTGCTCGAAGTGCTCGATCGCGATCCGATCATCAAAGACGCACATGATTCGGTTCACCTCCCGCGGACGGCCCGCGAGTTGAAGATGGAAAACGTCGGGTTCGAATACCGTCCCGGCGCTCCGGTGCTGCAGGGCATCAACATCAGCATCAGTCCCGGCCAGATGGTCGCGTTCGTCGGCAGCAGCGGTGTGGGTAAGACTACGTTGCTCAACCTCCTTCCTCGTTTTTACGATCCGACGAGCGGCGCCATGACGCTCGACGGCGTTGATGCCCGCAAGATCAAAGTCGCCGACTTGCGCAAGCACGTCGCCCTTGTGCTGCAGGACAGCGTGATCCTGCCGACCACCGTAAGCGAGAACATCGCTTACGGCCGGCCCGATGCGACCGACGAGCAAATCCGCCACGCGGCTGAACTGGCCGGTGCGACCAGCTTTATCGACAAGCTGCCGCAGGGTTTCGAAACCGTCGTCAGCGAATCCGGCGGCAACTTGTCCGGCGGGCAGAAGCAACGAATCAGCATCGCCCGCGCCTTGCTCACCGACGCCCCGATCATGGTGCTCGACGAGCCCACCAGCGCCCTCGACCCGCAGCACGAGCAAATGATCACCGAGACGCTCCGCACGCTGAAACGCCAGCGGACGATCATCCTCGTCAGCCACCGCCTCAGCACCGTGGCCGACTGTGACCAGATCTTTGTGATGAGCGAAGGTAAGATCGCCGAGCAGGGCACGCACCAAGAGCTCATCGCCCAGCGCGGGCTGTACTTCGCGATGGCCAAGCACCAGATGAAGATCGAAGACAAAGAGGAATCGCAAGTTGATCTCCCCCAGTAAGAAACTTCGCATCATCGTCGGCGGCATGGTCGGGCAGTTCCCGCTCGGCGGCGTGGCGTGGGATTATTTCCACTACTGCCTCGGACTCGCGGAACTCGGGCACGACGTTTATTACCACGAAGACACGTGGGTTTGGCCGCACGATCCGGTGAAGGGGTACGCGACGGACGATCCCACCTACACCGTCAACTTCATCAAGAGTTTTTTCGACACCTACGCGCCGCATCTGTCGACCAAATGGCATTACCAGCTCCTTCACGAAAAATCGTACGGCATGACGCGCGAACAGTTCGACGAAGTCTGCCGAACAGCCGACGTGTTTTTGAACGTCTCCGGCGCCTGCTTCGTGCCCGATGAGCTCAATCCGAAGGCGATCAAAGTCTTCATGGATACCGATCCGGGCTACAACCAGATCGTGATGCACGAGCGCCCGGCCTGGAGCCAGAACGTCGACCGCTGGGTCGAGCAGGTGATGGCCCACGATCGCCATCTCACGTATGCCGAAAACATCTATGCGCCGGATTGCGTCATCCCCCGCATGGGCATCGACTGGCAGCCGACCCGCTGCGTGGCCACGCTCGCGTCGTGGGACTCCGTTCGCAACACGCCGCCGGCGGCCGACGCGGCGTATACCACGATCATGACCTGGGGCTACTTCAAAGGTCCGCTCACTTACAAGGGCGTCACCTACGACTCCAAGGCCCCGGAGTTCGCCAAGTGCTTCGATCTTCCCAAGCATGCGAACGTTCCACTTGCCGTCGCCGTGGCCGGGCACACCGCGCCGACGCAGGACATCATCGATAACGGCTGGCGGCTCATCGACGGCTGGTCGGCCACGATGAAGGTCTCTGACTACGTGAAATTCATCGCCGACAGTGCCGGCGAATGGTCGATCGCCAAAAACGTCTTCGTCGCCACGCGAAGCGGCTGGTTCAGTTGCCGCACCGCATGCTATCTTGCCGCCGGTCGACCAGCCGTCGTGCAGGACACCGCGTGGAGCAAATACGTCCCCAGCGGCGAAGGCATCATCGCGTTCTCCACCAAGGAAGAAGCGGTGGAAGCATTAAAACGCGTCGCCGCCGATCCGATCCGCCACCGGAAGGCAGCGTACGAGATCGCCCGCGAATACGTCGCCGCCGACAAGGTATTGCCGCCGATGCTGGAGGCGATCTTCGCCACGCCACGTAAGAACCCGACGACGCCGGGGGCGATTCCGCCGTCGTCGAGTCACAAGGTTTGACCGCCATAGTCCTCCTTTCCCTGCCGCCGGGCGATTTTTCTCTCTCGGCCGCTCGGTCGCCGCGTAACCCTTGGCCGGGCCAGTCGTTGACGATTTTTGCCCGGGTACGAAAAGGTGCGAAAAGGTTCGTTTACGTACGTTTAGGTGCGCAAAAGTGACACCTTTGGGTGCACCTGATCTGCTATTCACTTGTCAAAGAGCGACCGCCACACCAACAGCGCAGCGATCAACGCGGGCGCAATGACCCGCATCTATTATCACTGGCGGCGGTGCGCCGGCCGAGCGCCGGGCGCGCACCGCCAACCAGCAAAACGCGGATTTTCGCACAATATCGCAGTAAATTTTTTCGGATTGTCCATTTTGCGCGGATCGCGCCAGCGTGCGCAAACGCGGCGCAACCGACTTACGACTGTTTTTCCTCCGCCTCGCGGGCACCGCGAGAGGAACGATTCCGATTCGCGCAACTGCCGCGTTACAGCTTCTTCACGAGCAGTTCGCGGATCTCACCGTCGCTGAAGGCGCCGTCCATCTTCTGGGCGTACGCACACTGCATCTCCAACACGCCGCCTTCGAAGGACAGCTTCTTCAGCTTGATGTCTTTCACGTTTTGCAGCTTGATCGATTTGAGCCCGTCCTTCACCGCGTCCTTGCCCATCTGGTCCTGGCAGATGACGCGCAGGGCCATGTTCAAGCGATGACACGACACGTTGTCGATGAAGTTCAGCGCTTCGGCGTCGTCAGCCAAGCTTGCCCAGTCGACTTCGTACGGAATCGCCTTCCCGCAGATCTCTTCGATTTCTTTCACGCGGCCAGGGAAAGTCGTGGTCTTGAGTTCCTCGATTTTGCGTCGTTCGTTCAGGCCCATGGCGGTTCTCCGTCAAAGAGGTGTCGGCCGACGATGCCTCGCGGTAAGACATCACGTTCGGACGTAAATCCCACCACGGATGAACCTGCTTGGCAAGGTATCTCACGTGACAAAATAGTCGCGAAAGTCGGGGTCGGCCGAAGCGTCGCTTGACGTAGGGTTCGAGCCGGATATCACTGCCGCAGTTCACCGCATTGAACCGCTGCAAGGGCAACTATGAAATCCGCGCTGATTCTCGGGATCACGTCGGCCGCCTGCTTACTTCTGTTTTTTGTCGCCCCGTACGCCCGCCGGAAAGAATCCTCGACCAAGCGATACACGCTGGCCGCCATGTACGGCGATCTTTTTCACGAGCTGCCGAGCATGAAAAAGGCCAAGATCGAATTCTTTCTGCCGATGGCTTGCGCGGGAATCTTGAGCAGTTTCTATCCCGCGTTGATGCTCGTGATCATCCGCGTTGGCGGCCAACAGTCGCTCAACGGCGCGCGCATGTTTATCCTGTTGCCGGCGATCGTTTCGCTACTGGGCGTGGTGGTGAACGTGCTGGTGATGCTGCTGTCACAACTGAACTTCGGCTTCGGCGGCTCGCAAAAGCGGAACGAGACCGTGATCTTCTGGGTCATCCTGGCGTTTCAAGCGACGTTTGCGATCTTCGGCATCGCCGCGGCGATCTCGGCGGATGTGGCGAAGTTCGTTTACGGATTCATCGCGTAGAGTCACTGTAATCTGTCTTTAGCGGGTCCGCGCAAGTTGTCATCCTGAGCGTATTCGCGAAGGATCTGCGTCAACCATCGACCGATGCCCGATCCTTCGCGAGTACGCTCAGGATGACATGTCCTTGGGGTCGACCGCGTAATGAATTCTTAAATACTCGCTCAGGATGACAACACTTGTCGCGATGCTTTAGGCTGTGAACAGTTCGCGCACCTTGGCGCCGATGTCGTCCGACCGCATCAAGCTTTCCCCGACCAGCACCGCCCGCACGCCTGCACCGGCGAGTTTTTGGATATCGGCGAACGTGTTAATGCCGCTCTCGCTCACCAGCACGTTGCGGTCTTCGACCAGCTCGGCCATTCGCAGGGTGTTGCCTAGCGAGGTCTTGAACGTGCGCAGGTCGCGGTTGTTGATGCCGAGCAGGCTGTAGCTCTTGTGAGGGAAGCCGATGACGTGGTCGCGGACGCGCATCAGGTTGTCCAAGTCGTGCACTTCGATCAGGACTGTGAGGTTTAGTTCCGTCGCCAGGATCTGCAGGTCGATCATCTGGCTCGTTTCCAGACACTCGGCGATGAGCAGGATCGCATCGGCCCCGGCGGCGCGGCTTTCGTACACCTGGTACGCGTCGATGAGGAAATCCTTCCGCAGGACCGGCAAATCGACGGCGGCGCGCACTTGCTGCACGTAGTCGAGATGGCCTTGGAAGTATTTCTCGTCGGTCAGCACCGACAGGGCATCGGCGCCGTTGGCTTCATAGATTTTGGCGATGGCGACCGGGTCAAAATCCGCCCGGATGACGCCGGCGCTCGGTGAGGCTTTTTTCACCTCGGCGATCAGGTTCACCGGCTTTTTGCCCGGCTGCGTGACCGCCTGAAAGAAATTCCGCGGCCGCGGCAGGGCGGCGATGCGGTCCTTGAGCGCCTCCACGGGCGTGGCGACCTTTCGCTGGGCCACCTCTTCGTGCTTAGTGTCGATGATCTGTTCGAGAATCGTCTTCATGGAAAAACGTCCAAACTAGCCTAGAATCGCGATCTCGTCCCATCGTCGTCAAAACGCGGGGAACTGTAAACAGGATGATAGGCATGGCGCTTCCGCTGGCTGTTGAAATACCGCCCATCTGGCAATGGATCGTGCTCGTGGCGAGTGCCGCCGTGGCCGGGGGCGTGCTCATCGCGATCGGCGCGTTCAAGCGGCGTGATGAACCGGTGATCGAGAATTTGTTCGGCGCCGGGAAGCCCGGGCCGCTGCTATTGAACGCCGGCATTGCGATCGCGGCGTATTTCGGCGCGGCGATGCTCATCGGCGTTGTGCTGCGAGCTACGGATAATCTGGAGATCAAAGACGGCGAACCGGTTCTGTCGCCGAATGTGCTGATCCTGTTCAGCGTGGTCGTGCCATGCGTGACGCTGGTTGTGTTGGCGTTCGGCCTGAAACATCTGGTCCCCGGCGGCGCGCGGCGGATCGGCTTGTTCAGAGCGGGCCGCGGCGCAGCGTTTCTGCCGGCGCTCGGGTACGCGGCAGCGGCGATGCCGTTCATTCTGCTGATTGGGAACGCAGCGGAGGTGATCTACGAGATGCTCGATTGGCATCACCCGACGGAACACCCGCTGCTCACGTCGATGGACGCATCCGGCGCCGTGTTTGAAAAAGTCTGCGCCGTGTTGGCGGCAGTCGTCCTTGCCCCGCTGAGCGAGGAAATCCTGTTCCGCGGGCATATTCAGTCTGCGATCCGATTGCTGCTGAGCAGGCGAGCCCCGGAGCTGCCGCCGCCGTTGCCAGTGATGGAACAGCCGGCAATCGTGCCAAGCGAAGCGGCGGCGGTTGCCACTCCGGTGCTACCGTATGCCCCGCCTGCCGACGCGCGACACACGCTTGCGAGCGTGGCGGCCGTCGTTGTCACGTCGCTGATCTTCGCGTCGATCCATCCGCTTTGGAGCGCTCCGCCGATTTTCGTGCTCGCGTTGTTCCTGGGGTTTGCCTATGAGCGCAGGGGCAACCTGTGGACGTGCATTTTCATCCACGCGCTGTTCAACGGGATTATGACGACGCTGTTCCTTTTCATGGGTCACCCAGCCCCGTAAAATCCGCCTCCCATGACCTTTCAAGAGCAACTGAGCATCCTGTCCCGCCGCGCCGAGCGAATCCTTAACGAGGCCGATCTCAAGGCGAAGCTGGAAAAGTCTGCCAAAACCGGCAAGCCGCTGCGGATCAAGTTCGGCATGGACCCGACCGCGCCCGACGTCACCCTCGGTCACGCCGTGCCGATGAAGATCATCCGGCAGTTCCAGGACTGGGGCCACAAGGCAGTCCTCATCATCGGCGACTACACCGCGCGCGTGGGCGACCCCAGCGGCCGCAACGCCACGCGGCCGGTGCTGAGCGGCGAAGAGATTGACGCCAACGCCAAAACGTACGTCAATCAGGTCGGCAAGATCCTTTTGATGGACGAAGCACATCTCGAGGTCCGCTACAACAGCGAGTGGCTCGGCAAGATGACGATGATCGACGTGATCAAACTCCTCGCGCGAAAGAGCGTCGCGCAGTTGCTGCAGCGCGAAGACTTTGCCAACCGCTTCAGCGAAAAGGTGCCGATCGGATTGCACGAACTGTTCTACCCGTTACTTCAGGGCTGGGATTCGGTCGAAGTGAACGCCGACGTGGAGATGGGCGGCAGCGATCAATTGTTTAACAACCTCGTCGGCCGCGAGTTTCAGGAGGAGCAGGGCGGATCGGGGCAGGTGGTGATCGTCACGCCGCTGCTCGTCGGCACCGACGGCGTGAACAAGATGAGCAAGAGCAAGAAAAACTACGTCGCGGTCACCGATCCGCCGAGCGGCCAGGACGGCATGTTCGGCAAGATCATGAGCCTGCCGGACCATTTGATGGAAAGCTATTACACGCTACTGACCGATCTACCTGAGGCCGAGTTCAAGCCGCTGATCGCGAGCAGCCCGCGCAACGCGAAGATCGCGCTGGCGAAGCACGTGATCTCCTGGCTGCACAGCGATGCTGCAGCCGCAGCCGCCAGCGAAGAGTTTGAGAAGGTGTTCGTCAACAAGGGCGTCCCTGACGAGATGCCTGAGGTCGCTATCGCACCGGGCCGGCACAAGCTTCCGCCGTTGCTCGTTCTTGCGGGATTGGCTGCCAGCAACAGCGAGGCGATCCGCAAGTTTAAAGAAGGGGCCGTGAGTTTTGACGGGGAAAAGGTGACCGACTTCCAAGCGGAGCGAGAGATTGCAGCCCCAGTCGTCGTCAAGCTCGGCCGGCGATACGTACGACTCCTACCCGGGTAAAGTACTCATCAGGTTTGCCCCGGTAGTTCGCGGACTCCATCCCTTTAAAGTCCCATCTCCTATTTCACCAAGAAGGAGATGACATGGCGAAGAAGCGTGCGGCAACCCGAAGCCCGAAAGATGCGGACCTAGATGCAAACCGTCAGCCGCCCGGCGAGGTGCTGACGACCAATCAGGGTCTGCCGCTTGTCGACGACCAGAATTCCCTCAAGGCCGGCGTTCGCGGGCCGACGTTGCTGGAAGATTTTCACTTCCGCGAGAAGATCCAGCACTTCGATCACGAGCGAATTCCCGAACGCGTCGTTCACGCGCGGGGCGTTGGCGCTCACGGCTTTTTCGAGTCCTTTGCCGATCACTCCGATCTGACCAAGGCGGGCCTCTTTTCCGCACCTGGCAAACAAACGCCGGTTTTTGTGCGGTTCAGCACCGTCGCCGGCAGCCGCGGGTCGGCCGATACGCCGCGCGACGTGCGCGGGTTCGCCGTGAAGTTTTACACCGAAGACGGCGTGTGGGATCTGGTCGGCAACAACATCCCGGTCTTCTTTATTCAGGACGCGATCAAGTTCCCTGACCTGATCCACGCGGTAAAGCCCGAGCCGCACACTGAAATCCCGCAGGCCGCCAGCGCGCATGATACGTTTTACGATTTCATCTCCCTCACCACCGAAGCGGCACACATGATGCTCTGGGTCATGAGCGATCGCACGCTGCCGCGCAGCCTGGCAATGATGGAAGGTTTCGGCGTGCACACGTTCCGCATGATCAACGCCAAGGGCAAGAGCCGCTTCGTGAAGTTCCACTTCAAGCCCAAGAAGGGCGTGCACTCGCTCGTGTGGGACGAGTCGCAGAAGATCATGGGCAAAGATGCGGACTTCCACCGCCGCGACCTGTACGAGGCGATCGATCGCGGCGATTTCCCCGAGTGGGAAATGGGCGTTCAGATCGTGGAGGAAAAGGACGAGCACAAGTTCGACTTCGACCTGCTCGACCCGACCAAGATCATTCCCGAAGAGCTGGTCCCCGTAAAACCACTCGGCCGGCTCGTGCTGAATCGCAACGTCGAGAACTTTTTCGCAGAGACCGAGCAGGTTGCCTTCCATCCCGGCCACGTGGTGTCCGGCATCGACTTCAGCAACGATCCGCTGCTGCAAGGGCGGCTGTTCAGCTACCTCGACACGCAGATCAAACGTGTCGGGCCGAACTTCGCGCAATTGCCGATCAATCGGCCGACATGTCCGTTCGCGAACAACCAGCGCGACGGCGAAAGCCAGCATCTCGTGAATCAAGGCCGCGTGTCGTACTTCCCGAATTCGCTGTCGGGCAATATGCCGATTCACCAGCCCGATTCGCCCAAAGCCTTTTCGAGCTATCCGGAGAAGATGGAGGGCGCGAAAGTCCGTGTCCGCAGCGAGAGCTTCAGCGATCACTTCAGCCAGGCCACGCTTTTCTGGAACAGTATGGCGTCGTGGGAAAAAGATCACATCGTCGCGGCGTTGAGTTTCGAACTGAACATGGTGATGACCAAGGAAGTCCGCGAGCGGTTCGTGAACGATCTGCTCGCTAACGTGGCCGATGAACTGGCCAAACGCGTCGCGACCAACATCGGCATGAAGAGCGTCGCCAAGCCGAAGGTGAAGTTCCACAGCAAGAAAAGCCCTGCCCTCAGCATGGACAAACCGTGCGACGACATCGTCGGCCGAAAGATCGCGATCCTGGGCGGCGATGGCGTAGACGGCAAACTGGTGGCTGATCTGAAATCCCAACTCAAGGCATTGGGCGCACTCCCGGATCTGATCGCCAAACTCCCCGGCACGTGCAAGTCGGCCGACGGATCTGACGTGCTGGTCGACAAGCCGGCGCCAAACGCCGCCTCGGTGGTGTACGACGCGGTAATTGTGCCTGACGGCAAGCACGTCGACGCGCTGGTGCAGATGGGAATCGCCGTTCACTTCGTGAGTGAAGCGTTCGCCCACTGCAAAGTGGTGGCGGCGATCGGCGAAGGTGTGAAGTTGCTGGAGGCGGCTCACGTTCCGGTGGGTGGCGCGAAAGGCGTAACGTCTGAAGAGGGCGTGGTAACGTCCGGCCCGGGTAAGGCCAAGCCGTTCGTCCAGGCGTTCGCCGAGGCGCTGAAGCAGCATCGGTTCCCGCTCCGCGCCGTAGAGCCCGTACCCGCGTAATCGCGGCTGTCAGTCGACGAAACAGAACGGGCCAGTCCTTTCAAAGGACTGGCCCGTGGTGTTTGTGCTGACCCGAACTGGGCTAGCTGGCGACAGCGGCCGCAGGTTGGCTGCTTTCTTTATAGGCCTTGAGAAGTTCCACGTTCGACTTGTAGATCGTGAGCAGAACGTCGCTCTTCTCGTCGTTCATCGCGTTCTTGGAGACGCGGCGGATACGGCCGGAGCCTCCGCCTTCACCGCGACCGAGGCCGCGAGCGGCGGCGCGGAGGGTGGCGAGAATCGTCTCGGCTTCGCTGACGACGTTGACCAGGCGCGAGATCTGGTCTTCCAGCACCGTATGACCTTCGCCGGTTGCTCCCGTCGAGACGGCCGCAGCGGCAGGGGCCGCCGGAGCGGGCATCGTCGAGGTCATCCGCAGCGATGACGACGCAGCGACCGCCGCCGGACGCACGCCGCCGCCGCGCATGCTGGGGTCGTCGTACTTCACGCCCATCACGCTGGAGGCGTTGCGTTCGCTCGCGAGATTTCGGTTGTCGCTGAACAGCCCGTGCAATGCGGTGCGGATTCGCTGCTGGGTTTGAACGTGATCTTCACCGGCCGTCGTGGAAAGATGGAACGCGGTTTCCACCACTTGGGCGACTCGGCGGCGGATCTTGTCGCGGTCGATGACCCACACCTTTTTGCCGCGGTGCTGGTCCATCAGGTCGTCGAAGTTCACCTGCGAGCTGCTGCTGTCCAGGGCGCTTTCCAGCGCGTCGGCCAGTTCCGGAGCGTCGGGGAGTTCTTCGTGAATGTTGAGGGGCTTCGGGTCAGGCAGCACGGAAGACGCGACCACGCCGTGGCCGCTGAGCATGTCGTAAGCCACATCGACGTCGACGGCTTCGATGTGTCCCTCGACGGGCATTCCCGTGTCGCGCATCAGGCCGGAAAACAAATATCTCACGTGATGGACCTCGCTAAAACCGTGCTCGATGGACCGGCCAATACGTGCGGCGGTCGCTTCATCCCTTCGCCGGGCAGGGGGTTAAGATAAACCAACTCTCGGCGAGATGCATGGATGATCTTCGCAAATCACAGCCTATTTTAGCCTCGTCCGGTAATTTGGGGAGAATTTCTTGAAAGATGAGGAAATGAGGAATGGACCGGTAACCTTGTGGAAAAAGGCCGGCTCGCTTGGGGTTTTGCGGCTTCAGGAGAGAGAGTTGAAGCGCACAACCGCAAGCGTTGGGCCGACCCTTTGATCGAAACGTGAATTTGCCCGTCTAAACCAGACCGTCTTATGCACGGCCGTACACGTACTCACTGAGGTAATGCAGCTCGGCTTCACGGCGAACCGCATTTTGCGCGTTGACGTCGCCAATAGAGATGACGCCCAGCAGCGTGCCTTCCTTGTCGACCACCGGCACGTGACGGATGCGGCGGGATCGCATGATCTCCGCGATTTCGTCCATGTCGGTTTCGGGCGTACACGTGAGCAGATCGGTGGTCATGACGTCGAACACCGTCACCTTGGCCGGGTTGAGCTCATTTCCCACCACGCGGCGGAGCACATCGCGCTCGGTGAAGATGCCGACCATGTGGCCGTCGTTCATGACGATCATCGCGCCGATCTTGTGATGATTCATCCGATGCGTGGCGTCGAGCACGGTAACATTCGGCTCAATCGAATAGATTAGCGACCCTTTGCGAGCCAAGATATCCTGGGCAGTTGGCATGCGTTACTCCTTTACAACAGGACCGCGACGGGCGAGGCCGGCGGCGGCCCAAAAACAAATCGTTCGGGACGTGATGTAAGAATCTTAGCCATCGCGTCTAATCGAATGCAATATTGTGAATATATTCTCACAGTCATTGTGAAAAACTTCTCACAGTGTCGTCGCCGGCCACGTCCGAATTTACGTCGGCCGGTTGCCACTTGCATCATCAAATACGCAGTGACTCGCCGCGCCCGCGACACCTTGAGTGACAACACGAAGTGACCTTATTGGCCTGCAAATCCCCAGATAAGCGCCACAGTTTGACAATGCAGTCGATCCCGCCGACAACAACGGAATGTCTCAAATGCCCGTGATTGCGATCGTCGGCCGCCCGAACGTGGGAAAGTCGTCTCTGCTCAACGCCATGGTGGGTCGGCGGATCAGCATCGTTCAGGATATGCCCGGCGTAACGCGCGACCGCATTTCCACGCCTCTCAAGGTCGGCGATCGCTACGTCGAACTCGTCGACACCGGCGGGTACGGCTTCATCGATCCTGACCAACTCACGGACCACATTAAGCACCAGATCGAGCTTGCCATGGGCCGGGCCGACCTCGTCCTGTTCATCGTCGACTGCCAGGAAGGGCTTACCAGCGCCGACGAAGAAATCGCGTCGCTGCTCCGCCGCAAGAGCATCAAGACGGTCCTTATCGCCAATAAGGCAGACGGCCCCAAGCTCGATACCTCGCTGGCCGAGTTCTCCCGACTCGGGCTGGGCACGCCGATCGGCGTGAGCGCGACCAACGCCCGCAATATCGAGCAGCTTGAAGACCTGATCATTAAGAATATCGACCTGACCGAGGCCCCCACGCAGATCTCCGAGCCGCAGGCGCTGGTCGCCATCGTCGGCAAGCGAAACGCCGGCAAGAGCACGCTGGTGAACTCGGTGGCTGAGCTGTACGACGGGAAGGGCGATCGCGTCATCGTCTCCGAAATCCCTGGCACCACGCGCGACAGCATCGACGTGCGGTTTGAAAAAGAAGGCAAGACCCTCATTGTCATCGACACGGCCGGCGTGCGTAAGAAACGCCACATGATGACGAACGACATCGAGTTTTACAGCTTCCACCGGGCCCAGCGTTCAATCCGCCGGGCCGACGTGGTGCTGATGCTCATCGACGCCACCGAGCCGGTCAGCGAGCCGGACAAAAAGCTCGCGCAATACATCGCGGAGCAGTTCAAGCCGGTGGTGCTGGTCATCAACAAGTGGGACTTGGCCAAGAAAATGCTCCAGGAGCAATCCAAAGCGCAGGGCGGCGAGCACGATGACGCAGGCATCATGCAGGAGTACAAGACGTACCTCGACCACGAGCTGCGTCACGTCGATTACGCCCCGATCGCGTTCATTACCGCCAAAGATGGAAAAAACGTACAGATGGTTGTCGACCTGGCGCAGAAGCTCTTCAAGCAGGCCAATGAGCGCCTGTCGACCGGGCAACTGAACCGCGTCATCAAGCAGATTTTCGAAGAACGTCGCCCGAGCACGCCGACGGGCCGCCGCGCGAGGATTTACTACGCGACGCAGACCGCCGTGGCGCCGCCGACGATCGTGCTGTTCGTCAACAATCCGGATTTCCTGGATACCGCGTACCAGCGGTTCATGATCAACCGGTTCCGCGAGCTGCTGCCGTACGCTGAAGTGCCGATCCAGTTAATGCTGCGAGGCAAGGGCGCGCGAAACAACGCCGGCAAAAACGAACTCGTTCCGCAGGAAGACGGCACCCCGCGTCCGCGCCGCAAGGCCGACACGGCTCAACCGAAGCGCAAACCGCAGGCGAAGCCGCACCCGAAGCGAACGTCCAAGCGCGGCCCGACGCGCGGCACGCGGCCGAAGAAGTAGACTTACCAGGTCTCGTTGTGTAGCCGGCGTCATGAGTGGAGACTCGTCATCCTGAGCGTACTCGCGAAGGATCTGGCGCCGATCGACGGTTGACGCAGATCCTTCGCGAGTACGCTCAGGATGACATGTCTCTAATTTTGGTCGCGTAAATGGCTTCTCAAACCCGCTCTCAGGATGATGGCGGTTGTAGATGAACGCGCGAACAACATGCCGGTGGATTTAGGGGCGAAGAGCCCCCTCGCGATTTACTTCAACGCGTTCAGCGTATCCAGCCGCATGCCGATGCGGCCCATGTACGCGTAATACTCTTCGCGATCGTTGCCGTGCGATTCCTGCAACTGTGGGTTGCCCGAAGCCTGTAAGGCCTGCTGCAGGATGAACGGCGGGACCTTCTCCAGCGTTTCCTTCGGAATGCCCGGCAGCACCTGCGCCAGCACCGTGTCGTCCGTGTAATACTTCATCACGATCAACTGATGCCAGTACATCGCCTGCATGTATTCGGCCTTGGCGAGGGCGATTTGCTTGGTGCGTTCGTCACCGGTTGCGGTCATGGCTCGCAGGAACGCGGCGTCGCCGAGCGAGAGGTGCTGAGTCGCCTGTAGGCCGTCCAGGTGCGACTGGTACACGAACAGGTTGTTGCCGTAGAGCGCCAGATGTCGCTGATACTCCGCGAACGCGGCCGTAGTGAGCTTGGCGGACAGATCGTAGTTATAGATAGCCTCGAGCAGCCGGGCCTGATCGGTCGGCTTCTGCGTTAACGGCACCGCACCGGTGGGCATTTCAAGCGACGGGCGCTCGGCCGACGTGGGCAGGGTGATGGCGAACGCCGCCTGTTCATGCCGGCGACCGAGTTCCTGTTCTTCTTCCGCCCAGAACTTCAGCGCGATCGACGGCCGAGAGTCGACGACCTGATCGCTTAGCTGCGCGTGCCGGGCGTGCGTGGTGCGCTGCAGCGTCTGGGCCTGCATGTAGTAGTTGTATCCGATCCCCAGCGGCGAGATGCCGTAGGTGAACGGCTGGAACGGCTTGAGGTACTGCAACTGCGATCCGTCGTTGTATGGCTGATCCGCCGCCAACCCTGCCGGGCGAGGTCGGCGGGGATGCAGTAGGTTCGGATCGATCATGCCATTGGCGTCGACGAGTGAGTCCAGCTCAATCCGCCGCCAACCCGGATCGTCGCGACTCAGCCGCTGGTGTTGCTTGTGCGGAAGCGTCTCTCTGCGCACGCGCTCGCGGTAAAACTGCTTTTCGGCCGCCGTGCCGAGTTTGTTGAAGTAGACGTCGCCGACGGCTTGGAGCACGTTAAGATTGTTGGGATTAATCCGCAGATCGCTTTCGCCGTAATCAATCGCGTCGAGGATAGTCGTGTACTTGTTGGTCAGGCTCGACATCTGCACGGAGATGTTGTACGCCTTGTTCCAGATCTGAAAAATCTTGACCGTGTCAAATTCCGGCTGCAGCAGGCGGATCAGCTCGACCTTGGTGTCGAAGTCTTCAAGGTTCTTGGCCGTCTTCTGCGATTCACTGCTCGTCCAGAGCATCATCACCAGCGGCCCACGCAGCCCGCCGAGCAGGAGGGCGAGCGTAAAGCTGTTCATGCTGGATATCGTCTGCCCGTTGGTATTGAGCGGCGAACTGCCCCGATCGGCGATCACCCGCTCGGCCCGGGCCCAATCGCGCGTGAGGGCGCTGGCGACGAGGGACACGAGCATCACGATCACGATCACAATGCGAGCCGTGCGGGTGCGCTGTGCGTGCGTGGATTCGTCCATCCGCGGATCTTCAAGAGTGCCCTGGCTCACGGCGCCACCTCCTTGTTCTTGAAGATGACATAACCGAACAGCAGCAGCGGAATGCCGAACGCCATGGTCTCGCGAAACGCCTGCCACAGCTTGATCGGCGGGATGGACACCCCGCGCTCGATGTCTTCGGTCGCCGGGAATTGCGAGATATCCGGCAGCACGGTCGACAGGGCGTTGAGGAACTGGGTCAATACTTCAACCGAACCGCTGAGCACGCGGGCCCCGCGCGGATCGCGAATTCCGGCATCGGTCGTTACCGCCGCACCGATTCCCGGGCGAGTTGCGTCGCCGAGCTGGTCGACGCCCCATTTGCCCAGCAGCAGCACGATGCAAAGCACCACCGCAATCGGCCAGGAGACGAACGTGCTGCAGAAAATCGCGGCCGCAACCACAAGCACCGCGAGCAGCCAGAAGATCAGCAGGCTCTTAAACAGGTTGAAGTAGAAGTGGCCGGAGTTGACCACCATCACAAGCCCTTCCGACCGAAGGCCGACCGAATGCATCGGAGTGACGCAGCGGATGATCAGCTCGAAGTCGCCGCCCGTCACCGAGTCTGCTGGGAACGTGACAAAGGCGGTGCGGTTCGTTTCCGGCTGCACGATGAGCGGATCGGACAGCTTGCCCGTTGCACCATTGCGGATTTGAAGCTGCAGATTGGTAATCGACTCTGACTCGTCGACGTTCTCAGTACCGCTACGCTCGATGCCGAGCCGCATTTCAAAGTTTACAGGCCCGGTTGTGTCTACCGGATTGGCGTTGTGGAAGTGATAAACAGCGACCGTACCGACCTTGTCCGATCCCCTCAACTGTTGGCCGTAGCGCGAATAGCCGCCGCGGTATACCGCCTGAGCCGGCGCGCCGGAGGCGTCGGCAGGGAGAATCGTTCGCTGGGCAACGGGAGCGTTTCCATTACGCATGATGGTCTGGATGGCGGCCGGCTGGGCGTTCACGTAGTAGAAGTAGCCGGGCTCAGAGCCCGCCAGGGACAGATAAATGTTCTGCGTTTGGGGGTTCTGCGAGGCGGTGAACAGCTTCTGAATGATCGGCTCTTTCACGTCAATCGTGAAAGTCGTTTCGCCGTCGACGTTGAGCGGAATCGGCGTGGAGCCCGCCAGCTCAGGGGTGCTGATCATGACAATCTCGTCCGAATCGAGAATCCCCGCGACGGCCACGGGTGGAAGCGATTGCTGGACGGCTGTGGGACGGGTTGAAGCCAGCAGCGGCGTGGGCAGGGTGATCGCTCTGGTCGTGGGTTGGGTGGCCGGCTCCTTGAACTCTGGCGACTTCACCACGCCCACCGTGCACTCGAATCGCATGGCAAACTCAGCGCCTTGGTTGGCACCGACGGGGAACATGTCAGGCGTCAAATGAAACGGAACGAGGATCTGCCCGTCGCCGTTGGAGTTGGCGTAACGTCGGCCGCTGCCGAACTCCGGCAGGCGGGCGTAGAACTGCATGTCGGCGGCGCCGGCAAAGGTTTTGGCGTTGAGCAGGCCGGCGTCGCGGTAGTGTTCCAGCGTGGGGCGGCTGATCGGATCGACCGCGCCGATTTCCAGCCGCTCGTTAATGCCCCGCTGCAGACTCCATCCGCGGAAGGTGAGATACACCGACGAGAACAATCCCATGATGAGCAGGATGGCCGCCGCCACGCGGGCAAAGCCAAGGGTTTTGCCGAGCACGATCTCCAGCCGGGTCGTCGGCTTGGTGACGATCGTAAAAATCACCCGGTTTTCGATCTCTTTTGGCAGGCTGGTACAGGCCAGAAGGATCGCAACGATTACCACCACCAGGCCGGTGGTGAAGAGGCAGAATTTCGTCGTCTGGCGGATCGCATCCTGCTCGTCGATCGGCCGCTGCAACTGCGAAACAACCATGACGCCCAGGATCGCAAGCGGCGTAATCCACAACACGCGGCGGCGGATCGATTCAGAAAAGCAGACGCTGGAGATCGCCCAAATCCGCTGGCCGCTGAAGCGAGCGATGTCCTTCGAACCGAACACCAACGCGAGCACCACGATCACCAGCAAGATGACCAGGGCGGCCGCGTTGTTGCGCAGCCATTCAGATGAAATCGCGCCGAGGATGAGTGGGATCAAACGCATGGTTAATAGAAGGATAAGCCGGGAGTGGATGAAGGGATCATCCGTCGTCCTTTTTCTTTGCGTTCTACTTACGCCTTGAGGACATCAGGCTTGTCGCCCGACGATCCAGTGTACGAACCAGTCCCGCCGGTATTTTCTCGCACGATTCGCATGAACAGGTCTTCGAGCGTGGTCGTCGGGTGCGTGAACTCTGCGTCGGTCACGCCCATGGCGCTCAGGTACTGCTTGATCTCGGCCTTTTGCGTGTCGTTCATCCCGCGCGTCTGGATCTGCGTGACGTCGCGCACCTGCAGCAGGTCTTTCACCTGGCCGAGGGTTTGCATCTTGCCGCGGAAGAGGATGGTGATGCGGTCGCACACGTCCTGCACGTCGGCGAGCAGATGACTGCAGAGCAGCACTGTTTTGCCTTGGTCTTTGAGCGAGATGATGAGGTCCTTCATCTCGCGCGTGCCGATCGGGTCGAGGCCGGTGGTCGGCTCGTCGAGCAGGATTAAGTCAGGATTGTTAATGAGAGCTTGAGCGAGGCCGATTCGACGGGCCATGCCCTTGCTGTACTCGCGGAGCTTGCGTTTGCGGCTCTTGGCGTCGAGACCGACGATGTCGAGCAATTCCGGCACGCGGCGATTGAGTTCGCGGCGCGGAATCTTGAAGAGCCGCCCGTAGAACTTCAGGGTCTCTTCGCCGTTCAGGAATTTATAAAGGTACGATTCTTCCGGAAGGAATCCGATCTTCTCATTGATCGCAGTGGACCCCGCCGCATGGCCGAGGACGTGGGCCGTGCCCTTGCTGGCAAAGATCAGGCCCAGCAGCAGTTTGATGGTGGTGGATTTGCCTGAGCCGTTAGGCCCGAGCAGGCCGAACACCTCACCACGTTCAATGGTGAGGCTCAGGTCATCCAGGGCCCGCACTTTATCGCGGCCCCAGAAGTCCTTGTAGACCTTGGTCAGATGTTCGGTATGGATCGCAGCGGTTTGGGCTGAAGACATATCGAAGCTCGAATGGGCAACCTCGCTTCATCCAGCCGCCGCCCCGAGCGGGCGTGCGGCATTGACGGACGGGGACGCTCGGAATTACCCGCGCGCTTTGCTGCTCATGCTGCCGGTGACACGCGGTTTGCTGCGCTTCTGGCGGCGACGCTTTTCGCTCGGCTTTTCGTAGTAGGCTACGCGCTTGATGTCTTTGGTAAGACCTTCTTTTTCGCACATCTTTTTAAAGCGGCGGAGCATCTGCTCGGCGGTCTCGCTGCCGCGGGATTTAACCTTAATCATGGTCCGTACGTCCTTTCGGGTCGATCGGTTGCATCTCGGTTGACTGTCAATCGAGACAATCGCCGACGGTATATTTCCCGTCGGCGAGTCGCGTAGTGTACTAAACTGGGCGTATTGTTCAAGTTGCGACGTTCGGCCCCCGATCGGGGACAGTTTGGAGCGTCAGGCGGCGACCTTCTCGATGGCCTTCTGCAGGCTTACAAAATCGACCGGTTTGACCAAATGATCATCAAACCCGGCCGCAAAGCTCTTGCGGACGTCGTCATCGGCTCCAAAACCGCTGAGGGCGATGCCTTTGAGCGGCTTTGCAGGCTTGATTCGACTCATAATGTCCCACCCTGACCCGTCCGGAAGTCCAATATCGCTGACGAGGAGATCAAACGCGTCTTCCTGCTCGACGCTTTGAATTGCTTCCCGCACCGTGGTTGCGGTGGTGACATTGTGTCCATCGCTAAGGAGAAGCTGCCTCATCACTCGAAGCGTGTCAGGGTGGTCTTCAACTAGCAGAATACGACGACTTTTCACGTTCTTTAAGCGAGCTTCCAACGCTTGCGCGTTCGAACGGGTTGGCGCCACGGTGTTCAGCTTGATGGCAAACGTCGACCCGAGGTTCTCGCCGCGACTCTCGGCATGGATCGAACCGCCGTGCAATTCAACCAGAGCCTTAGAGATCGTCAGGCCCAACCCCAGTCCGCCGAAGCGGTGCGTGCCTTCCCGATCGCCTTGCTCGAAAGCGTTGAAAATCTTTGGCAGAGAATCCGTCGCGATTCCGAGGCCGGTATCGATAATCTCGATACTGACGTGGTTTGACTGATCGTTCGACGTGTGCAGGGTGATCGTGCCTTCGTTGGGCGTGAACTTGATCGCGTTGCCGAGCAGGTTGCAAAACACCTGCCGAAGCCGGGCCGAATCGCCCCATACAAACGCCTGCGCCGCATCCAGCGTTTGAATCACTGACAGCTTTTTCCGGCCGATCTCGAGCTCGTACATGCTAACCGTACTGGCGAGCAGGGCGTTCACGTCCAGCGCTTCCTGGCGCAACTTCACCTTCGCACGACCGATGCTGGTCATGTCCAGCAGATCGTCGATGAGTCGCACCTCGAGTTCCATGTTGCGATGAATGCAATCCAACTCGGTGCTCACAAGTTCGGATATCTCCGGAAGGCTCTTTAGAAAACTGATGCTCGCCATCACCGGTGTGAGCGGCGTGCGAAGCTCGTGACTCAATACGGCAAGAAAGTGGTCCTTGGCCTTATTGGAGGCCTCGGCGAGCGTCTTTGATTTCTCGACTTCGATCTGCCGTAGCTGCTCGGTGATGTCGCGCGTGACTTCGGCGAATCCGTGATGCTGCTTGTCCTGGCCGAAAATGGCCGTGATCACGACGTCACATTGAAACGTCGTTCCGTCCTTCCGCACGCGCGGGCCGATGTCGTGCACGTGGCCCATTCGCATGGCTTCGGCGAGCAGCCATCGCGGCTTGTCAGCTAGACGATCTTGGGCGGTGTAAAAGCACTGGAAATGCTGCCCGAGGATTTCTTCGGCGTTGTAACCTTTGATCTTTTGCGCGCCGATGTTCCACGTTGCAACGCGGCCATCGATATCGAGCATGAAGATGGCGTATTCTTCAACGCGTTCAACCAGCATGCGGAACTGTTCATCCACGCCGCGCTGTCGTTCCTCGGTTTGCAGTCGCTCGGTGAGATCACGTGTGATTTTTGAGAAGCCTCGCAGCGCGCCCGTCTTGTCGCGCATCGCGGAGATGACCACGTTCACCCAGAACCGCGTGCCGTCCTTGCGAACGCGCCATCCCTCTTCCTCATACCGCCCGGTATTCCGAGCCACCTCGAGCACGTGTGCCGGCTTGTTCTGTTCGAGGTCTTCGATTGTGTAAAAACGTGAAAAGTGCGTGCCGATGATTTCCTCGGCCGCGTACCCTTTCATGGCCTGCGCGCTGGCGTTCCAGGTGGCGACCTTGCCATCGACGTCGAGCATGAAGAGGGCGTAGTCCTTCATACTGTCGACCAGCAGCTTGAACCGGTCGTCGACTTCGACCGGATCAATGGGACAGGAAAGAGCAGTTTTCATTATTCTCGATATTTGAAACGGCGGTGCGGGGTGACGTATCTAATAGGGTCAATCGGTTGATCTTGTAACAACAATCATGCAATCTACAGATTAGTTGCTGTGCTGGACTTTTTACCGCAAGCTGAGCCTCTAATGGCCGTTCCGATAGAGAACATTTTGACCCTCCGTGTTCGTTACCCTGAGGTGGATGCAATGGGTTACCTGCATCACAGTCGCTTCCTGCAGTACTTCGAACTGGGCCGGGTCGAACTGCTGAGGTCGATGGGTGTGAGCTACGCGGACCTCGAAAAGCAGGGGATCTTTTTCGTCGTCACCAAGGCCGAAGTCCGCTACAAGGCGCCCGCCCGATACGACGATGAACTCACGCTGATCACCAAAGTCGTGAAGCAAACTCACGTCCGCTTCGACCACGCCTACGAACTGCGGCGAGGCGACCAACTGCTGGCCGAGGGGACAACGACGATCGCTTGTGTGGGTCGCGACGGGCAGGTTCAGAAGATTCCGGAATCGCTCGGCGGGGAGTAGAAACGTCTAAGACGCCTTCGCCCGCGCCTTTTTCTTAACTGATGTAAATTCCACCTTGGCCGCATCGAGCAGTTCGCCTGCCTGCGCGCGGGTGGTTGCGGTGATCCGCTGGCCGCCTATCATCTCGGCCAACTCTTCAATCCGCTCGGTGCCTTCCATCATGCGGACGCTGGTTTGCGTGGTCTTGCCGGTCTGTTCCTTCTTCACCGTGAGATGCCGGTCCGCGTAACTGGCGATCTGCGGCAGGTGCGTGATGCATAGCACCTGGTGATGCGTTGCGAGCTCCCGCAGTTTCTTCCCAATCACCGACCCGAGCCGGCCGCCGACGTTGGCGTCGATTTCGTCGAACACCAGCACGCTCACGCGATCGCTCTGGGCGAGAATGCCCTTGAGGGCGAGCATGATGCGAGAGAGTTCGCCGCCCGACGCGATCTTCCGTAGCGGCTGCGTGAGCTGGCCGGGGTTGGTTTGAGCGAGGAACTCGATTTGATCGGTACCGGACGGGGTCGGCTCCCCGGCGGCAAAGTCGACGGAGAATTTTGCCTTCTCCATGCCCAGCTCTGCGAGTGAGTGCTCGATCTGCGGACTGAGTTTTTTGGCAACCGCTTTACGTTTTTCGCTGAGCTTCTTTCCCAGGTCCAAGACTTGGGCTTTGAGCGGCGCGATCTTGTTTTGCAGTGACGACAGGTCGTCCGTCTGCTTTTCGAGTTCGCTGATTTTCGTACCGATTTCTTCGCGGTATTCGATCACACTATTCACGGTGTCGCCGTACTTGTTCATCAATCGCTGCAGCACGTTGAGCCGCTCGTCCACCTCTGCCAGCTCTGCCGGGTCAACGTCGAGGCGATCGAGGTATCGCGACAGATCGAACGCAGATTCCTCAAGCTGAATCATCGCGTCCTTCAACCCCGCGGCCACAGCCTGCAGGCTTTGATCGAGCGACGACAGGTCGGCGATCACCGCCGTCATCATCTTTACACGTTCGAGGACCGAGCCGTCCGCCTCGTAGAGCGCGGCGTGCGTGGCGCCAGCCTCCTTCTTCAGCTTCTCCAGATTCTTCATTACCGATGCCCGAGCCGACAGCTCCTCGTACTCGCCGGGTTGCAGCTCGGCAGTGTCGATTTCCTCGGCCTGGAAGCGGTACAGCTCCAACTGCTGCTGTCGGAGTGTGCGATTGCCGGAAAGATCGGCCAGTAGCCGCGTCGCCTCGGTGAACTTATCGAACGCCTCGCGATAGTCGGCCTTGAGCGAATCGAGCTGGCCGAAGTGGTCGAGTACATCGAGCTGGTTGGAGGGCTTGAGCAAAAACTGATGATCGTGCTGGCCGTGCACGTCGATGAGCAATTCCGCGACGGCCTTCAGCATGGTGAGCGTGATCGGATGCCCGCTCAGCGAGACTGAACTGCGGCCGCTCGCATAGAGCCGGCGGGCGATCAAGATCTCGCCGCCGTCGCCGGTGACGGGAATATCGGTGGCCGCCTCAATCTTGCGGAGCATCTCCTTGCTCGCGACATCGAACACGCCGCTGACGCGACCTTCTTCGACGCCGGGCCGGAGCATTTCAGAGGCGGATCGCAGCCCGAGCAGGACTTCGATCGCGCCGATCACCAGGGACTTGCCCGCCCCGGTGGCGCCCGTAAAGCAATTGAGCCCCGACGCCAGCTCGATACGAGCGTCGGAAATCACCGCGAAGTTGGAGATGTGTAACTCTCTGAGCACGATGTAGGGTCCGCCTTGGCGGACCAATGCGGTACCGGTCCGCCAAGGCGGACCCTACAAATCAGCTGACCTTCGATCCCGCCGCCGCCGGTTCGGATGGCGAGACGACGATCACCTTCTGCGTCGGCACGTCTGTCGCGGCCAGCAACATGCCTTGGCTGATCTCGCCGCGCATCGTGCGGGGAGCGAGGTTGGCCACGACGATGATCTGCTTGCCCACGAGTTGCTCCGACTGGTAGTGCTGGCGAAGGCCGGCGCAGATCTGCCGTTTCTCGCCGCCCAAGTCGATCTGCAGGACGAGCAGCTTGTCTGCGTTGGCGTGCGGCTTGCACTCGAGCACGGTGGCCACGCGGAGTTCGAGCTTCGCGAAATCGTCGTAAGCGATGAGATTGGTGGGCGGAGTCGATGGTGCTGTCGGCGGTGTTGTAGGTGTCGTTTCCATACGCAGTACTTTATGCGGACTGGGATCAATCGCCAAGCCAGTGAATCAGGCCGAGTGAGGGAGTAGAATAGAGGCATGTCACTCTATCCACTTCAATTCAAGCCGCGACTGGTCGAGAAAATCTGGGGCGGCCGCAAGCTCGAAACGGTTCTGCACAAATCCCTCCCGCCGACGAAACCCATCGGTGAGAGCTGGGAGATTTACGACTTTCCGCCCGGCGTGATCGAAAACTCCACCGGCTGGGTGAGCGCTGAAATCGCTGATGGACCGTTGGCGGGCAAGACGCTGCACGACATCGTTGTGGAGTACGGCGCTGAGTTGCTCGGCGACGTGCCGCTCGTGGGGCCGGGGCAATTTCCGATTCTGATCAAATTTCTCGACGCGCGCGAAGACCTATCGGTGCAAGTCCACCCCGATCAGGACTACGCCAACACGCACCCGGGTGCACATCTGAAGACTGAGGCGTGGTACGTGGTGCAAACCGATCCCGGCTCACGAATTCTCAAGGGCCTGATGCCCGGCGTGACCAAGGACGCATTCAAGGCCGCCATCGCCGACGGAACCGTCGAGCAGATGATCAAGGCCATCCCCTCCAAAGTCGGCGACTGCTATTTCCTGCCCAGCGGCACGGTTCATGCGTTGGGAGCCGGAATTTTGGTGGCCGAAGTGCAAACGCCGAGCGATACAACCTTCCGCGTCTTCGATTTCAACCGGCTGGAGAACGGTAAGCCGCGCAAGCTGCATGTTGACGAGGCGCTCGCGTGCATCGACTTCTCCGGTGCGCCCGAGGTGAAGCAGAAGCGTGCCCACGTGGCCGGCCTGTTCACGACGGTCACGCAACTTTGCACCAGCGAGTATTTCAAGATCGAAAAGGTTCGCTTCACTGAAGGCGTTGAGGAACCCGTGCCGTACGACGTGCCAGTCATTTGGATGATGCTTGAAGGCTCGGCCGAAGTGCGCGTCGATGGCGTTGATCACGTCACACGACTCAAACCCGGCCAAACCGTACTCATGCCGGCGCGGATGAAGAATCCGATCCTCAAGACGCTGACCGACTGCGTGTGGCTGGAAGTAACGTTCCCCACCCAGCCCGAAATCGACCGGCGAACCTGATGATCGACGGCTGGCTGATCGTTATCTTCGGGCTTGCGGCGATTCCGTTTTCAGTCTGGTGGGTGTTTAAACGCCGACAGGAGAATAGGGGACACCGCTGCTGGAATTGCGGGTCCGACCTTCGTAACGTGCCTAAACGGGCAGGGCGTGCAGCGCCCGAGCGTTGCCCCAAGTGGGGAAACGCAATCGAACTTGGCGACGGTAACTAGTCGGACTATTGAGGGCAGAGTGAACTCGCACATCGCCTGCAAATACTGCGGCCAAGTCCACGGAGACTTCCCTCTGAAACCGGGAACGAAAATCGCCTGCGTGCGATGTGGCTCCACGATGGCCAAGCGCACCCACGCCAGCCTGCATGCGACCGGCGCGCTCACGCTGGCGGCGCTGATCCTGTACGTGCCAGCCAATCTTTTTCCCGTTCTCCACCTCGACATGTACGGCGCGGTAACCGAGAACACCGTCTGGACCGGCTGCGTGCGCCTGTTTGAAGACGGCGACTGGGCCGTCGCCACGATTGTCTTTCTCGCCAGCATCTTGATTCCGCTGGTGAAACTGTTCTGCCTATTCTTCCTCGTTGTCGCGACGAAGTTGAATCTCGGTAAAGGCCGTCGCTCGCGCGTGTGGCTGTATCGCGCGATTGAAGCGGCCGGCAAGTGGGCGATGCTCGATGTGTTCGTCGTCGCGACCCTGGTGTCGCTCGTGAAGCTGCAGGGACTCGCGACCATCATCGCCGGCAAAGGGCTGATCGCATTCTGCAGCGTCGTCGTTCTTACGATTCTGGCATCGGCCAGCTTCGATCCGCATCTGATCTGGCAACCCGAGGAGGCCAAATCGTGACCCAACCTGAGTCTGAAAACGCCCCCAAGCCAGAAAACGCGGCGGAACCAACCGTCGCGCCGGCGTCGCCGCGCCCTTCGGAAGACGAGCAACTGCCGTCGCCGGAAGTGAAGTCGCTGAAGTGGCCGTTCCCCGCCATCTGGCTGGTGCCACTGCTGGCCGCGGTGGCGACGGGGTATTACTTCTACGACGACCATCGCAATCGCGGACCGCAAATCGAAGTCACCTTTGGCGACGGCAGCGGCCTAAAGATCGGCGAAACGCCTGTCACCGTGCACGGCGTGCAGGTGGGCAAAGTGTCTGGCGCGAAACTGACCGACGACCAGCACCAGGTCATCGTACAAATCCAACTCGACGCGTCGGCCGCCCAGCTAGCCAAGGAGGGGGCGATGTTCTGGATCATCAAACCCGATATTTCCGCCGGCAACATCAGCGGACTGGGAACCATCGTCAGCGGCCCGCACATCGAGGCATTACCCGGCAGCGGGCAGACAACTCAATCCTTCGTTGGTTCAAATGAAGCTCCAGTGCTGCTGGGCGACGGCATGCGGGTGATCGTGCACACGGGTCACTTGGATCACCTGCAGAACAACTCGCCGGTGTATTACCGCGGCATTCAGGTGGGCGTGGTGCAGGACGTTCGCTTCAGCAACGACGCCACGGAAGTGAATTCGACGCTCTTCATCTGGGGCCGATACCAGAATCTCGTGCGCCAGGATTCGGTGTTTTGGACCGTGAGCGGCGCGAAATTTAACGGCGGCCTCTTCGCCGGCGTGGAACTGAAGCTCGAGTCGCTCCGCTCGCTTATCTCCGGCGGTGTGGCGTTCGCTACCCCCAACGGAAAGAACGGCGGCCCGACCTCAGATCGCGCCAAAGACGGCGACCGATTCTTCCTGAATCCCGAATCCAAGAAGGAATGGGAGGAGTGGACCCCGCGAATCGCCATCGAGCCCGACTCGGCCACCCGGCAGGAAAACAGCGTGAGCGCCAAGACCAACAAGCAGGCCGTGCAGACGGCGATCCAGGGTAATCCTTGATACCGCTGTGCAATGTTACGATGTTCGAACAACAAAGAGCTCTTTACGGCGAACCAACATGAGTAATCCGATTCCCATCACTCCGATCAACTCCGGCGTTCGCATCGGCCACGTTCATCTGAAGGTGGCGGACATTCAGCGGTCGCTGGATTTCTATTGCGGCGTGCTGGGCTTTGAGTTGATGCAGATGTTCGGCAAGAGCGCCGCGTTTATCTCGGCCGGTGGATATCACCATCACATCGGGCTGAACACGTGGGAAAGTCTCGGCGGCTCGCCGCCGCCGGCGGGGACGACGGGGCTCTATCACACGGCGATTCTCTATCCCACGCGGGCCACTCTCGGCGACGCGTTGCGGCGGCTGATGAATGCCGACATCCCACTCGACGGCGCTGCCGACCACGGTGTGAGCGAAGCGCTCTACTTACACGACCCGGACCATAACGGCGTTGAACTCTACTTTGACCGCCCGCGAGAGCAGTGGCCGTTCACGCCAGATGGGAAGCTTGCGATGTTTACCAAGGCCTTGGACCTTCAGTCGTTGCTCGACGCGAAGTGAGTCAATTCACTCGTCGATTAAACAGATTGCGGGATCGCTGCGGTTGATCGCCCGACCAGGCTACCGCACGCTATCACCAGTTCTGCCGGTTCGACCGGTTTCGCCATGTGCATTTGATAGCCGGCCATCAGCGCTCGCTGGCGGTCTTCTGAGCGGGCGAACGCGGTGAGCGCAATCGCGGGCGTGCTGGCGCCTTGCTCGGCCGGCAGGGCACGCACTCGGCGGATGAACTCAAAACCATCCATCATCGGCATGCCGATGTCGCTTACGATGATCTGCGGCCGCTCCCCGACGACCGCTAGCAATGCGTCCGCACCAGAACCTGCAACCGTTACGACTGCCCCGTACAAGCCGAAGATGCGCTGGATGAGAAATCGCGTATCGGCGTCGTCGTCGACGACGAGCACCCGAACGCCGTCCAGTCGCGGGGGCTCGTAGCGAACGTTTCCGTCGATGGCCGTCGGGTGTCGGCGCTCTTCTGCAGCGTCGACACGTGTAACCGCCATCGGCAGTGCAACAACGAACGTCGCGCCGCAGTTTTCGCCATCGCTGCTGACCTGCACACTGCCGCCGTGCAGCTCGACGAGTTGCTTGACGATTGAAAGACCGATCCCCAAACCGCCGTGCTTGCGCGTGGTGGAACTATCATCCTGGCGGAATCGCTCGAAAACGTGCGGAAGGAATTCCGGCTTAATGCCGGCTCCCGTGTCGGCCACGCAGATTTCAACATGCGAGTTGACGCGCTGCAGCACCACCTCCACCTTGCCGGCGGCGGGCGTGAACTTAATCGCGTTGGTGAGCAGATTCCAAACGACCTGCTGCAGCCGGCCCGGATCGCCAGACACGGGGCCGGCCAGCGGATCGATCACCTTCACCAGCCGGATCTTTTTTGCTTCAGCGGCAGGCTGAATCGATTCGATGGCGGCCTCCACGACGTCACACGGGTTGATCGGCTGTACGTTCAGACGGATTTTGCCGGAGATAATGCGGCTCATGTCGAGCAGGTCTTCGATGATCTGTGTTTGCGCGCGGGCGTTCCGCGCGATCGCCTCAAGGCCTTGCTTCACCTGCTCCGGATCCGACTCGCCGCGCGTGAGCATTTGCGACCAGCCGAGGATGGCGCTGAGCGGCGTGCGCAGTTCGTGTGACAGCGTGCCGAGAAACTCGTCCTTCATTCGACCGATGCGCTCGGACTCCATGCGCGCGGCGCGTTCGGCATCGAGCAGGGCGGCCTTCTGTTCTTCGGCAAGCCGGCGGTCGGTGATGTCGATGCACGAGCCGATGTAGCCTGAAAACGTGCTGCCTTCTCCTTCGTACAACGGAATGCCTTGATCAAGAACCCATCGGTACTCGCCGTCGGCGCGGCGCAGCCGGTATTCGATCGCGAACGGTTTGCGGTCATCAAAGTGGGTGTCGTAGTTCTGCCGGCAGCGCTCGCGGTCGTCCGGATGCATGCTCTGCGTCCAACCCTTGCCAGCTTCCTGTTCCATCGTGCGGCCGGTGAAGGCCATCCACGGCTTATTCACCCAAACGCACGATTTGTTGGTGTCGTCCATCCACACCATGACCGGCGCGGTGTCGGCCATGATGCGGAACCGCTCGGCCGCCTTGTGGGCGGCACGCTCGGCGGCGAGCACATTGGTCACGTCGACGAAAGCGCCGACTGCGCCGCGCGGCGTGCCGTTGGAATCAAATAGCGGCTCGCTGTTGCCGAACAGCGCCACGCGCGTGCCGTCGGCGCGGATCACGTCGAATTGCACGTCGCGCTGCGCCAGTCCGGCGGCGGCCTTTTGCAGGGGCATGTTCTCCGCCGAGATCGGTTGGTCTTGTGGACCGCGCACGGTAATCGGCGGCAGGTTCCCCGCCGGGCCGGGAGTCATCGAGACGTTCACGCCCTCCGGCATTCCAAGAATCTTGTACGCATTACTGCTGCCGGTCACCTGCTCACACGCGCGATCGTGCGCGATAAAGATCGCCGCCGGCACGGCCTTGAGGACGGTTTCTAATTCTTCGGACTTGGCCAGCTTCTGCCGCTCGTGTTGGCGACTACGTTCATCGGCGATTTCAGCACTGATTTTCGCCAGCCGTGCGTTGCGGCAGATCACGACCATCATCGTGGTCACGAGGACGAACATGAACTCGGTGAACCAGGCATTCGAATCGTGCGGATTGAATGACCCGGTCGTCCGCTGGAGCAACGTCGGCGAAGCCGTCGCCGCCAGTAACACCGCCAGCATGCCCGGGCCTGTGCCGGCGTAGGCGCTGAGGATGATCGCAGGGATGAAGGTGAGGTATGGCGATCGCCAGGACGTCGTTTCCTGAATCGTAAAAGACACTAATGTCGCCGCGGCTACGCAGGCAACAGCAAAACCGTATCGAAACAGCGGGTTACGCGAAATGAGAGCCAAGCCGACACCTCAGCACTAGCGTCCATTCTCGTGCGGTATCGTAGACCGCGCTGACCGGGCGTTCCACAGTGATCTGCTATTTTCGCCGAAAAGAAATTCGGCTCATTCGAGGATTGAGGCGGCTGGGGATCGAACCCAGGACCCACAGATTAAAAGTCTCAGTCCCCTACGATGCCCATTGATAGCCATTGTTAGAAATGTATTGCATTTACCGGCCAAAACTGTATTATTCCGCGTGTCGGGGATACATTTGATTCGCCATGATTAGCCACTCAGTGTATCCCCCGTGTAGCCCGGAGCGTTCCGGGATACAGACCAAAACCGAACGGAGCTACCATGAAATCAGCCGAGTACATGCGTCCCGCTGGCGAACACGCGAAACCGATAACCAGAAAGTTCCCATTCAATCGGGAAAAACTCGCCGCCGTAAAATCGCCCGCGAGTGATCGCGTGTACGTCTACGACAGCAAGACGCCGCACCTCGCGTACATGGTGACCAGCAACAACGCCAGATCGTTTGTCTGGTACGGCAGGGTGCGCGGCGAAGTCCGGCCGATCAAAGCCCGGATCGGCAACGCGGAGGAGCTTTCGCTCGAGCAGGCCCGGGACACCGCGACGGCTTGGACGGCCGAGGCGCTCAAAGGGGTGAGCCCGCTCGCCATCAAGCAAGCCGCCAAGGGAGAGATTCGTTTCGACGAGTTTTTTGACAGCTACGAAAAGACCTATGCGAAGGTCCACAAGCGCTCATGGAAGAATGATCGGAACTATTACGACAACCACTTAGCGGGATGGGCAGGACGCCGCGCCAAGTCGATTACGCAAGACGAGGTGCGGACGCTTCACGCCAGGATCGGCAAAGACCACCCCGTCACCGCTAATCGCGTCGTGTCGCTGTTGAGCAAGATGTATAACGAGGCCCGCGAAGTGATGCAGGGCCACAACCCGGCCAAGGGGATCCGCAAATTCAAAGAGCAGCACCGGGACCGAACTCTATTCGGCGACGAGCTCCGCGCCTTTTTCAACGAGTTGGAGAACGTGCCGAGCGAGACGATGCGGGATTTTTTCACGCTCGCAATCTGGACCGGCGGACGACGTTCTAACGTGCTGTCGATGCGCTGGGATGAGATCGACCTCGCGCGCAAGCTCTGGACGATCCCCGCGGACAAGGCCAAGGCCGAACGCGCGATCGACGTCCCGCTGTCGCCGCCGGCAATGGAAGTGCTGAAACGAAGGCACACAGGCAAGGGCCAGTGGGTATTGCCGTCGCACTCGAAATCCGGCCACCTGCAGGAACCCAAGAAGGCGTGGGCCGAACTGCTGAAAGCCGCCAAGTTGGAGAACGTGAAGATTCACGACCTGCGCCGCACCGCTGGATCATGGATGGCGACGGCAGGGGCTTCGCTGCTCACCATCGGCAAGACGCTAGGGCATCGAAACCAGTCGACCACCGCAATCTACGCCAGGCTGCAACTGGACCCCGTACGAGCCGCCGTGAACGCCGGCGCGACGGCCATGCAAGCCGCGATCGACGACAAGCCAAAAGTGGTACACCCCAAGGGCCGGAAGCGAAAAACCGCGTAAGAGAAAAACCGCGTTTTTGAAGCGAGAGCCGCGAAAATTCATACTCTGTGCTATGTATGTAGAGGCCGAACGAAAATCTTTATTGGGACAATGTCCAAAAAGACTCTTAAAGAGATAGCAGAGGTACGCCAAAAATGGTTATTGATTGCCAAGCCGGGGTTTGTTAGGCTTGCGAACAGGACGCAATGGATGGCGTAATGACTGCCGGGAGTGCGCTAGCGATAGCGTAGTGCAGTCGGGAAGCAAAGGGGAAAGAGCGGGCTCGACGGTATGGGTTCGTGACCAGTGCGTCACGCGCCGCCGGCCCGAACTGGAATGCTTTCGAGGGTAGAAAATGCCGCACACCTGGGAACACATGGTAAGAGTTTTTCCACTCTTGCCGACCCGCGTTTCGACTATCGCTCAACACGAGCGTGAACGTCAGATCCTTCACGGCGCGATAATGACCCGGCCAATTACCGGGGCCCCGCTAAACGAGATCGAGATTTTCCAAAAGCTGCGCGAGCGAGTCGACGCTTTCGTCGGCCCGATGCAATTCAAGTTTGACGCGATCGAGAGCCGGTTTGAAGCCAAGATTAAACCGCACGCTGTAAAATTGAAGCTCGCGCTTAAGCAAATCGATTCGCGTCGCAGCAGACATCTGATGGACAAATTTGGCGACAGTCTTCTCGCGGAAATCGAGATCGCACGACACCAAAAAGCATCCGATTTAGCGCGCGAACCCCGCAAGTATTGCTTCGATCTGTACGAGGAGATTTACGAGGATCGGGAATTGTTTTCGCCCGAGGTTCGTGACGCAATAGAGCTTTTCATGGCGTGGTGGAACATGCCGATTTCGGATGAGATCGCACCCCGAAATGTCGGCGACGCAATGGATACGATCGAGAGATTCGTCGCGGAACATCGGGCCGAGTACGAGTTTTACGACAATGACATTGATGTTTTCGAGGTTTACGTCATCGACCTGACGGGCGAAATGCTTGCCGCGTGCGTGCAGTACGACGACGAATGCGGCCCGTTCGACGCGGAAGCAAATCGACTTCGAGGAAAATATGAGCAGATAGTTTCAGACGCGAGGGATGAGCGCGACAAAGAATATTGGAAATTGAAGCCAGCCGACACGCGATGGCACGATCGACAGATGGGGAATTTACTTAACGGCAGATGTCCCCGACGTGTATCGCAGCGTCTTGCGATCAACGACCCAACCGACTACCGCAAATTATCCTACGACGAACTGCACCGACAATATGAACGGCAAAACGGCTTCGACAGCGCCCTCGTTTACCGTGTGCAAACTCGCGAAGAAGCGTTTAACAAAAAGCGTGAGAAGGAAGAGGCCGCGTACAAGCTGGGGGTTCGGATGCTGGGAGCACCAACCGAAAGGAAGGTGCTCGGTAAGCGACGACTTGCAAGCGCGAGTGGCGATTACCCGCTGAACATCAAGCGCAACAATCCAGTAGCATTCCGCGAGGTAATGGAGAGCCTACGAGGTCGGCGACGACAGGTGTATTCGTGTCTGTTCATCGAGGGATTGACCCAGGTCGCGACGGCCGCCCAATTGGGAATGAAGCAGCCGAACGTACAGCGTGAATATCGAAACATACTCTTGAGTTTTCAGGACCACGGCTTGCCCAATCCGCTACGGCCGGGACAGGAGACGACGTACGTTGCACGGATGCTGCTTACAGGGCTTTCCGAAGCGAGCTAGAAAGGGAAAATTTATTTTTTTCTTTCACTATTTCCTAGAAAAACCGTTCGTTTGGACCATGCGGAAGCATCCGAACGCCAAAAAATGATATATATCACTCTATGTGTATAGAGGGCGTGCTTAAGTGCCGCCTATCCCCCGCCCCCGGCCACTCGGCCGGGGGTAGGTCGACCCATTTTTAGGGCCGACTACCCCGTTTCATTAGTTCCATTCCGAACCGTCAGGCCCGACGCCTGCGTTCACCGTTCCACGTTAGGTGCTTTGCACCTGACGGAACGTCGTTTTGCATTCACCAACCAGGAGGATCGCCATGAGCGACCAATCGTCTGATGTAGTCACGTTGCCGAAGAAGCTCACCCCGCCCCAGCTCGCCGAATGGATCGGCGTCGACGTCGCCACGCTTGCCGGCTGGCGATCGTCAAAGAAGCACGGGCCAGCGTTCATCAAGCTAAGCCCGAAAGCCGTTCGCTACGACCGAGCCGTCGTGCAGGCTTGGCTTGACGAGCGCACGAAGGCCGGGAGCACGGCTCGGTAGCTTGCTGCGCTCGCGATCCCAACCCCATCGACTCACCCCGCTTGCCCAACCAAAAACCTATGAACACCAACAAGCCCAGCGCCAAAGGCGCAGCACAGGACGACCACGCCATCGCCGAAGATCCGGCCGCGGCGATCGTCGAGATTCCCGTCGGCGACTTGAAGCCATCGATTGAAAACGATCGGATTTACAAGCCCGTCAACCCGAACGATCCCCCCAACAAAAAGCTTGCCGCGAGCATCGCCAAAGACGGGATACAGATTCCGCTCGTCGTGACGTGCGACATGTTCGTGTTGAGCGGCCACCGCCGGCTAAGCGGCGCAATTCAGGCTGGACTAGCCACCGTGCGCTGCATCGTTCGCCACGACATTTGCAAGGCCAATCACGACCCGGCCGACTACCTGCGCCTGCTCACGCTCTACAACGATCAGAGGGTGAAGACTTTCGCGGAGGAGGCGAGGGAGACGTTTATCAACTCCAACCCGGAGGAGGGGGATCAAGCTTTCACCGCGTACCGACAACAGAAGTCGCGCAAGAACGACTTTGACAAACTGTCGATGAATCTCGGAGCGTTCAAGGGACGGAAACGCATCAGCGCCGCCAAGATGCCGCTAGTGAGGGCGCTGCAGAAGATCGTAGCGAAGATGCGAGAAGCGGGCATCGACTCAATGTCGGCCCGAGCGTACCACTATCGACTGCTCAACGACCCGCCGCTCATTCACGCCAGCAAGCCAAACAGTCGCTACAAAAATGACCTCAGCAGCTATCGAGCCTTGCTAGACATTCTCATCCGCGCCCGCATCAGCGGCCTCATTCCGTGGGATGCCGTGATCGACGAAACCCGTCCCCTTACCGAATGGGACGTGTGGAAGGAACCGGGCTCGTTTCTAGCAAACGAGGTTGATCTCTTCGCCAAAGGGTACAGCCGCGACTTGCTGCAGTCGCAGATAAATCACATCGAACTCTTTGCCGAAAAACTTACCGTCAAGCCGATCCTGAAGCCGATCGCAGCGGAATTTTGTATGCCGCTTTCGATCGGCAAAGGGCAGAGCAGCATTGGCCCTCGCTTTGAATTGGTCGAACGATTCCGACAGAGCGGTAAAGAGCGGCTTGTGATTCTCATGGTGTCGGACTTCGACCCGGACGGCCAAGTCATCGCGGAGGCGTTCGCCCGGACCATCCGAGACGATTTAGGCGTGTCCGATGTCGTCGGCATCAAAGTCGCGATCAACGCCGAGCACGTCAAGAAATACAAACTACCCCGCGGACTCAAAGCAAAAAAAGGAAGCGCGAACTACAAAAAATTCGTGCGGGAGTACGGGGAATACGTTTGGGAACTTGAGGCGCTCGAGCCCGAAGACCTGCAGACGATCGTACGGGACGCGATCAATAAAGTGATCGACGCCGAAGCATTCAATCACGAAATCTCCGCCGAAAAAACGGACTGGTTACAGCTCGAAGCGCTGCGCCGCACACTTAAGACCACGATGGAGGGCGTTCAATTATGAGTGACCAACTCCATACCGCCGCACTGTCGTTAGCCGCGCACGGCTTCAACGTTGTGCCGATGGGCAGGAACAAAAAAGCCGCGATGAAGTGGAAGGACTTCCAGCAGCGCCCGCAGACGCAGGAGGAGCTGCGCCTCATTTCGGAATGGCCGGACCTTCACGGGATCGCAGTCGTTTGTGGTTGTGAATGGAACCGCCTGGGGGTGCGCGATTTTGATTCGATGGAGGCAGCGAACGAATGGAAATCACGCAACCGCTCGCTCGCAAAGATACTCCCCAGCGTACAAAGCGCCCGCGGGCTTCATTTCTGGTTTGGTGCAGCACCGTTCAAGTCGAAAAAATTTGACGATGGCGAACTGCGCGGGATCGGAAATCTAGCCATTGCACCGCCCAGCCTTCACAAGTCGGGCGTGAGATACCAATGGACTAAGCCGCTCACGGACCGACTACCCGAAGTAGATCCGGCCGTTTTTTTACCCGCACGAGCAGACACGGAATCAGATGCGGAGGTGTTACAGAGAGAACTGAGTAACAGAGAGAACAGAGAAACAGAAGCAATTGCCTCTGTACTCTCTGTAACACCCCGTGTTGAACATGAAATCGCGCTGTGTTTGCCGGCCGTGGAGGGCCAGCGCCATCGAAAGTTATTTGAACTCGCGCGCCGTCTTCGCTCTGTACCTGAGTTCGCGGCCGTCAACGCCACAGCCTGTCACAATGCCGTACGCCGATGGCACGAACTCGCTTTGCCCGTCATCGGTACAAAGCCGTGGGATGCGACGTGGTGCGAGTTCATCGTCGCCTGGCCGAACGTGAAAACGGCTTTCGGTGAAGGGTCAGTAAAAGAGGCACTGACACGCGCAGACGCCGCCACATTCCCGGCCAGCCTTAACGACCAATACGAGGCCGAAGCAGCCCGGCGACTTTTAAAGCTCTGTCGTGAACTGGATCAAGTTTCGCGCCCGGGCCCGTTCTACCTGTCCTGCAAAACCACCGAGGAAACGCTCGGCATCGATCGCATGACAGCGTGGCGATATTTCCGACGCATGGTGGCCGAGAACGTGCTCGAAGTCACCGAGAACCACACCAAAGCGAAAGCAACCCGTTACCGATACGTCGGTCCGGCCAAATAACCACCAGCATCTACCCCCGAATTTTGTCAACCGTTGACAACTTTCTAACCCATCACGGCCGCCAACCCCGGCCAGTTTTGAAAGGATACCCCATGACCTCGCAGAGCTTTATGTTCAGTGATTGCGCCATCCCGCGCCGTCAACCTAAGTATTCGTACGACTGGAATCGTCCGCACTCAGCCGGCCGAGGCTACGGATACCAGCACCGCCAGGCCCGGCTCGAATACCTCGCCGCCAATCCGAATTGCCGCCGGTGCGGACGCGAGGCTACACAGGTCGACCACATCGTCGCGCTCGCCGACGGTGGCGCTGATGAAGACCACAACAAACAGCCGCTTTGCGGATCCTGTCACTCCCGGAAAACCGTGTATTTCAATCGCGGTTTTGGACGCGACCCGATGCCCGCCGAACAGCTCACGCTTTTCATCACCGCCGCCTAACCCAACCAATCACGGAGCTACAGCCATGATCGATAAACCAAAGAAGTACAGGGGACGGAAAAAGGGCAGTCGGAATATCGGAGTGCCGCCAGGTAGAGAGGTATTCATCGACGCCGATCGAGGGTGCGGACTGATCCCGCTAGCAAAGGGCCAGATTGCGATTATCGACGCCGAAGACGTTCCGAAGGTGAATCGCCACCGTTGGTCATTTCTCCCGCGATTTATCGCCGGTGGAGACTATAGCTACGTTGGCTCGGACGGTGCGAAATCTCTACGACTCACACGAATCATTAGTGGTGCAGCACGAAATGAATTTGTGACACACATCGACGGCGACCGACTCAATTGCCGCAAGGCCAATCTGCAGCGCGTGACCAAAGCCACCCTTGCCCACGGTAAGCAAAAGCTGAAAGAGAAGTCTTCACGGTTTAAGGGTGTCCATTGGGCCGAACACTGCCAACGCTGGATCGCGGGCATTCGGATTGATGGCAAGACGAAGCATCTAGGCGTCTTCACCGAAGAGGAAGCGGCCGCCAGAGCCTACGACGCTACCGCCTTCGCACATTGGGGATCGGAAGCCCGCCTTAACTTCCCCATTGCATCTTCAGCACACTCACCAACACCCGAGGCCATCCATGATCGCGTGTCGACCCCTCGCCATTGAATCCACCACCAGCAGCATCACCGAGGCTTACCCCCGCATGACCCTTGCTAATTCCGCCCTAGATATGGAACGGCTACGCAGGCTCTTAACGCCGGCCGACCTGATCTTGCTTTCGCGCTACCTCTTCGACGGGCAGTCGCAATCGGAGATCGCAACATCGGAACGATGCTCGCAGACCACCATAGCTAATCGAATCCGCATCGCGGTTCAAAAGCTAACGAGCGAGGGGATCGAAGTTGCGACGCCCGGCAAGGGGAGAACGCGAAAGAGTGTGAGGGCCAAGCCGTTCGACCATGAGACGCTGGACCGATTGCACATGAAGGGCGCTGCAGGGCAAGAGCAGCGCACAGGACGATGGCTCAGGGCCAAGCCGACAGCATCGAACGACGAGACGTAACAGAACACCGCGGCCCGCAGAACGCCGCGTACAGCCGTTGGGGTTCCTTGGTTGGGGCTGGGGTGAGAACCCGTGAAGGGCTCACCCCGCCTTTACCCCGATTCCTTGCTCAGAATCGCAGTTTTTGAACTGAAAACCGCATTTTAACACGAATAACGAGGTTTTTTGATGATGGCAAGACGGGTAAACGGTGAATATGGGGGTTTTCGCCTCAAAAACGAGCCTTCCCCGGCCGACCGACCTGCCTGAGTGTCGTTTTTTTTGTCGCCGAAAATTTGACCCCCGTACACCCCCGCACCATGTCCGACCCCTTCGCCACCCTTAAGCCGCTCAGCGCCGACGACTTGGCCGAGTTCACCGACCTAGCTTGCGTCGATGGCATCGTGCAGCCGTTTGACGACGTGCCGGACTTCGATGCGAAGGCGGACCCC